>Ga0209284_10000993_pt1 | contig 45104 bp, 39 predicted proteins | sample FRY03_FD_187211 | JGI IMG/M metagenome (GOLD analysis project Ga0209284, IMG submission 187211) | Freshwater microbial communities from Lake Fryxell liftoff mats and glacier meltwater in Antarctica - FRY-03 (SPAdes) (version 2) | ecosystem: Environmental > Aquatic > Freshwater > Ice > Glacier... | reverse complement strand
CAGCCGCAGGAGCCTCAGCCGCAGGAGCCTCAGCCGCAGGAGCCTCAGCCGCAGGAGCCTCAGCAGGGGTAGATTCAAGGTCAACCTTGGCCTGAAGCACGCGGGCCAGCGCCGAAGCGGGAGCCTGCAACACGCCGAGAAGCTGCGAGAGCAGCGCCTCGCGGGAAGGCAGATCAGCGAGAACCTTGATGGCTTCGGCGTCGAGCATGTTGCCGTCGAGCACGCCGACCTTCATCACTGGTTTTTGAAACTCAGTGGCGAAGTTCTTCATGACCTTCGCGGTGGCACACACGTCCTTGGCACCGGTCACGTAGGCGCTCTGGCCGACGAGATGGGTGCTGAGGTCTTCTGGATAACCAGCCTGTTCAGCGGCCTTCTTTACCAAGTTGTTTTTGAAGACGTGAATTTCCGCGCTGACGCCAGCGAGGCGCTTGCGGAGTTCGGCGAATTTATCGACCTTCAGGCCGGTGTAATCGACGACGAAGAGAAACGGGGAGGCATTGACCCGTTGCAGCAGGTCATCAATGAGCAATGTTTTGAGAGCTTTCATGGTTCGGTGCTGCGTGGATTAAAGTTTGACGTATTTCGACACATCGACGCGGAGCGCAGGCGACATGGTGGCGGCGAGCGTGATCGTCTCGACGTAGCGGCCACGAGCGGAGGCTGGCTTGGCACGAACAACCGCGTCGATAAGCGCGGTGGCGTTTTCGGTGAGCTGATTCACTTCGAAAGAGGCTTTGCCGACGGAAGAGGCGATGTTGCCATTCTTGTCGAGCTTGAAATCGGCACGACCAGCTTTCACGGCCTTGACGGCTGCGGCGGTGTCGTCCGTGACGGTGCCAGTACGGGGATTGGGCATCAAACCACGCGGGCCGAGCTGTTTGCCAAGTTTACGAACTTCAGTCATCGCAGCGGGTGTGGCGATGGCGACATCGAAGTCGGTGAAGCCGTCCTTGACCTTGGCGATGAGGTCTTCGTTGCCGACGATGTCAGCACCGGCGGCCTTAGCGGCCTCAGCGGCAGCGCCTTGGGCGAAGACGGCGACACGCACAGTCTTGCCGGAGCCGTGTGGCAGCGGGCAGGTACCGCGGACCATTTGATCGCTCTTCTTCGGATCGACACCCATGCGGAACGACAGGGTGACGGTCTGATTGAACTTGGTGCCTGGGAGTTTGCGGAGGAGGTCGGCGGCTTCTTCAAGCGTGAAGACCTTACCTGCCGGAACCATTTCGGCGGCTTTCTTGTAGCGTTTGCTTCTCTTTTGCATGGTGGGTGTGCAGTGGTGTCGAACGGCGAGGTTCTCCTGCTGGGGTTGAGTGATTAATTAGCGATTTCGATGCCCATTTGGCGGGCGGTACCAGCCATGATGCGGGAGGCACGTTCGAGGTCAGTGGTGTTAAGGTCAGCGATCTTGAGTTTGGTGGCTTCAAGAAGCTGTGCCTTGGTGATTTTGGCGACTTTCTTCTTGTTCGCTTCACCGGAGCCGGAGGCGATGTTCGCCACCTTCTTCAGGAGGTTCGAGGCCGGAGGCTGCTTCGTGATGAAGGTGAAGCTCTTGTCCTTGAAAACGGTGATGATGGTGGGCAGCACATCACCACCCGACTTGGCGGTAGCGGCGTTGAACTCCTTGCAGAACGCCATGATGTTCACACCGGCCTGACCGAGAGCAGGGCCGATGGGCGGTGCGGGGTTGGCAGCGCCAGCTTTGATCTGGAGCTTGATGAGTTTGATGATTTCCTTGGCCATGTGTTTGTGTTCCTTGCTTGCTTGGGATGAAAATGGGTTGAATCAGACGGGCGTTAAGCTTTTTCCACCTGCCAGTATTCGAGATCGACCGGAGTGGAGCGACCGAAAATATTGACGGAGACGCGCAGCACGCCGCGCTCGGGGTCGATTTCCTCCACGACACCGTTTTGACTTTCGAACGGACCGTCGGCCACACGCACAGTGTCACCGAGGCTGAAGGCGATTTTTGGCACGGCACCGTCGTCCTTGTCGCGGACTTGGTTGAGCATGGCCTCGACTTCAGCGGCTCGCATCGCGATCGGATGATCCTTGGCACCGGCGAAGTTGAGGACGCCGTCGGTTTCCTTGACGAAATACCAGGTTTTTTCCACCAGCCGATTGTGCTCGTCGAGCAGATGGCAGTTGGTGATAACGTAACCGGGGAAGAATTTGCGGTTACTCTCCGAGCGCTTGCCCTTCTTCACTTCGGCCACGCGTTCCATGGGAACGAGCACCTGGAAGACATGGTCGCCCATTTCCTCCGTTTCGATGCGGCGGAGCATGCTGTCGCGGACCTTTTGTTCAAGGCCGGCACGGACGTGGATGACAAACCACTGGTCGCGAGGTGCGGGGATGGCTCCCATAAGTTTCGAAAGGGGGGGAAAGAGGGTGGAAAAAATGTTGAGGGCTACATGCCCAACTTCTGCGCAGCCTCGAAGGCCCATTTGAAGCTGATGTCGAACGCAGCCACAAAGGCTCCGAGCAGGATCATCGCGATAAAGACCACCCCGGTGGATTCAATTAGCTCGCGGTATTTGGCAAAACCCTTCTCCTTGGGATCCCAGGGCCATGTGGCCTTCTTGAGTTCGAGAATGACTTCGCTGATGTATTTGCGGATGCGTCTCATGTGAAGCGTTGCTTGTTCTGCGGATATTCTCGGGATGTTCGCTGGCAGGCCAGGGGGGACTCGAACCCACAACCAACGGTTTTGGAGACCGCTACTCTACCAATTGAGCTACTGACCTGTGTTGAGCGAAAATGCTTCCCGGAATGAATAACTGTGAATGACGATTTAGCAAGTCGCCCGCCTCCTTCGCCTCAGTGAAGAGACGAAACCACCGCCGGGTCTGTGCGCCAGACCCGGCGGGGCTCGAGACAAACGAACAAGCAGACTAGTCGAGGATGGTCGCCACGCGGCCAGCACCCACGGTCTTACCACCCTCACGGATGGCGAAACGGATGGTCTTTTCCATGGCGATCGGGGTGATCAGCTCGACTTCGATCGAGACATTGTCACCAGGCATCACCATTTCCACGCCTTCAGGAAGCTTCACGCTACCGGTCACGTCCGTGGTGCGGAAGTAGAACTGCGGGCGGTAGTTATTGAAGAACGGTGTGTGACGGCCACCTTCATCCTTGGAGAGAACGTACACCTCGGCGGTGAACTTCTTATGAGGGGTGACGGAGCCGGGCTTGGCGATCACCTGACCGCGCTCGATGTCGGTCTTCTTGGTGCCACGCAACAGGAGGCCGACGTTGTCGCCCGCACGACCTTCGTCGAGCAGCTTGCGGAACATTTCAATGTCAGTGACGGTCGTCTTGACGGTCGGGCGGATGCCGATGATTTCGACTTCCCCCATCTTCTTGATGATGCCACGCTCGATACGGCCGGTGCAGACAGTGCCACGACCTTCAATCGCGAACACGTCTTCCACTGGCATGAGGAAGTCCTTGTCGATTGGGCGCTCTGGCAGCGGGATGTAGCTATCCACGGCATCCATCAGCTTGTTAATGTTCGCCTCATGCTCGGGATCGCCTTCAAGAGCCTTGAGGGCGGAACCCTTGACGATCGGGATGTCGTCGCCTGGGAAATCGTACTTGGAAAGAAGGTCGCGAACTTCCATCTCGACGAGATCAAGGAGTTCTGGATCGTCCACCATGTCCACTTTGTTCATGAACACCACGAGGGCTGGCACACCAACCTGACGAGCGAGCAGGATATGCTCACGGGTCTGGGGCATCGGGCCGTCAGCGGCGGAAACCACGAGCACGCCACCGTCCATCTGGGCGGCACCGGTGATCATGTTTTTCACATAGTCAGCATGCCCCGGGCAATCAACGTGCGCATAATGACGCTTCTCGGTTTCATACTCCACGTGGGCGGTGTTGATCGTGATGCCGCGCTCTTTTTCTTCTGGAGCCGCGTCGATCTGATCATATGCCTTGGCCTGAGCGAACCCCTTCTTGGAAAGGACGGTCGTGATGGCGGCGGTGAGGGTGGTTTTGCCGTGGTCAACGTGGCCAATCGTGCCGATGTTGACGTGCGGCTTATTGCGTTGGAATGCTTCTTTAGCCATGGAGTAAGGTTAGTTAAGGGGGTGCGCTAGGGACTGAGTTCGTTTGTCGTGTTTCGAAAATCCCCATGGTCTGCCGCTGGAGCTGTTAGAGGGACTTGAACCCTCGACCTCGTCCTTACCAAGGACGTGCTCTACCACTGAGCTATAACAGCGTAACCTGCGGCGGCCCGATGAGAGACCTCCTCCTCTTTCGACAAGAAAACCGGGACATGTGAGTCTCATGGAGACAATACGTCCCGGCCTTTTACCGAAAAAGTGGTCCGAGAGTAGGACGTCAGGCATCTCTGTCAAAGATTATTTCCAAACTTTGCGAAAGACTTCGTCGTGATGCGCGCATTTCACCAATCCCCTGCCCTGAAAGGCACTTTTTTAGACTTGGCTGAGCTGCGTCTATTGAATAATCATCCTTGGTCATCGGCCTGATCAATCCCTGAAAACTGAGAAGTCCCCTTCCTAAATCTCCAGACCTCTGTCTCCATGCCTCCTGTCCTTCGCCTCTGCATGTGGCTGGCCCTCGCCTCCGCACCTCTCCTGCGTGGCGCGGATGAAACCGAGTCGCTCCTCAAAAACATCGTTCGGGCGGCACGGGCGGGGGATCAGGAGACCGTCGCTCCACTCAAAGACCTCCACACGGCCAAACTGACCGGGGATGCGGTTCTCAGCCTCGTCGGCGACAAAAAAGTTGGCCTGGGCATCAAGCTGCGCCTCGCCGAAATCGTCGCCGCCTGGCCTACCGGCGTGGAGCGTGCGACGCTCGCCGACTGGCTGCTCAAGCACCCTGCGTGTGATGACGACACGCTGCTGTTTTTCGCCAATTGCGGCCTGCCCGAGGCGCGCGGCTTATTCTGGGGCATTCTCACCCAAGTCAAAGGCCCGCTCTCGAAACTGCGCGATCCTGAGCGCGTGGCCCTCGCCGCACGGGCGCTCGGAGCCTTCCCTGACAATCCTGAAAACGTCGTCACTCACATTGCCACCCTACTTGACCCAGCCTGCGCCCACGTCCTGCGTGCCTGTGCGGCAGAAGCCCTCGGCGGCATGCACCATCTCAAAGCCATCGAAGCGCTGCTACCGCAGCTCGATGACGATCCTGCCATGAACATGGCCGCCTTTTACGGCATGGAAATTCGCGCCAAAGGCGCGCTGTTCATCCTCGATATCAGTGGCAGCATGACCCAGGATGGGCGCATCAACAAACTCACCGCGCAGATGAGCAACCTGCTCTCGGCCCTGCAAACCAAGTCCGACAAGCTGCGCTACGGCATCCTCACCTTCGGCGAAAATGTCGAATCCTGCTTCTCCAGCCGTGGCATCGCGGTAAACGACGTCAAGAACCACAAGCAGGCCGTGCGTTTTGTCGAACGCATCACCGCAGACGGCGGCACGCCGATGTGCGAGGTGCTGAGCCTGGCCCTGACCAAAATTCTTCCCGACGCCAACATCGACGCCATCTACTTTCTCAGTGACGGCTCACCCAGCGACGGCACGCCGCAATACGTGCTGGAGCTCGCCACCCGCATCCATCAAAAATTCCAAACCCGCATCCACACCATCAGCATTGGCGAGGAGCCATCTGTGGATCTCGACAAACCCTCGCTGCTCAATCAAATCGCCAACGCCTGCGGTGGCACCTTCACCATTCCGCCATGAACACACGTCGAAACCTCCTGCGCGCGACACTCAGTGCCCTCCCAGCGGCCCTCAGCGGCTGCATGCTGCCTGATTTGCAGGAAATCCGCCGTACCGGCCTGATTTCACAATCCTCCTCCAGCGGCACGCCGTTCCTCGTCTCCGGCAGGCGTGCGGCAGCGCTGCTCGAGTTCAATCAGCGCTTCCTCGTCTCGGGTGCGACCTTTCGTTTTGCTCCAAAACCCGCCTTCGGCCTGGCCTGGACCGCCGAGCTCCAGCGCGGCTACGAAAGCATCAAGCATGATCCGCGACTCGGTTACGCCGTCAAAAACCTCACCACTGGTGCCTACCTGGCTGAACACCAGGCGGACCGCGTCCTGATCGGCGCCTCCATGCCCAAGCCAGCCGTCTCCGCCGTGCTGCTGGAGTCAAGGCAGGGCCAGCTCTCGCGTGAGGGATTCCAGCACATCATCAATGCCTGTGATCTCAGCATCAACGCCTCCTGGCACGCCATGCTCTCTCTTTTCAGCGACGCCGATGAACGCGCCTTTGAGCAGAAATACCACCTCCCCGACGTGCCCATCCGCGCCAACGGCCAGTCCCCGCGCTTCTACGCCGAGTTCTTCGAGCGGCTGGTGAACTACAGGCTGGACCATGGCTGCGAGATGCTCATCGAGTCCTGCCGCCGCAACCAGTTTGGCCGCGGACGCTGGTATCTGCCCGCCGAGATCACCTTCATCGGCGGCAAAACCGGCACCGACGGTCCTTACAAGCACGAGGGACTCTTTTTCGACTATCGCGGCACCCGCTACGCCATCGTCATGTACAGCGACGGCCACTTTGGCCGCCAGGAAAACTTCTGGCGGGTGGGGGCCGTCTTTGGCGGGCTGTTCCGCGAGTACATCGCATAACCCCTCAAACGGTGACTCCCCCGTCACAATCAGCTTGCCGGAATCACCTAGCACCGCATAATCAGCGCCGTTCGATGAATGGCGACCACTGCGTTCACCTACTCCCTCAAACGATCTCCGCCAAGACATCCAAGAGAGACAGGCTACTCCCAACAGCCGTCATGATTCGTCCAACCATCACAATTTTGGGGCTATAGCTCAGTTGGTAGAGCGCTTCGTTCGCAATGAAGAGGTCAGGGGTTCGAATCCCCTTAGCTCCACCATTTTCCACCCAACCACCTCATGAAACACCTGCTGTTTAGCGTTTTGGCCTCCTGTGCGTTTGTTTCCTGCTCGACCAAGGATTTGCAGCATTGCCCTTCAGGAACACCGGGCATCATCGTCGCCCATGAAGTGGCATGCACCCACAAAGACGGCCATCTCACCCTTCCAGCCGGGCTTTACCAGCCGGAGGCTCAGTCCGCCAAAGGCATCTATTATGTTGCACCAGTGCGCTTGAAAACGACGGGCATCATTCGAGACGGACATGAACGCGGCGGCCTGTTCATCGCCAATGAAGGCTGGCAGTGGGCCTGGATCGGCCACCCGGGCTTTGAGGTGAAGGAGAATGAAACGTCCATCCTCGGCAAGCGCGGCATCATCATGCCGACACATTTCAAGTTCGAGCCGTATGTGCCTTACACCAAGGCGAAGCGGTGATTGTGGCGATCTGTGGTCAGTCTAGTATCCCTTAGGGCGACACTTGACCCATCCACGGGCGTAGCATGCTACGAACCTGTAGCCCGCTGAATCCGCGCCGGCACATCATTGATGCTGTAGCCAGCCTCGCGCAGGGCGTCCCAGACTTTGACTAGCACGCCGAGTGCAGCGGTGGTGTCGGCCTCCAATTCGAGTTTCATGCCGGGCTTGGCATTTTTAAGCGAGGTGATGGCAACGGCGAGCTGATCGAGCTCGATCGGCTTGCCGTCGAGAAAGATTTTCTGCTCGGTGGTGATGCTGATAGCGACCCGTGACTCAGGCGCGGTGCTAGCGCCACCGAGCGACTTGGACTCCGGCAGGGTGATCTTCACCTGCGTCTTGTCCTTTTTGAAGGTCGTGGTGGCCACAAAGAAGATCAGCAGGATAACCATGATGTCGATGAGCGACACGATGGGGATCGTGGGCACCGGACGGCGGCGGGGGCGCAGGTTCATGGGGCAGTGGGGTCAGGAATTCGAACGCTGCACCTCAAAGTGCTGGTAGAAATGCTGGATGGTCTCCTGCATGACAGATTCGACCCGCACGGCCAGCGCATCCAAACGGCGGACAAAGTAAGTGTGCAGCAGCACTGAAGGCACCGCGACAAACAGACCCGCAATGGTGCAGCGCAGGGCCACCCCGATCTCATGGGCGATGGCCGCCGTGTCCGGCCCACCGTCGCCACCTGTGCCGAAGGCAGAGAACATGCCCACCAGTCCGGCGGTGGTGCCGAGCAGGCCCAGCAATGGAGCCACCGTGACCATCACCTCCAGCAGCGGGATGCCGGACTCCAGCCGGTGAATTTCCTCGCGCCCCTTGATGGCGCAGGCATCGTGGCATTCCTGCTTGCTGGTGAAAGCCCCGCTGATGGCCATGGCACCGAGGCGGGAGAGCATTGAGCCATCACGCTCCAGGAAATCCTGTAGCGGGCGGATGTCGCCTTTGACCGCGTAATTGGGAATGGAGCGCAACTGGCTGATGACGCCGTTTGGCATGATGATCTGCTCACGCAACTGCAGCCAAGTGAGGATGCTGGCGGTGATCGCCGCGATGGAGCAGATCACCAGCAGCGCCATGACAAAACCACCGGTGGCGAGGAAATCCCAAACAAGCTGGATGCCCGACGGCGCGGTGTTTTCAGCGGCGGCAAAAAACGGCGAAGCAAAGAGGAGATCAGTAGATAAGGACATTGTATTCAATTTTCAGTCGCTCCTGATCGTTCATCGGGAGTGTGGGAATGACATCGGCAGGAATGGGCGGAATGGCCGCATCACGAATCGCCTGCAAGGTGAAGCCGGTGAGGATGGGATTGGACTCCTTGTCGTTGACGATGCGGAGATTCTCCACCTTCCCTTTCTTGTTCACATAAAAAACGATTTTCAGGCTGCCGTAGGTGACACCATCGCGACGCAGGAGGCGGTAGAGGTGCCATTTCTTTTCCACCTGCCCGGTGACCTGGCGGATGTAGCGGCCCTTGGGCGATTCTTCGGCATCGACGGCGGCTTCGTTACCACGATTTGAGAGCGTTCCCTTCGTCTGCGTCGTGCGTGTGAATGGCGTGAAGGCATCCGCGTCCTGATTGCGGGTGGTGCGCGTGATCGGGTCTTCCATCACCGGGATCGCCTTTGGCACCGGCTGATCCGGCGACTCCGGCATGGCCTGGGCGGTTTCGCGGGCCGGAGGCGTCTGCGGCGCTGGCTGCTGCGGCATCGGCGGTGTGTCTGGCACCATTTCCGCCTTCTTCACCTCAATGGAAAGGCGGTTCTTGTCCACACTGGCCAGCGCTTTGTCCGCCTCCTCCATCATCTTGGTCAGTGGCGTCGATTCCGGCACGGCCTTGGCAACGGTTTGCGGCGGCACCTTCGGCTGCGGTGGCGGGGCAGCATCCTTGGGCTTGACGATGGAGGGCGGACGCGGTGGTGAGGGGGGCTGCGGTTGCAGCATGGCGGGGGCACCCTGCGGCGTCTTGGGCTGGGCGTCGTCCTTGATCTCGCCGTCGCGATGATCGCGATCCGCCAGATCCCGCGTTGGCAGCTTCAAGCCATCCATCGTGGGCAGTGGCTCGGTGGCGTCTGGAAACGGTGCCTTGACTGTGGCAGCCGTGGTGTTGCGGTCTGAAATGAAGGCGGCGTTCTTCGGTGCGTTCGCGGCGCGTTCATTCTGCGCCGTGCGGATGTAAACTTCCTTCTTTGGGGCCGGTGGTGGCGGTAATGGCACCACTGGCGGCGGTTCAGGAATGAGCTGCTCCGGGAACAGCAGGACGATTTCTTTTTCCTTCGGTGCCGCAGAGGCCTGCCGCCACAGCCTGCTGGCGGCCTCACCGGCAAACACCCACGCCAGCAGCATAAACATCAGGGCATGCACCACCAGCGAGCCGGTGATGGCGATGCGGAGATTGTTGTCAGGTCGGGCTGTCACTCGGCGCTCACAGTGCTGCCCCGGCCGCATGGAATCAAACGCTGATTCCAGACTGACACGCGGTTACTTTTTGAAGACGATCGGGATGATCAGGATGGCGAGAATGTTCACCACCTTGATCATCGGGTTCACGGCCGGTCCGGCGGTGTCCTTGTAAGGATCGCCCACGGTGTCACCGGTGACGGCGGCTTGGTGAGCCAAGCTGCCTTTGCCGCCGTGATTGCCTTCCTCGATGTATTTCTTCGCGTTGTCCCAGGCACCACCGGCGCTGGTCATCGAAATGCCAACAAACAAACCGGTGACGATGGTGCCGATGAGCACGCCGCCCAGCGCCTCCATGCCGACGTAGGCCATGCCGATCACAAAAATCAGCGGCAGCAGCGCTGGCAGGATCATCTGGCCTAGTGCGGCCTTGGTCACGATGTCCACACATTGCGCGTAGTCAGGAATGTCTGTGCCATTGAGGATGCCCGGCTTCGCGGTAATCTGGCGGCGCACTTCGCGCACCACGGCACCGGCAGCGCTGCCCACCGCGCTCATGCAAAAGGAGGTGAACAGGAAGGGCAGCAGGCCGCCGACAAACATGCCGATGACCACGCGGTGATCCGTCAGGTCAAAGCGAATGTCAGGAGCAACGCCGCCAGGAGGTGTTAAAAATGCTTTCAACTCCTCGACATACGAACCGAACAGCACCATCGCGGCCAATCCGGCGCTGGCGATAGCATAGCCCTTCGTCACTGCCTTCATCGTGTTGCCCACGGCGTCGAGTTCGTCGGTGATCTTGCGCACCTGCTCAGGCAAGCCGGACATGACGGCGATGCCGCCCGCGTTATCGGTGATCGGGCCGAAGGCATCCAGCGAGATGATGATGCCGGACAGGCTCAGCATGGAAACAACCGCGATCGCGATGCCATACAAACCCGCCAGATCAAAACAGCCCCAGATGGAGGCCGCGATGGCCAGCACCGGCAGCAATGTGGCCTGATGTCCGATGCTGATGCCCGCGATGATATTCGTGGCGTGCCCAGTCTCAGACGCCTTCGCAATCAGACGCACCGGCTTGTGGTGCGTGCTCGTGTAGTAGTTCGTGATCCACACGACCACCAAGGTCATGATCAAGCCGATGGCCGCACAGTAAAAGATGTTCACACTGGGAACGACGAGTTCACCGATTTTGAGCGTTGCGCCGAAGATCGACGAGGTGGCCCACCAGAACAAACCGGAGGCGATGATGCCAGAAACCGCCACCCCGCAGACCAGCGAGGACGTTGCCTCCTGCTTCACGAAGTTCACCCAGCCAATGCCGATCAGCGAGGCGATGATGGCTAGGCCGCACAACACGAAAGGATAGATCACCGAGGCCTCAGTGCCCACCGTGAGATGGCCGACCAACACGCCGCCGATCAAGCTCACCGCGTAAGTTTCAAACACATCCGCCGCCATGCCAGCGCAGTCGCCCACATTGTCACCCACGTTGTCGGCGATGGTCGCCGGATTGCGCGGATCGTCCTCGTTGAGGTTTTGCTCGATCTTGCCCACGAGATCAGCGCCGACGTCCGCCGCCTTCGTGTAGATGCCGCCGCCGAGACGCGCGAACACGCTGATGAGCGAACTGCCCAGTGCGAGACCGATGAGCGAGTCGATCGCATGCTTCGCACCGTTCTCGGCACCATTCGTCATGCCTTTGACGATCAAATAGAACACGCCAACCGAAAATAACCCCAGCGCCACCACGAGCAGGCCGGTCACGGCACCGCCATTGAAGGCCACCTTCAGCGCCGAGTGGCTGCTGGCAGAGGCGGCCTGCGCCGTGCGCACATTCGCCCGCACTGCGATCATCATACCGATGTAACCCGCGCCCAGGGAGCACACCGCACCGACCACGAAACCGGCGGCGGTTATGCCATCGCGCAAATACCACACCGCGGCAAAAATGATCACGGCGATGAGGCTCACCGCCACAATCTGTCGGTGCATGTAGGCCTTGGCACCCGCTTGGATCGCGCCAGCGATGGCGGCCATCTTTTCATTGCCAGCGTCCGCGCCGACGACTTTGCGGATCAGGATCAAGGCGAATACCAGGCCCAGCACTGAGAGAGCGATAGCGAGGGCGATTCCGTTTTGCAGCAGGAAGGATGGAGGCATGTCAGAAGATGTCGGGTGGTTGGTCCGGGACGGGTAAAGCCGCGCATTCTAGCGAGTCGAAATTTTCTGGCAAGAAATTGATCGGCAGTGGACGCAAAAAAACCTCGCCGGTCGCCGGTCGCCGGGAAATCTTGCAACAGCACCAGCATTCTAGCAGGTTTTTTCAATCATCGCGGGGCACATGATCAACAGCCGTGAATCCCGCTGAATTGCTCAACACAAGCGGCCCAGTTTACCGCTGCTTTGAACCGCTCAACTCTTGGCGATTGACGCCAATTATTGATGGTGCTCGGGAAGGGACTCGAACCCTCAATCCTTTCGGAACAAGATCCTTAATCTTGCGCGTATACCAATTCCGCCACCCGAGCAGGGTCCGCTGAAAACAGGGTCGCGAATATAGACGTTTCGATTTTTATGCAACCGCTCATTTGTCTTTTTGCACACTTCCTGATCGATTCACGCGTCACACGATCACTCTTGCCATTGTAGGCCGTTTGAGATTGCATTCCATCTCATGCGCACTCCCCTGCTCCTCTGCCTGCTGCCGTCGTTCATCCTCGCAGCCTCCCCTTATCCCGAAAAAACGCCACCCACTCCGGCCAACAAGCTGCTGGATCGTTATTTCACCGAGCAAGCACGCGAGATCGCGGTGAACAACGGCGTGGGCCAGATCGAGAGCGCGGCAGACTGGCAGGCCAAGGCTCCCGAGTATCGCCGGCAGATGTTCGAGATGCTCGGCCTTGATCCCCTGCCGGAAAAAGGACCGCTCCAAGTCGTGAAGACCGGCGAATTGAAAGGCGACGGCTACGTCGTAGAAAAGCTCCACTTCCAGTCGCTGCCTGGCATGTATGTCACGGCGAATCTCTACCTGCCTGCCACGGTGGAAAAGCCACTGCCGACGATTCTCTATGTCTGCGGACATGCGAACATCATGAAGGACGGCATTAGCCCCGGCAACAAGGCGGGCTATGAGCATCACGGCGTCTGGTTCGCCACCCACGGCTACGCCTGCCTCATCATCGACACCGTGCAGCTCGGCGAGATTCGCGGCGAACACCACGGCACCTACAGTAAGAATCGCTGGTGGTGGTACTCACGCGGCTACACGCCCGCCGGACTGGAGGCATGGAGCTGCATCCGCGCACTCGATTATCTCGAAACACGCCCGGAGGTGGACAAGACCCGCTTCGGCGTCACCGGCCGCAGCGGCGGCGGTGCCTACTCGTGGTGGATCACCGCGCTGGATGAGCGTATCAAGGCCAGCGCCCCCACCGCCGGCGTCACCGACATGCAGAACCAAGTCATCGACGGCTGCGTGGAGGGCCACTGCGACTGCATGTTCTTCGTGAACACCTACCGCTGGGATTTCGAGCGCATGGTCGCCCTCGCCGCGCCGCGTCCGCTGCTCATCGTGAACACGGACAAAGATCCCATCTTCCCCATCGACGGCGTCTTCCGCATCTACCAGAACGTGCGGCGGCTTTACACCCTGCTCGGCGCTGAGAACAAGCTCGGCCTACAAGTCGCCGAAGGCCCGCACAAAGATCTGCAGCCGCTAAACATGGGCGCGTTCCATTGGTTCGAGCGCCACCTCAAAGGTGCCGACCCCATGCAGGTGATCGACGCGGGTGCCAAGAAAAGCATCGAACCCACCACCCTGCGTGTCTTCACCGAACTGCCCAAAGATGAACTCAACACCACGATCGACGAAACCTTCGTCCCCATGGCCAAGGCACCCGCTCCAGCGACGAACACGGCTGATTGGGAAAAGCAGAATGACACGTGGATGACCGCCTTGAAGGAAAAAGTCTTCGCCGGCTGGCCGCAGGAGATCGCCTCCGTCAATCCGCAGAAGGAAAGCACCGCCGAACGCGATGGACTGCGCATGACCGCCTATGATTTCGAGAGCCAGTCCCCCTATCGCCTGCGCCTCCACATCGTGCATCGCGCCGGACTACGGCCGGAAGACTTGGAACTCATCGCCCTCAACGTGCTCGATGAACCCGGCTGGGACGAATTCTGCGCCACCTACAACTCACGCTTTGCCAAGCTCATCGAGACCTTTCCCGGCATCCCCCACGACGAACCCGCCTTTGAGCAAGAGAAGAAAATGTTGGAAAACTTCAAGTGGGGCATGGCCTACCTCTGCCCACGTGGTGTCGGTGCCACCGCCTGGACCGGCAGCCCAAAGGCGCAAACCCAGCGCCTGCGCCGCTTCTACCTCCTGGGCCAGACCCTCGATGGCATGCGCGTCTGGGACATCCGCCGCAGTCTGCAAACCCTCCGCGCCATCCCCGGCTTCGGCGAAACCCCGCTCTGGCTTCAGGCCCATCGGGACATGGCCGTGGATGCCCTCTACGCCTCCCTCTTTGAAGACAACATCAAACGCCTCGACCTCCACGACCTGCCCCTCACCCACAACGGCACCGTCGCGGGCGATCCCCAAGCCGTCGCCCCCGCCCTGCTGAACGTCCTCCAACACCTCGACCTCCCCCAAGCCGCCGCCATGGCCGCCATGCGCAGCCGCGTAGTGATCTACTCCGCCAACAAAGCCGCCTGGGACTACCCCACCACCCTCACCAAGAACCTCGGCAAGGAGACGCAGTTTCAAATTCGAGAGCCGGTGACGGCGGAGGAAAAGTGACACACCGAATCATAATCCTCGGCTAAAGCTTCAGAATCAATCCAGCGCCAGACGCGCGTCCAGTCGCTCCCGCACCATGGAGCGCCACGCCGCGCGATTTTTGAGAAAATCGTCGGTGTAGTGCCGCGCCGGATTCAGGTTAATCTCCCGAAGTTCTTTTTTTTGCGGTGAATCTTCAACCAAGGTGGCAATGCCGAGAGGCGGAAGGCCAGACTGTCTGCCTCAACCACCACCACGGGGACTCCCAGTCCCACACAGGGCATGGCCACATGCAGCCGATTCGTGATGACAAGGGACGCCGAGCGCAGGATTCGTAGCCGCCGCTTCAGCGCCGCGAATCGTGTCTCCGCACTCCGATAATCTCCGGGACGCACTCGATTGGTCAGACACAAAAACGACCGGTCGGAAACGCCAAAGGGCGGCAAGTCTTTGGGATTCACATCGACCAACACAATCGGACCATCAGGATCGTAGGCAGCCACCGGCTTGCCTGGGCAGTCGAAGTCCCGTTCCAGCAGGCAGCTTGGACAAGAGGCAAAATAATGCTCCAGTCCGCGATTTTTACACCATTTGAACGTATGCAGGTCCCGACACCCCACCGGTCCGCTAGCGCGAAAATGCGCGAGGGTTTCCTCTGTGCTGGGGAGGTTTGACGCGCAAAGTGCCACATAGCGAGTTCGGATGTTGGAAGGCGGCGGAAAGGCGAGTTTCCCCGAACGACTGGCGCACAGGAAAAAGCCATTGGCCACGAGATCGACCGCCCCCGCATCCGCGTAATCGGCAAACTGATCGCGGTCGATCCATAGCTCCGGCTTTCCGAGCAAATGCGGTTGAGACAACGACAACGACTGCACATCGTCGCCGATGTTTCCCGTGCGATAAGTCAGGAGGGCGGTTTTTCTTGGCGTTTTCATGGTCGGGTGAGTAGTAATCAATTGTCGTTTGTCGTCCGCTGAGACCGGCAAGAACCAAGTGTCATCTTCGTCCTGCTCCAGGCGACGACCCTGGCTTGCCGCAAATCGCTGCGCCTCGTCACGCGCCCCGGCTCCGCCCAGCCAGCCGCCCGGTTTGAGCTTGGGCCGCCACCGTTGGAGGGTTGTTTCCATGGATTCGCCTTCTTGAGGTGAATCGATGAACACCACCTCCAGGCTCTTGTCGGGAACCGCATCTGATGCCGCCACCGGATGAGTGGTCAAAATCACTCTCCGCTCCGCCGCAAACGCCGTCACCCCAGCCACACGATCTCTGTCTTTCAGGCTCGCCACAAGGGTCACATGCAGCCGTGGTGCATGGGCAAGCCATTCGCTCGACAGCGTGCCATTCCCATCTCCAACGACCACCGCATCCACCCGCTGGCCGAGTGGGAGCCGCTTCAGAATAGCCGTCGCTTTTTTCAGTGCGTGGGGCGATCCGCCTTCAGCATCGGGAAACGCCAGCCGGTCCGACTCACTGCCGCAATGCAGTCCGAAGGGCCACACCCCATCCGGCATTTTCATCCACCGTTGGTACAATGTCGGCAGTTCCGCATCGCTCGCCCGGACCAATTCCAGCCGCACTTCCTTCTTGTGAGCACCTTGAAACCAGTGATTCGGGGACAGATGAAACAAATCGGGCCGCTCCATTCCCGCCATGGTGAACAGGGCCGGTCCCGCGTTGTAATATTTCGACCATTGCCATCCCGACCTCGGCTCCACGAAAAAGGGATTACCCAGTTCAAAGGTGTGCGCCTCCAGCCGCCGGATCAGTTCCGCCACCGCCGGTCCTCCGGCCGCTTCTGCGAATAGCGCGTTGTTCGACCAGCCTTTTCCCGTACCCAAGGCCAAATACCGATAGTGCCGCAACTCGTCGAAGGAACGAAACGCCCACAGATCCGTGTCGAGGTAGAAGCCGCCCAGTCGGTGAATCAACCACAGCCGCACCCAGTCCGAGCGGCCCGCGTGGCTTTTCAGGGAATGCAGGTGGCGCTGCCAGCGCTCCGGCAAATCCAGCGGCACCGACTGATGCACCACAAGCTCCCAGTGCGGATGCAGCCGCCGGAACCGCCCGACAAACTCCACCACAAACCGGGGCAGCCGCCCGCCCAACCAGACGAAATGAGCAATGGCGGGAATCTGGAGAGATTCTTCCCAGAACGGATTGTGCGGGGCCGGTTGTGTAGGTGCGGCAGCATTCATGACATTCTTATGGGCACGCCATCTATCAGTTATCGGCGCAGCCTGCCTTGGCAGGGGGCGCGTCAGTTCTGCTCGCCCCGGTTGCGTTCTTCTGCTGTTTGATGGCTGCCATCGCCGCTGCCGCCTGTGGCGCATCAAGATACTTCACCACGCCTCCGGCAAAGTACAGCTCAATGGCCCGGATCACATCGGCCACCGTGACCATATCCAGGCATTGGGGCAGGTAATCGGTCAGCACTCGACCCGCTGCCTCTGGCAGGGCATGCGGCGGCAGGGGTTCGTTGGGTTTGCGGCGGAAGCTTTTGGCTGGATCACGCAGGTGCACCACATGCGTGCAGAGTTTGTTCAGGTCATCCTTCGGGTCTTTGTCCCCCAGTGGCACCACGCGGCTTTTCCAGCAGCCGCCCTGATCGCAGCAGGGCAGCGTGCCGTTGCGGTGCAGGTACTGGTGGTGCGGGTAGGCTTCCCACTGCGCCGGTTCCCGCCCGCCAGCCACCACCACGCAAGGCCGGTTCTTCGGCATCCCGTTCCGCACCGGCACGGCGGCGGCCAGGTGCATGTGCAGCGTCACTGGGCACAGCACACCCTGCGCATGATGCATCAGCCGGATCATCTGCCGCAGGTTCGTCTTTCCCATCAGATTCAACACGCCACGCAAGGGCGGATGGTGATGATGCTTCTCCCCCACCTGGACGAACAGGATGCGCCCGGCGAAATGATCCACCACTTGCTGATAGCGTTCCACCGGCCACCACTTCGCGGTGAAATCAAACTTGCCACCCGCTCCAATGATCCAGAACGGCACCGGCAGCTTGGTGATCTCCTGCACCTGGCTCATCCAGCGCTTTTCATCGCCGGACAGATGAATGTCCCCCTTGAAGTCCGTCGGCTCGATCTTCACGCCTAGCTTTTCGCCCAAGTCCTGGATGAAGCCATGGATGAAATGATGCGGCGTGCGGTTGCTGCGATGGATCAGTGGGTAGGCGCAGGAAATCTGCTTTAGGTCGGCACAAGCTTCCAAACGAGTGACGTTTGGGTTGTGCTCCCAGATAGCACCGCCGCTGGTTTTGACATCGGTGTGAAAGCTGCCTGGGTGGCTTGTATGCAGGTCGCGCAAGGCGGCGGTCAGCATGACCACATCTCCGGGAGAAAGAGAATTCAACAATCGAATGTGTCGAGTCATTCTCATTAGCAATTCATGAGCCGGGGCGGGCAGATGTGTGCGAGTAAGAAAATTCGCTCATTTTGGCGTCTTGCCACCTGAATTCCACTGTGACTGGAAGCGGCCCAAGCGAATTGATACTGGCGTAATTAGTCCGCTTCCCGGTTTCTCCAGTTCACAGGGTAGATTCTGTCCTGCCTTAGCGGCAACATGCTCTGCAATGTTATCAATATTCAGATTTGCCGCAGGAATTCCGTCGAAAGATGCGAGCTTGTCCCCTTTGCGAAGACCTGCAAGGTCAGCGCCCCCCCCTTTGCGTACACCCCAGACCACGGGACCAGTACCCTCAAACTCAAAGTTCGCCCCCAGCATAGCCTGCCAATCGACGGGTTCGGAAGGACTCTGTCGAACCTCATATGTCAGCTCCATATGCTTCGTGGACAGCTCCACATTGAATGCTCGCAGCCATTGCAAGCCTATCTCGCCCATTTCCCCGCCTTCATCGACGTTCACTCCGCCGAGATTTCGTCCCATCAACAAACCTTTCACAAACCAGCCAGTTCGTTCATGAGACAGTCCGGTGGGAGCCGCCGATCCGGCGTCGTCAATGGCAGCCAGTTCGATTACTTTTTTCTCAACGAGTTTTTGGAACAGGGTTGATGGTAATGACAGCGTGCCATTGCTTCCGGTGGCGATGGCAAACTCTATTTTCTCACCCTCCACCTCAACCTGTACACAGGGATTGTCCTCGACCCAGTGCAAAGGCAGCGATTCGCGAAATCGCGGGGACTTGTTGTCTGCCACATACACCGTCAGCTTGTCGAAATCCAGGCCGACAACACAATCCCCCAAGCTCCTGAGGCCGATAATGCCAGTGAACTTGATGCCGCTGAACTGACGCAGCACGGAGAGATTGTCCTCAACAACCCAGGCATCCGGGATCGGATGACCACCGACTTTCCAACCAGACACTCTCCAGGCCATTGTGTTACGAATAACGCCACCTCCGTCATTGAGCCTCGCGTTGGTTCTCTGGCCGCCTGGCATGTCCGCAACTCGGGGATCAAGACGCACGCCGGGATCGCAAGAGTCGAAAAGGAAGACACGTATTTTTTTTGCAGCATCAATCGTTTCCAACAAGGCAACGCCGTCTTGAACGGGCAGCCGACCGGCATTTTGCTGACCGACAGCAAACGCGGTCATGAATGCAATAGCACCGCATGCAACGAAGCGCAGGTGCATGGCCCATCTCGTCTTTAAGCGCAAAGGATTATTCATTGATTGCGTACCCCGATTCTTAGTTTGAGTCTTGCTTTTCCGCCTTTCAACTCAAGCGCTGCACTTCCGCTCCATCCTGCCCCTTGTCCTTGACTGGTCGCCCGTATGTCAATGCCCTCAAGACCAAAGAACACGTCGTTGTTGTCACGCCCCTCAAAACCAAAGCCTCCAGTCCAATTCATTTGATAATTGCCCGGGAACTCCTCAGAGAACACGTTTTCAAAAGAGCCTACAAGCGAGGTTTGAACAGTGGTGGTCTGAACAAACGGTATCTCGAAGCTTCCTGCGGCGACCAATCGTTTGATTGAAATGTTTTCGAGGTCATTGATCGTCGCATTTAGGTCTGCCTTGAACAAAGCGTCCTGGACCATGATCGAATCGCTAACACCGAACTGAATTTCCGAAGGTGCGTTTGTGTTGTTGAAAGCAATGGTTGCCGCTGTTTGATAAAAAGGCTGGCTGAAGTTGGCCCGGAATTGTGGATTAAACTCGGCCAGATCCCTGGATTGTTCGAGCGAGCCACGAATGGTCGCCATCGCCTCTATTCCAATGGTGGAGGTGCCGATCACACTCCCCTGAGCATCTTTAAACGTGGCGTTAAACGTGGCACCGGCCTTGCCATATTTGGTGTTGATGCCCCATGCTGCGGCCTTGATGGAGACGGAGCTTGGATCCTTCATTTCAGCGGTGAGTTCGAGAGGCGAATCATCATTCGACTCTGCCGCAGCTGCAAATCCCTCAGACTCAATCAATGACTGGAACTGCACATGCACGACGGGCGTGCCTGTTTCGTTTACAATTCCAACCTCACTCCAATCAAAGTCTGAAGCGTGGGGATTCAACAGTTCCACAAGTGAAGTCGTAAAGTAGATTCGTCCTGACTCGCTGCTACTGCTTTCGCTGCTGCTGGAATCGTCGTGAGAAGTCTCTGAAGATGATGAGGAACTGGAGCTTTGCTCCGAAGACGACGATATGCTGGACGACATTTCACTGCTTTGCTCGCTGCTTTGTTCACTGCTGCCGCTGGGTAGGCACTGGTAGCGCTCTTGCAGGTAGCTCTCCACCTGCTGGCGTTCGCCTTCTCCCAACGCGCGGTTGTAGAACAGCACCTCCGCCACCCGGCCCGCAAAGCCTCCTGAACCCGTGCCGCCAATCAGCTTCGGCAGCCAGACCGTGTAGGCGGGCGTGTTGTAGTCCTGCGCCACCAACTGGCCCAGCCAGTAGATCCGCGCCTGCTTGTTCTCATAGATCACTGTCAGCGGGCACAAGCAGCCCTGAATCTGCGCGGAGAGCCGCGTGGCACCGCTGCCACCCGGTTCGGATAGCGTCACCTGCCCGATGCTGGCAGCCACCGCCGCCACCGCACCGCTCTGGCTGCTGTCCGGCCCGAATAGGCTGCCCGGCTCCCACAGCAAGTCCGAACAGGCCGCCACCACCAGCGTGAAGCTGTTGGCCCCCAGCTCACCACCGGTCTCCAGCAGCAGCCCCTCGGCACCCGTGAACACCACCGCTGGCTGCCCGCCCATACTGGCCGCTTGCCATCCCGGTGCGGCATAGGTGGCCCACACCGCATCCGGCAGGCAGCCGTCCGCCCCGCCCCAGTTCGTCACCTGATTGTTCCCATTCACGTTCACGTTCAAATCCGCGCGCTGCCAGGCCACCAGCCCGTCCGTCACCGGCACTGGGTCCGGTGGCAGCACCGGGCTACAGGAGGATGGCTCCGCGCTCGACTGCATGGAACTCTGCTCACTGCTCTGTTCGGAACTCTGCCAACTCGACTGCTGTGAACTCCCTTCGCTACTCTGCTCGGAGCTTTGCCAGCTCGACTGCTCCGAGGACCACGACGACTGCTCACTCGACGCACTGCTGGAAGAACTCAGGCAGCCGTAGCGGTTCTGCACATACTGCTCCACCAGCTCGCGCTCATAATCCGACAGCGCCCGGTTGTAAAAGATCAGCTCCGCCACTGCGCCCACAAAGCCCGCGTTCGGATCGTTGTTGATCCAGCCACCCAGATTATGCGGCATGAAAATGTCATACCAGGGCGTCGCGCTATCCTGCGCCACCAGCGCACCGCTCACATACAGCGCCGCCTGCTTGTTCTCATACCGCACCACCAGCGGACACAGGCAGCCCGCCATCCAGGCCTCCAGGCGCGGGCCGCTGCTCTGCTCAAACTCATACAGCGCCACGCTCTGCGTACCCGCCGACACCGCCGCATGCGCACCGCTGCCGCCATCATTGGAAAGTAGCAGCCGCTGCCCAGACACCCCACTGCCATTCCATACCCGCTCCGCCTCAGGCCGGGCCACCACGAACAAGGTGAAGTTGTTGACTCCCAGCTCATCCGCCGACGGCAGGCTCAACTGCTGTGCCTGCCCCTCGGCAAACTGCAAACCATCGTAGGCACCAAACAAATTGCCGACAAGCTGCGGCCCCAGAGTGCCCGCACGCGCCATGTTGGGCAGACAGTGGCACACCGGCCCCCAGTCGCTCACCCCATCCACATCCTGGCTCACGTTCAAATCCGAACGCTGCCACGCCACCAGCCCCGCCGTCACCGGCACCGGATCCGACGGCATCTCACAACTGCATGACGACGAGGAAGACTCCACGCTCGACTGCTCCGAGCTTTGCGCGCTGCTCTGCTCCGAGGACCACGAACTCTCCTGCGAGGACGACTGCTCACTGCTCTGCTCCGAGCTTTCCCAGCTCGACTGCTGCGAACTCCATTCCGACGAGCACGACGACTGCTCGCTCGACGCGCTGCTGGAGGACGAGCCGCAGGCATACTTATCCTGCACATATTGTTCCACCTGCTGCCGCTCCCACTCGCTCAGCGCCCGGTTGTAGATCAGCACCTCCGCGATGTCCCCCGCGAACCCGCCCTCCACGCCGCCCGTGCCGCCGATCCCATGCGGCGCGTTCACCGGCGCTGACGATGCATTGCCGCCATTGAGCATATTATCCCCCGTCAGCCAGACGCTCAGCGCTTTGTTCTCATAGCGCACCACTAGCGGGCAGAAGCAGGCCGCGTCCGCCCCAGCCTCCGCGCGCGGAGCCTCGCCCACGCCAAATTCATAAATCCCCACGCCATTGTAACCCACCGACACCGCCGCATGCGTCAGCGCCGCCGAGCCGTCCTGATAAAACAGCATCTTCTGGCCGGAGAGACCACTGCCACCCTGCGTGCGCTCCTCAAAACTGCGGCCAATCGCGATCAAGGTGAAGCTGTCCTGCGCGATGACCCCCGTCTCCAGAAACAACCCCTGCGCCCCCGCAAAACGCAGCACCGGGTAGCCATTGATCTGGTTCTCCAGCCATAGCGGTCGTGACGAGCCAATCGACGCCGCACGCGGCCCCGACCCGTCCGCCGCGCCCCATGACACTACCGTGCCGTCAGGCCGCAGGTCCACATTCGTGTCGGAACACAGCCACACACTCAGGCCGTCAGTAATAGGAGGATTCGTGGGCATGGGAGTCGAGGAGGTGGAACTGGATGAGTTTGACGAAACAGATGAACTTGCAACGGGAGGACGTGACTTGTGGCGTTTGCGCCGACGGCGCGGCTTAAGCGTGCGTTGATAAGGGCTGGAACTAGGGACGAAAAATGGCGCTCACGATGTCGCTCGGCTGGCCGATCTCGTCATCACCCAAGACGCCGATGGCCTGATACTCGCGCTCCTCTGGCTGCCCGGCGGTGGCGGGGGGCGTGGTGTCATCGAAGGGGAAGCGGGAGCGCTTGGCGGCGATCAGTTTGAAGGCGGCCTGGCCTTTCAGACGGCAGTAGAGGTTGAGCGTGTCGGCCCCGGTCTTCTTGCCGGTGATTTCCACCCGGCCCGGCATGGACACCGCCGTGAGCTGCGGCTTGTAATGGTCGGGGTCAAACTCGCCGCTGGCGGTGAGCACGTTCAGTGTGCGGGCATCGCCATCCGTGAAACCACGCGTGGACTTGAGGTTGTTCGTATCCATACGGATTTCCGGCAGTTCCTTGTCCTTCTTCACCGTCAACTGGCCGGTGGCGACATCAAGGTCGTTCTGCTTGTCCAGCACCTCCTGCGCCGCATCACGCAACGTGGTGAGCCGTGCCTTCAAGGCGGTGACCTGCGCGGGAGGCCAGCCGATGCGCGTGGCGATGGCGTCCACCTCAGCGAGGTAATTCGTCGTCCAGTTCACTAGGTTCTGGGCGCTGTCAGGGATGTAGTCTTTGCGTGGCATGGTCGTGGTTGGGTGCGTGGTTCAGATTAAAGTAGTACTGAGCTTCAGCTCGTCTTCTGGAGTGGCTGCCGTGCTGATCCGTGGCTGCCGTGGGCTGCAATCCAGCCGAAACCCGTTCCGGCCAGAAAAAAACCGGTGATAGCGCCACTTCCCGCTCCCCGGCAGAACGGGAACCGGTTCCGCCGCCGCCGGAACCCGTGAAACAGCGCCCGGAACTTCCCCGCCAGCATGGGAACCGGTGATTGGCAGGCGGGAACCCGTCTTTCTGGCGGCGGAACCTTCGCGATAACCGCCGGAACCAACTCCGCAGGCAAAACCACGGGTGAAAACACCGCCAGAACCGGTTCCGCTGAAGCCGGAGCATGCTCCGCCACCCCAATCCCAAGCATTCGGCGCGGCGGAACGCGCCGCAGCACCATCTCCCGCTTGATTTTTCGTCCCACCGTCAATGGCCTCTGTTCTCGCGAACCGCGAACCGCGAACCGCGAACCGCGAACCGATGAAGTGCTGGAGAAACGGCGCTCATGATTTTCTTGAATTACCCATGAGATTAACTCAAGTGCGGCCCGCCCTTCAACTAAATCTATATTTAGCGTCAGAACCACTTCTAAGAACGCCGGATCAACGGATTGATTTTTAACAAACTGAATCACCTGAATAAAATTTCGCGGCATAGGGATGGCAGAGGCACGGTGGGTCGCCGGAATGCGATTCTGGAGCCGTAACTTGGCGCGCCAGAGCCGAGTCACGCGTCTCCTGGTCTGCGCCTAAATCGAAACCATGCAGTCGGGATGGGAGGTTACGACTCAGCCAAGAAGCCGTCCTAAGCCTTGCCTTCACCCGGCCCGCGTCACGCGCTTCCAGAAGAAATCCAGCTCGCGGGCGAGCACGCTCATCACCTGCGCGGGGGCGGCCTGTAGGGCACCGCTTTCGGACTCCTTGATGATGCGCTGCATGGCGTAGAGCGCGGCCACGGCCGGGGTGTCGAGGTGGATCGCATCGACATGCGGGCACGAGGTTGCTACCCGCCTCAGAACACCCGATGCCACAGCCAGCCCACGATGCCGGAGGCCACCGACCACCAGCAGCGGGCGACCTCGGCAAAGCCGAGTCCGGGGGAGGGTGAGGCGGCGAGGAACAGCGCGATGAGCAGGAAGACATTGATCAGGAAGATCAGCATCATGGAGAAGAACTCGCCGTTGCGTTTGAGGTCGCCCTGCTCGGCGATCACCGTTTTGACCGTGTAGGTGGCGTGGAAAAACCACGTCAGGCCGACCAGCGCATAGAGAAAGCGCATCGGCCTCAGATGCACCGTCCATTTCCACACCTGCACGGCATGCGACTCCTGCATGTCCAGCGCTAGCCCGGCGAGGCCGAACAGGAGCATGATCACCAGGGTGTAAAACGGGACCAGATAGGGGGCCAGGGTGATCCAGGTGTTGGATTTGTCGGTTTCGACGTAACCGCCTGCTGCGGTGACCTTCCAGTCGAAGATGCGCCCGCCGAACATCCGCGCCGTGACCAGATGGCTGAGCTCATGCCCAAACACATAGGCCGTGACGGGCCGCAGCCCGGCCAGGTAGGCGATCCCCCAGATCAGGCCGCCGAAGCTGAAGAAAATGAACTCCTCGGAACGCAGGAACTCCATGCGCACGACCGCCCTCCACAGCATAACGATCAGAGTGATCGCAGTCACCAGACAGACCGGCGCAAGCACGACAGCCCCGAACCAGCGCTTGAAGCGCAGGAGGAACTGATTTTTCTGCACGTCATGGCGGTTGTTGATGCCAGCAGGACGTGTTTTGGCCTCGTGGAGGTGCCTGCGCAGGTTTGCGGTGGACATGGGAATTCGGAAGTTATTTAACCTTTATTAAACATCTTCACAATTCAAAATGTGAATATGTGAACAAGTTGTGCGCATAACTCCGCTGTTTGCAGGCCCAAAACAGCCCCAAGTGACTGAGTTCCCCAACCTGTCCTCTTGCGAGTACTCCCTTCTGACAGAATGAGATATGTCGCCGTTTACCGCCCTTCACCCGATCAAGCGCGTCAACGGCACCCCGCTGCTGTATTGGATCGGACGGCCAATGGAAGTCTGCACCGAATGCGCGGGATCAATGGCCAATGCTGTGAGCACAGTGGCATAGAGGTCCTCCACTTTGACGGGATTTTCGGGTTCCTGGCGTATGCCGGTGGGATCGGTGGCACCGATGAGCTGGCCGGCGTGGATGCCAGCGCCGCCGACGAGGCAGGAGAAGCCGTGCGGCCAGTGGTCGCGGCCATCGGCACCGTTGATGCGTGGCGTGCGGCCAAACTCGCCGAGACAAAGCACGGCAGTGGAGGCGAGCAGGTCGCGAGCGGCGAGATCCTTCAACAGCGCGGCGAAGGCGGGGTCGAGCACGGCAGCGTGGCCGCGATGCCGGCCAAAGTTGTCGTTGTGGGTGTCGAAGTTTTGCAGCGTCACTTCAACAGAGCGGACGCCTTGCTCGATGAGACGGCGCCCCACGAGCAGGCCGCGGCCAAAGTTGTTGTCACCATAGGCATCACGCAGCGCCTGCGGTTCGTCGCCCAGATCAAAGGCACGGAGTTGATCGCTGCTCATCATGCGAAGCGCAGCCTGGACGCTGTGATCGTGCAGCGTGCGGTCGAGCACGACTTGGCGGCCCTGGGCGAAGTTTTTGCCGACGATGTCGAGACCTTTGAGCCGCTGCTGCGTGTGCGCATCGCGAAACCAGTCCTGCATATTTTCGCCTTTCTGTCCTGGCTCCTGAACTTGCAGAGCATCGAGACTGCCGCCGAGGAAGCCGCCTTTCCATGGCCGGTTTTCCTGGCCCAAGGACACGACAGGAGGAAGATCGAGGTCCGTCGACGGTTGCGCATGGGCGACGATGGAGCCGAGCCCAGGATGATTGACCGTCGCGCTGGGACGGTAGCCGGTTTTCAGCGTGTAGGTGGCGCGGTCGTGGTCACCTTCCCGCGAAACGAGCGAACGGACCACGGAAAGATGATGCAACTGCTCGGCGAGCAGCGGGAAGTGTTCGGCGATCTCCACACCGGGAATGGCGGTCTTGATGGCGCGGGTCGGGCCGCCGATGATGGAGCCTGGATGCGGATCCCAGGTTTCCAACTGGCTCGGGCCGCCCGCCATCCAGATGACCAGCAGGGAGCGCGGCCGTTCATTGCCACGACGTTCGGCGGCGCGTGCTTCCAGGCCGGGCAAGGTGAATGACATGCCGAGCGCGGCGGCAGTGCGGAGCAGTTCGCGGCGGTCCATGCTCATGGAAGAAGGCGGGGTGTGTGACATGGGATGATTCGGTGGCTTAATGATTCCAGCAGAACTCGGCGCTGTTGAACAGGGTCCAGTACACGTCCTGCAGCGCACGACTGCGCTGGTTCATGTTCTTGCCGGACTGGGAGAGAAAGTAGGTGGCCTCATCTTGGGTGGGATGGCGGGAGAGGCAGGCGATGAATGCCTGGTCAATGCCAACTTCCGCGGAACTGAACGCGGCGATCCGGCCGGTAGCGCCCCAAAACGAACTGCGGCTCAAACCCCGGATGACATAGCCTGAGAGCCGACGGGTGGCCTGTGGCACGGTGTCTGCAGCCTCCTCGCCGTCGGAGAATTCATGTTCATAATCCCGCGCGAAGCGGTAGCGGGACTCGACCCGGCGTAACTGCACGTAGGTATTCTCACGTTCCGGCAAAATCGTGCCGATGGCCGTCGCCTGCTGCATGGAGCGGATGAGTTGATGCGCATCAAGTTCCGTCACCGGAAACACGGCATGCGATTTTTCGAGCTTGGGCGTCAGCACCACGTCGGCGAGGCCGGGATGAGAGGACTCAAGCTGAAACGGGCGCGACGCCACGATGACATGAATCAAGCGGCGGAGATCATGACCATGCGCGGCGAGTTCGTCCGCGAGAAAATCCAGCGCATCCGGCTCCTCCAGGCTTGGCGGATCAGACAGGTCGTCCACCGGTTCGACCAACGGGCGCCCGAACAACGCCCCCCACAGGCGGTTGGCGATAGCACGACGAAAGCGACGATTGTCGGGATGCGCGAGCCATGCGGCCAGTTGTTCGCGCAGCAGGCCGTCGGCAGGCACCCAGGCGGGCTCAAAGGGCACCGCAGGTTGCACCGTCCGCTTCACATTGTTCCGCGTGTCATCGATCACCAACGAAGTGCGTTGATCGTCCTGAATGACGGCATTCCGATAACTGGCCTGGCTGAAATAGGCGGCGAGTCCTTCGAACTGTCCCTGTGTCCAGTCCGCAAAAGGATGATCATGGCATTGCGCACAATCAATCCGCTGCCCCAGCAAGGCGCGTGAAGTGCGGGCGGCCAGGCGCTCGGCAGCCTCGCTCTTTCCGGCATCGAATTCGGCCGCGACCATGGTGGCACCCGGCTCATCGGCCAGCGCACCACGGCTAGCGATGATCTGGCGGGCCATCTCATTCCATGGCACACCACGCTGAATTCCTTCACCGATCCAGGCCACGAACCGGAGCCGTGGCGCGATTTCGAGATCGTCATTTTTCAAATCAATGAAGGCTCCAGCTAGGCTGAAACCAAAGTAGTCCACAAAGCGACGATCCGCGATGAAACGTGCCGTCCAGCGCTGCAACCGATCCGGCGCTGAGTCGGCTGTAAACTCGCGAATCTCTTCCAGCGACGGCACCGTGCCGACCAGAGCAAGACTCACACGCCGCAGCAACACCAGATCATCTGCCTTCGCGGCCGGTTCGAACTCCGCCTCTTTCCAGTGCAGCGCAAAATGCGCGTCCAGTTTCGTCACCGTGGCTGCCATCTCCGCCGTTGACGGCGCAGCCGCTTGGTTCTGCGGCGACCGAACTGGCTGCGACACAAACCAAGTCACCGCGACGACAATGATCGCGGCTGCGGCGAATGGGAAGAACCAAGAACGTCCGGGAAGCATAGAGTGGAGTGAAAGGGTCAGGTGATGGCTCGTGAAGCGAGATCAAACCAAGCCACGTTGCATGAGTTGCCCGGCACCCAAGTATATATGACCGCAAAGTGAAAATAGGAAACATGCGACCAAGTCGCGGGTTACGCTGGGTCCGCACACCTTCACTTCCGCCCGTTTTGAATCCCGCCACACCCGCCTTATCTCCCTCGCTGATCGAACAGCCACAAGCCGCCTCACCTGTCGTCCGGGAGTGGTTTGAAAAACTGCCACCATCACCCTCGTGGCGTCAGGCTCCTTTCCGCGCAGCCGCTCATCTCGGGCATGTCGTGCTCGGCGCGCTCTCAGGCATCGTACTGCTCGCCATCATGGCAACACTGCCGGTGCTGAACGTGCTCGCTCTCGGCTATCTGCTCGGCATGGCGGGGCGTGTGGCACGCACAGGGCGACTCGGTGATGCGCTGTTTCTCGCGCCCATCACGGCTAGAGTCGCTGGGATCCTGCTGTTCGGCACGCTGCTGACCTATCCGCTGCGCATTCTGATCGAACTGGCACGCGATGCCATCCTGCTGGCTCCGTGGAGCCTGACAACGTGTGTGTGGACGACCGTGGCCGCTGCGGCGTTTCTGCTCGTTACCACGCATGTCATCCTCGTCGTCGGCCGCGGCGGCGCGTGGCGCTGGTTCTTCCGCCCGCTGAGCAATTTGCGCTGGACGCGGGAGCGCATCCGCGATGGCAACTACCTGGAGCAGGCGGACCAAACCCTGCGCACACTCCTCACCGCGTTGCAGCCCTGGCGGCATTTCCGCCTAGGTCTGTTTGGCTTTGTTGGCGTTTATCTCTGGATGGCGCTGCCCGCGCTGGTGTTTGATCAGGCCACGGCATTGAATGGGGCGGGCCGCACGATCTGCCTACTGCTCGGTGGTGCGGCGCTCGTGTTAACTCTCGGTTGGATGCCGTTTTTGTTGATGCATTATGCCTCTGAGAACCGCTGGCAGGCCTGGCTGGATCTCAAAACGATCCGGCAAAGGTTTCAACATTCACCGCTGTGCTGGACGCTCTCCGCGCTGCTGCTTTATGCGTCCTCGATGCTGGTGATGCTCTATGAAGCCCTGGTGAAAAATAAAATGCCAACGCATGAGGCACGCTGGGACGTGATGATCGTGTTCATGGTCACTATGATCCCGTTCAAGCTCTTTGTGGCATGGGCCTGGCACCGTTCGAGGCAAAAAAACGCGGCCTGGCGCACCTGGCAATGGTTCAACCGGGTGCTCATCGCCTTCGGACTCGGCTGGTATGTCTATTTCCTCTTTCTCGCCAAAACCGGCGGGCAACTCGGGCAGAAGGCGCTGTGGCAGTTTCACGCTCTGCTGCTGCCGTTTCCCTGAGTCCACTTCGGCCGGGCGGCTCTTCACACTCCACCGGCCAGGGCGGAGCCGCGCACGAGGATATCCAGGAAGCGCTCCTCAAACACCTCGTCACTGGTCACCTGCATGAAATCAATGCGATGGCTCGTGCATTCGCGGGACAAGTTTTCCGCAAAGGCATCGAAGGTCTCGATGTAGCGCTGCACGTCCCGCTTGGTGAGCCAGAAACGACGGCGCTCGCCGGTCTCGACCTCGGTGAGTTCGAGCTCGCCTTCGATCTCGGGCTGGCGCTCCTCGGGATGCACGACCTGGAGAAAATGCTTCTCGCCCGGCCAGGCCGAAACGCGGGCCACCGCCTCGGTAGCACTGCCGATTTCGTGACCAAAGAAATCGCTGATGACGAAGATGATGCCGTAACGCTGCTTGCTGGGCCGGAACTCCTCAAAACAGCGCTTCATGTTGGTCAGGCCGTCGAATTTGAGCTTGGTCACGGCTTGGATCACCTTCTCGATGTTCCCCTGCCCGCGCAGCGGCGGCAGCTCCTGATGAATGGTGTCACTCATCGAGTACACGCTCACCCGCTGCTGCGCGCTGAGCGCCAGATAGGCCAGCGCAACGGCAAACCGCAAAGATTGCCGCCGCTTCTCCGGAAATGGCTGCGCCATTGAGGTGCTGGTGTCGAGAATGATGTGCAGGTTCAGCTCCTGCGTTTCCTCGTAAAGCCGCACGAAGAGCTTGTCGAGCCGTGCATACAGCCGCCAGTCGATGGCGCGGTAGTCTTCGCGCGGCGTGTAGTGGCGGTAGTCCTTGAACTCGCGTGTGAAACCGGTCGCGGGTGTCGATTGCGAGCCGCGCCGCATCAACTGCCGCCGTTTCCGCAACCGCAACGCCAGCACCCGCAGCCGGTCCAGAAAGGAGGCGTCGAAAAGGTCTTCGCGTTCAAGGGTGGCGGGCATTCGCGCGGATTGGGCCGGGATTACGCCGCCTGCTGTGCGGGAGTTTTCACCTGATCGAGCAGCTTGGTGATGATGTCGTCCACCTTCACCTGCCCGGCTTCGCCTTCGAAGTTCAGGATGATGCGGTGGCGCAGGGAAACGTGGGCGATGGCGCGGATGTCGTCGGTGGAGACAGCGGTGGCTCCATGAATGGCGGCCCAGACCCGCGCGCCACGAATGAGCGCCTGCAAACCGCGCGGGCTGGCTCCGTAGCTGACGTAGCGCTTCACTTCAGGAATCGCATCCGGCTGCTCAGGGTGAGTGCTGAGGATGAGGCGGGAGGCGTAGTGCGCCACGGGATCAGCCACGGGCATGTGGGACAGTTTTTTTTGCAGCTCCATCAACTGCGGGCCGTTGGTCATGTTCGCCAGCTTCGGCTCGGCAAAACCGGTGGTGCGGCGGGAAATTTCCACCAGCGAGTCGAGATCGGGGAACGGCACCTTGATCTTGAACATGAAGCGATCGAGCTGCGCCTCGGGCAGCGGATAGGTGCCCTCCATCTCCATCGGATTTTGTGTGGCGAGCACGAGAAACGGTTCCGGCACGAGGTGCCGCTCGCCGCCGGTGGTCACGCAGCGTTCCTGCATGACTTCGAGCAGCGCGGCCTGGGTTTTCGGCGTGGCGCGGTTGATTTCATCCACCAGCAGCAGGTTTTTGAACACCGGACCTTTTTCATAGCGCAGCGTGCGGTGGCCTTTCTCGTCTTCGCCAACGATGTGCGTGCCAAGAATGTCCGCCGGCATCAAATCGGGCGTGCATTGCACCCGTCCCGGCTCCAGGCCGACGACCTGCGAGAGAATGCGCACGAGGTAGGTTTTGCCCAGACCCGGCACGCCTTCAAGCAGCACATGCCCGCCGGAAAAAATGGCCACCAGCACGTCACTGAGCAGTTCATCGTAGCCGACGATGGCTTTTTGCATCTCGGCTTTAAGCTGGGTGAACAGGGCGCGGAAATCGTCGTGGTCGGGCATGCGGCGATTGTCGCCAGCCGCCCTTATTGCGCAAGGCTGGTTAATCCATCTGCACCAGAATCTCACGCGGCTTCGCGCCTTCACCCGGGCCGATGATGCCGCGGTCTTCGAGGAGATCCATCATGCGGGCTGCACGGCCATAGCCGAGCCGCAGGCGGCGCTGAAACAGACTGGTGCTGGCCTTTTTCTCCTGGCGGACGACTTCGAGGCATTTCTCCAGGCATTCGCTCTCTTCAGCACTGATGCCATCCTCGTCTTCCTCATCGCCGAACTCGCCGCTTTCCTCGTCCACCTTGACATCGAAGACGGGCTTACCCTGCGCGACGCAATGACTGACGAGCGCGTGGATTTCATCATCCGTGACGAGTGCCCCCTGGCTGCGCACGGGCTGCGCACCACCGGGCGGGACGTAGAGCATGTCCCCTTTGCCCACGAGGTTCTCGGCGCCCTTGCGGTCGAGAATGACGCGGCTGTCGAGCGCGGAGGAGACTTGGAAGGCGATGCGGCTGGGGATGTTCGCCTTGATGACGCCGGTGATGACATCCGCACGCGGGGTCTGTGTGGCGACGATGAGATGAATGCCGGCCGCACGCGCCATCTGCGTGATGCGGGCGATGGCCACTTCGATGTCTGCCGGCGCGGTCTGCATCAAATCGGCCAACTCATCGACAATGACGACGATGTAGGGCATGGTGTCGGGAATGATGACCTCCTGCCGCCGTGGTGGTGGCGGCTGTGAGTCGCCCTGCCAAGTGCCGCTGGCGTCACGCAGACCGGATTCCTCCTCCACGATGCCAACGTGAGCGGTTTTGGGGGCCTCATCAGATTCATTCGCCTCTTTGGCAAACGCGGCGGAGACGCGCGCATCATCCACGCCTGCTTTGATGGGAGCGGCGGCGCTGCGGGCGGCACGGGCGGCGTCCTGCTCGGCCTTGCGCTTGCGATTCCGGTTGTTGAAGGCCTCAAAGTTGCGGCAGCCTTCCTGGGCGAAAATTTGATAGCGGTTTTCCATCTCTTTCACCACCCAGCGTAGCGCCAGCAGGGCTTTTTTCGGGTCGGTAACGACGGGCAGCGCGAGATGGGGCAGATCGTCGTAATTCTGCATTTCCACGACCTTCGGGTCGATCATGATGAAGCGCAGCTCGTCCGGGGCAAAACGGCAGAGCAGGCTGGTGATGATGCTGTTGATGCAGACCGATTTACCGGACCCCGTGGCACCGGCGACCAGCAGATGCGGCATGGCGGCGAGATCGCCGATGATCGTCTTGCCATACACGTCTTTGCCGAGAGCGACGGGCAGCTTGGCCTTGCCGTTGGCGAAGGAGTCGTCCTCCAGCAGCTCCCGCAGCGGCACGATGGTCTTTTCCTTGTTCGCCAGCTCAATGCCGACGGTGTCCTTGCCGGGAATGGGAGCGAGAATGTTGATGCGTTCCGCCCGGGTGGCACGCGCGATATCAGCGTCCAGATTCGCGATGCGGCTGACGCGCAGGCCATCGACCGGGCGCACCTCATAGCGCGTGATGGCCGGACCACGCGTGATGTCGCCGGGGTCCACACTGATGCCGAAACTGGCGAGCGTCTTGACTATGGTATTCTGGACGGCCAGCAGTTCGCCCTTGTCGGTCGGCGTACGTTTGCTTTCGTCCGGCCATTGCAGCAGATCCATCGGCGGCAGCTTGTAGTTCTTGAAGAGAACGGTGAGATTTCCCAGCGTACCGTGCGGGGCCTGCTCGATCTTCTGCGCACGTTTTTTCTCCCAAACCTCAGCCAGCTTCGGTTTGTCCGAGCGGTCGTCATGTGCGCGGGAGACAGACGAGTCGATGATCTTCGGCGTTGGCGGCTCAAACTGGAGCGGCAGCTCGAGATTGGTGGCCGGACCGGGTGTGTCACCACGCAGTTCCGCACCTTTCTTTTTGCGCCGCAGTTCAGTCGGCACTGGTGTCAGGGTGCCGGGAATGGTGTTGGCGGCTTCCTCCGCGAGCTTTTCCTCCACCAGACGCCGTGCCTCGCGCTCCATTTTCCACCGTGTCAGTTCCGTGCGGATGCCACGGATCGCCGTGAGCGGATGCTGCCCGGTCACCAGAAACAGGCCGATCACATACACCACACCGAGCACCAGCGTGGCACCCACCTTACCCAGTAGATTCAGCAAGATGCCCCCGCCGATCAAATGCCCAAGTCCACCGCCACCACCGAGCGGCGTGACCACATCATGCTCGCTGAGCAGATTCTGCACCTCAATCAAGGCCGCAGCGCTCACGATCATCACCACCACGCCTAGCCAGGCGGCCCGCGTGACTTTCATCTTTGAGTGCAGCTTGCTCACGCCGAACCACGTCATGCTGAACGGCAGCAGATAAACCGCAAAACCCATCAGCCAGAGCGAATGCCCAGCCACTACCACGCCCATGCGGCCCACGAAATTCACTGGTGCCTCACGCGGCGTGTCGGTCAGGCTCAGCGGCGACCACGCTGGCATGTCATAGGGATCATAAGAGGTCAGCGCCAGCAGCAGCAGCGCAGCCAGCATCAAAAGCAGGATGCCATAAACATCATTCCATGGACTTTCCTTCTCGTCCGTGGATCGGGCGCGAGGGGGGCGGGCAACGGCGGCGGCACGACTCATGACAATATTCTTGAGACTCTGACAGACGAAATTATTTAAGGCTACCGAAATATTTGGCTTGCTTCACTTTTGCCCATCCGCTTCGATCTCTCACGGGTTGCAGCTTGACCGCGAAAATCCCGCGAACATCTTCACCCGGCTTCACGTCACACCACACCCATGAAAACCACACTCGCACTCACCCTCGCCGCCGCGCTTGCCCTCGGCACCGCCTTCACCTCCACCAGCCAGGCCCAGGACGCCGGTAAGGTGGATTTTGAAAAGCAGATCCTGCCCATCTTGAAGGAAAGCTGCTTCAAGTGCCACGAGAAGGAGCACGAGGAGGATGGCAAGGTCAAAAAGCCCAAGGGTAAGCTCCGCCTCGACGGCGCAGCAGTCATCATGAAAGGGGGCGGCGAGTACCCGGATGAAAGCGTCATCGCTGGCAAGCCTGACGCAAGCTGGCTGGTCAAGACCATCACCCTCCCTGATTCCGACGACCTCGCCATGCCTCCTGAAGGCAAAGGCGACCGTATCACCGCCGCCAACGTGGACCTGATCAAAAAATGGATCACCGAAGGTGCCAGCTTCGGTGCTTGGAAGGGCATCGAGTAATTTTCATCTCGCCACATCTCACCACGAAGGGCGGAGCCACGGCTCCGCCTTTCTTTTTCCCGCATGAACGCCCCCTTTCGCTTCACCACCTGCCGCGCCGGCTCCGAACCTGCGCTCAAGCGCGACATCGCCAGCCACTTCGGTGGCGAACTCACGCCTGCGTTCATGAAACCGCAGTTCATCACCTGGAAGGTGAAACGGCCCGAATTCCAGCCACCACGCACCCTCAGCCACTTCGCCCGCGTCAGCGGCACCTCCATCGGCCTGTGCAAAACGATCGCCGAAGCGGCCGGTCATGCCCGCGCTCTGGCCAAACCGCTGCGGCTGCACGTTTTTCCGCGTCTCACGCCTGAAGACGGCATTGCTGCCGCAACCTGGCAACGCATGGATGCCATCGCCGCTGAACTCGTTCACGCTGGCGGCCAAGTCGAAACCCGGCTGCCTTACGCTCACGGCGATTTGATTCTCGATGTCATCGTTGGCGAAACCGATGAAGAACCCATCTTCCTCGGCATGCATGAGCATCACGCTGGATCACACACGCAACCCGGCGGCCTGCCACGCATCACCCTGCCCGAAGACGTGCCCTCACGCGCTTGGCTCAAGCTGGAGCAAGCACTCGCCTGGCGCGGCTGGGATCAGCTCGATCTGCGCGGCCAGACCGCCCTCGACCTCGGTTGTGCGCCCGGCGGTGCCACCTTTGCCCTGCTGCAACGCGGCATGAACGTCCTCGGCGTGGATACTGGCGAAATGGACCCACGCGTTCTTGATCTCGCCAAAGCCCAGGACGTCCGCTTCGATCACTGGCGCACCGCCGCAGGCCGCATCAACCTCACCGCCCTGCCCCAAGAGCCGGCCCTGCTGCTCTGCGACATCAATCTCTCTCCGCCTGAAGTGCTGCCGCAGATCGAACGCATTCAGAATGCGACGCAGGCCCGCCGTTTGATCCTCACCATCAAGCTCAACACCCCCGCGCTCGAAGACCGCACGCACGAGTTCATCGAAGCCGTGCGCCGCTTTGCCCCCGCCCCAGTCTTTGCCACGCAACTGGCGGCAAATCGCCGGGAAATCTGTATCTGCGCCGGTTAAGCCCGCAGCGGCACCACCTTGCGATCCAGATCATGCGTGGCGTGAATGCGCCGCACCGTGCCGCTGCGGGAACGCATCAAAATCGAGTGCGTTTCGACCCGATGGCCGACGAGGCGGCAGCCGGGAACGAGCGGGCTGTCGCTGATGCCGGTGGCGCAGAATAGAGCGCTTTCTCCCACGATTAGCTCATGCACGCGGAAGACCTGATTCGTTTCAGCGACTCCGACCTGCGCAATCACCTCAGCACGATGCGGCTCATCTTGGAACCACATGCGCAACTGCATGTCGCCCCCGAGGCATTTCAAGGCGGCAGCGGCCAAAATGCCTTCGGGCGAGCCGCCCATGCCGACGTAGAGATCACAACTCGATTCGGGCATTGAAGGGGCCACAGCGGCAGCGATGTCACCGTCCGTGACCATGCGCAGCGCGGCACCCGAACGACGAATCTCCTCAATGATGTCGTGATGGCGCGGGCGGTCCATCGTGGAGACCACGAGATCGCGCACATGCTTGCCCAATGCCTCGGCGACAAAGGCGATGACCTCCTGCATCGGCATATCGAGGAAACAGCGGTCGCCCTTGCCCTCCAGCGCCTTCTTCACCGCCGGGCCGTAGGCGACCTTGTGGCTGTAGAAGCTGGGGATGCTTTTCATCACGCTCGGCGCACCGTCGGGAATCTGCGCGGCGGCGATGACGGAGACGCTGTTTGGTAGCCCCTTGGCGATGTTGCTGGTACCATCAATCGGATCGAGAGCGATGTTGAAACGCGGCGAACCCTCACGCCAAGTGCCGAGATGTTCGCCGACAAAAATGCCGGGCGCGTTGTCCTTGATGCCCTCGCCGATGACGACCTCGCCCCGGATGTCGAGAATGTCGAAGACGCCATAAATCGCGGAGCAGGCCGCGCCATCTGCGAGTTCCTTCTCCCCACGTCCGAGCCAGTGAATCGCCTGCAAGGCCGCATTTTCCGTGGCGCGCACGAATTCAAATTCGAGCACGCGTTCGAGATCATACGCACTGCGGAGTGGTGGGAGAGTAGTGGACATGATGGCAGGATTCTGATGCTGGATGATTGTTTTTAGATGCTAGTTCCTGGATCGAATATGCCAAGCACCAAGACATACCCAAAATGCGCCAATCAACCGCTCAGCGCTGACACTGCGGGCAGAAAAAGGTCGAGCGCTGGCCTTGGATGATGCGTTTGACCGCTGTTTTGCAGACACGGCATGGCTCGCCAGCGCGGTCATAGACGCGCAAGGTGCGTTTGAAGTAACCCGGCTCACCACTCTCGTTCACAAAGTCACGCAGGGTCGTGCCGCCCGCCTTGATGGAGGCCGTTAGCACTTTGCGGATGGCTTTGACGAGCTTCTCAAGCTGCGGACGCGTGACCTTGCCTGCGGCCTTGCGCGGATTGATGCCCGCCAGGAACAATGCCTCGCTAGCGTAGATGTTGCCGACTCCCACGACCACATGCGCATCCATGATGACCAGCTTGATCGCCGCCGATCTGCCTTTACAGGCGGCGTGCAGGTGAGCGGCAGTGAAATCAGCGTTCAGCGGCTCGGGGCCGAGATCATTGAGCAGCGCATGCTGCAATGGATCGCCCGCAATCCACAACGCAGCCCCAAACCGGCGTGGATCATGCAGACGAAGCTGCTTCCCGGAATCGAGCGTGATGGCGAGATGATCATGTTTTTTGAACGGCGTGTCCGCAGGCAGCACGCGCAGATTGCCCGACATGCCCAAGTGCAGCAGTAGCGTACCCTTTGGCGTGCCAAACAGCATGTACTTCGCCCGCCGCACACCGGATTCGACGCGGCAGCCTTCCAGCTCGTGAATCGTGTCCGGCACTGGCCAGCGCAGCCGCTTGTCCCGCACGATCACCTCCCGCACGCGTTTGCCAAGGAGATGCGGCAGGACACCGCGCAAGGTGGTTTCGACTTCGGGCAGTTCAGGCATCCTGCGCTATGACGCGCCATACAACGCACGCAAGAACGATTCGTTACGGCAGACGGCGGCAATAGCAGAAGGCGATATTTCTCACACCCGGCCGGTGATCGGGCTGCGGCGGTTGTCGTCGCGGAAGAAGTATTCCATGCGCTGGCGCAAGTCGGTGTAGAAGGTCTGGGCCATTTCTTCAAGGATCTCCACCTTATGAGTGATGCCGGTGGTGGCGGCCTGTTCGCGGGCGAGGCGGATTTTTTCCTCGAATGAGTGTTCGAGATCCATGAGGTGCTCCATGAATTCCTTCGCGGCGCGGGAGCGCTCCACGCCCTCGATGAGCGCCTGCTCCAGAGGCTTGTTGCGGGTGAGGTGCAGCAGGCGGCCATCCGCGAGGTCTTTCATGTAGCGCTTATAGCTGGCGAGGAAGGAGGTGCGGTCGCCATCAAAGCGCACTTCGTCGCAGTCCAGCAGCGTGTCATACGGGCCGGGCTTGGAGAAGAATTTCATGATGAGCGGGATGGTGTCCACCAGCATGAAGAGCAGGGTGAGCACGAGGTAGGCGACGAGGGCGAAGGTGCCACCTTCCGCGCCTTTGAGGAACAGTTCATGCAGGGCGAGCGTCTGCTTGAGGATGTCGCGTCGTGGCTCAGCCTGGAGGTCGGCGATGCGCTTGGTCTCGCCGGCGGTGATGGCGGCGACTTCGGTGTGCAGATTTTTTTGCTGGAGCAGCAGGGCGTCAACCTGCGCCTTGAGCGTCTCGCGGATGGCGTTCTGCTGGCCGACGAACTGCTCGGCCTGCTGCACCTGCACCTGCTGCTTGAGCGCGGCGATGCGCGACTGCTCGGCTTTGACGCGGACGGCATCCTCAGCGACCTTGGCATCAATCGCGACGTTTACGGCATCTTCAGCCGCCTTGATTTCCGCGACGAGGGTGACGCGGTTCTTCGTCATCGTCTCAAGCAGGCCACCAAGGCGGGCGGACTCGGCACGCCGCCAGGTGAGCTGGTCTTCCTGAATGCTTTTGGCCCGTGGGCCGAGGCCGATGATACCACTGCGCTGACCGTTAACCTCACGCTCGAACTCGGTCTGCCAGTGGTTCAATTCACCGGCGATTTTTTGATAATCGGTGCTGAGCGTGGCCATCTCCGCGTCGAGTGCGGTGAGGCGCGTGTTGCCGGGTGCACTGGCGTCGGCGATTTTGCCCTCGCGGTAGGCTTTGAGCTGTTTTTCCTGGTCGGTGAGCGGCTGGGCGAGGGGATTGCCCTGCTCATCGAGGAATTTGGCATTGAAGGTGTCGGACCAGTTCGCGCGCTGTTTGGTGATCTCCACATCGAGCGTGGCGACGCGGGCCTCGACGGCGACTTTTTGCGTTTTGGCGGTCTCCCGCACCACTTCGATTTCATCCTGCCGGTGCTGCTCAATGACGGAGGAGATCGTGTCCTTGAACAACAGCAGCGTGAGCGGATGCGAAATAGTAATGCCCATCAAGGCGGCGACGACCATGCGCAGGGAGAACTGCGCGATCTTGCGGAAGAACGACTGGTAGGCGCGGTAGGTGGCCAGCAGGGCGCGGTCCACCGTGAGGATGATGAAGGACCAGACGAGCGAGACGGGCGCGATGATGAGCCAGTTGTCCGTGAGCGTGCTGAGCGCATACGCGCAGGCGATGATGGCGAAGATGGACGGCACCAGCACCGTGGCACCAAAGGCGACGTATTTGCGCCGCTCCCAAGCCGGGCATTGTTCAAGGTTGTCGGCGGAGGCTGCGGAGAGCCAAAAAAAGACGCGAGCGATGCGGTCGGAGAAGTTCATGGACGTGAGGGGCTGCCGAAGAGCGAGTGTGCGGGTGACGGTGCAATTGTCAAACTGCGGGACTGGGATTATTGGGAGCCTGTGACGCCCCAACTCGACGACTCATTCATTTGCGATGCCGTGCCGCCAGATCTCATGGACGGGCTGTGGGCGGCGGGCTGGCGGCACTTTGGGCAGGTGTTTTTTCGCTACAGCCACCAGGCGGGCGAACAAGGCGACGAGCAGACCATCACACCGCTGCGCATTGATCTGACGTCCTGCGTCTTCACGAAAAGCCAGCGCCGGGTGCTGAACAGAAACGCGGACCTGCGCACGGAGATCGTGCCCGCCACCCTGGATGACGGGCTGCGGGCGATGTTTCAGCGCCACAAGCAACGCTTCACGCACAACGTGCCGGAAGATCTCGAAACCTTCCTCGGCTTTGATCCGGCCCTCGGGCCGTGCGAGTGCCGAATGGTGCGTGTGTTCGACGGTGCCCGGCTGGTGGCGGTGAGTTTTTTCGATGTGGGCCAACAGGCCGCCTCCAGCGTGTATGGCATCTTCGAGCCGGAGTGCGCCAAACGCAGCCTGGGCATCTTCACGATGTTGCTGGAGATCAGCCACTGTCGCGAAGCGGGCCTGCGCTGGCTCTATCCCGGTTACGCCACGCAGGAACGCAGCGCGTATGATTACAAGAAACAGTTTCGCGGCACCGAGTGGCTGGACTGGAGCAACGGTGAGTGGACTCTCCTTGCCATGGCTTGATTCGCCATTGCCAAACCATTCGTCTCCAGCGAATGCTCGGCATCCTGTTGCGCGCCAGTATTGGCTTCGTACCACGCCCAGACGGCCCCGTGTCCGACCTTCAGCCCCGACGGCAAACGCCTCGCCTGCACCGGCCCCGACAAAACCACCCGCGGGTGGGAGCCGGAGTCGCTGAAGTAAGAGGGAGAGCGCTTGACTAGGACCGTCAGGTGCATTCCCTCGGCGCATCACGCATGCAGCGCCTCCAGCACCGCCTGCGGATGACGCTCGGCGATGCGCAGCAGTGCTCGCGCGGTTCCCTCTGGGCGACGATGGCCCTGCTCCCAGTTTTGCAGCGTGCGGATGCTGATGCCGATCATCGCGGCGAACTGGCTTTGAGTCAGGCCGAGCTTCTCACGCACGAGTCCGGCATCCGGCCACTTCAGCGTCTTCTGTCGCGAAGCTTTCTTGGTGCCACGCAGGATGGCTCCGCCTTCCTTGAGGCTGGAGACGAGTTGTTGGAAGAGTTCGTCTTTCATGGGAATTCGTTTTCGACAATGGTTTTTAATACTTTGAGCTGGGGGAAGTGAGGTTGTCCTGTTCGTTCTTCGAATAAGCCATGAGGAAGAGAATCGTGCTGCCTGGTACATGCCAGTAGTAGATCACCCGCAAGCCGCCGCGCTTGCCTCTGCCTGATCCGGCCCATCGAATCTTTCGCAGCCCGCCCGAACCGCGAATCAAGTCGCCCCGATCAGGCTGCGCCATCAGATCCCACTCCAACGCGCTGAGATCATCATTGGAGAGCAGTGTCGTGATCTGGCGAGTGAAAGTCGTTGTTTCGCGAAAGCTGAGATGCACGGGTCATTGTCCGTCAATGACGGATTGACACAAGTGCGTTTTTTACTGCTATGACACCCGCCCATCGTCCTCCGGCACATTCGCCGCCAACTGAGTGGTGTATGGGCGTGAAGGCGAAGCGACTGGAGAAGCCGTGCTTCCGCTAACGCCGGATGTGCAGGAAGAGATTCACGCCTTCAGGCGCCCACTGCACCTCAATCGAATCGGCAGCGGCACCAGCCTCCAGCGCGAGCTCGCGCAGATGGTCAAGCGTGCGGTGCTGCAGCACCCAGTCGCCGAGCAACTCCATGTAGTCGCGGCTGGGATTGAAGTCGGAAAAATTGCCGACTACCACTTCCCCGCCCCGTTTGGTCACTGCCATCAGGGCCTTGAGCAGATAGACAAAGGAACGGTCGGCGAGGTAGTCGAACAAGCCTGCCGACCAGACAAGGTCATAGCCTTTCGCGGGCAGGAAGCGCAGCACATTGCGATGATAAAACTCCACACAATTCGCGAAGGGGGCGCACATTTTTTTGGCGCACTCGATGGCGTGGATTTCCGCGTCCACGCAGTCGAAAAATACCTCGTTATCGGGATTATCCAGCACCCACTCGCGCACATCCCGCGCCGGGCCGCTGGCGACGTTCAAGACCCGCAGCGGTGTCTTCGTGCGGCCAGCAGTGTGGGCATGCAACAGGTGGTGAAAGTAGCTTTTGCGGTTTCGCACCGCGTTCGGGGCAGCCTAAGCATGGAAATACAGGTCCCAGCGGCGCAGATGCGGCTCGGGGGCCGTGCGCAGGGTGTAGATGGCGTCGATCATCTCGAAGTCGCCGCTGTAGCCGTATTTTTTACCCAATGCCCGGGCCTGCATGGTTCCGTCCAGATGGCGGCTGGTGATGTCGGTCGCGTAGGCCTGCACATCCTCGCGGGCGATCAATCGGGCACGCACCGCATCGCCAAGCTGCCGCAGCGTGCGGTTGAGGTGCGCGTAATCACCCGGCATCGGCCCGCCGCCGGCGATGAGTTCCCGCAGGAGGTTGTCACATTGAATCAATGGCCCGACATCGCTTTTGCGGACAGCAGGGCGGTCTTGGAGAACAAGGGGCGGCATGCGCTGGGTGGGGCGGGAAAGATGCCTCGGAGGGCCTGAAGGTTCGTAATCCGCTGATAATAATTCTTTCTTAACCAATTGGGAAGAGAAAAATGCATATCCAGTCGCGGTTGCCCCTTGGGTTGCGCGATCTCCCACCTCTTTACCCGGCCTTCGCGAAATCGCGGAACACGATGATCGACGGATTGCCGACGGGTGTGTAGTGGCCGGTGAAGCTGAGCTTGCCGGTCTGCGGGTCCACGCGGAACACGGCGATGTTGTCACCGCGTTGGTTGCAGGAGTAGAGGAACCGCCCGGTCGGGTCGAAGGCGAAGCTGCGCGGGTAGTCGCCGTGCGTCCATTCTTCCGTCACGAAGCTGAGCGTGCCATCGGCACCGACCGCGAAGATCGCGATGCTGTCATGCAGGCGGTTGCCCGCATAGACGAAGCGGCCATCGGCGGAGAGCATGATCTCGGAGCAGAAATTACTGCCCGCAAAACCGGGCGGCAGACTGGGCAGCGTCTGCCGCGAGGTGAGCCGCCCTTTCTCCGCGTCATAATCGAACAGCACCACGGTCGAGCCTTCCTCCTGAATGGAATAGAGCCAGTGGCCGTTCGGGTGGAACGCGAAGTGACGCGGGCCATCGCCCGGTGGCAGCGAGACGAAGGGCGGATCGTTCGGCGTCAGGGTGCCTGCTTGGGCATCGAACTTCCAGACGAGAATCTGATCCAGCCCGAGATCGACATGCAGCACGAAACGGCCCGAGGGATCGGCCTCGATCATGTGCGCGTGTGCCTGATCGTGCCCGCTGATGGCAAAGCTGCCGGGCGGGGCGTTCGTGGCTTTGGTCGGCCCCACAGTGCCGGCATCCTGCTTCACATCGGTCGCTTCGCCCAGGCTGCCATCCGCCTGGATCGGCAGCACCGCCACGGAACCGCCGAAGTAATTCGCCACCAGCACAAACTTCCCGGACGGATGCACACTGAGATGCGCCGGCCCCTTGCCGCCGGAGCTGACGGTGTTCAGCAGCTTCAATTCGCCCGTCGCAGGATGGGTAGCGAAGGCGCTGACCGAACCCGCCTCGTTGTCGCCCAGCCGTTCGGTTTCATTCGCGGAGTACAGGTGCGTCTGCGCTGCATTGAAGGCCAGCGCGCTCGGGCTGGTGCCCATCTCATGCACTCCGGCGGGTGTCATCGCTCCCGTGGTGCGATTCACTTCAAACAGGTGAATGCCACGGCCATTTCCCGGCGGCAGATCTACTTGGGTCGCCCGCATGTTCTGCAACGGCGAGGTGTAGGTACCCACATACGCCATGAGCCTGCTCTCGGTCGCTTGAACCGGAAGGAACGGTGCCAAAGCGAAGGCAGAGGCGGTTTTGACAAAGGAACGGCGAGACGAAGTCAGAGCGGGAGCAGATTGCATGATGTGCAAGGTGCTACGTCACCAAGTCCACCGGCATTGCAGCCACTCTGCGTCGATTCAATCCACCGCTGGAGGAGCCGCGTCGTCTTTGGCCACTGAAATCACACCGGCATGTTTGGCAACTGCCAGGATCGATTTCGTGGGAGGCGGCTGCACCTTATGCTGACGGCCACCGGACCAACCGCGTTCTGATTGACCGGTCTTGAATGGGCGCGGTGCCTTGTTGCTTTGCTTTTGGTTTCTCATCGCGTGGGGCGGCTGTTGGCGTGCAAGCGCACGGGATGGTCCAGAACGTCATTCATCTCGCACATCGGGCAGGCAGGCTTGCTCATAGACCTAGAAAAGACATGCCACCGCGATGAAACTCAAGCGCTGAGTCAATGTCTTCCAATCCAGCCCGTTGATATAGTCCCGTGATCGCTCCGTTTAAAAATTCCCCATGAACATCCGCCTCATCCTCGCCCCCTGCCTCCTCATCACCGCGTCCGCCTTCGCCGCCGATCTCCCGAAAATTCCGTCCAAACCGATCGCCCAAAAAGGCGAACTGCTGTTCTCCGATGACATGAACGGCAGCGAGCCTGACAAACGCTGGCATCGCGTGGTGGACACCTTCGTGTTTGAAAACAACGCGCTGAAAGGCACGCAGACTCGCGTCAAGGACATGCCCTCAAAGGATGGCAAGTCGGTCATCAAGGCGCATGCCGCCGTGTATGGCCTGGAAGTGCCAACGAAGGACAGCGTGGTGGAAGTGAAGATCCGCTTCGATGGCGGCACCATGATCGACGTCGAGTTCGACGACCGCAAATACACCGGCTCGCATTACGGCCATCTCAGCCGCGCCCAGGTACGCCTCGACAAAGTGACCCTCATGGACGAGCGCGAAGGTAGCCAGAACGAGGTGATCAAGGCGCTGAAGGCTGATCCGGCCAAGAAAGACGAAGTCGCCAAGCTGATGATCGGCAAAAGCGCCACCTTCCCGGTGAAGCTCGAAGCCAACAAAGACTACACGCTCGTCGTCGAGACCATCGGTGACGAAATGCGCGTCAGCATTGATGGCAAGCCCGTGGCCTTCCTCAAATCACCCGGCATTGGTCACGAAACCAAATCGAAAATCGAACTCGGCGTCGCCGGTCAGAGCGGCTGGTTCGACGACATCAAGGTCTGGAGCGCCACACCCGCGAAGTAAGGAACTCGGACAAAAATAAATCGCCAATTGGTTAAGTAATGTTAATAGTCTGGATGGAACTCACCATCACCACACAGATGCAGGAAATTTGGAAGCAGACGCTGGCGAAGCTCATTGGGGCAGACC
>Ga0209284_10000989_pt1 | contig 45239 bp, 33 predicted proteins | sample FRY03_FD_187211 | JGI IMG/M metagenome (GOLD analysis project Ga0209284, IMG submission 187211) | Freshwater microbial communities from Lake Fryxell liftoff mats and glacier meltwater in Antarctica - FRY-03 (SPAdes) (version 2) | ecosystem: Environmental > Aquatic > Freshwater > Ice > Glacier... | reverse complement strand
ATCTGTTTGATGACGAAGAGATTCATCATGTGTGTGACACACTCAATATCGAGTTTCGCGACAGAGTCTTCACGCCAGCAAAAATGCTCGGACTGTTTGTGTCTCAGGTTCACAGTCGAGGCGATGCTTGTATTACGGTCGTGGCGAAATTCAATCGCGAAAGAAAGGACAGTGGGCTCTCACCTGTCTCCGAAGATGCGTCTGCTTGATCCAAAGCGCGAGCGAGATTGCCGCTCGATCTGATCAATCATCTGAGTGATGATGTCAGAAAAATCGCTCACAACATGACGCCGGACGATTGGAAATGGCACGGACTCAATGCGTATCTTGTCGATGGCTTTGTGCTCCGCGGACCCGACACATTCGCGGACGAGGAAAGGTATCCTCAGCCATCAAGTCAGAAAGAGGGGTTAGGGTTTCCACAAGTGCGGGTCGTGACAACAACGTCGCTTGCCGATGGTTGCCTGGTCCATCACAACAAGTGAGCCCAAGTGCCATGCACCTTGAAGGCATGCACTGGTGCTTAAGGTGGCACCGAATCATTGATTCAAACGGTCTCTTTATCAACGTTTGACAGGACGATTGATGACAGGACGATGAATCGCAATTTGGGTTTCTAATCGTCCTGTCATCATAATCGTCCTGTCTTCATAAGACGCGAAGTTCAATTAGCGGGACTAAAAAAGACGCTGTGCGTTGTCGTTCATCACAGTTATCAAACCTCTGTTCCACTAGCCTAACGAGTGTCACGGTGCCTGGCACCTGACAATTCTTGGCACCTGACAATTCTTGCCTGGAACGGCATTAAATCAAATTTGAACGTCGATTCCTGTTCAAAGATGAACATCATGGGTAACTCGCTCCGGCCGTATTCACGGCCCGGAATTTCCCGGTCACATGGAAACCCCAGGTTGAAACATGGCGATACGTGCGACCGCTCAGGATCCGATTCCATTTGCCGACAACGCATCGTTGAGTTGGGAGCCGTTTTATTGTGCGCTCTTCAGATCGGGCCGCAGCTTCTGGGCGTCGCGCAGGTAGACGTGTTCAATCTCCTTCGGTTTACGATCGGAATTGACGTGCAATAGAACTCGAATGCAGCGAGGCATCGAACCAGTGACGGGGATTTCGCGGGCACACAGCAGCGGAACCTGATTCATCCCGATCGCTCTGGCGGCTTCGGCGGGGAAGGCGGACACCAGGTCCTCTGTCGTTGTGAAAACTGCAGAAATCACTTCGTCGAAATCATTGATTTTATTGCGGCGCAGGATTTCTTCCATCAGTTCCCGAGCCGCCGCGCGAATCAGCGCAGCGTCATCAGATTCGACAGTAGTTGCTCCACGAATGCCACGAACGGCCATGTTGTAATGCTCCGAAAAACGTTGTCTGGGCGACGTAGGATGGGGGTGTCAGCGGTTCTCGTCAATCCTATCCGCTACGATCTTGCAAACGACAACTGATGTTGCCCGTTTTTAAACGTTAGATGGGTCGGTTCGTCGGAAATGTGGCAGACGGGGTTTGCAGCGATCTCAGAGGCCAGATCTTCGGAGACGAAGAGTTCTCCAAGGTGCAACGTGTTGGGAATAAACATCCAGCGGTGGCGGCCATAGCGATCCGCGACTGTGCAAATCAGTGTTTCGTCGTCTGCCAGCGTCGCCGGAATTTTTGCTCGGTCCATGTCTCCGGTGGTGAGCGTGTTGATGAACGTTTTGTGTTCGTTGATGTCCGAACGGAGGCATTGAGTGATGAAATCCGCAAGACCAACGCCAATCGCATTCCCTTGCGATGCTGGTGTCAGCGACAACGCGCCGATAGTGCGGATGCGAGGACTGGTGAGGTCTTCAAAACCCGCGATGCCGCGTCGTCCGATGACGTTGGTGTCCATGCCCGTGCCACTGAATGTCTTGCCAATGGAATCGACAATCAACACGTTCAGATCATCGATCGGCAGGCGAGAAAAATACGAACGATGATGTTCCAGTAACTCAATCTCGCGTTGCAGAATTTCTGCTGGTCGGATCGCATGCAGTTCTGCCGTTTCATCGAAGCCGTCTTCGAGTATGGCAAGTCCTGCCAGAATACAGCCGGAATCGAGGACACATTGTCCCATTTCCAGAAGCATGTCTTTCATTGCCGCAGGTCCAGCGGAATGAAACGTCTGCGCTGAGCGAATTTTGCCCATGCCGACGACCATCATTTTCGTGAGTCCGCTTTGGATCGGACCAGCGAAGCACGTATGCAACTTGACACGATTGACGACGAGCACACCGGCCGCTTCCGAACAAATGCGGTCCATATAAACAGCGCCGGTGCGAACTTCGCCCACCTGCACGACTTCCATACTGCTGCGGATGGGCATGTTCATCGCAGCCTCAGTGACACCGAGAGATTCGACCATCTGCCGCTGACCTTCAGCGGTGGCTCCGTTGTGTGATCCCATCGCAGGCACAATAAACGGAGATGCGCCGTGGTCTCGCAGCCAGCTGCCACAGGCTTTAATAATTTCAGGCAGGTTGCAGATGCCGCGACTACCGACGGTGATCGCGACATCACCTTGCGGGACTGATAGATTCAACGAGGACAAACGCTGATGCACCACAGCTGCGACGTTAATGAGCGGCCGGGAGATGAGTTGCTGATGGACTTTATAGAGTTTCATAGTTTGATCATTTGGTGTGTTGGCTGAATAGCATAGTGTCGATTTTATGGCGTCTGGCGTCGAACTGCTATGCACACGGGGGAAGAAGTGGCCTGCAAACTTCCCGAACGAAAATGTATCCCCCTCTGTTCTGAATGAAAACCCTCGCATCATGTAGAAATCTTGTGCAGAAAATCTAAAGCAACATCGGCGTTTGCCTTGCTTTGCAGCAACCCGTAGATCTGAAGTCGAGCCGCATTTCGAGGGCATTTTGCAGCAAAACTGAGTTGTCGTGCCGTTGTGGACGAGTGTGGAGACTCGAATTCGCCGTCAAGAAGATCGCTCGGCAGCAATTCGGATCGCCGAGTAAACTCTCAACTTCCCGCCGTCAGATTCATTTCATCCACGATGCTGGAAGGAAACGGAAGAGGTCCCATGGACAAAGCAACATTAATTGGCCTGATACTTGGAATCGTACTAGTCGTTGGTTCGATTATGATCGGCGGAGAGCTATCGCCGTTTATTGACGTGCCATCAATCATGATTACGGTCGGTGGGTCGATTGCGGCGACGCTGATCAACTTTCCGATGGCCAAGGTTTTCAGTGTGTTCGGAGTCATCCGAAAATGCTTTATGGTTTCATTGCCGTCGCCCCAGGAAGTGATCGAGCAGTTCAAAGGTTTTGCCACGATCTCGCGTCGCGAGGGCCTGCTGGCTTTAGAAGGCCAGGTTGAAACCATTCAGGATACGTTTCTTAAACGCGGGTTGGAACAGGTCGTCGGCGGTTCGACAAAGGAAGAATTGATGTCGAGCCTTGAGACAGAGATCTCTTTTATCGAACAGCGCCACCAGACGGGAAAGAAGATTGTCGATGGTATTGCGGCAGCCGCTCCGGCGTTCGGGATGATTGGAACTCTGATCGGTTTGGTGCAGATGCTTCGATCACTTGACGACCCAAGCAAAATCGGTGGCGGTATGGCCGTGGCGTTGTTGACGACACTTTATGGTGCGGTGATCGCAAATATGTTCTGCATTCCTCTGGCGGGAAAACTGGAAAGTCGCAGTCAGGAAGAATTGATGATTCGCCAGCTTATGCTGTCCGGGCTGACGTCACTTGTGGAAGGCAACGCCCCGCGTGCTTTGGAGCAAAGACTACTGGCCTACGTTTCACCGAAACTGCGAGAAACCTACGCAGCCGAAGCGGCTGCTTCCGCAGCGTAACCGATAAAACAAAGGGAGTGACAAAATCAGATGGGATCCGAAAAATGCAAATGTCCTCCTGCACCAACCGAAATTCCAAAATGGTTCGTGACATATAGTGACGTCATTACGCTGCTGATGACCTTCTTTATTCTGTTGTTAACCTTCGCCTCCAGCGAACCCGAAGACCTCGAAAAAATGCAGGCCGCGACGTTTGGTCCTTCTGGTACTGAAGGTCTGGCAGGCCAGCCGACAGAGGGGCAGGATAAGAACTCACTTGTGGTCAGGTATCGTCCCAATTCAGCTCGCAGCACAGGGCGAGGATCAGAAACCGCTCCGACCGAAAAGACGCCCATCGGCGAATCTGCTTCCAAAGGGCTTGATGCTCTTGAGAATCCAGACGAACTGGCATCGGCCGAACGTGTAAGTACGGTCTCGTTCATGGCAGCCATGCGGGACAAGGACGGACACATGACACCAAAAGCGATTCAGCAGCTGCGATTGATTGCCGTCCAGATGCGAAGCCTTCCATTGAGTGCCGATTTTCAGGTTTCCGAAAAGGAGGGCATCGAGTTTGCGGTTGGGATAGCGCGTTACATGCAAGACCAACTCAAGGTTCCTTCCGGCCGATTGTCGGTCAGCGTCGGTAGCACAGCATCAGCAAACAGTACAATTCGAACGACTCTGACACGCGTTAAAGATTAGTCGCTGCACAATGCTCCGTTGTCATATGGGTTTCATATCGGGACACAATCTATGGGTCGCTGTAAATGTCCTTCCTTCGGGCCGAACCAATCGTACCTGCTATCGTTTGGTGACTGCATGACGGCACTTCTTGCATTCTTCATCGTGTTGAATTCGATGGCGGCGGAACAGACTGGCGCGAATCTGTATGCCGGAACGGGTTCATTTAACGCGTCATTGAGTTCTCATGGGATGTCAGGAGCATTCTCCGACAGTCGTTCGAGTAAAGCGTTTCAGCAAAACGACGTCATGCCGATGTACATGGTGGGTGACCCGGAACAGGAAGACTTTGGAAGAGGCGTTGGTCCCGATGACACTGACGACGGAGGTCGTATTGTTGATCGTGAAGAGGAGCAGTTCAGCCGGTTCCTGTCTGAAATCCAACGGGTCTCCGCCACAAAGCGAGAACCGGACATCAGAGCGGAAGTTACGTTTGATGTGCTGGGTAAGATGCCATCAGATGGGCCATTGATGTCGCCCGAACTTGAGGAAACTCTCAAACAAGTCCGCACCGTTTTCAGATCAAAAGAATATTCGGTTGAAATCACAGTTTGGGCGACAACGCCATCTCAATCCGCATGGACTCGCGCAGTGAACCAGGCAATCGAAGTTCGAAATGAAACGATCGCTTTTTTAAAGCTCGAGCCGGGCAAAGAACAGGCCATCACAGCCGTAGGTCGCACGTGGATTTCTTCTGAACTCAAACGCCCGGCCGCTTCAATTACTTTGCGGCGAATGGGGCCAAAGTAGAGTTATTAACAGAGCGGCAGGAATTTTATTCCCGATTTCCAATAGCTTCAATCACGTCCGCAATCCAATTTGCGAACGGCGTTTCAATCCTGGCGGCGGTCGCAGTCACATCGGCATGACTGAGACTATTGGCCGATAATCCAGCGGCGACATTGGTGATGCAGGAGACACCCAGCACTTGCATTCCAAGTTCCGCCGCCAACAAAGCCTCGGGAACTGTGCTCATCCCCACAGCGTCTGCGCCCAATCGCTGCATCGCGCAGATTTCAGCCGGCGTTTCATAGTTTGGTCCGGTCATCATCGCATAGACTCCTTCGTAAATCTGCAATGGCGAACTGATGCCGCCGATGCGATCACGCAATTCTTTGCTCCACAAACGATCACGCATGGATTGAACCAGCGAACAACTGCCAGTCGCCGTTTCAGCCAACGACGAAGGTGCGGCATTGTGTTCGATGGAATGCCAACGCATCCATGATGCTGCCAGCGGACGCAGATGGCTGGTAATCACCATCAAGTTTCCTGGCTCAAATCCGGCTCGAATACCACCAGCGGCATTTGTCAGGATCAACGTTTGAACGCCCAAAGTGTGCAGAAGTCGAGTGCCAAATTGAACGGACGGCAGCGTATGTCCTTCGTAGCCGTGAATGCGCCCTTGCAACAGGACCGTTCGAATTCCTCGCATTGGCCCGTAAACAAATCGTCCGTGATGCCCTGTGACATGCGGCACCGGCATTCCGGAGATCGATGTGTAGGGCAGCGATTTTCCGCCAGATCTAAGCACTTGATCAGCGGCTGCGCCCAGACCCGAACCCAGGATCACTCCGACAGACGGAGTCTCGTGTTCCGAGAGTGCCAATTGTTGACGAACACTCGTCGCCGCAATTTTGACCGCCTGCGAATCGAAGCGAGCATGAGTCGTTGACGATGCCGACGTGTATTCCGAAGACATATTGAGATCAATGCAGAAAGTCAGAACGGATTAAAAACAGTCCTGTCACTAACCCGCCTCTTCGATATCAGCTCCGGAAAACTTCACATCGATCAACGTCGTGACACCATTCCCGCTGGAGACATTGACGCCCTTTCGAAACTGAATGCGCCAGACGAATTGAGTACTGTCATCCGTCGCAATATCGTTGTCATTTTCACTCGCAGCGATAAACGTCAGCATGGATTCGCCCGGTTGCAGGACCTGCGCGGAGTTTTGATCGGCAATCACGAAATTGTTATCCAGCGTATGCAGGTAATTGAGCTTTCTGGTGGTGGCAGAATCCTGTGAGGGCACAAAAATTTTGAGAAAGGAATTCGCAAGGGTCGTGGTGTCTTTGGAATACGGTGGCGTACGATTTGACATCAAGCCTGAATCAAACGGTGGGTACGCATAATCGTCCGCAACACTTTCAAAGTTCAGCCATAATTTCAGAAGAGGCTGCGAGGTCAGTTTCTCATTGATCTCGGCGGACAGAAATCCCTGGAACTTTAATGGTTCTTTGGTGAGCTTTACCGGAGTCACCACGACATCACCAAATCGTCTCGATTCCCCCAACTTCAGGACGTGACCTGGCGGCAATTCCGCACCTTCTTCAATCCGGCGAAATTCATTTGGTGGCAATGGGCGAAGGTCCGGCAGGCTTTCGAGAACAGAATTGGCCGTCAGCGACAAACGTCCGGTGACCAGTAGACCGAGTAACAATAAGGTCAAAGCAATTGCGTACCCCAGCAACCCTGATGAAATTTTGCTGTTGCCTGTTTTGCTTTCATCTTTTCCACCTTCAGGAAGCGCGGCCGGCGGCGGTTCGGCAGATTCAGAATCTTTTGACGCTTCAGTTTTCAGCGACTTGGCAGACTTTACTGAAGGCCACTTTGTTGACTTTACTGTTGCGGTGGCTCCAGTCGAAACTGGAGGAGCAGCGGCAGCCGGGATGACAGCGTCCGCTGGCGCTGCTTCAAAGTCGGGATGCTCAGAATCGACTTGCGTGTTAAACTGATCAGGGGCGGCCGCCGGCAAATCGGAACTGGATTCAGCCAAACCAAAATCAACTGCTGCGGATTCTGTCTCCCCTTCGTTGCCCGAGGAAAGGAATCCAAAGTCCTGATCGCCTCCGTTTGGTCGTGCTCGTTTCGCTGCCACCTGTGTTTGCTCCCAAAGCCAGTAAACCATGATTGTGATGGGGCAATTTAGAGTCTCGGCATCAAATTCGGGAGCGAACAAGCCGGAAATAAATGCATTTCTGTTTGCCGAGTCACATGGCATGAATCTTGCGAGGTGTTCATTCGTATTTGAAAAACATCACTGCGGTGCCTGGACTATGTGCAGCCAGACTTCATACTGCCTGAATAAGTGACACTTGAGTAGATAATCAGTCTGGAGATACTGAGGCGTGACCGAAACTGTCGGAAACTTTGATGAATTGTTAACCTCAGACGGAACACCCCGTCATCCGGCTCTGTCAGTTGGCTTGGCATCAATGTCGCCCGAGGCACTTGCCGAACGGCAACGCCACGCGGAAGAAGAACTGCTGGAAAAGGGCATCACTTTCGCCGTGTACGGTCACAATGACGGAAAAGAAAAAGTTTGGCCTTTCGACATTGTGCCGCGGCCTGTTGCATGGGACGAGTGGCAACGAATCGAACGCGGGCTTAAGCAACGCATCCACGCATTGAATCTGTTTTTGGATGACGTCTACGGCGACGGCAAAATCATGAAGGACGGCGTCGTCCCTGAAGAACTCGTCAAAACCGCAAAAACCTATCGTCCGGAATGCCAGGGTTTTCGACCGCCCGGTGGTGTCTGGACGCATGTCGTCGGCACCGATTTGGTTCGCAACCATGATGGCACGATCTACGTGCTGGAAGACAACCTGCGATGTCCGTCTGGTGTTAGCTACGTTCTGGAAAATCGCGAAATCATGAAACGCGTTCTGCCGGAAGCTTTCTACGGTTCCATCGTGGCATCGATCGAAGATTATCCCGAACGATTACTTGAGACACTGCTCAAGACAGCACCAGAGCAAGCAACTTCACCAACTGCCGTTGTGTTGACTCCCGGCGTCTACAATTCCGCCTACTTTGAACATTCGTTTCTTGCACAACAAATGGGCATTGAACTGGTTAATGGCAGTGATCTGTACGTTGACGATGAAGACATGGTTTGGATGAAGACCACACGGGGATTGTCCCGCGTGGATGTGATCTATCGTCGCATCGACGATGACTTTATTGATCCCGAATGTTTCCGCGCAGACAGTATGCTGGGTGTGCCTGGTCTGATGCGAGCCTATCGCGCGAAAAACGTTACGCTCGCCAACGCGCCGGGAACCGGAGTCGCCGATGATAAAGCCGTGTATCAGTTTGTGCCGGCGATCATTCGTTATTATTTAAGCGAAGATTCCATCCTGGAAAACGTGCCGACGTATCTCTGTTCAGTGAAATCAGATTACGAATATGTGCTCAGCCATCTGGATCAATTGGTGGTCAAACCAACAAATGAATCCGGTGGATACGGTATCCTGATGGGGCCTCAAGCCTCAAAAGCAGAACGTGACGCTTGTGCCGATGCGATTCGCCAGGACCCGCGAAATTATATCGCTCAACCGATGCTGACTCTTTCAACAGTACCGACAGTCATCAATCAGACGCTGGCCCCACGGCACGTCGATCTGCGACCATTTATTCTTTACGGTAAAGACATCTTTGTCCTGCCAGGCGGATTGACGCGAGTCGCATTGAAAGAAGGTTCGATGATCGTCAATTCCTCACAAGGCGGAGGCAGCAAAGATACCTGGGTGCTGTTGCAAAACTGAAAACCGATTGAGCTAATTCATTACGAATACATTGTTGAAGAACCGTTCGAAAACTTCATCGTCGTCCATTAGAATTGAAAACTCTCCATCATGTTGTGTCGCGTTGCGGAATCGTTGTATTGGATGAGTCGCTATCTGGAACGCGCCGAAAACCAGGCCCGATTCATTGACGTGACATCCAACATCGCACTGGGGTATCGCGGCAGCGAAGTGGATTTATGGTCGTCACTTTTGCACGCGGGTGGCGACGTCGAGGAATTCAATAAATCCTACTCTGCGCCCACGCAGGAAAATGTGATTCGGTATCTGCTCTTCGATCCGCAGAACATGAATTCTGTCGTGAACTGCCTTGCCGGAGCCCGCGAGAACGCCCGGTCGATCCGCGAGAATCTGACAACTCCAATGTGGGAAGCCGTGAATCGTTTTTATCTGCGAGTTCGAAAGGCAGCGGCTGAATCGAATCGCATGATCCGTCAACCACACAGCATTCTGGAACAGATCAAGCGTTCCGCGAATCAGGTGACCGGCGTCACGCAAACAACATGGTCGCGCGGCGAGGCCTGGCATTTTTCCAGTCTCGGGTATCAGCTTGAACGAGCCGACAAAACTTCGCGAATTCTGGATGTGAAATACTTCATTCTGCTGCCCGACCCGAAGCACGTGGGTTCGAAAGTTGATGTTGTCCAATGGGCGGCGTTGCTGGAATCGACCAGCAGTCTGCAGATGTATCGACGCGAATACGGTCGCATCGAACCTTTGAACGTCGTGGATTTTTTGATGCTGAACACTCGGTTTCCTCGGTCGATGCGGTTCTGCCTGCGTGACGCAGAAGCCAGCATTCGAGCAATCTCCGGGACGCCGCCACATAGGTTTGATAATGCCGCCGAGCAGCTTGTGAATCAGCTCAACGCCAAGCTGAATTTTGCAACAGCCAAAGAAGTGATGGCCAACGGTCTGCATCAGTTCGTCGATGACTTTCAATCTCAGTTGAATGGCCTTGCAGGAGCGGTGGCTCAGAGCTTTTTCCAGGTCAACACGAACACTCGCCGTTCAACTCAGTCGCAGTCACAGAGTTCGCTGGGACGGTAGAATTTACGAATCCAGTTGCCGTGGCCATTTGCTGATCATGGACTCAGCTTCTTCCTGAGTCAGCGTTTCACCAGTCGAGCTGTCGCGGTATAAAATCTGGATCGTACGAAAACCCATCGACTGATAAAGTTGTACAGCAGCGAGGTTGTCTGCCGTGACTTCCAGAATGCAGATCCCCATGGCAGTCTGAGTGAAACCCAGCAGCGCCTGCTGCACCAACGCCCGGCCAAGACCAAGGCCACGATGTTCGGGAATCACGCCGACGTTTTGGATCGAACCCGTTCCACCGCTGCGCGTCACGCCCTGGACTGTGCCACAATCGACGGCAGGCCAATCCGGTTCCGGCTGATAAACTACCATCCATGTGGCAGCAGCGCAAAACGCTTTCTGGGCAACAATTTCTTTCATTAACGCGAGACAGCCAGCGGCCTCGCCAAGACACGAAAACACTTTTCCATCCAGATCATCGCGAAACGAACGCCATTTGACCTGAGCGTGTCGCTCCAGTAGTAATGATCGCCACGGCAGCCAGCGATAGCCTTCCGGCAATCGCACGGCTCTGTGCGAAGTTCGCCGCAGGTCGATCTGCATTCGAAACCGTTTATAGGCGACAGTCGCCATCCGCTATTCCGTTTTTAGCTCCGCCTGAATCAGCGGTCGCCGTGTTTTCTTGACGTGATGCAATCCAGCCCGCAGCAAACTGTCTCGGGGCGGAGAATAGAATATCCATCATCACGGGCAGACAGATAGATGAATTTATGGTCCATCCTTGAAGTTCCGGGTGATGGTCGGGCAAGATAGCGCCGAGTGCTGTGTTACGCCCTGGATCGCAGGTTGGACATTCACGTCCGACCAGAAAAAGACAGGCAAGAATGCCCATCGCATTCAAAAACGCGATTGGCGCGTTTCGACGGATTGCCAAACGAATGATTGTTGCATGATCTTTGGGAATGCCACACGTTGCGGCTATTCGCCGCCTGACGGCAGCCTGATAATTCGGCACAACAGGCGAAATACCGTTTCATTGCAAAAAAAAACCGCCTTCATTGGCAAGTCTCAGGGAAACCGAATCATCGTGGCAAATCTATCCCCATCCGGGACGCAGCTTGTTCAGAATCTTTCTCAACGCTACGACGTATCAACCGATGCCGTGACGCATATGTTACAGGCTGTGTATAACGGCAACGGGTCAATGGCGCAGTTTAGTCACCCAGAATTTGGTGGATCAGGGCAGTGGATGAGCGGCGGTATGACGATGGTCAGCGACCTGTTCAATTACAATCTCAAGAACCTCGTCAATAATCTGTGCAGCGAGATTTCAAATTCGCTGGCCAACAATCAGACGACTCCGTTCAGTGGATCGTTTCAGTCTCAAAGTCAGAACGGAATGCACAGCCAAATACAGGCTGCCGGTCAGATTGGATCAGCCAACAGCTTGTTCGTGCCGGATCCAACAAGCAACTGGTGGCCGCAGGATCTTGGAATTCCCAACGCGATCGGTTCACAGAATAACACTCGCTATGCCTACTTCGCCAACAGCCACCGATTGGCCGTCACAGCAGGAGGCCCGCCGTGGGTCTATGACACGCTGGATCATCAGATCGGTGGATTTGGGCAGCAGCAAGGCGGCGGCCAGTCGATCACTTTTACGAGTCAGTACGGAACTGTGAATCTGTCAAGCTTGCCAGTTGTCTCGCGCGACGGCGTGCCAGTTCCACCCGCGCCAATGCCAATGCCAGCCGAGCCGATGCCGATCGCAGTGGTCGAGCCGATGCCTGCCACGCCGTCCATATCCACTCCTGTTGAAAGCACTCGGACAATGGAGCCGCCTGTGAATCCGGCAATGAATCAGAAGAGCGGTGAAGATATCATGGCGACATTGGAACGACTTGGTGGGTTGATGGACAAGGGTTATATCACCAAGGAAGAATTCGAAATTAAAAAGAGCGAGCTTCTGAGCCGGATTTAATTCTAACCAGGAGGTTTTTCAAATGACCATTCAACGACTGCGGCTTCTGCTGATCAGCAGTTTCGTAGCATTGACTGCGATTCCAGTTGCCGCTCAGGAATTTGACCTGCAGCCTCCGGGCACCCGCGAATTCGTCAGCGACAACGCAGGGATGCTGGATGAAGCGTCAATCACGCATATCAAAACGGTTTGTGACAAATTGCTCACAGACAAAGCCACACCCATTATCGTCGTCACGATTGATTCGATGGCTCAGCACGGCGGTGCAAACATGCCGTTGGAAACCTTCGCCGCTTTGTTGTTCAATCAGTGGCAGATTGGTCACGCAGAGCTGGAAGGACAGGATTGGAATACCGGAATCCTCCTGCTGATTTCCAAAGGTGATCGAGCGGCTCGGATTGAACTTGGAGCCGGCTGGGGACGCACGGAAAACCAGACATGTCAGCAGATTATGAATGAGTTCATTGTTCCGCAGTTCAAGCAGGGGAAATTTTCTGAGGGCATAGTGAGCGGTGTGGATGCTCTCGACAAAATGGCCCGCAAGCTGGAACTGCCGACTCGACCTAGATCTGCCGCTGAGTACATCGTGCCGCTTGTCTTCTTCGGCCTTGCGATTTTCACTGCGGTATCGTTGTATCGTCGCGGCTCAAGTGGCTGGGCGTGGTTGATGTGGGGCGGAGTCTTCGTAGCCATATGGTTTATCTTGCGTACCATGGCTCAAAACAGCAGTGGTGGCGGCGGTGGATTCAGTGGCGGATCGTTTGGTGGTGGCTCGTCTGGCGGCGGTGGTGCTTCTGGGTCCTGGTAGGGAATAGTGAAAATGCAAAAAGCATCTGAAATCATCAACTCCGAACAGCGTGCCCGCGTAGAATCTGCGGTGTCGGCAGCCGAATCGAAAACTAGTTGCGAGATAGTCCCCGTCGTCGCGACAGCCGCCGGCCGTTACGACCGCGCTGAAGACATTGTCGGCCTGTGGTTCGCAGTGGTGGGTGCAGTTGTCGGCTTCCTGACTTTTCCGGGCCACAATGATCACGGCACATGGGGCGGAATTCCGCTCTGGGGACAAGTCGCATTGTTAGTGCTCGTCATGCTCGTGTGTTTCATCATCGGCGCGGTCATGGCCGATCGATTCCGAAACCTGCGCCGTCTATTCACACCACGTTCACACATGCAGGAAGAAGTCAACCTGCGAGCTCGACAACTCTTCTTTGATCGTCGAGTTCACCACACCGCCGGCGCTTCCGGCTTACTGATCTTTGTGTCGCTCTACGAACGCACGGCCGTAGTTCTCGGCGACCGCAGCGTGGTGGAAACGCTGGGCGAAAAATTCCCCGAGGAACTATGTCAACGGCTCACTGCAAGTCTTCGCAGTCAAGACGTTGCCACCGCCATCTGCGACACAATTCAACACGCCGCCACGGCGCTCCAAACCGCACTGCCCCGCACGGCCAGCGACGTTAACGAATTGCCAGACACGCTGGTGTTGTTGGATTAAATAATTAGCGAACCAATCTTTTGGTGCCGTGTCTGCAATTTTGCTCCAACTGGAGCTTTTCACAACTCCCACCCCCTTGTGTCGGCGAATGCCGGGGTGGGATTTTTTGTCAGCGGGAATGAGTTCAGCATTGGTGCGGACTTTTACTCTGACAATGCAATACCGACACACGATGAATGACAAATGAACGACTGAGACGTGCGATCATCGTGGAAGCGGCGAGGCTGATGTATTCGCGGAATCAGACGGAGTACTATCGAGCCAAGTTGAAGGCTGCGAAACGTCTGTGCAAGGGCTGGGTGAAGCCCACCGAATTGCCCACAAATGCCGAAATTCGCGATGAAATTCAGCGAATGGCGAATCTCTTCGAAGGCAGTTCCCGCTTCGATCGGCACCGCGAAATGCGCATCGAAGCGTTGCGGGTAATGCGGCTGCTGGTCCGCTATCGCCCCAAGATCATCGGTAGCACTTTCACAGGGCATATTCGGCATGGCTCCGATATCGATATCCACGTGTTTGCGGCTTCAACAGAAGGAATTGAGTCGAACCTGGAGGCAGAAGGTTTCGACTATCGCGTTGAACGCAAAGTTGTCCGCAAGCACGGTGAGGAACGTGTCTTTACCCACCTTCACATCCTTGAACGATTTCCGATCGAGCTGACGATGTACGCACCGGACAAGGCATCATTTGCTTTCAAGAGTTCCATCACGGGCAAGACCATTGAACGCGCGACGCTGCCAGAGTTCGAAGCGTTCATGAAGCAGGAGTATCCCGACAGCGATCTTGAAGGCGAAGTTCTTGCAGCGGAAGCAGTAATTGATCGCTTTCAAATCTATCGATCTCTCTTGCTGCCATTGGCGAGCATGATGCAGGGCAAACAGCATCATCCGGAAGGCGACGTGCTCTATCATTTACAGCAATGTTATGTGCTGGCCGTCGAAGATCTTCCGTACGACGAAGAGTTCCAACTTGCGGCCTTGCTGCATGACGTTGGCAAAAGGCTGGATGCCAATGATCACGTCGGATCAGGGCTGGAAGCACTTGAAGGCCACATCACGGCTCGCACGGCCTGGCTGATTGAACATCACATGGAGGCGCATCAGATTCGGGATCGCACAATAGGCTTCCGAGCTCATCAGCGTCTGAAAGGATCGCCCGATTATGAGACACTTTTGCTGCTGAGCGAATGCGATCGAAACGGTCGCGTTCCGGGTGCACGAGTCCCGGATTTGGATGACGTATTCGACGCGCTGCGAGAACTTGCTCGGACTTGTGGTTAAGATTGGGATGTATTGCCTTGGCGGAGATTTTTCACAAAGACCAGCTTCATTGATGAGAGCGCCGGAATTCGGTTTTTGATGAATCAATGAAAAACTGTTTAACCCGTTGCCGACAGGGGCAACTCAAAGTTTCCCGCCCGAAAGGCCAAAGTCAACCTGGGGCGGCGTTCTTCCGCATTCGCGGATTCACTTGCCCCAGGCTGACATGCTGAGCCCCGTTGGGGCGAAACGCGGTTTTTCCGGCCTGAAAGCCCGTGCCCCAAAGGAGCCGACCGGCTCGTTGCCAATTCGTCGCTCACGTTGTTCGCTTGCCGAAAGATGCGCGCACGGTGCACGCATGAAACGGAGTAATACTCTAACGCTGCCTCCACTTCGAGTCGGGTTAAACTGGTTTTGAAACGTGCAAATCAAATGGAACGCAGGGAGTCCCCGTAATCGACCGGCCATTGCTTTTTTTCTGTGTAAGAATAAAGTGCGACTGCAATCGCTATTCTCAATCCTGCCTGGCAACAAATTGAATCAGAACACACGGAACTGAAGCATGACCAAAAAGCATCCATCACTCTCGGCTCGAACATCATGGAAGAATCTTCAAAGCCATGCCGATAAGGTACACGATGTGCATATGCGAGAACTGTTTGCAGAAGACCCGCAACGGGGAGAACGATTTGCTATCGAAGCGATGGGATTGTATTTCGACTACTCGAAAAATCGCATCACCGATGAAACTCTGACATTGCTGTTGAAGCTGGCGGAGGAAGCGAGTTTAAAATCTAAAATTGATGCCATGTTTCGTGGCGACAAGATCAATCTCACAGAAGATCGAGCTGTGTTGCACGTCGCATTAAGGGCTCCAAATGGAGCCACCTTCATGGTCGATGGTAAAAACGTCGTCCCGCAGGTTCACGCTGTGCTGGACAAGATGGCGAATTTCACGAATCGAATTCACAGCGGAGAATGGAAAGGCCACACCGGCAAACGAATTCGAAACATCGTGAATATCGGTATCGGTGGCTCAGATCTCGGGCCGGTCATGGCATATGAAGCGTTGAAGTTTTACAGCGAACGCAGTCTGAATTTTCTATTCGTATCTAACGTTGATGGCAGTGATCTGGCCGAAGCGGTCCGTGTCCTTGATCCGGAGGAAACTCTTTTTATCGTCGCATCAAAAACTTTTACCACGCAGGAAACAATGACGAACGCTCAAAGCGCGCGTGATTGGTTGTTGGCCAGGCTGGGTGGAGACGCCACAGCTGTGGCGAAACACTTCGTGGCACTTTCAACGAATGCTGCCAAGGTTGAAGCATTTGGAATTGACACCAGCAACATGTTTGAGTTCTGGGATTGGGTGGGCGGACGCTATTCGATGGTTTCTGCCATTGGACTTTCCACGATGCTGGCCATCGGCGTGCAGAACTTTCATGCTCTGCTGGATGGGTTCCATCAGATGGACGAGCACTTTCGCTCAACGCCGTTCGACCGCAACCTGCCAGTGCTGATAGCGTTGCTCGGAATCTGGTACACGGATTTCTTCGATGCTCAAACTGTGGCTGTACTGCCGTACGAACAATATCTCAAACGATTCCCGGCGTACCTGCAACAGCTCGTAATGGAAAGCAATGGCAAGCACGTCACCCTCGATGGAGATCAGGTTGACTATGACACGAGTCCTGTGTACTGGGGCGAACCGGGAACTAACGGGCAACATTCGTTTTATCAGTTGATTCATCAGGGAACTCGATTGATCCCGTGTGATTTCATCGGGTTCGCCAGGTCGCTGAATCCGCTGGGTCGCCATCACGATATTCTGATTGCGAATGTCCTCGCACAATCCGAAGCGTTGGCATTTGGCAAGACGGCCGAACAGGTTCGCGCTGAAGGTACGCCGGAATGGCTTGTTCCGCATCGAGTCTTTGACGGCAACCGCCCATCCAACACGATCTTTGCTGAGCAGTTGACGCCAGGGATTCTTGGGAAGCTGATCGCTCTGTATGAGCATGCGGTATTCACCCAGGGTGCTATCTGGAACATCGATTCGTTCGATCAATGGGGCGTTGAGCTGGGCAAGGTTCTGGCTCAGCGAATCGTGCCGGAACTTGAGGCGAAGGATGAACCTGTGCTCAGCCACGATTCATCAACGAATCGACTGATTCAGCGATATCGGGCGCTCAAGGGAAACTAAACTTCCCGCGCTTGGAACAGAGGAGGATTTCCTGTTTAACCCAACTCGTTGAGGAGGACGGCTACGGATTGCGCGTCCTCCTCTACGAGTCGGGTTAAACGATTCAATTGAAGCCGCGTGAAGAATAACTCGGTTTCAACAAACAGCAATCTGTGCTGGTCAAGAGAGCTTGCACGGCCTTCGTCGCGTAGATTCCCTTGCGAGAAATCGGCCGTAAACAGTTCTGCCAAATGCACTTAAAGCGGAGTGTCGGAATTCTGTGTGGGCAACGCCCCTGAACTGACGATATCTTACGCCAACAGTGATCACTGAATCACCAGATAGGTGGTGAGAATCTTTTGATCAGGGTCTTTCTTTCGGCTCAGAGTGATTTCCATCCCGCGCTTGGTTTGATTTCCGTTGGGGACGGTCGAGAAATGCTAGGCTCGATCAGATGCGGCGTTCCCGTGGCGGACTGAATACAGCAAAGAAATGTGAGAATAAGCGGTCAACAATCCGCAAATGGCAGATCGGACAAAACGGCACACTCGAAAGCAGCAATTCCGCGCGGCTTCCTGAGTGAAACCACCGAATACTGCAGCACTCTTGTCCATACGAAGCAATACGCATTCAGGACATTCCAGGTTCAAGGCTGAACCTATGGCGAACAACAGCCCGAAAGATGTCGGCCTTTGTCCGCAACCACCGTGTGTACCATCCGGGTTCGATGTGCGCACAAGTCTCGTGTTATTCCTATCAGCACTCGTTCAAATCCTATCCTGACAACATCTAAGGTTTACTGGCGTGAAAATTCTGAAGATCAAAAATCTTAGCGGGCCAAACGTGTGGGCGAATTTCCCTGTACTTGAAGTTTGGGTGGATCTCGAAGAATATGAACAGAAGCCTTCGGACCTGCTTCCAGGCTTTAACGAAAGGTTAATGAACTGGGTGCCGTCGATGATTGAGCACCGCTGCAGCGAAGGCGTTCGCGGAGGATTCTTTGAACGCCTGCGACGCGGTACATGGCTGGGGCATATTCTGGAACACACGTCGCTTGAGTTGCAGACGTTGGCCGGCACTGAAGTCGGCTTTGGTCGCGCTCGGGAAACGTCGATTTCGGGCATCTATCGCGTTGCCATTGAATATCAGTCAGAAGCGTTGGCTCGAGCGGCAGTGGACGCGGCCTATCGATTGCTGATGGCTGCTGTGAATGACACGGCTTTTGACGTTCAGAGCGAGGTCGAAAAGCTGCGGGTGATCGCCGAAGATACGTGTCTTGGCCCCAGCACAAAGTCCATCGTGGATGCGGCAGTACGACGTGGGATTCCATGGCGTCGGATGACATCTGGCAACCTGATTCGGTTTGGCCATGGCATTCGTCAAAAGCGAATTTTGGCCGCCGAAACACACACCACCAGCGCGATTGCTGAATCGATCGCGCAGGACAAGGAGCTGACTCGGCGATTGCTGAGCGAAGTCGGAATTTCCGTCCCGGAAGGCGGACCTGTTGACAGCATGGACGCGGCGATCGAACAGGCCAAAGAGATTTCGGGTTCTGTTGTGGTCAAGCCTCGCTTTGGAAATCAAGGCCGGGGCGTGACGACAAATATATCAACGCCTGAGCAAGTGGCGGCAGCGTATTTTGCCGCCCGTCAGGAAGGCGAAAGCATCGTCGTTGAACGATTTGTGCCAGGCGACGACTTCCGACTGCTTGTCGTCGGCTCCAAGGTCGTGGCAGCTGCGCGTCGCGCTCCCGCCCATGTTGTCGGCGATGGTGCCAGCACGGTTGATGCTTTGATCCGAAAGGTAAACACTGATCCAAAGCGTGGCAGCGGGCATGGTTCCCCGTTGACTCGGCTGAAGAACGATGAAACATCCGTGAAGATTCTGGCTGAGCAGGGACTTACGCTGTCTTCGGTTCTGGAAGCTGGTCAAGTGGCATTGCTGCGTCGGAATGCAAATCTCAGCACTGGCGGAACGGCCGTAGATATTACAGACGAGATTCATCCCGATTTTGCCGCCAGTGCAGTCGAAGCCGCGCAGGTGATCGGGCTTGATGTTGCTGGAATTGACATCGTAGCACTCGATCCCCGTCGGCCTCTTGACCCATCCAACGGTGCGATCGTGGAAGTCAATGCGGCACCTGGATTGCGAATGCACCTGTCGCCATCGTCAGGAACACCACGCGACGTCGGTGCTGCAATTATCGATCTGATGTTTGCAGATGGCGAAACCGGCCGCATTCCAACCGTTGCTGTGACCGGTGTGAATGGCAAGACGACCGTGACTCGCCTGATCGCTCACATTGTCCGCTGCGATGGCAGCAAGGTTGGGATGACCTGCACTGATGGTATCTGGATTGACGACCGGCGCATTGATACAGGCGACTGCAGTGGTCCGGTCAGTGCGCAGACGGTGCTTGCTCATCCACAAGTTCAGGCGGCCGTTCTGGAAACGGCACGCGGCGGAATTCTGCGAGCCGGCCTGGGATTCGATCAGTGCGATGTTGCGGTTGTTACAAACATCGGCGAAGGCGATCACCTTGGTCTGGAAGGCATTGATACGCTGGAAAAACTGGCGTTGGTCAAACGTACAATCGTCGATGTCGTCAAGCCAACAGGGACTGCAGTGTTGAATGCGGCAGATCCGTTCGTGGCACCGATGAGTGAAAAATGTCCGGGCCGATCTTTGATGTTTGCAATCGCCGAACATCATCCAACTCTGTTTGCTCACCGCAGTGCTGGAAAGTCCGTGATCTTCGTTCGTAACGGATCAATCGTGCTGGTGGAAGATGGCGCAGAAACAATCATCGATACACTGACGAACATCCCGGTGACGATGAAGGGCCATGTGGCATTTCAGGTGGAAAACGTGCTGGCTGCTGCTGGTGCGGGCTGGTCACTGGGACTTCCTTTGTCGCAGATTCAGTTGGGGCTGCGTACCTTCCATCCGGACATGAAACAGTCACCGGGGCGATTCAATATCGTCGAAATCAACCAAGCGATGGTTGTGGTGGACTACGGCCACAACCCTTCTGCTCTTGACGCACTGATCAAAGCCGTCGAAACTCTCCCTGGAAATCGTCGCAGCGTGGTTTATTCAACGGCTGGTGATCGTCGCAACTGCGACATCGAACGCCAAGGTGAACAGTTGGGGAATCACTTCGACGATGTCTACGTCTACGAAGGCCATTACAAACGTGGTCGAGCGGACGGTGAGACGATCGCCTTGTTTCAGTCTGGTCTAAATCGCGGAACACGCGCAAAGAACATTTGTACGGTCGAAGGAGCGCTCGTGGCAGCGGAGACAGCACTCAACAATCTGCGTCCCGGCGATCTCTTGCTGCTGCAGGCAGATACCGTGGATGAGACTGTTGAATTTCTGATGGACTATGTTGGCCGAAAAAATTCTATTACGCCTCAGACACCCCCCACGGTTACGGCATGACTGAGACCAACGCCGCGCGTTCGACATCTATGTATGGATCCATGTGGCGACTTGGCTGCTCCGCAAAAGCGTGGTGGAAACAAGTCGCTGCGGGATGCCTGTTGTCAATCGCAGCGACTGCAGCAACTCTGGTACCACCGTACCTGACGATGCCTTTGCTGGACGGCGTGTTGATTCCTTATCAAAACGGTGATGAATCAGGCATTGGTCGTGTGCCATGGTTTCTGGCGGGTTTGGCGTTCGCCGCTGTGGCTTCATGGTTGTTGTCGTGGGCTCGCACATTTGTGCTGGCGTGGACGGCAGAACGCATCGTAGCCGACTTACGCAACAGGACGTATGCTCATCTGCAAACCCTGTCGCAGGACTTCTTTTCTGAATACCGAACCGGGGATTTGATCTCCCGCGTGAGCAACGATGCCGATCGTATCTGCAGTTTTCTGTCTCTGCAGTTCATCGATTTTGCTGCCGACGTGCTGCTGATTTCAATGAGTGCCGTGATCCTGGTCAGCATCGACCCCTGGCTGGCTCTGGCAACTATGGCCCCGCTGCCGTTTATTGCCTGGCTGGTACAAAGCGTACGTGATCGACTGCTGAATCGATTCACTGCGGGTAATGAAGCCATGGGGGCTATGACCAGTGTGCTGGCGGATACCATTCCCGGCATTCGCGTGGTAAAGGCGTTTGCTCAGGAAAGTCGGGAAGTTGAGAGGTTTCGCAAAGCGAACGACGTCCTGTTGGCCGCCAATGATGATGTGAATCGGACATGGTCGTATTTTGGTCCGATCGTTGCGTTGTTGACGGATTTAGGTTTATTAATTGTCTGGGGCTGCGGTGTTTACGCCGTGTTTAATCATCGAATTACGGTGGGCGTTCTGACAGCATTTGTGGCTTATATTTCGCGGTTCTATTCGCGTCTTGATTCGATGAGTCGCATGGCCGCCGCGACGCAGCGGGCGGCGGTCAGTGCGAATCGATTGTTCGAAATTCTGGATCGTACGCCTGGCGTACCGGAACCCGAAAATCCAATCCCATTGACTCACATGGCTGGTGCGGTTGAATTGGAAAACGTCCGATTCAATTTTGGAGCTCGGGAAATTCTGGCTGGTGTATCAACGTCGATTCGGCCTGGAGAAATGATCGGCCTTGTGGGATCGAGTGGTGCTGGCAAGACAACGCTCATCAATCTGCTGTGTCGCTTTTACGACGTATCGTCAGGCGTGGTTCGCATTGATGGAATTGACGTTCGCGAGCTTTCTCTAAGCGATCTTCGTCGGCAAATCGGGCTTGTGCTTCAGGAACCGTTTTTGTTCTTCGGCACGATTGCCGAAAACATCGCCTACGGTCGTCCGGATGCAACGCGGGAAGAAATCATCGCTGCTGCTCAGGCCGCACGAGCGCACGATTTCATTATGAATCTTACCGACGGCTATGATTCGACCGTTGGTGAACGAGGCCAGTTGCTGTCTGGTGGAGAGCGTCAACGAATCAGCATTGCCCGCGCGTTGCTGGTGAATCCGCGAATTCTGATTCTTGATGAGGCCACATCATCCGTTGACAATGAAACGGAACGTGATATCCAGTTGGCTCTGGATAACCTGATCAAGGGCCGCACGACAATTGCGATCGCTCACCGCCTGACGACTTTGCAGCAGGCTGATCGTCTGCTCGTGCTGGATCACGGTCAGATCGTGGAAGAGGGAACTCACGAAAGCCTGTTAGCGTTGAATGGCGTTTATCGTCGCCTGTACGAAGCGCAGTTCCGCCCTGATGCCGTGGTGGCTTCGCCGCCTGCAGCAGAATGGACAGATTCAAACGATGCGAAGGGTTCGGCACTGGTTCGCTAAAGAACTGTCGTTAAAAGTACGTCAGGCTTTCTGGCGTGACACGAAGGCGAATAAGTCAGCCTGGAAAGGCTGACGTACGCTATTTCAGGTCAGGACGGGACTGGAGTCCCGTCCTACGACTACACTATACATTCGCCGGTAGTCGCGGGGCTCGATCACATTCTCGCCCGAATCGCATCCAGCGCTTGTGTGGCGTTGTGACGGGCGTGGCCTTCTTTGGCCAGCTTTTCCAGCGTCTCGATACTCTTCTTCGTGCCGACTTTTTTGAGCACTTCAATCAACTCGTTCCGAGCAAAAATGTCGGTCACAGATTCAATCTGTTTTAAAATCGGATCTTCAATCAGTGGCCCGATACGGATCAGTGCATTCTTCACATCAGTGCGAATGAAGTTGTCACCAATGAGAGTAATCAGCATTGGATAGTCTTCCGCGGTGCCTACTTTTGCGATCGTCTGAAACGCACGTTTTCTGGCTTCAATCATCAAGCCGTCTTTGTCTTCGAGGATTCTTCGAAGTTCGGGCAGATGTTCGGTCGTCGCGTACATGCAAAAGACTTCGGTCGCTGACTTCTTGACAAAACCGTTGCTGTTGGACATGTGATTCTTCATCACTCTGATTACTTCATCCCGCCTGGAATCTACGACGGCCAGTTGCGTGAGTCGATTCAGCGGCGCGGAAGCTCCCGATCCGCCTTCCTGAGCTTTAATCTGCGCCAGCACTTCGTCTACCAACGCAGGGTTAGGTGTCGCCTTTTCTTCTTCCTGCTTTTTGCGAGCCGCCTCCGCCTGTTCTCGTTCCCGCTGGATATCTTCAACACTTCGAAGAGCGTATGTGATTTTCACAGGTACATCGACTGAATTAGCACCGTCTTTTTGCTGAATCCGCGTGTTGAATTCCATGCTGCTCGGCATGCCACGTTCGATGTCAAACACAACCGTTCCGTTGCCACGGATGTTCATGTACATTTCACCGTTGGATCTGATGGCGGTGAATTCGTATGACTTCGCGAGTGAGATCTTATTGTTAAGCGTGCTCTCGACGCGATACGTTGTCTTTTCTGTCGCTGGAATCGTTTCGATCACTTCGTCCTCACGATTTCGACCAAAAGGATCGGGAAATCCAGGAGGGCCACCGAACCCGCGGCGGCCTCCGAATCGGCCACTGAAGGGACTGCTGTCATCGCGTTTAATCCGCTGCAGGTTCGTTTCTGATTCTGTGTGCCATTCCGATTCTGAATGGGCGTCGAGAGGCTCAAGAAAGAAGGTACCGACCGGCCCAGGAACTGCTGGCAGCTGTTCCTTGCCATTGAGCTCTAAAACTTCCCCTAAGCTATTCACAACCAATTTGCCTTGATCCGACGTATGCGATGGAAACGAAGGCATCGGTGGCATTGCAAATCCGCGACCCATCCGGCGGCCGCTCATCTGTTGAGATTCAGAGAATGTCGCTGTGTAGCTGATGTTGTGCAGACGTCCTCCGCTGTTTCCCCAAACTCGAATGTAAGCAACTGCCGGTGTGACGCGCCGAGCGACCTCGGTACCGGCCAGTTCCTGGCCTTTCGGTGCGACGGGAAACGGCATGTTCGCAGTCGCTGCAAGTGTGCGCAGATCATTAATGGGCGATGCAAAACCGACGGAAGTCACGGATGAACCCGAGAGTTTTGAACTTGCCACACCGATTACCTGGCCAGCCGAATTCACAACGGGACCACCACTGTTACCGGGATTGATCGATGCATCAATCTGAATTCGTTTGCCGCGCTGTTTGTCCTGAACAATGCCAGCGACGGTACCAGTCGTCACTTTCACGTCGGTTCCCAGAACGTCCGATAGCGGATAACCGATTGCTCGTACGGATTCCGCAAGCTGCACTGATTCTGAATCGCCCAACGGCAAAGCATTCAGCCCGTTGGCATTGATGCGAATAAGCGCCACGTCTGCTTTGGAGTCCACAGCGATGACAGTGGCCGGATAACTCTGGCCTCCCAGATTCACTTCCATTCGCTTGGCACCTTCCACCACGTGAGCACACGTGGCAAGGATTCCATTGGGAGCGACCACAAATCCTGTGCCGGAGCCTTCTTCATCGTCTACAATCTTATTGGCACCTCCTTCGACGCGATAAGAACAAACTCCCGTGGTCTTTGACGATCCGTCGCCTTCTCCCTGCTGAATCGTAAACTGATAGATGAATTCCGAACCGGGCTTCCATTCGTAACGCAACTTTCGTGAATTGGCCGCTATCACTGCAATTGGAGCGTTGGCTGCCCCAGATCCATTGCCGCCGTTTGGAAATTGCGCAGGCGTTTGTGCCGCAGGAGGAACGACCGGCGGCACGCTGATCGCGCCGGGATTGACGACCGGTGGCGTGCCAGCATCAGCGACAAGCGGCGGCGTACTCTGCGTTGTATCGACGGGATTCGTTCCGGATGCGATCGGTGGATTCTGAGCCACAGGATTCAGATCCGTCACTGGTCGCATCTTCCAGTAGATCAGTCCTCCGATGAGTAGCAGCAACAGACCGCTGCCACCGCCGCCGATGATGCCAATCAGCAGGCCGTTCTTCTGCATAAACGTCTGTTGTGGTCTGCGCGGGGCTGCGGGAGCGGTATTGCCGTAGGTGTCATTGGAGTCGTATCCATCTGAGTTCCATTCGTCGTCCTGATTTTGCGTGGGTGTTCGCGAACCAGCAGATCTTCCGCGTTCAGGCCGAACTGGTGCTGACGAACGTGGCGGTGCTGGTTTTGAGACCGGTGCTGGTTTTAATTCAGGCACTGACGCGGGAGCAGGACGATTTGCACGCGGGGCGGCAGGTGCCGCTGGTCGCGCAGGAGCGGCTGGCGTTTTGGCTTGCGGTGCATTTGGTCTTGATCCCGGACGTTGCGGTTCTGGCCGTTGCGGTTCTGGTGCCTGGACTGCAGGTCGTTGCGGAGGCCGAACGGGTTCCGGCGGATCGATGGCAAGCTGTTCGCCGCAGCGTGGACAGGCAAGCGTGATGACCTTTTGAGACTCTTTCACTCGAAGCCTGGTCAGACATCCCGGACATTCAACAATCTGATGGCTCATCAAGCAATCTCCCGCTCAGCATGCACGTCGCGGCACCGATGGCCCTACGCAAGTGCGATCATGGTGTACAGACAAGCAGATTCTGCCAACCTGACCCGAAGATTACCAGTGAAAAGCCACAGAAACCTACGAGTCGGCGTGCCGCAAAGCGAAGAAAATTATGCGAGCGTGCTCATTAAGACAAGGCCGTTTTTGTCAGCCGAACGCGCTAGCCTCGGGAATTTTGCGGTAAAACAATGTTCGTGGCGACGCCCGAGGCTAGCGCCTGCGGCTCACACAAGGACTTTCATCTTCATTGGATTTACTTACGAACAGGCTGCCTTCCATGGCGTTACAGAGCTACAACAGGATTGGCAGCAACAATCCGCCGCCGTGCTGAACTTCGCGGGTTACGATTGAACCCATGAGTGTCGTGCTGGTGCAATCATGGATTTCAATCTCGGCAGTTGTGCCAACCAGGCGAGGGTTGCCATCGAACACGACAATGCGATCACATTCCGATCGTCCCGTGAGCTGCATTGCCAGGCGGGCAGCTTCCGGTGAGGCATGTTGAATCGTCTGCGGTTCTTCGTCGTGGTCATGATCGTGAGAATGATCATGCGTGTGCTCGGTCACCATTGGCAGTAGTCCGCCATGATCTATTGGCTGACCTTCGCGAGCGGCTCGCTTGGCAGCCGACTTGCTGGGACCTTCCACCAGCACGGAAACGCGACGTCCGATAAATTCGGCGTTGTCTTCTTCGCTGATACGATTCTGAAGATCCAGCATCTCATTGTTGCGGCGACGTTTGACGTCATCCGGAATGTCATCTTCAAACATCTCAAAGGCCTTCGTGCCTTCACGTTTGCTGTATTTAAAGATGAAGCTGTTCTTGAATCGAAATTCCTCAACCGTCGCCATGCTCTTCTGGAACGCTTCTTCGGTCTCACCGCAGAAGCCAACAATAAAGTCGCTCGACACGGCACAGCCGGGGATCTGTTCCCGGATGCGGTACATCATGTCACGGTACTCTTCGACCGTGTAACCGCGTTTCATGCGTTTGAGTACTTCATTGCAGCCGTGTTGAAGCGGCACGTGCAGATACTTCATGACCTTCGGCAGGTCGCGAACGGCCTGCAGTAAATCGTCGGTCATATCGCGAGGAAAATTTGTGATGAAGCGAATGCGTTCGATGCCGTTCACTTCGTGCAGTTGCTCAAGCAGCTCCGACATGCGAACGAGCCGTCCATCTTCGGTATATTTGTAGCTGTTGACGGTCTGGCCTAGCAGCGTGATTTCCTTCACGCCCTGATCTGCGAGAACACGGGTCTCTTTCAGAATATGAGCGGGCGGACGGCTTTGTTCCGGACCACGAGTGGCGGGCACAACGCAGTAGGTGCAGAACTTGTCGCAGCCGATCATGATGCGAACAAACGCCTGAAACGGCGTCGGACGCATTTCCGGATCCCGCAATGGATCGTAGCTTTGAAAGCTGTCAGAGACTTCGGAACGTGATCCGTCTCGGCGGCCGAGACTAACGGCTTTGGTATGAACCCGAATTTCCGATTCTCGCGCCTCGCGGATCATGCGAGGAATTTCGGCAAGTTGCCCGGTTCCGACGACGATGTCCACGTACGGCGCTTTTTGAAAGATCAGGTCCTGATCCTTCTGAGCCATACAGCCCATGACGCCGATCACTTTTTGCGGTCGATTGCGTTTGCTGAATTTCAACCGCCCAAGTGCGCTGTAGATTTTGTGTTCTGCATGTTCGCGAACGCTGCAGGTGTTGAAGAGTACTGTATCGGCGTCTTTTGGATTGTCCGTGAGTTCGTAGCCATCCTTGCGCAGTGCGGCCACGACCAGTTCGCTGTCCAGCATGTTCATCTGGCAGCCGACGGTTTCGATGTAGACGCGACCGTTATGGGATGGTTCGGAAGTCATGGGCGAGTCATCAGGAAAGGTGGGGGTGGATTCAGAACTCTTAATCTTAATCTTAATCGGTCGTCGCCAATCGATTAAGATTAAGAGCAAGCAATTGACGAGCAGGAAAAGCGGGACGGGGCTGGAGACCCGTCCCGCGATAGATTCTTATCCCTGCACACGTTCATGGTACTGACCGGATTCCGTATCGATCTTCACTTTGTCGCCTTCTTTGATAAAGGCCGGAACCTGGATTTCAGCACCAGTTTCAACTGTTGCAGGCTTTGTCACGTTGTTAGTCGTGTTTCCGCGAGCTGCGGGTTCTGTGTATGTCACTGTCAGGATCACATGCTGCGGTGGAGTCATGGAAATCAGTCGCTCATTCCAGAACAGTAAACCCACCGTCGCGCCTTCCATCAGCCAACGCATTTCATCTTGAACAACGGAGGCAGGCAGACTGTGCTGTTCGAAAGTGGCGTTGTCCATAAAGACGTAGTTATCGCCGTCACGGTACGAGTAAACACCTTCGTTGCGATGCACGTCAGCGGATTCCAATGAGTCCCCGCTGCGATATGTTTTTTCGTAAAGCGACCCTCTTAGCAGGTTACGCAGTTTGGTACGATACAGAGCTTGACCTTTGCCTGGCTTCACGAAAAAGCATTCGAGCATTTCGTATGGCTCGCCATCAATCTCAACCTTAACTCCCTTTTTGAATTCGCCGGCTTGGATGCTACCCATTGAAGTTGCTTCTTGAAGTTTGTTATCTTGTCTGAAATTCGTGCGGTCGGATGTCAACCGAGGGTGTTCCGCCACACACTGTGGTCAAAAGAACGCCAAAACAGGGCGAAACGTTAACAAGTTCTATACTCAGAGTGAATCCAGATGTCATCCGTTCCTGACGCCTTCCTTGCAAATAGCGATGTTTCCGGCATCGCCAACGCTGCGAAGCCGTCTGGCTGGCAGCGAGAAATGGCATCCGCAGTCCGCGCGGTTGACGAATTGCTGAAGCGTGTCGATTTGAATCCCGACGATGCGGAGGTCCGCCGGTTGCTCATTTTTGCTGGAATTAAGGCTGCTGATCCAGACACGCTGCGTCGGTTTCCGGTTCTTGTGCCCGAAAATTTTCTGGCTCGCATGACGCCGGGCGACCCGGATGACCCGTTGTTGCGTCAAGTTTTGCCTCTGGCGGTTGAGAGTGATTTGGTGGATGGTTTTGTTGCCGACGCCGTGGGAGACTTGGACGCCAGACGAACCCCCGGTGTACTTCAAAAGTACGCCGGTCGCGTGTTGCTGATCGCGACAAGTGCCTGTGCTGTTCATTGCCGCTATTGTTTTCGCCGCGACTATCCGTATGCGGAGGAACCGCGGAGGTTGCAGGACTGGCAACCTGCATTGGATGAAATCGCATCAGATTCATCAATCAGCGAAGTCATTTTTAGTGGTGGTGACCCATTGATGCTGAACGACGCTCGCTTGCAGGCGTTGTGTTTGGCCATTGATCAGATTCCACACATTGAGCGTATTCGACTTCACACGCGACTTCCAATCGTTCTGCCCTCACGCGTCACGCCGGAGTTGCTCGCGATGCTGGCTGGATTGCGGGCTCAGCCGATCATGGTGGTGCATGCGAATCACGGTAACGAACTTGTCGGCGACTGCGTTGACGCGCTTCGGATGATGGTGCGATCTGGCGTTCCGGTTTTGAATCAGGCCGTGCTGCTGGCGGGGATCAATGACAATCTCGACGCACTGGAAACGCTGTGCAGACGACTGATCAACATTGGTGTGATGCCGTATTATCTGCATCAGCTTGATCGCGTTTCCGGCACAGCACATTTTGAAGCTGATCGCGATCAAGGTCGGCTGTTAATTCAGCAACTCGCCGCCCGATTGCCGGGTTACGCTGTGCCCCGATTCGTCCAGGAGATTCCTGGCGAACCAAATAAAACGGCGTTGTGATAACCTAATACGGTCTCGGACGCACGCTGCCCTGAACGCGGCCTGGCAGGCCCATGATTCGCAGGAATCCTTCGGCATCCGTTTGATCATACGAACCGCCAGCTTCCATGCTCGCGATATCCGCCTTGTACAAACTGTACGGCGACTTGCGGCTGCTCACGCGAACATTGCCCTTGTACAGGGTGAGTTTAATTTCCCCGGTGACCGGTTTCTGAGTCTCGCGAATGAAGGCCATCAACGCATCCATCTTCGCACAGTACCAGAAGCCGTAGTAAACCATTTCGGCCACCTGAGGACTCAACGAATCCCGCAAGTGCGTCAGATCGCGGTCGAGTGTCATTTGTTCAAGGCCCTGATGAGCTGCATACAACAAAGTCATGCCTGGTGATTCGTAAACGCCGCGACTCTTCATACCGACGAAGCGGTTTTCCACAATGTCGATCCGACCACAGCCATTGCGTCCACCGATTTTGTTGAGTTCTGCAACCAAAGCGGCAGGACTCAGTGCTTGTCCGTTGACGGCGATCGGTACGCCGGATTGAAAGGCAATCGTCACGCTCTCTTCTTTGTCCGGTGCTTCCTGAGGTGACACGGTCATCCCAAAATCGATGACGCTTTGGCCATCGACGGTTGGATCTTCCAGGTCGCCCGCTTCGTAGCTGATGTGCAGGCAGTTTTCGTCGCTGGAATATGGCTTCTTCGACGTTGCCTTGACCGGAATGTTCTTCTTTTCGCAGTAGGCGAGCATTTCCGTGCGGCCTGGAAAAAGGTCGCGGAACTTCTTCATTCGCCAGGGAGCGATAATATGAATGCCGGGTTCCAGAGCTTCTGCTGCCAACTGGAACCGACACTGATCGTTGCCCTTGCCGGTGGCTCCGTGGACGAACGCTTCGGCTCCAACTTCGCGACCACGCTGCAGACACGCCTTGGCGATCAGCGGGCGGGCGATGCTTGTGCCAAGCAGATAAATATTTTCATAGCGAGCCTGCCATTGCAGGACAGGGAACGCAAAGTCGCGGCAGAGTTCTTCTGTAACGTCAACGAGTTCCGCCGACTTCGCGCCGATGTCGCGGGCTTTTTGCATAATCGCCGCGCGGTCTTCGCAGGGTTGGCCGAGATCCACGTAGAGGCAGTGAACGTCGTAGCCTTCGTCCTGCAGCCATCCGATCAGAATTGACGTATCCAAACCACCGCTATAAGCCAGCACGACCGATTTTCCCACGAGATCTTTCTCCAGACTTCAAACGAACTGCACAAAATATGGCAACCGGCCGAAATGGTAACGCGGTCTGACGATGTCGCCACTGTTAAGCCAAACTTTCTGAGGAATCGTAGGTGGCCAATTCGCACTTCAACTTGTCATTAAGCAGCACGAGTTCCGTGTCTTCTGCACCACGTGTCGGGCATCATTCATTCATACTCTGACAATGTGCCTGTTCCACCGATATTGCAGATGATCCAATCGCGAATAGCAAAAGCATGATCAAGTTGGAGCCCAGAAGATTGATCATCTTGTTTTTGGATTTCATTCGATCATCATCGAGCCCTAGCTTGGGTCTGATCCAAGACGTTTGCGAAGCTTCGCCTGCAGGTCTGTCGCCATTGAATTTAGCTCTTTGATCGACTTTGTCAACAGTTTCTCTTCACTATCGCCAGCGCTGTTTAACAACGATTGGCACGTGCGAATCGTACCAATCAATTCGCCCTGTTCGATACCCTGTTCGATACCCTGTTCGATACCCTGTTCGATACCCTGTTCGATACCCTGTTCGATACCCTGTTCGATACCAATCGCAATCAAGTCTTTACCGGCCTGAGTTTCACGCAGGTCGGGGAGTTTGCCGAGCAACATCTTTTCAATCTCCGTTTTTCCAAGTGTTTTAAAACGCTGAAGCAGCCAGTCGATGAATACACCAGTCAATTTGGCTTTCAAACGCTCGTCTGTGGCGAACGCTTCAATCTGAGTATAGTACTGGCTTGCGTTCTCTTGAAGCCGTTTGTTGTTGTTTTCGATCAACGGCTGAAATAACGCGACTAGTGGATGGCCGGGGGATGCGGTTTCCAACTCCGCCAACATCTCGTCCAGATAGTACACTGATACCACATGTGACCACGGTGCTGTTCTTGGATCAAGCTCTTTCGATCCAAAAATCAAAATCCCCTGCACCTCACGCCCCGTGTGTTCCTCCTGAATAATCGCCATCTCGACAACCACCCGCCCATAGATCTTCGGATCAGGATACATTTGAAACTCGATCACCAAAATCGGTTCGCCTGTGGCATCCGGGATTAACACCCCATCAGCACTACGCTGGATCGCTTTGATTGTGACGGATCGGAACCGGCACGGACCGGGCCAGCGGCGGCGAGTCAACTCGAACACCCACTCCGGGTACGCCTGGAAGATTTCATAGAGATGCTTGTCTGTATCCATTCCCATACTTTAGATGATGACTTTGTCGAACGCCATGCTTTCTGACACTCGAAAAAGCCTTCCATGATCAAGCACAACGCCGGTCTGGCTGATCACATCGCGAGCGGCTGTAGTGCGATCTTTCATCTGCCATCTGCCAGAGCACTCCGCTCAGCACCGTACGATTGTGCTATTCATGTCACCATCCCGCCGTCGCAAACAAATGCTGTGCGCCGGAATTAGTCGTGATGGACAGCAGAGACTTATCCCGAGGCCTGGAGCCACGCAACAGGGATCTCATGCCACGCCGAGTGAAGTCTATTTGTCTCGACCTCGTTTCCCTGCGGCTGCAGCACCACTCCCGCCCGCTCCGCCACTTGGGCGGCCGGCACCACTAGCCGCGCCTGGATTTGAGCGAACTCGCCCGCCTGTATCGGCTCTTGGTTGGCCAGGATTTGGTGCCGATCGAGCAGCACCACCTCCACCTGGATTTCGAACCGGTGCGGATCTCGTTACTGGTGCTGACCTTTCAGTTGGTGTCGATTTTGGAGTTAGCGATGCCCGTTCAGCCGGAGGATTCCGAATTGCCGGTGCTGATCTTGTTGGCGGTGCTGATCTTTCAGTAGGCGTTACTCGAGGAGTTAGCGTTGCTCGTTCCGCTGGCGTCGCTCGTGGAGAAGACGTTGTCCGTTCAGGCGAAGGATTCCGAAATGCCGGTGTGGATCTTGTTGCTGGCGCGGATCTTGTTGCTGGTATTGATCGTGGAGTTGACTCCCGCTTGATGATCGGTGGATTCGATGCCGGTGCGTCGGTGGCACGACTTCGTTCGCGACCTTCAGCGCCGTTGCGAGTTGCTGGTGCATTGTTGATCGCACTATTGACTGACCCTTCGACGGTCGATCTGACGCGGGACTCATTGCGGTTCATTGGTTCTCTGGTGGAATTGGGGGTGCCGGAAGCTTTATTGGAATCTATAACTCCCCCTGATGCTTGTGCATCAACCGATCGAGTCCTCGTAGGTAGCCTGAGACGTTCCTGCGATCCATCCCGTTCGATCCGACGAGCTGCTGCGTTTTGCCCATTGCTGCCGGACGGTTCTTTGTCGGCGTCCGCTTTTTGATCCGTTCGACTCGAATTATCGCCTCTATTTCTTAATGCATCTCGAACTGTATTCTCGTTTCGATTTCGTACCTCGCCACTTTTTGAGGCATCCGCTTTCGGATCAAGTCGCAAGGAATCCGCAACCGCTCCTCGCCCTTTCACGTCGCCGTCCTTCACGCCGGCGGCTCCTTCTTCACGCGTATTTCCGTCACGAGAATTCGTGTCACGCGGACTTCCATCGCGGCGGCCGCTCAATGTTCGAGCATCCGTGGAATCATCGACTTTATTTCGCGGATTGCGGCCAGCATCAGGATTTTCATCGTTTCTAACATTTCCGTCCCTGCCTGATTTTTGGCCATCGTTGTTTGAACCGCGTGAATCACCAACTTCATTCAATCGCTCCCGCAGATCAGGCCGATTTGCCTCGTGACCGTGTAGTTGAGCCTTGAGGTTCCCATCATGCTGCTTCTGCAATTGCGACAAACTTCGCTCGACATCTCGACGCTGATTTCCCAAGTCGCGTAGTTGGCGACTTTCCTGCTGGACTTGCTCGCGCTGGCGATTTTCCAGGCGAACAAATTGCACGCCGCTGCGATCACGATTTGAATTATCGACGAGATTCTGGAATCGATTGCCCAGGAGATCATTCGGCCGTATCTCGCGACGTCCATCATGCTGCCATCGGTCCTGATCACGGAATGTGATTGCAGGGCGGCGATTCGGCTGATTGACGAACAGATTGAACTGAACGCTCAGTTGGTTCCGATAGGCATTCGACCGCTGGCCTCGACTATAATAAGCATACAGTGGATCAAACGCGCGTCGCTGCTGTGGATACTGATACCATGGTGTCAATCCGCGATTGGCATAGGCGACGTTGTAGTAGTTGCCAAAGTAATAGTGTCGGTACCGTGGTCGCACCCAAAAGTGCGTCGTTAGCAAATTGGTTGAAATGATGACTCGCGGCGTAAACCGAGTAATGCGATTGCTCCGAAAACGTCGGTTGAAGTAGGACGGAGCAAACAGCACGCCACGACGATTTACTGGATAGTCCCAGTATCCGGTGCAGTGGTAGTAGCCTCGGGGAGTCCACTGGTATCGAGCAGGAATCCAGACCCAGTTCTCGTAACCTGCTGACCAATAACCGGGACGCCAGACGTATCGAGTATCGTTCCACAACCATGTGCCCGGAATCCAGAGTTGGTCACTTGCCGGAGCAACGCCGACCGGACCCAGCTCCAGAGTTTCAGGCGGAGCATCGGCAAGGTATTGAATTTCAGTCGTTTGTGTGGACACCCAAGTTCCTGAAATCCATTGAAATCCCCCTTCCGCTTCGGTCCAGTATCCTGGCAGCCAGCGGAAGCCCTGTGGAATTTCACGCCAAACGCCACTGATCCAGATAAAGTCATCCTGGTCTTCGTCCCATGCCCAGTAGCCGGAAATCCATTCGACTTCGCGACCATTGGGTTTGAGTTCAGGTGGCAATTCTTCGACAGGCTCTGGCGGTTGCAGAGTAACAATCATGTTTGGGGTGGGATCCGAATTCACTTGTTCGGCAAATGCTTCATGAACCGGCCCGCGCAGAAGGTCGTCCCTGTCTTCTGCGGCCATTTCATTGGCATTGAAGGGAGGCAGTTCGTTTTCGATCTGTGGATCTGCTGGAGTTAGTTCTTCCAGAGGCATCGTGGGAAACGTTCTTACAGAAGCTGCGGCGTCCTGCGAAACGACGAGCGATTCGATTGCATTATTTTCATCAACAGGCACACCATCAACAGGCACACCATCCGTCGCGGGCAGCAGCGGAATAGACAGTTGATCCTGCGCGAGCAAAATTCCAGATGACGCCAGCATCACGGCAATCACCGAAAACACCAGGTCAGCATTTCGGCGACAAAAGTGTGTCATAAAACTATCTCCGTGATTTCGATGCGTCTTGTGGCGGCAAACGGCATGCTTGCAGCATTACGTCCGTCTGAATGCATTTTGCGAGCCATATTCATCGAATAGTTTAGTAATGCGCCAAGGATCGCACGCTAGTCTGTTGGCGTACAGACACGAAAAATAACACTTTCGGTAATTCCAGATTCTTGAACATTTTTCGATTCCACATTCTTGCCTCACCTCGAGCGGTCGGCAAATGTCATCGAATTGAGGTCACTGTGTCGCAGATTTGACGCGACCATTTCAGTCGTCTTCACAAAAATGACGATTTGCCGCCAGACGACGTTAGAATGGGGGGTATGGCTTGAGTCTATCGCAGTTGTCGTCCTACAATCTGATTGTGTGTCTATCCGGCAGCAGGCCGTGGGCAACGCCAGGATAGTCTTGGTTGCCGCAGAACAATTCACACAGCCCAATAGGAGTCATGCCGTGAGATTTCATTCGCGAGGAAAATCGCCCGGAGATTCGCTCGCCCGCAGCCAGCAGCGACTGAGGATCATGATTATCGGTGCGGGGCTGGTCGTGTTGGTGCTCGCAATGACTGGCAAATCCAGTTTCTTTACAGACCTATTCACTGGCACTTCGACAGCAGTGCCTCGCCCGCCGGCACTTAGCGAGAGTCTGCTGGGAGCCAATAAACTTCGTCCGGATGAATTTTTCGTCAGCGGTTCCGCAGCCAACGAAATTGCCAGCAAGTATTCATCAATGCTGGACAGCGAAGGTATCAAGGATATGGAATCTGTCACAACGACAGATTTCAACGGTGTTCCAGTTGTTCCACCCGTTTTAACGCGCACGATAAGTGATGACAAACTCGGCGTGTTATCGACGGAAATGGCCGCATGGTTTGGCACCCTGCGAATGGCGCAGAAGCTGAAAAAGAGCGATATGCAGATTCTTCCTGAAGCTCAGTTTCCACTATTCATGGATTCCCCACAGTCCTGCCGAGGCAAAGCGTTTACGTTGCGAGGCCGATTGCGTCGCTTGACGCCCTTTACGATCGATCAATCGTCACAGACATTCGGCCTTAAGAATGCGTACGATGCTTGGATTTCAACGCATGATTCAGGAAATCAAATGGTGCATGTGGTTGCGGTTTCGGCTGAGTCCGGTTTGCCAAATCCTGAAGCTACAGGAGTTGAAGCACCTGATGTTGAAATGACGGGATACTTTTTCAAACGCGAAGGGTACGCTGCAAAAGGCAAAACGGGAGACGGAGAACTTGCCATCACGGCGTTATTTCTGGCCGGAAAGATTCGACGTGTACCGACTCAGACTATCGTGTCTCGTGCGTCTGAGATGACACCATGGCTGACATGGATCGGTATCGGAGTCTGTTGCGGCGTGACGGTTTTAGTGTGGCAATTTCAATTGGCAGATTCACGTTTCCGTGCAACTCGAACCCATCAACTGACAACGTTACCCGTGCGTGCCAGCTTTGAAGGGTTGGAAGTTAAAACAATTCAAGAGTCACTTCAGGAAATGCAGGACTACGCAAGGAAAACTTCACCTGACACGGGTCTGATTTCATAGATCATTGAAGTGTCATTGCCGGGGTGTAAAGAATGACAAATCTGCAGCGGCCATGCAGTGAAGTATACGCAGTCACATGCGGTTCAACGCGCGGTCGCACTTCTCAGACAATCGTTCTCAGCAGCCCTGCAAAACTGAATATCTTTCTTGAAGTTCCTGGCAAACGGCCAGACGGCTATCACGAACTTGAAACGGTCATGGTCCGGACCCAGTTCTGCGATCAGCTCACGTTTGAACTGTCAGATTCCCCTGAAATCACGCTAAGTCTAAGTGATGCGACTTCGGCGGATATTCGAGCCAGCCTGCCGCTTGATGAAAGCAATCTCATCGTCAAAGCGGCCCTTGCATTGCAGGTTGCAAGCCGAAATTCAACCCGCGAACTAATGGGAGCACGCATCATTCTGCATAAACGCATTCCGCCGGAATCTGGACTTGGAGGCGGCTCCAGCAACGCAGCGACTGCATTATTGGGTTGCAGGCAGCTTTGGGGTTTAGATGCCTCCGATGCAAAACTGCATTCGATCGCGGCCTCGCTGGGGAGCGATATCAATTTTCTGCTGAGCGGTGCGGCGGCGGCCGTGTGTCGCGGTCGTGGCGAAATTATTCAGCCGATCAAATTGGCGAAGGAACTGTTTTTTGTAGCCTTGCGGCCTCGCACGGGGAATTCAACACCCGCCGTTTTTCGTCAGACAAAGATATCGGCTCCGCCATTTTCTTCTGCGGAAATTGTACGCGCTGTCTCGCAGGGAACCAGAAGTCTGTCGCCATTCATTTTTAACCGACTGACGGATGCGGCATCACAACTGAATCCGGAAATGCAGATGCTGTTGAATCGCATTCCGCAAGTCATTCGTCGACCAGCATTCATGTCGGGCAGCGGCTCGACGATTTACGTCGTTGCCACTGGCCGCCGAGATGCAAAAGAGGTCGCCGAACAACTTAAGCAGGCATTTCGCCTGCCAGTGTGGTTACTGGAATGCGGCGTGGATCGCAGGCCGAATCCACATTCCATTTGATACAAAAAACTCGATGCATGCTGCACGTGGTGCGAATTCATTTCCTTGTTCCGAGGCTGGAGCCCTGGAACGAGACTGATCTAGGTGCGGGGAGTTTTGTCTTCCATGGTAATAATTTTGCGACGCTCAGGAGGCGTTGCTTTCCAGCCCTGAGTTTTCTTCTCTTTGTTCTGATCTGCCGGCAATTCATCCGATGTGCTTGGAATGATTCTTGGTCGGCTTGCATTACGCAACGGAATCTCGCCATGCGAAGATGAGACGGGGTCAGATTCAAGGGTTGGAAGTAGCTCGCTACGTTTTAGCAGCGGTGTTGTTGCGAGTTGAGTTGAAGCGGGTATCCGGGCCGGCGTTTCAACTGCGGATGCTGCCTCCGCTGGTGCTGCAGCGACTTCGCCTGGCGACGGTATTGGTGGGATCGGAGTTGATGGGACATCGGGAATGGCTAACTCAAGATCATTCGCTGGCGTTTGATTCAGCGCCATCTCCTTATCCGCACGATCCTGCTCGCCGCCCGATTTGATCTCTGGGTTTGTTTCAGCCTCATCGAATGACTTCGGCCCAAAGACACGAACCTTAGCCAGAGGATCGGCTAGCAGAGACGCTGTTGATTTCGTTGGGGCCGTCGCCATTGCTGCCACGGTTGCCGATCGGGAAGGGGCGGCGGATTGCAGTTCCACTGGGATCGTTAGTGGAACTGTTGGTGAGAAGGCTTCGGAGACCGGTTCCGCTGGTGTTGGCTCCGCTGGTGTTGGTTCCGCTGGTGTTGGTTCCGCTGGTGTTGGTTCCGCTGGTGTTGGTTCCGCTGGTGTTGGTTCCGCTGGTGTTGGTGCCACTGGTGTTGGCTCGACTGGTGCTGGCTCGACTGGTGCTGGCTCGACTGGTGCTGGCTCAACTGGTGCTGGCTCGACTGGTGCTGGCTCGACTGGTGCTGGCTCGACTGGTGCTGGCTCAACTGGTGCTGGCTCGACTGGTGCTGGCTCAACTGGTGCTGGCTCAACTGGTGCTGGCTCAACTGACGTTGGTGAAGATTTCTCCGGGGTATCAGGTACAGTCGTAACTGGCCCCGTCAGAGCTTTCGGTGCTCCATTGGAATCAACTCCTGATGACTCCATGACAGGTGTCTTCACTGCTTCGGAGTTCTCAACGACCGGCTTGCTAAACGAAGCATCCGCCGTCTTGATTTCTGCGTTGTTGGAGATCGAATGCGTCTTCGAAGGTGCCTGAGCTATGTCTGGTGTCGCCGCCGCATGGACTCGATCGACGTAAATGCTCAACGCGCTGGTTGCATGATAAAGCGGTGAGCAACTTACGAACGCTTTGCGATTTGCCATCAGGTCGTTCGATGTCGCTTCGATAGCGCGACGTACCCAGGGAGAATTCAATTCCTGAGATGGAAGTGCCATCATCAGAAACTCCAGCAAGTGACCACTGCTGGCCATTCGCTTGTCGAAATCCTTCTTATACTCCCGGCCTCGGAAATAGTTTGACGACAATGTGCCATTGGAATTCTGTTGCATCCGAGCTGTCTGGATGTAACGACGAATCTTTTGTTCCGCTTCCAGCCAGACGCCGACCAGTGGTTTGCCCGTACGAAGGTAAACATTTCTCGCATGAGCAAGCGCGAACAGACCATGGGTCCCACCGCAAGGTGCGCCCACGAGTGATTTGCCTGTTTCGATTTTGACCAAACGTTCAATGCTCCACTTTTCACCGTTGGCATTGATCCATTCGGCGTCGGAAGGTAAGTAGCGACTTAGAGCCCACAATGTCCAGGTCACTTCTTCCTTTTCGTTGACGGTCATTTTTGCGTATGTGAGCATGTCACGCATTGAGACCGGGCCTTGCGGTGTCTGGAATTGTGTCTCAAGCGGCACACCACTCATCGACATGATGGCGACGAACTGGTTAATGTGGCCTTCGAATGCATACGGCTTGTTATACGGATGGCCTCGACCAACCGTCATCATTTCATAGGAGTTGTTGCCACGTCCGGTGAGCACTCGGATCTGAGTCTTCTCGAACCAATTTTCGTTTTCGAACTTTGGCCCGGTTTTGATCCACTCAAGACAATTCACAGGTTGTCCGTTGTGTCGAATCAGAAACTCTTCTCGCAAGGCCAGCATGCCATGCATAATCTGCCACGGTGTATGTTCCGCAGTTGAAAGCAGACGTCTTCGCTGAGCCTCGCGTGTCTCATACACGAGCTTCACAAGCGGATCTTTTGATTGCTGAACCCATGTCGGGCTGGGACGCATCACGGCGTTGGAAGTATGTTCGTCAAGCGTGACCTGTGGCTCCGCCATTGGCGAATTGAGCTCATTGTCGCCGATCGGAACGCGGCCGGGAGAGAGTTTAATTTGTCCGAGTGCTGAAACGCCCGGCAGCAAACAAAACAACGCAAGGATTGGCAATAAACGCCGAACCATAAAGCACCGTTCTACAATTGCCATTTTGGGATAACTCCCAAGCAGTCAATGCCGCTATTCAATAGTCAATAATGCGCGGAATGATCCGTCGCCCCCTTTCTTTGTTTTCGACCAGTTGTTGGGCACTCTTAAATCCATCACATCCGGCTTAATCGGAATTTTCGTTACTTTGGGCACTTGAAGTAAACTCGTTGAACCTTCTGGAAATTGTCTGTTTTGCAGGGATGAATCGGTACGGTCGGAAAACTTTCTGTATCTCCCCGAATGTGAAGATGCCGGAATTCCATCCCCCATTGACGTATCGGATTCTGAAAACGACGAAATCAACAGCCCGCAGGGACCACACGCGAACTGGCAAACTCTCTGAACAACTAAAAATCGTGCCCGACTGAATCGCGAGAGGCGTTTGTTTTTGAAGGTCTATTATTTGACAACGGGGTCCATGCGACTGTAAAACAGGGTAGTTGCGCGGGAAGTGGGCGAATGTTCCGCAAGTACCGGCGGACCTGTTCAGATGTCCTGACAGAACCTTCTCTCCTTTCCGAGGCAGGTTCCCGACATTTTTCGAATCAAAGATTGAGATTACTCATGAAGCTGTTTGTCAAAACTTGCGTCTCACTGTGTGCAATTGTCGCTTTGGCAACTCCTGCAAGTGCTTGCTGTTGGTTTCCGTTTGGGGGCTGGTGGGGGGCACGCTACAACGCTGCTCCATCGTGCAGCAGCTACTACGCGCCGTCGTATACCAGCTATTATGGGTCGCCAGCCTATAGCAGTTTCTATGGTGGTGGTAGCGTCATGGCTCCGGCTTATTCGGCTAGCTATGGTTCGTATGGGTCCTTTGGGGCAGGTTGCTGCACCAATTCCTGCTGCGATTCTAGTGGTTCATCAGGATGTGCTTCGGGATCGTGTGTTGGTACAGAACCTGTGGGTTCACTAAAGCCTGCGATTGATCCAAATTTCGACAAATCGAAATCAAATTACGAGGATGAGCCTCGCACAAGGACGTTTCCATCAGATACCGCTCGGCCACGGAACCGTGACCTCAATCCTGATCTGGATCCGGTGGACAAAAACAGAACAGATATGTTCGATCGTCCTGCTGGTGGGGCTCGCCGCACTCCAGGAGTGGGTACAGAAACTGAAAAAGACCCATTTCCAGCGGATGATGGTATGAACTTTGACCGTGAGCGTGACAGCCTGAAACCCCCGATGGAAGACCCGCTCGACGGAACAACCATCGATCCTGCTGATAATCAACTCGGCACTCCATCAGACGAGAAGACTTTCTTCAATGGTGGCCAGTCAAATCCCAATGAAGTTTCACGCGGCCGCGACACAGTGATTGCCGGTACAAGTTCACTCAGCGAAGTCATCGCACCAAAGCGTTTGGCATCCCGCTCACTTCCATCAACAACCCGAGCTGTTTCTAACGGCAAGGTTGCAGGTAAGGCTGACGGTCAAAAAAGTAACAATCAGCCACCACTTCGCTGGATCTCGGCACCATTGCCAACTGGCCACGTGAGTCTTTGATTCAAGCGTTACCTCATTAGAATTTGTTGTGTTCCTAATAGAAAACCGTGGTCTTTGGACCACGGTTTTTTTCTGGATACCTACAACTTGACCGTAGGACGGTTTTACACCTGATCGCCCACCCGCCAATCAGCGACGCGCGCCGGAGTATTTCATTGGCAACCAGGCACCGTTCTGTTGGCTGCTGGCGACGCACTGCTGAATGAAGTACATGCCTTCGGCACCGTCATACACATTCGGGTAGATTGTGTTTTTCTTCTCGAATAACACCCCAGTCGCGCGGTCCACCATTGAGTCATATGCAAATCGGTAGACATTTGCGAATGCTTCGAAAAACCCTTCAGGGTGGCCCGAAGGTAATCGGCACGCCGCCTTGCCCATGCTGTTCATAAACGGTGCATTTGGGTCCCGAGTATACATCTGATGCGGCGACCCATTGCGACGTACGATCATCACATTCGGCTCTTCCTGACGCCATGACAAGGCACCCTTTGTACCATCAACTTCGATAAACATGTCGTTTTCGCGACCGTGCGAAATCTGGCTAGCCGTGACCGTTCCCATTGCTCCGTTATCGAAGCGAACGACAGCATGGCCATAATCGTCCAATCGCCGCCCCTGAACAAAGATGCTCAGGTTGCAGGAGATTTCTTGTGGCATCAGACCTGTCATATAACGGCCAAGATTATAGGCATGTGTCCCAATGTCGCCGAAGCAACCGGCCGCTCCGGATTTCTTGGGGTCGGTTCGCCATGCCGCTTGCTTCTGGTCCTCTGTTTCCAACCGACTTCGCAACCAGCCCTGGATGTAGTTCGAACGAATTGCATTGATCTCACCAAGTTCCCCATTCAAGATCATTTCGCGGGCTTGTCGAATCAAGGGATAACCCGTGTAGTTGTGGCTGACAGCGAAAACAACTCCACTCTTTTCGACGACGTCCACCAATTCTTCGGCCTGAGCGAAATCAAACGTCATCGGTTTGTCACAGATGACATTGAATCCAGCTTCAGCGGCCGCTTTCGCGATTTCGAAGTGGGTGTGATTTGGTGTCGCGACGCTCACAAAATCGATTCGCTGATCCGCTGGCAACGCTGATTCTTTTTGAATCAATTCGGTCACGGAGCCATAGGCCCTTGATTCAGCGATGTCGTAGGAAGGCGCGCTGGCTTTCGCACGGGCAGGGTCTGAGGAAAGTGCTCCTGCGACAAGCGCCGCGCGGTTGTCGAGTACAGCGGCCGTGGCGTGAACGCGTCCGATGAAAGATCCCTGGCCTCCTCCTACCAGCGCCATTCGCAGTTTGCGGTTGAGTTTTCCGTTGGTTGTGTCAGACATGAATTGAGCTTTCGAGTTGATCTTTGATAAGAAATTGGTGGATACAGGATGCAGATTTCCCTGCGAAAGTGCAGCATAATGGCGAGGGCAACATGCGGCAACTCACTGCCGATATCCTCCGTGCAACTGCTACGACCGGTCGTGATGGATGCGCCAGTAGCACCGATTCGGGAGTCCACGAAGGTATGTTGCGTCCGCAACACATGAAATCCCAATCGGGATTTCTCAATACCGACGGAATTCTGGCCTACGGTTGATTTGGACTGCGCCACAGCAACTGCGCGTCGTCCGCTATTACCCTCATACAGTTGTCGCCTGATCTCAGGACAATATCACCTGGATCCCGGAAAACAGCCATGTCCAGTACAAGCTATAGCCCTCCCACGAATTCCGTCCTTGATGAGATTCGGTCAACGATTGCCTCATTCGAATCGTTGCGGACCTCAGGTACGCCCCGAGTTTCTGAAGGCGAGGCTGCGAGCTTATCCGAAAATCCACTGGTTGCAGTCGCTGAACTAGTCATGATGAAGATCTCGCCTCTGCCAAAAGCTCAGAACGCCTCTGCAACACCAGGTTCAGGCAATGCTGCTTCTGCTAACGTTGCTTGGAATGGTGTGGAATTGTCGTCTAAGGCAGAAAAGCCACGCCGGTCGGTGGAAGATGCGATGTTCCCGATTCAGGAGTCTGTCTTTGTGAATTCGCCAGTCACGGCGGATGCTCAAAAACCAACGGATAGCGGACATTCATCTCCGCGTGTCTCCAATATTCGCGGAATCGACAAGTCTGCGAAGATCATGATCATTGACGACGAACCGCTGAATATCATGACGTTTCGTCAGCACCTGAAGATGGAGGGCTACGAAAACTTCGTCACGACCCATGATGCTCGCGAGGCTCTGCATCTGTTGCGAAGTGAACGCCCGGACGTTCTGCTGCTGGAGATCCACATGCCAGAAATCAGTGGTCTGGACATTCTGCGTGTCATCGGTCTGGATCCCGTTCTTCAACATATTCCAGTTCTGATTCTGACTGCGGCATCAGATCCCGCGACTCGCAAACAGGCGTTGGATCTGGGAGCGAGCGACTTTCTGCAGAAGCCTATTGAGCCGAACGAACTTCTGCCGCGTGTCCGCAACGCGATCGTCATCAAAAAACATTACGACATGGCATCCAGCGAAGCGACTCGTCTGGAACAACAGGTCGAACGCCGTACTCGCCAGCTTGAAGCCACACGTCAACAGTTGATTCTGTGTCTCGCTCGTGCGGCCGAACATCGAGATAACGATACTGGCAACCACGTGATTCGAGTCGGTCGTTACACGTCGATTATTGCGAAGCAAATGGGATATCCGGAAAACCGTCTGGAAATGCTGGAGCAGGCGGCTCAGCTACATGACGTGGGCAAGATTGGAATTCCCGATGCGATCCTGTTCAAGCCCGGCAAGCTGGGAATTGACGAATACGACATGATGAAAAAACACTGTGCGCTGGGACGGCAGATCATCGAGCCGATTTCTGAGAAGGAATGGAACATCCTCAAGACGCACACTCGAATTGGTGAGAGCATGTTACACGTTCGTTCATCATCATTGTTGATGCTGGCGGCGCGTATCGCTCAGACGCATCATGAACGCTGGGACGGCAAAGGGTATCCACTCGGACTTCTGGGCGAAGATATTCCTCTCGAAGGTCGTATCGTGGCTGTTGCCGACGTATTTGATGCGTTGTCCAGCAAGCGGCCATACAAAGAGCCGTTTCCTCGCGAGAAGTGCTTTGAGATTCTTCGTGAAGGGCGTGGTACACAATTTGACCCGGCTGTGATCGATGCGTTCTTCGATTGCTCGTCAGAGATTGTGGAGATTCAACTTCTATTGATGGACGAAGAAGATCGCATTCCAAAGGGCGAATGGGAAGCCGTCGCCAAAGAAGCGTTAGCGAACAACTAACGATTGTCAACTGGATCCTTGATGCGCCGTCCAAAGCGTCACTGCACAATTGCATTCCTCCGCAACACGTCATCCAGACGAGCATGCGCTGCAGCGGTGAGTTGTCCCGTCCCTGAAAGTTTAACCCGGAAGGTTGATCGATGCGTTGTCTTGGTCTGGATGTCGGTTCTTCATCCATCAATGGTGCGGTGCTGGATCTGGAGACGTCTCAGGTTTCGCATATCGTCAAAGAACCGTTTTCAGATCCGATCGGCGGACTGCCACCGGGATTTCACGAAGTTGATCCGGAGGAAATCTACACGCGGGCGTTGGGTGTGATTGATCGACTCAACGTGCAGGCTCCGGATGCCACTGTCCTGTTGAGTTGCGGTCAAATGGGCGGGATTATGCTCGTTGACCGCAAGCTGCGGGCGGTGACCAACTATCTCTCGTGGCGTGATCAGCGGACGATGATTGCTGATGCAGATGGTACGACGACATTGGAACGACTTCGGAACTGCTGGCCGGATACTGTCTTCGAAGAACTGGGAAAAGAATTGAAGCCGGGGTCGGCGACAAGTAGCCGCCCATTTTCGATTGGGGTTTCGGAGAATTGATGGATTTGTTACCCGTTCGTCATGTCTGACGTTGCACGACTACAAATCGATCCGCGGGA
>Ga0209284_10000983_pt1 | contig 45451 bp, 32 predicted proteins | sample FRY03_FD_187211 | JGI IMG/M metagenome (GOLD analysis project Ga0209284, IMG submission 187211) | Freshwater microbial communities from Lake Fryxell liftoff mats and glacier meltwater in Antarctica - FRY-03 (SPAdes) (version 2) | ecosystem: Environmental > Aquatic > Freshwater > Ice > Glacier... | reverse complement strand
GGTTTTTATCCACCACCAACATCACCGATTTAACGAGGGCCACGTTACGCAGTCGCCCCACAGACCCCTCAATCACGCGAGCAAGTTCTACCTGCTTGCGTTTAGCACGACCGTCAAACTCGATTCGTGCCAGTTCAAGCAGATCGTTGAGCGTTTCATTTAGGCGAGTCACCTCGGCCAAAATCACCTCGGCGTAATGCCCTTGCGGCGCTTCGCCCAGTTCGGCGATCAAGTTCTCTGCAATCAACGAAATCGCGCCGATCGGCGTGCGCAATTCATGGCTGATGTTGGCCACAAAATCGGTGCGCACTTTATCGGTCATCACTTTGTTCGAAATATCTTGGATCAACACGGCCGCACCGCCGTCGACCAGCGCGATGCTTTCGAGTTCAATAGTTCGTACCGTTGGTGCGCCAAACTCTAAGCGCGCATTCTGCGTCTGACCACTAATGCCGTCGCGCAGCAATTCATCGATCCGTGACATCAAAACGCCGGCTTCGTCAGAACCGACAGCAAAAAATCCGAGCGCTGGGTCGTTGTTCCACCGCCTCAAGCCGTCGACCGACATAAGCACCACGCCCAACGGCAATGAGTTCATCGCAGTGCGCATCTGCTCGAGCGACAACTCAATTTCTTTAATCTTGGCGTCAGCCTGCTCTAAGGCGGCGACCTCCTTGCGCTTAAACCAAGCCAGCACCAAAAACCTCTTTCGTCAACGGCACAAAAACTATCAGTGTCACCGACCCGCTAGAGATTCCGCCCCGTCTGAAAGCCTCTGCGCCAACCAAGCCAGCGGCAACGAGATCGCCATCACCAGAGTCGCTACAACAGACACGTCAACGGGGTGCAGCGCAATCACATAGCCAAACTTCTTGGAGACCCCTTCGAGGGTGACCGAGCTACCGCTACTGGCTTTATTCACGTCCGAACACTAACCCTGCCTCTGGCATGAGCTGAATTTATGACCTGTGGTTTAGGAATACTCTTCCAACACTCTCTAGCCTTCTGTGGCGTCCTCTGACGTCGGTATTCATTGAAGCTGTTGTCGCCAAGAACCACTCGCGGCCGTTAGCAGCGAGTCTGTAATATTCCCTTTTCACTCACTTTTTCACCACCGTCACCGGCATCGTCACCATCTGCGACCATCCGTAGGCCCGTTACCTGGACCCGGCGAACGTCGCGCTACCGACAGGACTTGGTCTGATTCAATCCATCTCGCCAATCAGTAGAGTCTTTTTATGGAAGTGAACGGCTACACGATTGTGGCAAGCGCGGACTTGACTGACGCGGACTTGACTGACGCGGACTTGAGTTTCGCGGATTTGGAAGGCGCGAACTTGACTGGCGCGAACTTGACTGGTGCGAACTTGACTGGCGCGACCTTGAGTCGCGCGACTTTGCTAGGCGCGGACTTGACTGGTGCGAACTTGACTGGCGCGAACTTGCTAGGCGCGTACTTGGTTAGCGCGAACTTGACTCGGGCGAACTTGTTTGGTGCGAACTTGAAGAACGCGCCCTTGTATGGCGCGGACTTGACTCGCGCAAACTTGATTAGCGCGACCTTTTATGGCGCGGACTTGAGGAGCGTGGACCTGATTAGCGCGGACTTGACTGACGCGGACTTGAGGAGCGCGGACTTGGAAGGCGCGAACTTGACTCGCGCGGACTTGACTCGCGCGAACTTGACTCGCGCGGACTTGACTGGCGCGAACTTGACGCGCGCGGACTTGAGGAGCGCGAACTTGGAAGGCGCGGACTTGACTGGCGCGAACTTGACTGACGCGAACTTGTATGGCGCAAACTTGACTCGCGCGGACTTGACTAACGCGGACTTGTTTGGCGCGGACTTGGAAGGCGCGAACTTGATTCGCGCGGACTTGGAAGGTGCGAACTTGGGTTTCGCGAACTTGACTAACGCGTACTTGATTAGCGCGTACTTGACTGACGCGAGCTTGACTAACGCGGACTTGACTGACGCGAACTTAATTCGCGCGAACTTGACTGACGCGAACTTGACTGACGCGAACTTAACTAACGCGAACTTGACTGACGCGAACTTAACTGACGCGGACTTGACTAACGCGAACTTAACTGGCGCAACAATGCCTGACGGCACAATCAACGAGTAACGCATTTATTGTGCCGAGAAATTACCTCGTCAGCAGAAAAACTAGGGTGCGGAGCCTTCACCATGGAGCCTGCAGGGCGACAGTCCCGCCGAACTCCGCAAATACTCTTCCAACACTCTCTAGCATTCGATGGCGTTCTCTGACGCCGACGTTCCTTAGTGCAGTTGTCACCATGGCCCACTAGCGACTGATAGGACTCAGTTAGCAATCTTCCCTTTTTGTTCGCTTCCACCACTGACCTCGTCACCAACTGCGACCGCCCGTAGCCCCGTTAATTGGCGATCTAATCCGTGATGAGGCATTAACACATCGGCTAGGTTTCATAGCTCCCGGCATCGACAACAACCTGGCCGTCCTGGTGATTTCAGAGTTGGAACGAGTTACGCGGGAGTCTTGGGCTTGACACCTTGGAGCGAGAAGTCCACGAACTTCGTAGTGGGGCTCGACCTTGTGCGTCAATGTCAGTGACAAAGATCGTGGGTGTGATGTGAGAGTTTTCATCCTAAGCGACAGAATAATTCGCAAGCCAGTACTTGATCAATTCATCGCTATTTAGCTCCTCTGAAAAAATTAACCTCCAGAAATTTCAGATGGGCTTAGAAAATAGGGTGACCGGAACTTCGACTCTGAATGCGGCTGGATTTCGCCGCTAGCCGAAATTCTCTGGCCGATTAAGCTTCGTGCGTTTTGAATAACCGAGTTGGCAATTTCGCTATTATTCAAACGCAGGAACAAAACGATTACGCCGTCATCAAGTGTTACATGAATTTCCGCTCTCATTTTGTCTTCAATTAGGTCGGACAGAATTCCGGTAACTGTCCATTTTGCATTATTCATTACTTCCTCGGCTTTCGCCGAATTTTTTCACCGATACACCCGAGAGGTCGATGATTGCACTTGTGAATTGAGCCGTCGGGCATGGTGGCTCCATTCAACTTGACGCCGTAAGACAAGACTACATTTGCGCCAAGGAGGTTCGCCCCTTCAAGATTTGCATGAAGTAGATTGGCGTTTGTCAAGTCTGCCCTTTCTAGATTCGCCTTCCGAAGGTCTGCGTAGCACAAATTTGCTCTACTTATGTCGCAGCCATTCATATCGGCATACCGAAGGTCGGCGCCTGTCAAATTCGTGTGTCTTAGATTTGCATCTCTCAACCTCGCGCGTTTTAGATTTGATGAGCGCAGATTAGCTCCCTGCAGGTCGGCGCCTCCTAGGTCTGCGCCGACAAGGCAGGTACGCCGAAGGTCTGCAAACTTCAGACTGGCGCCTTTTAGCAGAGCGCCTTTTAGATTTGCAAAAAGAAGACGGGCACGGTCGAGCATCGCATCTGCAAAATTAGCGAACTCCAAATTAGAGAATGCAAGATTTGCTTGACTGAGATTGGCTCCCTTAAAAATAGCAAGTCTAAGTTTGCTACTATCCAACCTTGCACTTCTGAGATTCGCTCCAGTTAAATTCGCCCCAACCAAATTTACATTTGTAAGATCCGCGGACGACAGGTTCGCAGAAACCAGATTGGCGCCAGTCAGCTTCGTATCCCGAAGATTTGCACGAACCAAGTTAGCCCCAACTAGGTTTTCTCCTTTAAAATTAAGGCCGCTTAAATCGACCCCACCTCTTAATTTGTGACCATTCACTTCCATCGGCAGACATTAGCATCAAGACGTTGCACCACAAACAATACAGTTCTGCTGATTTATTCGTCCTCTTTTTGCCCCACTGAACGTCGACAGACCATACTTAATTGAATAATGTACGGGATTCACAATAAACGTTCATTGGCGCAGCCACAAAACTAAATCGCTAAACCTTTTCGAATCCGTTGTGAGTACTGCCTCTAAGTTCATAGTTTCTCGATCTTTTATTTCTCGATTCACGGATGCAGTGACAGTTACATCATTCGTGATCAAGTACAACAGGCCTTACACATATACGAATATTTGGCCTTACGACATCATGGTTCTTCGCCTATGCATGAAATTTACATTCCATACCGTCGCAGCTTCCGAAGCTCTCACAAAAACTCGTGTAGTTCACGCATTCCGGTTCAAAATCATCGCATCCATCAAAAGTACGATCGAGTCTGTCCTGTCGCTGCCCACATCGCTTTGCGACCATATAGATGAAGATCACTGAAAAGATGCCCACCTTGTGCTCCTCGGATTGCGGCCACTCAGTTACTCTCGCCCCTACACGCACAACCGCGCAAACCCTGTCACCGATAATGGCGCCGTTACCGTGCTACACCCCAGACCAAGAATGAACATATGAGTTCAATTGCTTTTTTCTTCTGGATCGTCTGGTTCTGCATACTTGCCTCCATTTTCATCGTGATCGCTTCACCGTTACTCCTACTCCTGCTATTTCTTGTGCCGGTGCTGTTGATCGCCGCCCTGATTATTTGAGGTCGAATGTGTTTATTTATCGGAGGGCACTTGCGTGGGTCCGCCAAGGAATAGTCCGCGCGATATCTGGTTCTTCAGTTGCGAACACTCGGCCGGTGAAGCGACACTTTTGAGAACCTAGACCGGGTGGCGCTTACGACCGCTTTGGTCAACCCAAATGTGCAACTGATGACTAAATTGCCCAAACTTGATATTCGAAACACGCCTACCGCGCAAGTTCTCGAAGTCCAATGACTCTCTGTCTATCAACGGAATCTGCCAACGTTGCTGCGACCATCTTTTGGCATGCCGAAGATTCTCTTGGTCACATATCGCGACTCTATTGATCTCAAGTGCACCAACGATGAAGCGGTGAGATGGTTTACCGTGGATACCAATTAACACCTTTGGAATCGACTCTGGTCGTATCCGCCACTTTTCGACGAGACGTGTGATATCCCAATTCTTTTCGATGTTCGAAACTGCAATTTCATCTGATGGCAAAGCCGCATCGAATTTCTTTCTGCCATCTACTAAAAAATCACCAGCCGCGAGATAGACCAACAACGCACCGCCACTTTGCCGACCGATTTGTGCAAGAGTTAAGGACTCCATCTGGGGGCGTTCCCATAAATCTGGCGGAACGCCGACTGGCACGAACTTCGGACCATCCCCGGGTGCCTTATTAAAGCGGGGCTTCATCGACGAGATAAGAGCAGCTTCAACGGCTTTTGCCTCGGCCTCGCTTGTATACGGCCCCGCTATTTGCAGATCAAATTTGTTCTTTACAAGCCAGGCTTTTAATTCGCGGTTATGGCTTGCCCCAGTATGGGTCAGTGCGCGTTGGACCGTATGGCCGTAGCCAACATAAACTGGTACGCCTGTCAGCGTCCTATATAGGTATACAAAATTTTGTGCGACCATATTTCAGACTTTACCCTCGAACTTGATGTCGAGCATCGAGTATCCGACTGTGATCATCTAATTGTGTACATTGGGTAATAGATGTCAACAGAAAGTCGTTAAATGTCTGCGAACACAGCCGAAGGTGAAAAGATTTTGTCGATAGGACACTCCAATACCGACTATTCAACTTTTGCGGCCCTGGTCCACGTTCACGAGATTGAGACTATTGCTGACATCAGGTCTCAACCATATTCAAGATATACACCACACTTCAATCAAGAAACTTTAGAAGCACTTTTGAAGGGGTCTGGGATCAAATACGTGTTCATGGGTGACACCCTCGGCGGTCGACCACCTGAACCGGAGATGTACGACGTAGATGGGCACGTGCTGTACAACTTGCTTGCTAAAAATTTTCGCTTTCTTCAAGGACTGGAAAGCCTTTGTATACAGGCCCAAAGAAGCAAGCTAGCAATGATGTGTAGCGAAGAAAGCCCAGAACATTGCCATCGAAGACTATTGATTGGTCGCGTTTTACGCGATCAGGGCATCGATATATTTCACATCCATGGGAACGGTAGGATTTCCACAGATTCAAGTCTTCAGGATCTGCTAGGACCACACCGAGTAGAAACACTATTTGGAATCGAGGAGGAACCATGGAGATCTACTCGGCCGGTTTTACAGAATGGTCAGCCGAACAATTCTTCGGGGCGCTAACAGAAAATCAGATACAGAGACTGATTGATGTACGTCTTCGACCAAATTCACAATTAGCAGGCTTCGCTAAACAGCGAGACTTTAGATTTTTCCTTAAGACTGTCTGTGGGATCGAATACGAGCACAGACTTGAATTGGCTCCGACTAAAGACCTACTAAATGCATACCGAAGCAATTCTATCCCGTGGAATAAGTACGAAGATGACTATCTAGATCTCATACGAAGTCGAGCGGTTGAGTCGATATTTACACCGAACGAATTCACTATTCCCACAGTATTGATGTGTTCGGAACATAAGCCAGAAAAGTGTCATCGGCGAGTTGCAATTGAATATCTAAATCAAAGTTGGAGTATGAAAATAGAGATTGTGCATATTACATAAAGTTTTCGAAGGGATCACCCAAATGAAGATGATTTGCTTGGCGAATTCGCGCAAAAACAAAACCCACTGTGTTGCTGGCATCGATTTAGAAACGGGACGCTGGATCAGACCAATTTCGACTGTCGCACATGGGGAGCTTGATGCGAACCAAGTCATGGTGGCATCTGGTTTAACCAGTCGACAGATCGCGCCATTGGACATTGTCCAAATAGGGGACCTAGTAAGTAGTCCGCAGATTGGGCAACCAGAAAATGTTCTCCGCGGCGACACAAAATGGACATTGATAAGAAGAGCCGAAGTAACAGAGGCATTGAATTTTGTCGAGAATTCTGGTCCACTGTTTTATGGAACGAGCCACCAGATCAGCGAAGTTTTGGTCACGAGTGCAAGAATAAAGAAATCTCTCATGCTGATTCGCGTTGAAGCGCCTACGTTTTTTGAAAGAACATATAAACGTCAGCTAAGAGTTCGATTTAAGTTCGATGGGATTAGTTACGACTTGCCGGTAACCGACGACTCAAAGTGGATAAAAGATGCCAAGTCGTCGCCCGAGCGATTCAATAACGGCAGTTGGCTTTTTACCGTAAGCCTTGGCGAGTCGTGGAACGGCAATAGATACAAACTGATCGCCTGCGCTATTCGAATTACAGACGAAGACGGCTACAAGGAGTAAGTGACTACGACATCACCGGTTTTCGGCGAACCAATTGATCTACTTCAACAGATAACCGCAGAGCTATCGTTTCGCTCACCCCAAAGTTGCAAAGAGCTAGCAAAAGCGCTGGGAACTTCAAAACCCGAAATTAACCCTTTGCTGTACAACCATAAAGAAATATTCATACAGCAAGGAGATAACCCGCCGCTTTGGTCAACGAGAAAGCTCGCATGAGCAGACATTACTTTTAAGGACCATTTCAAGCGTGACCAAATAACTGTTACTTATGTTATTTAAACCTCAATCTCCAAGCGTAGCAATCCTCAACGGTCTTGTAAAACTCCAAAACTGCACTCATCTGTAATCCAACATCCCAGGAATATGACATACTCGGAATATGTTCTCGTCCCAAATCAAAAAATTTGTTAAACCAACAAGTATTGTCAAGGCAATTCTCAATGGGCTCGTAAAAACTGAGGCTGTGTACATGATGTCAAAGGAAGACAGTGAAATTATCGCAGTAGTCGACGGCACCCCGGACTTTGGACCCACTACAGGGCAGGGTTATTTAAGAGTCACAATTAGCCCTCACCCATGGGCGCAAGAAATCGCAGATTTACTTTGGGAATCAAGACTTGACGCCGATGAACCAACTGACTTCTCTAAGGACACATCAAAACCAGGGAAGAAGATCTCTAAAACTGGCTGGGTATGCAGAATTCGTTTTGAGAATGTCAATTCTTAGACTTTGGGCAACTGCCCGGTTTGTTTTCGCAACTTAAAATAGCGAACATAAACATGCGTTGATTAGTTTTGCCCCAACTTTACGTATATTCGAATTAAGCTTTCCACTTTTTTAAACAGCGGCCTGCATTTTGGCCTACCTCATCCCCATCCACTTGCCGAGTTTGTTGCGCCGTCCTGCTCGCGTTAGTGGGATGCCGGTTTCTCTAGCGATCTTGCGCTTGGCTTTGGTGACCCCCAACGCCCGCTTCCACGAAAACGAAATGCCTGGTCCAAGTTTCATATTCTATTCCCCACTCTTCAGTTGCCTAAAGGTGAGCCTAGACCTGGCCCACGATGAAGTGGTGGGCCAGGCTACCCCTACCAAACAACTCCCCTAGTTCATCTGCACTGGCGGAGTTGTATACCAATTTACAATCGCACTCACTAACGCCTTAACTGCCTGTGCTCTTGAACCCGGGGCATTTGCACCTTCGACAAATGCACCTTCGGTCGTAGCATCCATCCACATCTTTCCGGATGGGTCGCTTGACTTGATAGGCGCAGCTGTGTGGTTTGAAAGTTTCGTGAAGTACTCGATTATTTCGGTAATCGACACGCCCTTCTCTTTTAGGTCAAAATAAACGCCTGACAATACGCGCAACATTGTCGATGAAGCGAGTATCGACGTCTTTCGAAGCGACGCCGTTGTATCTGCACCAATTGCAATCGCATTAAGTTCAGGAAACGAAACTCGCAACACCTCAAAGAATCGATTGGTCTCCTTAGCCAATTTCGCTTGATCAAGAGTTTTTTCTTGCGCCGAAGAGACTCTGCCGTTTATGCCAACTGTGATGATCCGAATTATGTCGGCAAGCGACCCCGCACCCATCAAATTTGGATTTGCTCCAGTTACTCGGTCTTTTTGACCGTCAATACGATCACGAATTAGGTCGTCTACACCAGGATCGTCAAGTAATGCATTTAGTGCACGGTTTACAACCTTAGATTGATCAAATTTTGCAGTAATCGCCTTGCGAACTCCAAGCGCGTGATTGGCAACGTCGACGAAGATCTGTTTCGCCAATTCTGTGTCATCCTCAATCACGAGCTCAATTGCGATGCAGTCTGATTCAACGCGTTTTTTAATGCTCTTGATGTTTTTGATCTCTCTCTCAAACTGCTCGATTACAGCTTTCTCAGCGTTTATTCGCTCAGCCTTGGAGAACGAAGAAACAGCGGTCATAAGATCTTCATCTAATGAATCAAGCAGATACTTAATGCCGAGAATTCGATGCTGGCCATCGATAATTTTGAAGATCCCACGAGCATTTCTGGGCACGCTTAACATGCCAAAAGCTAAGGCTCCGATTTGTCCACCCTCGAATGGTTTGAATGAGGTCGCGTCGCTTCTCGTACGTATTGTTAAGCAGCCTGCATGCCAATTCTTGTTAGTTCTAACGTATGTAGCAAACGATTTGGCATGGTTTGGACTCACCTCGCGGTTGTCGTCAAAAGGAACACTCGGATCCGGAATCGGAAGAGTTGTAATTACTTGAGGAAGCGGAAGGACAATTACATAATGCTTCCGGTTACCCTGGACCGACATCTGCGCCACGTAATCGTCGGTGGCGGCGTAACCAGTGAGCGTCCCCGTAAGAACTGGACCACTTGACATATTAACTCCTTATTTTCGGCTTAGGATGCAATTTAGATTAGCCCCTTATCCATCGAAATACAACCTTATGACAAATTAATTCTTAAATGGGCTATATTTATAAAATTAAGGCGGTTGGTATCCAACTACCCTTAAATAAAGCCTTTCGGACAAGCTTTTAACACTCATCCAGCTGGATTTTACCACCCTTCCCTATACGTCCCTAGACCTCGCCCCCAATGAAGTCGTTGTCTGAATATATGCTGGGTATGTCCATGTCGGGGTCGAACACGTCCAATGCGAGGCCTGACTCGTCATCTTAGAACCGGATGTCGATGAGCGGACTGCCGCAGTTGACATAGGGTGACTCGGGTTGGCGATCTATATATAGAGGTATCTCGCCGCAAAACGGGTAGACATTACCCTCGTCGAGCTGTTGCGCGACCTTAATGCCCTACCCCCTTTGATAATCACAACCTAAGCCTGAAGTGTGGCATCAATGCGCGGCGAAGCAACTGAAAGTGCTTTCAATCGCTCTCTTGGTCATCCCCAACTGCTGAACCACCACCTTTTTTTAGGACCAGGATTTCTTTCGCGAGACCGACGCTGACGTACTTCGCATATTCGTCGGGGTAGGTGCTTTTAAGAGCCCGTTTATTGATACTGAGCGTTACTTTTCTCACCCGCGACCAACTGCAGACACCATTAATACCCGCTGCGTCACCACAAATGAGCTTTAGGTGCGTTTGTGCAACTTCTTTGTCCCAGTTTGCTTCTGTCAATATCCCTAAAACATTTAGGTATATGTCCTGGAGACCCACAACTGCTTGCTCCTCCGACACAACCTTCGCCGCAATTTCATCAAATCTTTGCTGAAGACCAAATAGTTCTGGATGAATGCGCGCAATGTCTAGGTCGTAAGACTTTTTGTTGCTCAAGGTGAAGGTCTTACTGATTGATTCCTTGCTTTCTTCGAATTGAGCGAGCAATTCTGGGAACTCGTTCTTGAATCCGTCATCGTCAAACGTTTCAGCACCCTTGCGTGTCTGTACTTTTGCAATCGCTATTGTTTCCTCGCCACGATCTCTAGCGGCGGCTGTATGAGCAGTGAATGATGCACTCAATTTTTTGCACGAACTCACAACAGCCGATGCTTCAATAAAGATCCTCGCCCAATTGAGTGCTTCTTCGGATGCATCGACAAGCTCAGCTTTTGATTCACAACTCTCCAATAAGGCAACTTGTATGAGCCGACCTTCGTGCTCTTCTGTAGACAATGCAAATGTTTTGCACATAGTGATTGCATCAACCAATTCGCTCTCAGATAATTTGAACCATTCGCCGAGGACCATTTTGGTTGCCAGTTTTCTGTGCATCATTCCTTCGACAGTGGAGACGCGGAACGTCTTAACTATGTCGTGCACGCAGAGAACACGGGGATTACCTGTTTGATGCTCTTTTAATCGATCTTCGGAGCCCCTATCATCTGCTGCCCGGACGAGCCCAATTTTCACATAACTAGACACATCGCCCGAAATCACATCTCTTTCCCTTAGGAAATATATTTCACCGGGTCCTTGGTCACCCTCAGTATTTAGCTGACCTAGCAAAAAGCCCCCTCTTGAAACAGATTAAAAATCGAACTAGTCCCCAGCCACACACCGTAGCCACTCGATTACCGAATACCTACCAAAGTAAAAATCCCGAATCTAAAAGTTTGTCGCTGTGACATTTATTCAGAAATTACCTATTGACAAAATCGGCTACTTCATTGGACGCTGATCGGAGGGAAGGTTTCTAATCTCCGGCGTTTCACTAACTCTGTAAAACTCCAGTTTTGGATTCGCGACTTATCGGGGTAGAGAGGGTAACAATCCGCCTCGTTCTAATCAAGGCACGACTTACGTAAGATCAATGACCTCCAATTACATAGAACCCTTGGCGGCGTAAGATCTCGGCAGTTTTCGCCTCGATAGCACGTGATTCGCGCCGAGTGCGCGCCTTGGGTATTGACAGGTACAGATCAGGATTGAGACGGCAAGCGTATTTTTGTACTCGCTTATTAGCAATTTTACTTTCGGGATCTTTGTGCTGTGCAAAACGATGCTCAGGGCTGTTGACACTCTCGCCAACATATACACAACGCTGTCCCGCTGACGCATTAGGCAACAGGTCGTCAAATTCGATGACATAAATCTGATATTTGCCATCAATTAGTTCTCTATCTGCTGCATCTTGGCACGCTTGCGCCAACTCAAATTCAAAGGTCATTCTTCTGCGCAGCCACTCCGCGGTCTCGCTCGGCCCTAATTCCACTTGCAGCGCGCGATCTACTAGGGTGAGGTTATTGGCCTTATCTGTACTCAACTGATCATGAGCAATTGCATATGTCTTCTTTGAGACCCCATCAAAGAAATCATGCAGATAGACCCATCCTCCAGATCCCCTTACAGTTTTAAGCTTGGCTTCGTCAAAACCGCCATCGCTAATAAGCACATCGCGTAACGAACGATATAAGCCTCGAAAGCGCGTTTGAGCCTCATCATGGGCCATCGACCTAACCCAGCACTCAGTTGGCTCAGTAGATGTAATCGTTTGCAGGTTTGCGCTGATTACGAACACAGCTTCTTGAAAAAAATCGCGAGCGATTTGTTTAATCGCTTTATCGCGCAAGCCCCATACTGCGAAACTCTCCTCAGCCGGCCAGTTTCCGAGACGGCCTTGACCTCTCGCTAGCAGGTATTCGCATTTTGCACGATCGAGTCGCTCTGCAAGGGCAAGATTTTTGGCGAGATTTTCCACGAGTGTCGTCATCTTGCACCAAGGGTTCCACGCAGTTATAACAAAAAACTCTGCTCCGTACGAGTCTTTGTATCGGGATTGCGCATCTTCGGCGCTAATCCAAACACCATCTACTTCAACCGTCACCTTGGTTATCAGGTACTGCTCTCGGACAAATACCAGTGGTCGATCTGGCCGACGACTTTGCACCAGGTCTGCCGCATCTTCGTCAGACATTCAATTTAGTTCTGCTGATTCTTTAAGAACCACACATTCTGAATTGGCATCATCCTTTGCTTAACCACGAAACACCAACACATGCTGTACTCATTCGCGCCATCGGACAGACCTCTCTTGGGGTGTTATTGACGGAAATTAAAGCTTGTCACCAAGCGGCAATTCGCCAACCTGTTCAATTATAGACATTGGCGCATTCGGCAGACTTCCGACCATATTGCCAGCAGCCATGACAGCTCCAAGCGGTGATACTGCCATCCATGAGATAACTCTAATTTCTTGAATGCGCACCTTTGGAAGCGGTTTACCATGCTGAGGCTTCTGTAATCCATTCTCAACCACGAACTCTAATAGCGTCGCAATCTTTTCTTTATTTGACTTATTTTCTTCACGAACTATTTCGCGCACTCTCCGAACAATAGCGTTATCCCAACGTGCATTCAGCTTCGCTAGCAAATCGCTTTGTTCGCCTTGTTTTAGGAAACCGCCATGGTCTAGCACGATCTGAATTGCCTCACGCAACGCCAACTCAATTTGCGGGGCATGAAGATTCCAGTCTGTAAGACGCGTCCACTCATTATGGATATTCGTGCGAGCAAGGCTCCATGCATCAAATACATTCGCCATAGCTTGGTCTGGGATTACCTGCGTCATCTCGTTATCGCCAGGATCTGCAGCAATCAAGCACGTCAACGTGTCGGCATCTATCCACGGCGTGCCGTCTTTTTTTAAGACTGGTTGCCAGGTTGCGTTGTCACATGCCACAAATCGAAACCACGGAGTTTCATGCGTGCCAATTTTGACGCAGAACACAAAACCTGCTTGGCGTAGACGATTAGAAACAAACCCGCTCCCCGAACCATGGGGCAGTTCAAGCACCTGCTCCTTCAGGAATGGATCGCGCAATGAGCGCGCAAGTCGACGCCGAAACTCTTCACCAGATAGGGCACGATTTCCACCGCCGTCTGCGAGCAGCGCGGCGTTCTCGTCAAACAAAGCCATAATCTCTTTGCGCGTGTCGTGCAGCAACACCTCAACCTTTGGGTCCGCTATCTGATCCGGAATCACGGTGCCTGCGCCGATTGCCGCGTTCGCATAAGAAATTTTGCGTTGCAGAGTTTCTTCCAGATGAAGGAACTTCTCCAAGTTCGCCGCCGGGAAGAAACAGCCAATTCCTACGCGGGAGTGCGGGCTGCCGATGCGATCAATACGACCATGACGCTGAACTAGGCGCATTGGGTTCCATGGAAGATCAAAGTTCACCATTTGGCCAGCTTGTTGAAGGTTCACACCCTCAGCTAAAACGTCAGTGGTAATAATAATGTCAAAATCATCTGCCGAAATCGGTGTCCCATCATCTCTAACTTCACCGGCTGTCATTGGGCAAAACCCAGCCAGAATTGCCGTGCGATCGAGCTGTGCTTCGCCGTTACGCGCGCCGAATATGACTGGTGCAACTCGACCCTTATAAACCGCAAGCGGCGAACTCTTTGGTGCCGACTTGATGGCCTCTTCAACTCGCGTGTGTAAGTCTTTTACGGTGTCCGTATAGGTGGAGAAAACTATAATTTTGCGCCGTTCGGAAAGTGAAATACTTTCTTTGGTGGGGCGACTTGCCTTTTTGGCTACATCCTCTAAACGCTCCAACAACCTGTCTACTTTGGCGTCTGGGCCTTTTTTGTTGCGAGCTATAGCAAGCCTTAGAAACCCAGTTAACAGTTTTATATCGCCATCCACATCCTTTCGTAACGCGACCACATCAAATAAGTCGACAGGTTGGGTTTGCTCTAATCCGTCTTCATCCAGCTGTTCAAAGAACTCTTCAAACGAATCCAGATCTGTTGCGGCAAAGTCACTAAGTGCATCACCGATTAGCACGTACCCATTATCGAGACCACTAATAAACGCGGTGTGAGACACGATCAGTCGTTCGAAGGTAGCAATAAGGGCCGCCGTAGAAGACTCGAGGCGTTTTAGAAGTCCAGAGCGCAAAAGCCCAACGTTGGTCAGCTGGGTATGGTCATAGTTGCTGCCCTTTGAGTAAAAACTCGACGCATATCTAGCCAATGACAACCGCGTCGGGTCACGTTTTTCACCAGAACGTATAACTAGGTGTTCGTCCGTACCGACATCTAACGAATGCAACACCATGCTTACAAGGTCATCAGCTTCCTTGTCTAAGGTGTATTCAAGCCTTGAAACTGATGGTGTTGGAAATACGATTTGGACTAACTCGCCTCGGTTGTTACGAATCTGATCATTCGTATATTCCTTCTTTATGAAGTGTCGCGTACGGCGCACCGCGACCTTATCCATAAGATCAAACAAGTGCTCTGGGGTCAGAGTATTTGGATCCAATGACTGAGCGCGCTTGATGTAGTCGGCAATGCTCGGGATTCCAATTGGAGTGAACTGCCCGTCGTTCTTTACGAAATACTCAATTAGTGTTTTCAGATCGATAAGGCTGTTGTTAACAGGGGTCGCAGTAAGCAACATGACTTTCTTCGGGTTAACCCCAGCAAGCAGACTCATCACTTCTTTCGAGCGCTGCGCACCAGCATTTCGAAGGTTATGGGCTTCGTCAATAACAATGAATGAGTAGTCATCGTATTGCGAAGGTTTTATTACTTTTTTGAGTCTCAACTCATCGAAAGAAACGATGTCAACACGAGCGGAAATTAAATCGTACTTTCTTAAGAATGGAATCCACGTTGATAATTTCAACGCCGCCGGCACAACAATGAGCACCTTCTGACGACCAACTTTGGTAAATATTCGAATCAACTCTCCGGCGATGAACGTCTTGCCAAGGCCGACCTCATCGCAAACGAGAACGCCACCTAACTCATCAAGAATGCGCATCGCTCGCAAAATTCCATCAATCTGAAACTCTGTGGCTGGCAATCCGATCTCTTCGGCACCAACAAGTTCTGGGGTAGCGCCATAAAGCTCATACAACATTCGCAAAAAGACAACTATCGGTGGATGTGGATTCCAGCGCGCCTCATACAACGCAGCTAGATCAAATGGGTCAGACTCAGCCCATAAGTCATTAAACCAATTGACAACTAGTTCGGTGTACTGCCCTGACGGATATCCGAGCACCAATTCGCGATTGAATTGAAGCCCGGCGAGAGTTAGGTTCGCGGAACCCGCGAGAACTGCTGGCAACTTTGGATGCTCGGCTATGAACGCTTTACCGTGCAGGAAACCTTTTGTAAAGCGACGAACCTCAACACGTGGAGGATGACCCTGCTCGGCGTACCTCAACCATTGCACCAACCGCCGTGCTGCGGCATCTGATTGAGCGTCAAAACCAACAAGGTCTCGCTCGCGCTTCAGGCCGGCCTCATAAGCCTCGGCAACCTCAACAAAAGATGGAATCTCACCTGACTCAAGACGACGCCGAATTGGCTCTTCTGGCTCAGCACCCAACAAGATGCGAACCATCGGCGCTTGCTCAACCTCATCTGCGATTAGGGTAAAACCTTGAGGGTTGATATACGCGGTAGCAAGTGCCAAGTTCGGCGGCACGGCGAGTTCTTCACGCAAACCTTTCATCATGCGATTTACCTCAGACGCAACTGTTTCGCCTGTTACCGGATTATTAGTAGCAAAAACAGGAGGGAACGGTTTTTTAGAGGTCATTATTTCACTTTCGGTAATTTGTCATAAAACGCAAGAACTTGGGTTAAATGTGACGTGTAAACCCAACCACGATGGAATGTCTTGAACAGATGCTCGACCTGCACGCGATTTAAGCCATACAAATGCGCGACTAACGCATCAAGCTCGACTTCCAAATCCTCGCGCTCAGCAGGCGTCTTCACGGATCCCACTGGCACACCTACAGCTTTCGCCCACTTCGCATATCGCTTGTCTACGGCGGCGAGCGAACCAGAAATCTCTATCACTCGTTTACGAATCAGGTTCGTGTTGTCGGGCCGAGGAATTGGCATCCGTTCTAAAAGTTCAAATGTCACGTGTAGTTCGACAATTCGTCTGCAGTACCAGTCAAAAATTCGGCTAGACATCACTCCTAGCAAAAAAACTTCGTCGACCACATTGCCACTACGACGCACTAGATACGGCGCAGGATGCACTAGAGCTACGCCTGGGGGGACCAAGCAGCACAACATTGTGCGTTTGTTCGTAGCGCTTGTGACGTCACGAAAGGCGATGCGTGGTGAATTCATCGGTAGATCTTCAGAAGTAGCGATTTTCATACCATTGAATACTGAGCGGGCTTGATTAGCCGAATTTTTTGTTTTATCAAGAATGTGTTTCAGAGTCTTTGCAGAGCCATACCCATAGGGCACATTGAAGTCAGGCTCCCACAAGTTGAATGAAGAGCCTGTCAAAACAGGTATTTCAGCTTTAGCGGTGGACAAATTCGTATTGAAAAGTGAATTGTCCTGCGTTGCATGTAGCTCTGTGTTCGGGCGAAATTCAAATCCTGTTGAATCGCTAAATGGCGGGCTCTTGCGCATCTGACGAAATATTTCCCCGGCTAACGCATCAGGGATGAGCGGAAACGCAGCAGTCCCTGTCCACGAGAGGAATTCGGCTTTGGGCACTTCCGCCAGGTTGTCACGACCCTTGAGAAAATCATCGATTGAGTGAAACGATCCGACAGAACTAATTGTATTTCGTCTCGACGTTTTAGCAATCACTATTAAAGCAATGTCTTTTTGTTGGTGAATGGTTGGAAATAGCCAACCACGAGAGTTAGTCCCAACAACAACATCGCTGAAGGTTCCGTTCTCAAGAATTTCTCGCCGCCACGTTTGTGTTCCTGAGCCGTTGAGAGCCCCGCGTGGAAGAACTACCCCCAAGGAACCGTTCTGTCGCAATAATTGCCAGTTTCGCCAGGCAAATGCTTTATAGAGATCAATATCCCCTGAACCAATACCAGGGTAAGGACCAGCGGAAATAATCTTTCGTGCGGCATTGTTGTTTTCAATATCGATTTCATATTCCTCCACGAGATCCGGGCGAGAAGTCATTAGCTTTTTCACTGTTTTAGTTCTCTCGGCCACTGCTAGCCCACGCAAGCCAGGAAAACGCAGCCACCACCACTGGTGTTCCTCGACTTTCAACTTTTCCCAAGGTGGATTGCCAATCAATACATCAAATCCGCCATTATCACGGAGGAACACTTCGGGAAATAAAACTGGCATGTGGCCTGGCTTTAGGGGCTGAAGCACTTCCTGAACATGTGGTTGAGCAGCGAGGCGGGCGATTGCATCAACGTCCCCTGGCGCAGACACCAGCTCGCCACGGCCGATGCGGGTAAGGACCGCAGCATCAAAAATGAGTTTTGCCTGGTGGGCTTCTTTTTGTGCCTTCTTCGATGCGCGGGACGCAGCACGTGATTCGTCTTTGGTCGCTTCCGCGAGCAAAGCTGCATCTACCAACACGGTGCGCGCGTTTTCTAGTGCATCTTGAATAGGTGCATCGAACAAAGTTAATTGACCCTTGCGGTCTGGCACTAAGACATTTAGCGCCTCTTCAACATTGCCGATACCTGTGAGGCTGTTGGCGCAAACAAGGTTGTGGTCGAGGCTTGACATTGGCAACCCACGAACAAAGGTGTGAATCCAAATAGATACGCGTGCTAGCTCCACGGCGATCGGATTTATGTCTAGGCCATAGATGCAACGTCGAGCTATTTGACGGCGCAGTAGCGACGAACGCTCTGGCTCTGGCGCATCTGGACCAAGAGCATCTTTTGCAGCTTGCTCAAGCTTTTGCAACTCTGCAGCTACACCAGGAATGAATTGCCCATCTTCGGCCAGAAATGCTGCCATCTTCTGTTCTATGTGGTCAATTGCAGATGTGAGAAAGTGACCGGAACCCATAGCTAGATCGGCAACGCGAAAGTCAAAGAATTTTTCTGCAGCACTGGCCTGATCTGTTTCAAGCAATTTGGCAACTTCTGCAAGATGCGTGTCAAGCGCTGGGTCGAGAGCACGTTCAAGTAAGTGCTCAACGACGAATGATGGAGTAAAGTAGGAGCCAGTGCCCTTACGTTGCCCACTGGTGTTATGGAAGTACACCTGCCCCGCATAGGCATACACTTCATCCTTCTTCTTCGCAGGAATCCAAGTTCCTTCTTTGTCGAGCGTGAGGTCAACTTCTGCAAGTCCCAAACTGGACTCGAGAAGTCCTTCATAGATGGTCCCGAATTCACGGACACTGAGGGACCGGAAGTCAACGGGACCGATGCCGCCTTCGTCGGCAACGTCGAGAAGGAGCGCTTTTAGAACTGGGCCCATCACATCGTTTGTTATTTGAATGGTTTTTAGAATTGCACCATGTTCATTGAATTCTTTGTCGCTTGTAAATAGTCCACCGTTATAAGCAGGTACACCCCATGCACGGTCACCGGAGTCGATAATTTTCCAGACTTGTGCTAGCCCATCCCACAACGCTGTCGAGTTTGGATCGAATTCCTGATCTGGATTTTTTACAAGATCATCAGCGTGGGTTTTAATCGCACTACGGTCATACCTGGCATTCTCGCCATACGGGAGCAACTTGCGATCCTCGGCATAAACCTGAAAAAGCATTCGGAAGAAAACTCGAAGTGTGAGCTGGTATGCCAAGTCAAGTCCTTCGGCGTCCATTTCGAACCCTTGCTCTACAAGAGCCTCGGCTACTGCGACTGAAAGTTCTGGGACAATGTCTTCGTAAACCTTGTCGCGCAGGCGGGCGCCGAGCGCAACCGCGTACTGCGAACTCGAGCGCAAGATTTCATAAATAGTCCCACCCTCGACAAGCGCATCGGCCGAAAAAACCAAGTTGAGAAAACCAGCATTCTCGGCAGTCATATGCGGGAGGTCAACTTCAAAGAACGTTTCTGCGAGACCCTTGCGACCGATACCAAACTCGATGCGGGCTGGATATAGGCGAAGTTGAGTGCCGCGAAGCATTATCAACCACGGGACACCATTATCGTTCGCCATCTTCAATCCATATGCAACTGGAGAAACATGAAAGCGCGGCGAATCTGCGTCAAAGGCTTCACGCTCGTCTAGAAGCACAGCAATCGCCTCGGGGCGCGGTCCCTTGCCTGTAAGAACAAGAGCATGAGCGCCGGCGCGATCAGTTTTATATCCCAATTTTGCAATTAACTGCGGACCGCGTTCGGACAAGAGAGCCGTGGACTTTACGCATGCTTTCGACCAGTCCCCTCGTTGTGGGACTCCGACACGAAGCTCGTGGTTTGCGAATAGACCCGAGTTTTTGACGCCTGGCATATTCGTAGAGTCAACGGCTTGGGCGAGCCCAGTAAGGCGCGAACGGGCGGCCAAGACTGATGGCTCGTCGATCGCGGCCTGAATAATGCGTTGTGCCTGCTCTTGCGGAAGTGGTCCAATCGGCGCCGCCTCTGGGTTTGGCCCAAACACAAGCGCCCCACCAGAGTCGAGCTCAATAACCAATACAACAGGTGTCGCCGTTTTGTTAACTCGCAACGAGTGGAGCCGTGTAAGTTGTTCGCGGGTTGGATTGTTTGCACCCTTCCACCCCGCAACTGCAACTTCAAGGTACATCGCAGATTCATCGCTGTTGCCTTGGACGACCTCAACGGTCACAAAGCCTTGCGGGCAACCTGTGGGCGCAACCCAGTCAATCTTGCGCTGGCCAGTCAACTTCATAGCTAACTTCCTCTCGGACTGAAACTACCTACGAAATGACTTGAAGTATTTAGAGTATCTGATACCGCATTCGGGGGCGGCCTAGACTGCTTCTGGGTCGACACTTATATATACGCACGCAAGAACCGATTACGCGGCTCGTGGCCAAAACTGTCGCTCCATTGGGCTCCATCCCATGAATAACTCCACTTTGCACTCATATCTGTGTCTGTGCACTTACTGGGGACAATTATTCCACCGCACTCGGTCGATCCAACCAGACGGCGACACAGCGGCGTCAACAGGCGGGCAAGGCTGAATATGTCTACAGTCTGAGAGGTCGTTCTCGAACTGATCAGATCAACCATTGAGCCACAACGTTCGGATTTGTACTTTTCGTGCTTCGACTCATAGGTGGCTTCAAACCCTGCAGTCGGACATACTCGATAATTTTTACATTCACGACGGTGCCTGACGGATCAGATGTGATTGTCAATTCTGGTACATGGTATAAATGTGTCGGCCCAGTGTGACACCACCCAAAGAATGGATCCGGGTGCATTCTGTTGTCACACCAGCAGGCCACAATCCATAAATGCAACTCAGCAATCGCGGCATCGCCGCCAACGTAATCGCTGTCGCAATATTGACCGCGGCACTCACCTACGTACTCACAAAACAAGATGAGGCGACCTACTTAAGTGACAAACTCGGCGGACCGACAACCGTCTTAGGTGTTGCACAACTTGTCGAGTCCAGTGCCGACGCGTGTCGCCTTGGATTTATCACCAAAGACTTCGGTGATCTGGATTCTGTTTATAAAGAAGCCGGATCCTGCACTGTTTCTGAGGTGCAGTTTGACATCACTATCCATCCAAGTCGAGGCGCCATGTTTGAAGCCCTGGAAATTACTGATGACGGTTTCGAATGCCTATTAGCCAAGGCTAGAAAATCGAATCGGTTTTGGATCGTTTCTGAAAATCTCCGGAGTATCTATCTCGCCTAGGAAGATATGGCTTTGCGTCTTACCTCTCCCAAAAAAGTCTCATTGTTCACCCGCTTTTGCGCTGTAGCGCTCTCGTTATAGGATTGCGATGGGAATCCGATCACGTACCATTAAGTCGTCAAGATTCGCACCGTAATGGGGGTTCGAAGTGTCAACCGATGATGACAGTGGATGGATGTATACAGATAGCGGGAAGCCAAGAGATGGCATGCCTGACATTGCACGAATTATGCAAGGGGAAGGCCTCGATGAAGAAGACGGCCCTTTTAGGCATTCGCGAGATCGCGAAATACAAAATCCGCGAAAAAGTGCTGAACTAATTACTTGTACTTGCGACGTTAATGTATTCAGTAAAAGCGCGAATGCGTTATTAGAATCCCTCCGAAGTAGGCCACAAATTTTCCCGAAGTCACCCGATCAATTGGAATCATTCCGCGCCCTCGGAGGTTACGCATCAGGCCGGTGGTCGCGATTTGTAAACGTTGGGAGCTCGCAAGCCACGACTAATGACGAGTTTGGTTTTATCTCGCTCTATAATAAATGCGCAATTCCCGGGCACTGGTGCAAGGTGTGGCAAACGGGCGAAGACACTTTCAACATTGAAGGGCTATCGAACGAGCAGTTCATAGCGACGTCAGCACTAATCAGTGTCTGGGATGTAGAGGAAGGCCAACAAGACTCCGACGACGAGGCCGATTATGACGACCGGACCTTTGGAGCACTCGATACTTTCAATACAGTTATTGAGGATGAATCGTCCATGAACGCCATCAAAGAGTGGCAGGAACAGGTATTCCCAGAGCAAGACATTCGAGAGTTCTTGGAGAATAGTCTCGCAATTGAGGATGTCTTTGCATTGGCTCGCTTTATGCCCGCACACGAAGTCGTCTCGTGGGTCTCAAAATTTGGCGATCAATCAATGTTTGCTTTAAGAGTTCTTCAAATTGGGCTTGGCTCGAAGGTAGAAGGAAGCACCGCGGATCGCAAGATCGCAAAGAATGTTGATTCGATCGTAAGAGGCATAAGAAATCTGATCCAAAAGGAAATCAAGAAATCACGCAAGCTTAAATAAAGTCTTCCACGAAGCCACAGTCCAGAACTAGAAATAACTGACTTTGTATTCCTAATAATATCCTTCAACAAGCTAACGCTGAGAAAAGAGTTTTATGAGATTGTTCACCGACGTTGCAGGGATCCCTCTTGGAAAAGTAAGAGTTCACGGCGCTGAAATTATTTTCGATTATAAATCTGATCAACGTGGTCGACTTTGGATTCCGATAGAGACACAAACAAACTTGATCTACGGTAAAAACGGCGCTGGCAAGTCGACCATCATTCGTGCCTTAAATAGCGCCTTTACTGGCGATATCCCGCTGCGTGACACAAATCAAGTCAGACTTTTCATTGAATTCGCCGACGGCACTACTGCAGATGTAGTCGAATCAGACGAGCTAGATGAAGAATTAGATGATGTGGACTTCGATAATCATGACATGGGCGAGGAAATCGAAGAGGAGACACCGAACACTGATTGGAGCAACCTGTGGAGTGACCAGGCGCATGCTGCCATTATGTCTGAGCTGTCAAGGTCGTATTGGTTTTCTGAAGGGCTAGGGGGAATCGACTTCGAAGATTTTCATGGCATCCAAGCCGAATTCTGCTCTATCGAATCGCAACTCACGCCAGATCAATTTTTAGCTGATGGCTGGGGGTTAAACTTAAATGTTTCTCTTCGAGCCGCCCGCGCCGCGTGGCTGACATGGCTTCTTATTGACAGTAAAAATATATGGGAGGGTGAATCTGAGCGGCCTGGTAGAAATTTAATCGTAAATGCATTCAAAGAGTTAGTAGAACAAGATTTATACTGTTTAACTCCACGCGGCGAGGGACAGTTTAATCTTTCTATTGCGGGTCGTATTTCGAGTGAGTTTCCAAATATAAATGGCCTTAAGTTAGCTCTAAATGAAGCGATAGAGAGTGACCGCGAAAACTTTCACAGCAATTACGTTATGCAAGGCGATAAACAACTGTTACCAGAAATTGTCGATGAACAATACCTTACTTCAGTCGATGAGTCTGAATACCTGAACAGCGTTGGGCCGACCTCGGCGCTAATCGAGTACGACATGAGCGCGACACAATTTGCAGGCATTCCAACTAATTCTCCATTTCTCCGTTTCGCCAGCTGGGGCGGATCCGTTCAATTGAAGGCCGAGCATATTTGGGGAAGAAGTGGTCCAAAATTTATTAATTTAACCGCGGCTTTCAATATTGAGGGCTGGTTTAAGTCCGCACTCAGTAGTTCTTTTGGTTGGCCCAGCCAGTCATGGACTTTTTCAATGAATAGTACGCCAAATTCGGACTCACGAGAATTCTCGCCTCGATTTACGGTCTCCTCTCACTTTGAGTCTGATGGGTTATCTAATTTCGAGACTCTTTTGCGCGACATCGGCGAAACTCTGCAACAGTTTGATGTCGGGATCAATGGTTTACGACTCAGCTTGAGCTCCAAACCGCAGAAATGGATAGACGGGTCTGGTGCCGAATTAGAAGTTATGGATTCCGCCACAGGCTCGTGGGTGGACTATAGAAAAATAAGTAACGCACAGAGATTAGTCTTATGCATCGTCATACAGATAATTGACGCCAAAAAGAGCGGCGAGCCGGTAATCGTCTTTGGCGATGAAATTGACGGAGGACTTCACGTATCGGCAATTCGGTCGCTCTATCGTTTTATAGACACGGAGACGACCACTAGCTACCTTGCAACTCACTCACCTACTGCACTCAGCCTGCCGTCCCTCGGGAGACTTCATATAAGTCGTGGTTATAAGGGCAGAATCTTTGGACAGCCATGGTCTCCCACCGAAAACTTCCAAAGCGATGCACGAGCACTTGGGATCGACCCAGTTCACTTACTTTCAGTTGCAACTGGTCTGATATTCGTTGAAGGACCACATGATAAAGCTGCACTAAATGTCCTAATTGAAGCTGGATGGCCCGACAAGCATCCAAACTTTTTTGTTATTGTCGTGCCAACAATGGGTCACACTAACTTGTCGGCGTTGGCCGACTCGTTTTTGTTGACGGAGCTAACAGACGTCCCCATAATCGCGGTTACTGACTCAGCAAATGCAGAATGGCTTTCAGACATTCATAAGAAAGCTTGCAAACTCGCGCGCCTTGGCACCAAGCCAGGTCGTATTATTAGCGATTTACAGATTATGACAAAACTAACGAATGCAACCCCCGAGGAAAAGTCTCTCCTAAATCTTCTGATTTCCTCAATCAATAAGGGCTCTGTAGAACGGATAAAACCCTATGGCATGTCAAAGCCAGACATAATCCACTATCTGAATCCAAAAGATCTAGGAATTGAATCGACATGGGATGACCTATGGCTCGAATACAAAAAAGGATCGCGATCAATGAAATTCAAGCAATGGCTGACAACAGAAAAGAATGCATCGATCTCGGAGCGGTCTATTAAAGAAGCGTTCAGGAATCTAAATACATACCATAAAGATTTAATCGACCTGATTCAGATGATTGCCATTACTTGCTCGCCCAGTTAAAAAAGTCAATCTTACCTGAATCGATCGATGCACGCTTGTTCACCGAGGAAATTAAGTACGGTTTTTACTCAATACTGGCGCTAGTACACCCTAGTGTCACACCTAGGATCTAGATTTAGTGGGTCATGAAACCGAGACCAAAATCTAAGAGCAAAGGATTGAAGCAAGTGAAATTCAGTGAAATCCGAAAACTCACTGAAGCGAGCGACTTAACTTTCGATGAGCTAGCAATTATCACTCACTTCCTTCAATCCAATGAATCGGCAACTCGAAATGCTCTAACGTTAAAAGCGAAGCCACTCTTAGATCGGCTTGGTATAAAATCCCTTAGGCCAGCTGAAATCAAATGGGACATCCCAGTGCCACCGACGCCAATAAATAGTTCAAAATTTACTTTTATCGATCTTTTTGCTGGCATTGGAGGAATGAGAGCGGCGCTTCAAAGTATTGGTGGTCGGTGCGTATACAGCTCTGAATGGGAAGATCGAGCCCAAGAAACTTACTTTGAGAACTTCGGCGAAGTGCCATTTGGCGACATCAACTCTGCAGACAATCGAGACCAAATTCCGAAACACAATGTTCTCGTTGCTGGCTTCCCGTGTCAAGCGTTTTCTATCGCAGGCAAGAGGGGGGGCTTCGAAGATACTCGGGGAACTCTTTTTTTTCAAGTTGCAAAAATTCTCGAAGCAACCAGACCTGATGCATTTCTTCTGGAAAATGTTAAGGGACTTCTTAGTCATGACTCGAAGCGAACAATCCAAACTATTTTGAGAGTTTTACGGGAAGAGTTGAATTACTACGTACCAGACCCAGAAATTCTGAACGCCCGAAACTTTGGCGTACCGCAAAACCGCGAGCGTGTATTTATCGTTGGATTCAAGACAAAAGCAGCGATGAACCGTTTCACTTACCCGAAGCCCTCGAAAAAATCTATAACCATTAGTACGATAATGGAAACTTCAGTGGTGTCGGTTAAGTACTACATGTCAACCCAGTATCTACAAACATTGAGAAGGCACCGGCGTCGACACGAAGAAAAAGGAAATGGATTTGGGTATCAAATTATTGGAAATGATCAAGTTTCAAATGCCATCGTGGTAGGTGGAATGGGCAGGGAGCGAAACCTGGTGATCGACCACCGCCTTAAGAACTTCACCCCAATTACCCATATCAAAGGCCAAGTTAATAGAGAAGGAATCCGACGAATGACACCAAAAGAATGGTCACGCCTACAAGGATTTCCAGACAATTTTATCATTCATAGTTCTGACTCCCAGGCATACAAACAGTTTGGAAACTCAGTTGCGGTACCCGTTGTTGCAGCAGTTGGAAAACAGATTATGGATGCGCTATGGCCAAAATGAAAGGTAACAAGGGCGAATGGGCCGAGCTATATGCCTTTTGTAAAATTCTTTCCAGCGGTTTAATTACTAGCTCTAGGCATAATCCAGATGGCCAGCCGAAGTCATTAAAGGTTACTCGCATTATAAGAACAGAACACGAAAAAGATATTGATTATGTTGCGGAAGGTCTGGCAATAAAGATACAACTAGATGCTGGTCAATCAACGCCAAAGACCATTCGCACAACAGAATTCCAAGCTGCCGCGGACGCAATTTTTAATGCAATCAAAACAAATAAATCAACGTTCGAGGTTCCTGCAGTAGCGGATTTCTTTACAAAAATTGGTGTAACCTCCCTTAAGTCTACTCGGGGCCGAAAGACAGACTTGGTCTGCCTCGTGCATGATGAAGTAGTTAACGCTGACAATGAGCTTCACTTGAGTATTAAGTCCTTCTTCACAGCCCCGCCGTCACTTCTGAACGCGTCTAGTGCGACGATCGCTACCTTCTGCTTGGACCGAATTATTTCACCGACACAGATGTCTAAATTAAATCGACTAGGACCAAAGGCTCTTGTCTCCGACCTTAAAAACCAAGGAATCAAAATTTCGTTTCGCAACTTTAGAAATGAGAAATTTGAGGCGAATCTCCGGATGATCGACACAGAAATGCCACAGATGCTTGGTGAATTGATACTTTTGAAATATTTGAGCAAGGGGACGGAAGGCGATATGGTCTCAGCCCTAACCTTGAATCTTGTCCATAAAGACCCACTACGCGTCGGAGACAAAAATGCCGGCGATTTCTACACTAATAAGATTAAGAATTTACTTACGGACGTTGCGTTCGGATTAACTCCAACTATGCAATGGGATGGAGAACACGTCGCGACTGATTTCTTACTAATATCATCGAAAGGCGAGCTAGCTTGCGTCCGTAGTCATTATCGAAAGAACTTAAGAACATATTTGCTCGAGTCAACGCGATTTGATACTCCCAGCAGCAGAGCCTTTGGCGAGATGCTCAGAATAGATGGCAAAACGTGCGTGCTCAATTTGAACTTTCAAATTCGGTTAACCGAGCCCAGAACTAATGGGGTCCGCCGCTCCCCGAGGCAGAGAACTTGATGTACTTATCTCCTATCAATATGAATTTGACCAGAAAGACCCGTGTACGCCAGCCCAATGATTGTTGTCTGGTTGCATGTTTTGCCGACTTCACAATCAGCACCGCCGCTTTGACGAATTTCAAATACCGCAATTAATGCGCCAAGGAGGGCAAGAATTGCCACCACAAGAATGATTCGAATTGACTTGGAAGACCTAGCTGGGGGCATCGCTACATTAACTCTTGCAATTGCTGACGAACGCCCGCCTTGCTCCGCGGCAATTTGAATAAGCGGATTATTTCTTGGTCCTGCAGCTGTTGGCGGTGGTTCTTCGGCTGTAATCAGAACTGGTTCAGTCATTGGATTCAGATCTTCTAATGGTATTTGCTTAACTGGAACCTGGCGTCCAATAATTGTTGTATCTTTCACCCTTGCAACTCTCGGTGATAATGGCGGAAATAACCACTGCCGTTTAATCGGCAACTGAGATTGCATTTTTTCGTCGTCGCCTAAAATGCCGAGAGCTTCGGCCATATTTACTGACTCGTAAATAGAGTTAGATACGCGTTTGAGAACAAACTTTCCATTTACTTTTACAATCTTCCCCGATACGCGGCAGAATTTATAATCAGTAGGAGCTGTAACGTTATATCCAGTTAGCCGAATCGCACTATCCCCAGGAATACCTTCTAGGAAGGCATCGTTATCGATCAACCGAAGCCGTCCGATCACTTCAATAAATTCTCCAACGAAGCGCTCTAACTTCTCTCCCGCAAACGCGAAGACTTGGGCTGCAATATGTTCGAATATTGGCGCATCTTTCTCTAATCGTTGTTTATCTAATTCTGGCGGTTTAAAGAAATCACGAATTTTTGAAATTGCTGTGGGGCTAAGGACCCAGTCGCGCATTCTGGCGGGCCGTTCAGAAGTGACAGAAGTGATCCCATTTAGTTCCAAATACGAAATAATTAGATCATTAAACACGTGCTCTCTGATCTCGTCTTCCCCTTCAATGTCCATCGAATTCGAGTTGTCAATTCGATCCTTAAGCTGACGTGTGTCATAACTGATGGCCTCGTCATGCAACCACGGTTCGAAAGACCAACTATTAAAGTACGAGTCAAGAACTGGTTTGAAATGGCGGTCACCAATTTTTCTAAGCTTTTCCGAATACTTTGGCTCACGGAATTCGTCTTTACTCAAAATAAATGCACTGATGTCGAGATCACAAAACTGCTCGGCAAGTTCCAAAATCAAATCATCGGCCTTAATGTGCTTAAAGCCGTCGGCCTGTGCTGGCATCACATAGATATATTCAGGATCAGTGATATGCAGTTTCGTTCTAGTCTGAATCTTTTTAAAATCACTTTTTTCACGCCAAAGACTTGGGTTTAAGATTGCCCTGCCAGCAATCTTGATCATCACGGCAGCAGGCGCGATAGAGCTCAGTTCTGCAAGAAAGCCGTCAAGAAATTCAAGCGAAAATGCTTTGCCGTCACGGAAACCAGGGTTTTCAATACGATCATCTCGGATATTGGAAATATCGATTATCAAAATATCGCCCTGAAACACTGTCACGCCTCCAGCTTGATCCCCTGCCCATTAGCCTATATTGCTGGGGCTAAGTTTGTCATTGGAATTGGGGGCTGAAGTCATGGAAGATAAATCTGTTGCCGTCCGGCTTGAAGAGTGGGCAGGAGACCGCCAGGGTGCTCAAGAATTGCTTGCCAAGCGTGTTGCCAACGTTTTAACGAAAAAAATAGGGACGACAACATGGTCATTCTTGAATTTACGAGAAGAATTTGAGGTTCGAAATTCGCAACCCACTCGTAGGGATTCGGTTGCATCATTTCTGCTCCCGATCCTTTACTTGCTACCAATTTTTATTACTTGGCTACACATGTGGATTGCGCTGAACGCGTTCAAAGACTTGACACGGAGCGACAACATTGGCCCCTTTGACTTCATCACTTTTTGGACCAGTGGATACGAGCGACACCGTCCACCTGCCACCCTGCAAGATGCTGCGCTGCAAGTGATTATTGCTCTTACTGGAATAGCAGCTGCTCAGTGGCTATTGAGAAAGTCTGGCGTTGAAATCGGGATTTCCTCAGAGTTGCATGACCTAATTATGGATGCACAGCTAGAGATTTCAAAACTTAAAGCTGTTACTCCGCAAGAGATGGCCGACAGCTTGACGGAGGCTTCAAGAAGTCTTGAAACCGCGTTAGCGAGGACTGGATCTTCTATGGATTCAATCGGCGCATTCAGCAAAGAGCTTTCTACCGTAACAACTGGACTTCAGGCTGTAACGCAATCGCTAGATCAGTCAGCGACTCGCGTCGAACGTGCGGTTGAACCGTTGATGGCCCTGCCACATATTCTCAGTCAAACAGTTACCAGTGTTGCAGGAATTACGGAACGTCTCAGCGAGGCCAGAGCCCAAATGGACTCGACGTCTGATAATGCATACCGGCTCGCCGAAATTACTTACGAGCTAATTAACAAAACTTCGGGTGTGCTCAACGAATTAGATGCTGTTACTCGACGAATCAATATTGCGGGTGAGACGAGCGATCGTTTTATAACAACTATGTCCGCTGCGGCTGAAATTTCGAAGGAATTGGCAGACGTGGTAGACAATTACTCACCTCATATTCTCGCGTTGCGAGAGATCGCTGAGAAGTTTAGAATGACGACAAATTCTCTTGACGTGATATCACAGAGTTTCGAGGCATCTGCAAATTTGTATAAAAATACAAATGAAACACAACCAAAGGGCGACTAAGACTACCAATGGTTCTTAAAAGATCACAGCCTCGCAACTCCGCAAGTCTCGCAGGGTGGCTATTTGCCGACCTCTCAATCATTCTCGCAATAATTTTTATGGGGACCCTTCAAACCACGACACCATTAAAAGCTACCAATATGGACCCCAAGGTTTTTGCCAGCGCACTGCAAAAAAACGCTAACCTAAAGATTCGCAATGACCAGTTACAAGAACTAATTGCAGATGATAAATCTAAATTTGTCGGACAATTGTTACAAATAGACGAACTTAAATCGCAAATAGCCGAACTAGAAAGTACGGCCTCCTCGATTACGCCAACAGAGTCGGCAACATCAACACCCGTTCAGCAAGGCGTGAAGGCAAGGCCAATTGATATCTCTATTTCAATAAGCGAATTTGCTACTGACGAAGCCCTATTTATAGTAATTCAGAAAGAATTAAAGGATAAATATCCAGCGGGCGAATTTAGCCTTGTAATTATTTACGCTGGCGTTGGCGGTGACAGATCAGAACAGGCAACTAGGGCCGCAACTGCTCGTGCAAGCAAAATTGGCGATCAGCTTGGCAATTGGTCGAGGTTTACTCGTGAGCAATACGTCCTGCCGTCAATCCTGCTATCCGGACGAGTTGATCAGTATCAATTGAAGATCTTTCCGATAGTCAATGGCTGATTGAGTTCTCGCATTTTGATGTTGACCAGAGGAGACATTTTATTGCATAAGAAGCAAAGCTAATCGCAGCGGCGAGGGTTGCCATCGAGCACTCTCGCCATGCGATTAAAATGAGTCTCGGAGACTTCAAGAAGGACAAATACGTGTCAGACGGAAAGCATCTCGAGCACAAACTCGTTTCGGTTTCACTCATGGAAGATTTGATCAAGCTTACCGATGCATTGCAAAAATTCAGTTCTAAATTTGGACCACAATCATTAACTCCAGTGCCGCGTAAATCAAGCTGCAACTTGGGGGCTCTGGGCGAGGTCTTTACAGATGCGATGTTCTTGCATAATTCGTTGCAAAAACTGACGGCGTACCACGTGGCAATCCTTCCACCCGTGATGGAATTAGGTACTGAATTATCGATGCTGAAGCTGGATTCGGAATTCAATTTAAGCGCATAGCGAAAGGAACCGCCGAGCGAAGGATCATTGAAGCAGCGATTAAAACCCTGACGAATGATTTCGAAGTGTACCGAAACGGACAAAAGGATCTTCCGGATTCACCGATCCATCTTTGTGGGCATCTGAGGCGTACCTTTGTCGGCAAATGCGTGTGGCCAGAGCAACTTTCATCATTGACATCAATTATTGAATAGTTTGTATCGACTTGGGTATTTACCCTTTAGAGATTTATATAGCTGAGTTATTTTTTTTGGATTTATCTGTATTCGTTGGCATATTACTAGTTCCACCAACGCTCTTTGCCTTACCAGGAAAGAGGACTTCGGCTCTCTTCTTTAAATCACTGAGCAATATTTGCAAATCTGCATCCGACAAAGAAGAGAACATTGTTGTCGGACGAATAACTCCAAGCATTTTAATCACTTCGCGGGCGACTTTTTCTCGATAGTCAGTAGAGAGCGTTCTGGCAGTTGCCAACAGCAATTTAGCGTCCAGAGAGATCTTGTTAGAAAACAAGGTTTTGTGTAGGTCTTGTATACCAATAACACTCGAAACTTCTTTATAACTACCAGACTCACCAAAAACTATTTCACTCGCCCAGTACAAACGAGCACTAGCATTCGTTTGTCCTATTGAACCTACTGATGCCGTGCAGTGAAAGCGAGCAAATTGAGCGTCCTCCGTTGCCTCATTACCTCCCGCCCACCGCGCTAAGACATATTCACGTAGAGGGAACAGAGACAACCACACCCAGAAGCCTGGATCAAGCATCAAACGTCTAGGGAGTGCAATAAGCGCCTCATGTAATTCAACTGATAGATCCTTGTCCGAGATAGGTTTTAGCTCATTCTCAAGTGTATTTAGTTTTTTCCAAGCCGAATTAAACTTGCTGAGATCAATTTGATGATTTTTGGACTTTGGTGCCCTCTTTGAGTCTTTGAGAAAATCAAGCACCGCACCTTCGTCCATTAAAAGCACTTTCGCAATAACATCCAGCGAAGGAACAACCTCAAATACATGCACCTGCGTCTGTGTGGCCATAGTTGTTGCCATGATTCGCTCTCTATCCCTCGGCCTGATTCATAATCACCCTCTCAAACTCTGATGATATGTGAACATCGCGCTGAACGATCGCGCCAATGATACTCAAGTATGCCGAGTGGCTTTCTCGAACCGAGTCAATCATATGTTGACGCCATGCATCACCTTCTAAACCGAAATGAATGCGCGGACCCCAATGCCTTAGAATTTTGAACTGCCAATCAGCTAGGTCTTCGAATGCCAAATCAAGATCATCTCCCATTGAACGCCTAACTTCTAACGCTCTCGAAAGATCAATCGTCGCTTTGCTAATTAATGACTGCCAAACATCCATCTTAATCATTGCAAAAATTGACTTCTTCATGTCTCTTCGCATGCCTCTTTTTGCTGTAGTTAGCAAACTATACAAACCGTCAACAGAACTATTTAAGTACAGAACCAAACTCGGGTCGGTTTCAAGACGAAACATATTGTGCTTTGCTGAAGGAAAATGCTCTTCGAACTTTCGCCACTTAATCTTAAGAAAGTTCCCCGATTTTTCGATTGGAGAATCAATACCGATCAAGAAGTCTTCACTTTGACCGAGAATAATACCTGAGGCTTTTTCGACGGTAGCTATCGGATCTGCGGCTTTAGAAACCGCAACGACAGACCAACAAAGATTGCCGTATTCTTCATTCAATTCTATTTTCCGCTTGAAACTCCAAGTGCCAGGCTTCGATGCGACCATATCATGTAGTGTCGAACGCCTTGACTTACTTGATTCCTCCCATACGTGATATTCGATATTTCGAGTTCCGCAAAGGTCATTAAATACTTCGGTATCTGGCGTTACTGATATTTCTACTAGAGCTTCCAGCTGACCCGCATCACTATATAAATTGAACGGCGTCTGTTGTGCTTCGTTGTCGACAGTTACTTCAAGATGAAACGATTCTGGATCTGCAGTCTTAATCGCTAAATGCGGCGTTCTCATTGGTTAATACCCTTCGTATCAAGTGATGCTCGAACCTGTACGCCAGTTCTGTCGATGTAGGAGTGATCAACGTCGGTTTTGCTAACAGAAGCCGTAATCTCGATCTCAACTTTTTTCTTTGTTGCAGGAACAATAACTCTGAATTTCCCAGAAGAATCATCAACGACACCGTCCGTTACTTTCCCACTCCGGACGACAAGGTTAGAAATTGGTAACCGAATGCCAACCCCATAAGCCGAAACAATCATTACTTCTAAATCAGATGTCCAACTTTGTCTGGCAATTTGTTCCTTGACGTTTAAGCTCGCGTGAATCGTCCAAATTCCCTTTGAAGTATCAAGGGATTGCTTAGTTACAACAGTCTTGCAACTTGGATCTGTTTCAGGTCCGTCACCGATTGAAAATTCACGAGACAGTTCTGGTGGACCATCTTCGTCATCGTCGGCGGTCAATTGAAGACACTTACGCAACGCGGTGCCGATGGCAGACTTGAACTCATCCAAACGAGGACCAGAACCTTGGCGGTAATCTTTCTGAATTCTGTCCGTATCGGCTCTCCAGTCATCGTGAGCAATGGGCTCCGATGCTCTTAGAAAGTTCTCAATGTACAAGTCGATATCCGTACTACCGATTCGAGTTCCAGCTTCTAAGACGGCATAGAAATTAGGCAAGTCAGACCCAAGACCAGGTGGCTTCAAATATTTCACTACCATTCCAGCACCGCGAATCAAAGCAACAGTTGATTGTTGCTCCCCTGGGTCGTTCTCTCGAATTACCCGCAACCGGGCCTCGCCTGACTGGGGCGCTAACTTAGGATCCTTCAGTCCAGGAATGATTATTTTTACTTGAGCGCTCGAGACGTCGTCATCTTCTGCCGCAACATCTTTCAGTACCGCTGGATCAGCCTCAATCGCTCGAACAAAATTTTCTACGCCAGTAAAGCCATTAGCGGCAAGCGTGCTTTCTAGGTTCCCATCGGTGCTAACAGATACATCTACTACTAGCCGATTTGACCGTATGATCGGCCAGAACCACATATTCAATGATCTAATAATTGACTCTTGTAGAGGTTTTGGCTCTACCCCGTTGCTCCCAGGCGGCGAGAAAAAGGGAACAATTATCGAAGTTCCTGTCTGCTCATTTCTATTTCGAGATGGCAACAGTCCCAAAGCAAAAAGCGGGTGAGTACTAGCAATACGAACAGATTGTGCACAATCGCCATTTGTTCGTGACAGTCGACTGCCGAAAAGCCCATCGCCAGTCCAGTCTGAGTTGGCAAGGGCGTGTGAAGACAGCTGCGTCCTGCCAATAAATCGGCATGTACTCACATTATTACTTAAGTCATCAATTGATTTAGAGCAAAAGAACGCGGTAGAAATGTCTGAAAACGCCCACAGCACCGACTTGCCAACTCCGTACGACCCACCGCGAGCCCCAGTCTTTTCTGGCGACATCATTGAATGCCGGACAAGCGGCCCGAAATTTCCACCATCACCAAACTCATCGCCGTAAAGGCCTTTGGTCCCAAAGTCAGAGACGACCAAAAATTGAACAGCACCTCTACTGCCACGATGACCGATGACTTCATCATTTGACTCTTTGTATCTGCTGAGCCTTAATGATTTCGGATTCGATGCCACAACTGCATCTAAATGGCGTTTAAAGTCAATCCAACCAAGTGCATCAAGCACTTGATCGAGATAATCCCCTGTAGCGGTATGAATGTGATACTCAATTCTTGCAACCGAATTGTCAATCTTCTGGTCATTCGAATTTTGGGTAGTTTCACGAACGAAAGCGCGAATATCCCTATCGAACAATTGGTCAAGAATTGATCCACCGCTCTTTAAACCAGCTGGCGGCTGCGGATCAAAGATCCAATTACATTGACCCAAACCATCTATTGACACGCTAAACACCCCCAAAAATCAATGTATCACAACAGTCTCTAATTGGACAACAGGGATTGCCGCAAAACGCGACCGATCCGTGCGCCATCATTTGCTTACAAGTCCGACAAAAAGAGGCATGACGCGTGTTACGAAGTGGGCAATCGCCGGCATGTGCACATTTAACCGATCGAAACGTACACACAGATTGTTCCTATTTTTATTAGTTTCACCGCAAACATCTTCCCGTGTTCCGTATCCAATTGCGTTCAAGTTTTTAAACAACTCAACAGCATCGGCGCCACCGATACCAAGCTGGATATCTTCTGGCGTTATAGATTTCTTAAGAGTTGGGTTACCGTCAACTTCGCCAGGGTTAATGCGCGCCTGGCTTAGTTCAACGAACAGATCCTCCGAATCCAAAACTGGCATTACATTCATGCGCAACGATCGTGCGAGTTTCTTCATCCGTGGCGGAATGCTGTACTCGGCTTCTCCACCCACCCATGTTTCTAATCCCTTTTCTGACTTTGCCGAGCAAACCTGTACCTCAAGTACCCCTCCACCAGGAATTGAAACAACATAGAGAAGCGCAGAACCGCCATCGTGCTTTGCGTTCGAGCCCGTCGTACCAGGCTTGATCTCGCGCTGGCCAATGAATTTAAGTTCGACTCCATTGATCGAAATCAATGGTCGCCCAATCGGGATTACGGCTTGACGACGTCGTTCAATTGACCGACGTGTTTCTTCCCACTCAGGAGCACAAATCTTCAAGGCTTCGTCGAAATTGCCAGCTGTAACAAGATGTTCAATTTTCTTTTGAATGTTCCATACATCTTGTCGTAATGGGACGCTGATGACTGCAATTTTGAGAGCCACCAACGCGTCTATGAACTGACCTGCAGACCGATAGCGAGACGCTCGCGAAGGCGCGGTCGCATGCTCAACAACAACTGCAAGTTCAGGACTCTTTGCCCTAAGCCCTTCAATGCGTTCGGAGTGAGATTTTGTCAATTCGCCAAATGGCCCTGACAGCATCGCCAGCAGAATCATGCCGGCACCAAATACATCAGCTGAAGGGTCAGAAACGTCCAGCGGCAGATCATCTGGCCAATACATTGATTGCCTAATCGGTATTGATGCACCGAAGGCTGCTGCGCGAGCAAAATCGATAAGAACTGGACCGCGCTTATCAACGATGATCACGTTGGTCGGGTCAACGAGGTTGTGCGAAATCCCAGCAGAACGCAATTTACCTAATTTTTCAGAGTCGCTACTGAGCAGGACACCCCCAGCGTTAGCGACGATAGATTCGATTTCTTCAGTGGCGGGGTGGATTGCCTTAAGAGTTGCAAGAAGTTCAAGAGTAAGGCCTACCGCAATACCCTGCTCTCTGAAGCCGCCAGCGTCAATGATGCTGGCCAGAGACGGACCAGCAAGAACTTCTGTCGCGACATAGCTGCCTCGATCTGATTGGCCAGCGGATACAACATCAACTACGCCAGTTGACCCTTGCGAACGCGGGTGCGTCAACGCTCGGAATTCTAGGTCTGTCCAACTCTCGCCTTCTCGCCCCGACTCAAGGCGGACTACAACCTTTCGCCTGGCTATTGAATCTTCAGCCATATATACCGTGCCGTAAGCGTGCTGGCTAATTTGCCGTTGCTTTATGAATCGGGCATCAAAGCTTTCAGCACCTGTCCCTGCAATGACTGCTACGACCGCACGAGCATTACCCTCGCACACTGCCGCAACCCAACCAGCGCTAGGTACCACGTCTGGATTCTTTTCGTTTGTCAGACTCGCCAGAATTTCTGAGAGGGTCGGATCATCAACGAGGGTATTTATCTGACCAATGATCTCAGCCAGTTGCTTGATATCTGATGAAGTATCAACTGCTTCAATCGGCACAGGTGCATCAATCACGATGGCGCCGCGACCGTTGGTGCGAACCACCAGGTTGAGCGGCTTCATCTTGCCCCAGACACGACCCTGTACATGGAGGTGCTGCATGGCGCCCGCAAAACCGGCGACGATCTTTTTTGCGACATCGCCAGTTAGTGGTTCTTCTGACGCGAGGTCTTCGAGATACCTATGTAACGGTAAATAATCACGTTTTGGCCATACGATTACGACAATCCCATTATCTAGTTCGAATAACGCGCTAGGCAGGTCTACGTCTCTGTCAGGCCTAATCGTTTGGGCCGCTGAATAAAGCTGAATCAGACTCTTTCTCCACGCCGAGACGCCCTGATTGTTTAAGCCGTCGGGGCGCGGGTGGACTTCCAGAACGTGCTCAAAACCAGAAATCGTATGCTCTGCTCGCCATGCCGAAAATGACACCTCGGGTGGCCCAAACAGCCTTTCGAGACCACGATATTCACCAAAGACATCGCGTTTCTCACGAGGTCGTGAAGCAAAACAGATTGCCTCAACTATTTCCTGCGTCTTCCCCGCAAGGTGGCCATAGCGATCAGGGTGAACTATTGCTGAGCGCGCGGACAGGTACCGCACCGCTGTTTCGATATTTACTACCTTATTTTTTAAGTTCTCGTCAATTTGCAATGCAGCTGGCTTGCTCGCCAGAACTACAAGTGGCTCTACCCATACTCCGCCAGGGAAATTGCGGATTTTTCTATCCAGCCGCGACCGCAGATACTGCGCTTTCTTCCTGGTCGTCTCGTATGGGTTCTTGCGCGACTGACCATCAACTACAAGCTCTTGTTCGCGCACGGAGACACTACCGACTAGATCCTTGGTTTCAACGACGAACACTGCGTCTGCAGTCACAACGATTACGTCGCACTCATAGGTTTGCTTTAAGTCGATAACGGTGATGTTCGGAATGAGAACGACGTCGTCAGGTAGGCCATCACGCAGGGCATCAATTACCCGCTGCTCGCCGACATTTGCCGCACGATCAGCGTTAGGGAATTCATAGATTTTCGCCACTGGATTACCCCCACTTTCGCTATTAAGACTAGGTACTACTTGTGTTCTCTGTCTAAACGGCTGGACCCTTACCGGCCTTGACAATAAGAGATCTCTGTCGCGGATTGTGGAGATGATTCAACAAACGAAAGCACGTTAAGGCTGCAGTTAATACAACAATCTCGCGTTTATGACGCGGGCCCCATTGCCCTGCGCGCTGATATCAGCGCCTCATTCTTAAGACGATTTACGTGCTCACGACGAACCCCGAGAATGCGCGCCACTTCTCTATCAGGCCTACCCTCAACCACGCACATCTGTAGGACTCTTTGCTTCATGATCGAGATATCTTTGATTGATGACCACACGGTCATGCATACGTCGACTGAATCTTCTAACGAGTCCGCCATCGCTCCACAGATGCGTTCAATTGTGTACGCCCCCGAAGGAGTCTCGCCATCAACGACCTTACGGGTGTACCGCGCTCCTTGACCAGATTGCGCCGCTTGCCTGCGACCATAATCATTTGCCAGGTTACGAATTGCCGTATTTGCGAATCGCTGCGGGTCTGGATTTGACTCCATAATCGACTTCAACTTTTCACAGGTGTCAAGAACCGCGAAGGAGACAATGTCGCCCACTTCGTGACCCTGGTGGGTTTTACGACCGTGGAAGAAATCCTTTGCCGTCTTGGCAAATACCTCTAAGTATTCATGCACGGAATACGGGGTTTGTGAGATCTGGGCATCTTTCATGGGGTCTCCCTTTGCGAGTCTGTAGGTGTTGGTAGCTGTAGGTATCGCGTTCTCACTAGTCAATGTAACTAGAGGGTGTGACATGGATTTGTCCCCAAGAAATGGTCTTTCTATTTGGTTCTTTGCGATATACCCCATTTCATCGGCTTGTACGTATTCACTATATCACATGATTAGGTTAATATAACCTATATTAGGGGCGATATAGGCCGAATCTTTAGATATGCTCGACTTTCCAGCTCATCTAAAACCCTTAGCCCATATCCATTCGGAAGGATTTCGTCCAGACGCAACTTTTATCCCAAAAAATCTTTTAAAATTACCGCATAACACCCTTGGTTATTTCTCATAGTTCGGCAAGTCGGGGTGATTAATGTACGATTACACCTATAACGCCTACGTGCGTCTAGACGAAAAGACCATGACTAATTACCTTCCTAGACCAGCCGAGACGGGCTTCCCAGCCCATTTCCATGTGGCCGTAGACGTCGTTGCCTTGACCATTAAGAGAAACATGCTCCAGGTAGCAGTCGTCCAACGCCGCAGTGCAACTTCATGCATCTATAGCGAAAACCTGGGCTTCGCCGAGGTTGTAGAGCGCCAGCCCACTGACTACGCCCTGCCGGGCGGGCATGTCAATTGGCAGAAGGAGAACCTGATTGAGGCGGCAATCCGAGAGCTCAGAGAAGAGACATCAATTTCTGTACAACCCGAGGATCTAGTTCAGATCGGCGCCTATGGCGAAGTCGGAAGAGACCCGCGGCCTGGCCGCACACTAAGCATCGCCTTTCTTGCCTTCAGCCCCGACTTTGCTGCACCGTTCGCGGGCAGCGATGCCGCTAATGCCCAGTTTATAGATGTGGTTGAAGTACTCGCTGAACCAAACCGACTTGAGTTCGATCACAATCTCATTATTCGCGATGCAATTGTGCGAGTTCGAGACCTACTAGAACGAACCCCAATCGCTCTCAAGTTTTGCGACGACGTTTTCACACTCAAAGACCTACGCCGCGTATATGAAGTGATGTTTCATGCTGCATACAACCATGATGCAGACACCTACAGATACGCGGAAAGAATTCGAAAAGATGATCGAGTCTCGGGTGACCGCGAATTCGAAGGAACAATAGAGTCAATATCGCGGGCAGTATTGAGCAGCCCAGGTGTACACGAGATGATGTTGCCAATGAGCGACCTATCGATGAGATTATCGTCGGGGAGTCAAATCCCAAGAGAAGTTGCAGTGGTTAATAAGATTCAAAAACTTCTCAATGATGAATACCGGCGCGCGAGTGGTCCTAGTTCAAAAGGAAGGGAGACTGCCCGAGACAAATTGAGACTCTCGTTCGACCCAGCAAACTTCGCGCGTAAAGTTGACTTGATCACGGGATTCGTTGAAAGAATCGAAGGAGAAACTCGGCCGTCACTAAGTGGAACAGGTAAACCCGCGCAGCTCTACCGACGTGGCAAATTAAAGAAGCTTGATCCACCTCTAATCATCAGGACGAAACCCTCAAAACCACCAAAGCCGAGACCGGCAAAATAACACCGTTACACCAAATTCTCGCAATCAGATGATTCGAGAGATAGCGAAGTACAACAGCGTCATCGACCTAATGAGAAGCAGATAAAGAACTACCAAGAATATTGATTAGTGCGGAGGTGGCTTATGAAAGTGTTTTGGAATCTCGACTACGCAAGTTCAAAATATGCGTTTGATACAACGCGCAAATCGCAAAACATTGTAAATATTTTAAATCAAGAAAAGCATGCGGGCATTGAAATAGCCGACCCAAATGATTCTGTTGAAGTTTCAATTGTCGAAAAGTTGATTGCAGATAATCTCAACGACGATTACGTCAGGGCACTAAGAACAGGGCAGCCGACGTCGCTGTCAAGATCGCAGGGTTTTGATTGGGATGAAAATATTTACCCAATGGCAAGAGCCCATACACATGGCCTCATAGCTTCAGTGAATGAAGTTACTACTGGCGGAGGAAGGGCTGGAAGTCTTTCATCAGGCTTGCATCACGCATCGCCGTCATCTGGCATGGGATTCTGCACGATTAACGGCATAGCGCTATCAGCTATATACGCAGCAGAGAATGGGCACAACACACTTATTCTTGACTTTGACGCCCACTGTGGTGGCGGGACCATGAAACATATCTATGCGCATAAAAATATTACACAGATCGATGTCTCGACTAATTCATTTGATATGTACTCAGGTTTTTCCGAAATTAGTAGTTCGCAGTCAGATTCGGCGATCGGGTCTACAAGATATGTAGATGGATTGCATTTATTAATTAAGTGCAATGATGGCAACAAGTACATGGATTGCATTGAGCGCGCATTGCACCAAGCCGAAAAGTTGGTAGACGATAAAACCTTAGTTATTTATAATGCCGGTATTGACGTGGTGGATACACGTCATATCGACGAAGAGGTCGTTGCGCAGCGAGAACATATGGTTTCTGAGTGGATCGATGGCAAACCAGCGATTTTTGCATTGGCTGGAGGATATTCGAGTGCATCCCGCGACAGGGACTCCATTGCCAAAACACATATTCTGAATATCGTCGAGTGGGCGGAGTACGGCAAATAACAACTACCTGCGTAGGCGCAATCCCAGCTAACCCAGTTGCACCCTTAAGTCATAATTGCCTCAGTCCAATTGCGCGTTTTCACTTCGGTGAATGCGTGCAATTTCTTATTTGCGGAAGGTTTGATGGATATTCGCGAAGCAATCGGCCTAACCCAAGAGATGGCCAGGTGCATCAGCACAATCCACATGTCGAGCGGCGAGCCGCTGCACCGTTCACGCGGTCGTTTTTGGTCGACGTGATGTGCAAGATCATGCAGCAGCTCGAGGTCTCGCAGATATTGGATTGGTGGCGAGATCGGCCATCGCGCGGTAGCTCTTACTCACGAACCGATTACGGCAAACCTTGGCTCCGCTTACCTGCTAGCAATAGATTCGTATCGAATGGCGTGACGTAAAACTTGTTCATCCACAGACCAAGCAAAAAAATCCCGTCTGTTTCTTTCTAAGCTCTGCCCAGAAACTGTTTAAGCAGTCAAGAAGTGTGAACAAAAATTATCATAATAAAAGGGGCTACATCACTCCGCACAGCTTAAAGATTCAATATTCACTTGGCTTTTTTGGCCCAATCTAAAAGAAGCTCCGACTCGGCCTTACTCAGACTCTCGGCACCACGCAACGATTTCGATTCAAAGAGTTCCCTAGCTTCATCTAACCAACGGAGAGTGTTTAGTTGAGACGAGTCTGCCTGTTGGGCAAGCAATAACGCTCTCTCAACATCTGGCACGTTACGCGCTTCTTCAATCGCCTTCTCAATGTCCCCACCAGCCTCGAACGACGCCGACGCCTTGCCATGTTGAACCAGTGCAACATGGCATCTCGCCTCTCTTATATGATCCCGTTCCGATAGTCGTTCAAGTATTTTTAATGCGTCAGCTGCCTTGTTTGTTGCAATAGCCTGATCAGCCCAATCCAATGACGTCTTTTGCAAAAGATTAGGTAAATATTTATGACCACTCAAAAACCCAGCTAATTGCTCACCGGCAGTCAGAGCTCTCATCGCTCGATTCATATCTTGCGGTAACTCGCTACCTTCAAGCGAATCCATCCACTTTAAAAGCTTCTTTTCGTGGAGGCGAAATACCTCGGGGAGATCACGTTCAACTTCCGTAAGCTTCTCACCGCCCTTCACTAGTGCTTCAAGATTTCTCTCTGATGACCAGTTATCCGCCTTAGTAGTTGCCAATTGAATCACTGCTTCAAATGCTTCGCCAAGATCAACTTGTCCGAGACATGACCTTGCCTCTTTCTCAAGTGCTCTCCGACTCACAGTCTCAGATTCGGTATCGGTTAATAATCCAACTAAGGCGACCACGCCGCTGATTCGATTAACTTCATAGGTCAACTCTGGGGGTACAGGCGCCGACCGCTTTAGGATTTCAAACTGCTTCTTTATCGAACGCACATTCAAAATGGCGCGATGTGGCTGATCGTCGATAATTCGCTTTACATCATCGATCATCGCTCTTATTAGGGACTCTTGGTCCGTGTCTTCTTCAAGTATTTGAACAAGTTCCCCAATCGAAACACGTTCAAGATCTACGTCAATTTCGTTGCGTTGACGGCATAGCTTTAAAATTGCATCGAAGCGGTCATTGCCATTTCTGTCGATAAGAATCAGTTTTTCCGAAGCCCTGGATGCCGCAACTCGATATTGATCGGCAAGTGTTCTACCAAATACATCGACAAACGGATTCAACTCTCGACTGCTCATTAGGACTTCTAGGTCTTCCTGCCGCATACCTGCATCCACCAATCCAACGGTATCGAAATCCATTCCTTTAATCTCTGCCGCCGTCGCAAGCTTGGCTAGGTCAGAACCGCCCATTGTCAGTTCATCAGGGATCGTAAATCCAGGATAAATAAGACTAGATCTTGGTATGCGATTAAAAATCTCGACTACACGTGCCCACTCCTTTTCATTTTTTGTGCAGCAATAAACAAGTCGGCCCATCAATGACTCGTTGCACTCGGTATAACTCATTCCTGCTGGGCGGTCTTCTTTATTAAACAACGCATACTGAGCACGGGTTGCTTCGACAAACTTTGCAATCTGGTAAGGCGACCTCAAATTTTGCTCTAAGGCGGTATCTTCGATTTCAATGCTGCTACTAAACACAGCAGTAACTAAGTTTTTGAGCCATGACCATCGGAAATCGGTTGGACGCACAGTCTGAGATTCGTCGCCTGCCAGAACGAGCCGTGGCATGACACCTGAATCCGTTCCAATTCGCGCAACTACATTTAGAAGCAAAAGTGTTTCTACCTGGGTTAGATCTTGAACCTCATCTACGAGAACTGTGCTAACACCGCGCAAACGCTCGGTTGGCGGCTCAAACACATCTTGGAGCAAACGCCTTGAACGACTCGGCCCTGGAAACAGCTCGTCAATATGATTATTTTTCCTAAGGTGATCGAGGATCTTGCCAGCTGAAATCGCCATGCCCTCGCCTAATTCGTTGCTTCGCAATTTCACAAAATCATTCGATGATAAACAACTTTCACTCGTAGCCGCTAGGGTCAAAAAATCAATTGGCATTGCGCGACCCACACCATGAGCATGCAATTCCGCGTATAACTCGTCAATGTTCTCCTTCCAACCCTCCATGCGGTTTCGGAACAATGGCATATAGGCCTTAAGACGGCGGGCAGCCTCAACTGGAGTAATCCCACGGCTCGTGTCGTCACGGTCATCAGCAAGGTGATGAATCAGTTCAGGAAACGTCATTACATCAACTTCTGTTCCAACCTGGCGAAACATCTCGAAATTTTGCTGTGCCTCACGAGCAAGCTTGTCGCTATATGTCAAGTACAAGATCCGCTGGCCCGCTGCATGGGATGCTGATAGCCACAATGCGGTGGTCTTTCCAGAGCCCGGATACCCCTTAAGAACTTGAATTGGGCTCACATTCGAAATCGCCACCTTGCGTTGGTTTTCTGTGTAGACCAACTCATCTCCAGACCCTTCGACATCGTTGGCTGTAAACAGCTCATAATCACGGGCGAGCAAACCGGCATCAAGTGCAAGGTGAGTCTCGTCGTGATGTCTAACTTTGCGAACCGCAAACTGTCCTGGTCCTAAACCGAGTTCATCGCCGATGGCCCCACCATGGCCTACGTACCACAAATAATATTGAAAACCACCCCTGCCGCCCAGACTTGACCGCATCCAACCTTTGCCAGCGCCCATGACCGACTTGTCACCTGGGTGAAAACCGCGGGTAAGGAGATTCCTGATTTGGAATCTAGCTTTTTTAGAAAATATCGGATTGGTAGATGTGTCAGTAAACCACTCCAGAAATTCTTCGTGGACGACCACTGACCGCAATTCTGAAGGTTCGAACTTAACTTCAACAATTGGACGGTTTGGCAAGTTTAGAGGTTTCCCTGGTTCTGTAAATGTAAAAGTCATTACACCCCCACTTGTGTTTTCATCTTCTATTCCATTTTTAGCCGCAGGCGATTGCGCGCTCAAAGTAATTGCGTCTAGGTGAACCCGCCTTCGAACACGCGTCGCTTGCTGATCAATGATTGACGAAGACTGAGTCTTGACTCCGATCCCCAAGTCATTGCAGATGTCAAGCGTTGCTTGATTGGACAGGCCGAGCTCTTTGGCCAGCTCGTGTACACGGAGTATTTTTGCCATTTCCCTCAAAGGTATACCACGGGTGCACCAATCCTTCCACGGCCTAAATGCTCACGCTTCCAGACTTTTAGGCTGTCCTAAATCCCTTCGGCCCGGCACTTTCGCACCGGGCCGAGCAACTTGCTGGACTAAAGAACTTCTAGCTCTCTTCGGCGTCCTTGCCGGTCTCGAAGAACAGCGCTGGGTCATTTGCAATCATCTGGCGCTTCTTCTCGCGCATGTTTGACATGTTACGAGACATGCTTGCCATGCCCTTTTGTACGCCGTCTGTCGAGTGACTGAATGACTGAGTCGAACCGGCATGCATGCCGAGACTGCCCGCATCTGCGTATGCATCGAGTGCTGCAGAAAGGTAGACGAATGTCCAACCGTTTGCTTCGCACAACGAGATCAAGTCTTTGACTTGCTGCAGTGAGTACTCGCAGCTCTGGTTCTCTGCGCCGTCGGTGA
>Ga0209284_10000977_pt1 | contig 45583 bp, 30 predicted proteins | sample FRY03_FD_187211 | JGI IMG/M metagenome (GOLD analysis project Ga0209284, IMG submission 187211) | Freshwater microbial communities from Lake Fryxell liftoff mats and glacier meltwater in Antarctica - FRY-03 (SPAdes) (version 2) | ecosystem: Environmental > Aquatic > Freshwater > Ice > Glacier... | reverse complement strand
AACGAGGATCTTCGAGCTGTTCAAAGTGACAAATAATTTCGCCCAGCCCAATATTAACATCTGATCGTGACACAGTCTTCTCTCCATAGCATGCGATGACAGTTCGTATGCTGCAGAGGTGTACTCTAAACCCCCCAAAAGCGCAACCACCCTATTTTACCAAATTGTCCCAATGTGCGCGCTGGCCTTGGATTGCTGCCCGGTTCAGCGTGACACGCGTAAAATCACTCCTAATTACACGCCCGCAAAGTTTGACGTGAATCCTCGCGTGCAATTTGTTCGGCGTTTGAATATCATAGCTTTAGCACAACGAATTAACTCGCATTGCAGCGCATTCAATAAACAGCTTAGGTTGGGCAACTAGATGATGGGCAACTCGTTTTTACGGGGGGCCTGTTGCAGAGTAGACCGACGCGAACGAATCTTCCGGGGTTCGTTCGCGTCGGTTTTTTTTTCGAGCGATTCAAGCCTGCTGAGTAAGCATCGCTGCTTTACGAGGAATCCGAGTGCTTTTGTCGTCCATGGCTTCAGCGAGGGAATCCATAAAAATCGAATCCTCGCTGCCGCTTTTTGAAGTTGTGCCATTCGAATTTTCGGACGGTGACAGGTTTAAAAAAAAGGGGAATTATCATAACCCGACGCGTCAGTTAGTGATTTGTGGGCACGCATTGCGAACCACTCAAACTAAATCGCTCACTGACGTTTCGGGTTGTGATGACGCAAAATCTGCAACTTCAAAACTGACGTTTCGGGTCACTTTAGACGATCAAGCGGCGTTGTGCAGCGAGTTGATTGGCGGCTCATGAAAGGCCACAAATGAGCGATTTGACCTGCCACATACTGATCATCGACAGCAACGCGGAGGAACGATCCTGGCTGCGACGGATGCTTGAGAGCGATCAAGAGCGACGGTTAGTCGTTGTCCACGCGGAACTCTGGCCAACTGGCCTGAACATGCTCCAGTACAACGATGGATCAACCTTTGATTGCGTCATTTTTAACGAACATCCGAAGTCTGTCGGCACCTACGAGTTTCTAGCCGCTTTATGCGGTGAGGCCCGTCGCCCACCGTGTGCGATTGTCGTATTGACGGAATCCAGTTCGGACACAAGCAGAAAGTATTTGCGGTCCGGCGCCCAGGACTGTTTGATAAGAAGTCAGCTTACCGCAGAATCGCTGAATCGAGCCATCGCGAATGCGATCGAACGATTTGCGTTGTCGGCAGAAACACTGCAGCCGCGTGAGATGAGTGGCGGTTTGGAACCTTCCGGACGATGCCAGGATGGAAGTCAGTTTCCAATCGAAGTCAATCTCAGTCCCCTGGAGACCACTCAGGGCGTCCTGGTTTCGAGCGTAATCCGCGACGTAACGGCACGAAGGCAGGTTGAAGACCAGCTTCGGAAAAGTGACGCGCAACTGCAATTCATTATAGACTCGATGCCCCAGAAAATTGGCACCGCAAAAGCCAATGGTGAAGTGGACTATTTTAATCCCCAGATGACAGAATTCACGGGGTTGCCATTCGAACAGCTTCAAAACTGGGGCTGGCTTCAGTTCGTTCATCCAGATGATATTGAAGATCACGTGCGGGTCTGGAAACGATCCGTCAAAAATGGGACTGCGTTTGAGTTCGAAAGCCGATTCCGTCGCTTTGATGGTGAGTACCGCTGGCACTTCACTCGCGCTCTTCCGATGTCTGACGCCGCAGGCAAGATTGAGATGTGGGTCGGGTCAAACACGGATATTCATGATATCAAGCAGGCTGAGGCCGCTCTGCAAATTTCAGAAGTTCGATATCGGCGCCTCTTTGAGGCGGCAAAGGACGGGATCCTGATTCTGGATTTCAACTCCGGGCGAATTGTCGACGCGAATCCCTTTATGAGCGATCTGCTCGGTTACTCCCATGACAGTTTTTTGGGTAAGGAGCTTCTTGAGATCGGACTTATCAAGGACAGAGTTGCGAATGAAGCGGCTGTCCGAAGTTTGCAGGAAACTGGCTACCTCCGCTACGAACATTTGCCACTCGAGTCAAAAAACGGATTGACGGTGGAGGTTGAGATCGTCGCCAACGCGTATCGTGAGGGCGATCATCAGGTGATTCAGTTTAACATTCGTGACATTACGGAACGCAGTCGATTGGAGAAACTCCTTCAGGAACAGGCCACGGAACTGGCAAATCTGAATCTTCGGAAAGATGAATTTCTGGCGATGCTCAGTCACGAGTTGAGAAGTCCGCTGGCTCCGATGGCCAATGCGGTCCAGTTGATGAGCCTGCGACAGGATACTGAAACTCGAACCCAGCAGCAGGCTCGCAAGATCATCGAACGACAACTCGACAAGCTTCAGCATCTCGTGGATGATCTGCTGGAGGTGTCTCGGATCACTTCTGGTCGTGTCCAGTTGAGGCCGGAACGGTCGACGATCAGCAGCATTGCTCAGGGTGCCGTGGAAACGGTCAGGCCGTTGATCCAGCAGAAGCACCACAACCTGTCGGTTTCATTGCCGAAAGGTCCCCTCTGGCTGCAGGCCGATGCGGCCCGCCTTGAACAGGTCGTCGTTAACCTGTTGACAAATGCAGCGAATTACACTGAAGAAAACGGTCAGATCTGGCTGACAGTTGCGGAAGAGAATACGCAATGCGTCATTCGCGTACGTGACTCCGGAGTTGGAATCTCTCCGGCACTGCTGCCTCACGTCTTTGACCTCTTTACTCAGGCAGAACGTTCTCTCGACCGCTCGCAGGGTGGACTCGGAATTGGGCTGGCTCTGGTGCAGAGACTGACTGAGTTGCATGGCGGCACTGTGGAGGTAAACAGTAAGCCTGGCGAAGGCAGCGAGTTCATCGTGAGGCTTCCATTGGCGTCGGATGATTCCGAACACTTGACGAACATGACCCAAAAAGTCGACAAGGCAACGCATTCGCTGCGCATCATGGTGGTTGACGACAATGTGGACACCGTGCTGGCGTTCTCAATGCTGCTCCAGTCACAAGGTCACGAAGTGCGAACAGCTTTCGACGGCCTTGAAGTGATCCGTGCTGCAGCGGAGTTTAAGCCTCATGTCATGATGCTGGACATCGGCTTGCCGGGCTTGAATGGGTACGAAGTGGCGAAGCAGATTCGTGCTCAGCCACAGGGAAAAGCTATCCTGCTGATTGCACTGACCGGGTACGGACAGGATTCCGATCGAGTGGCGTCGAAAGAAGCGGGCTTTGACCACCACCTCGTGAAGCCCGCTAAGTTTGAACAGTTGCTGCAGATTCTGTCCACGGCGAAGGGAAGAGCATGAACACTCACTTTGTAGCGGAACGCGCCAAGCGTTTAGGCGTTTGCGGATGAACACCAAAACTTCCGAAAGCCTTGGCGGCTTCCACTACAACATTTTGTACTACTGGACGCAGGGAAGCGTCGCCCGATTCGTTCCCGCTGTTACCCCAGAAAACCTTCTCTCCAGGAACCTCACTCATGGCCAATGAAAAATCGCTGCGTGTACTCATCGTGGACGACAATCGCGACGGAGCCGATGCGCTCGGGCTTCTTCTGGAAGAGCTTGAGCATCAGGTTCATGTGACCTATGGCGGCATCCAGGCTCTCGATGTTGCGACGGCGTTTCGTCCGGATCTGATGTTGGTGGATCTGCTCATGCCGGGAATGGATGGCTGCACACTGGTCACTCGATTTCGGCAGTTGCCTGGATTCGCACACACGAAAATCGTGGCGATCACGGGACAGAAGGGCGAAGAACACAAAGCCCTGGCAATGAAAGCCGGATGCGATCTGGTTCGGTTCAAACCGGTGACGCTTGCAGCCATCCGGATGGTGCTTGATAACATCGCTCCAGCACCACCTGACACGAAGATTCCGACTATGCGTCCCCGGCAGGCGGCTCAGCCAGCCACCGACCGTCGACTTCCCATTGGTGAAGCTCGGAGACTGCGCGTTGATCGGCCTTCAAAGAGCCTGACACAGGCTGAAAGCGAAGCCGCGATCTGTGACGGCATCATTCGCTTTCAGGACGAGTACCTTGGCTGGCGTTCCGAACGCATTCATGCACATCTGGTCAAGGACATGTTGGTGGTTCGCATTCTTGGCGTGCTGACTCTGGCGGAGCGGCAGCTGGGAAAATCACTGACTCCGGAAAAAGGCAGAGACCTGATCAAGCAAACTCGCAAGCAGCTTCTGGAGCTGGCTCGCCCGATGCTGGAGTCTTTGGTTCACGAAGCGTCCGGCGTCAAAGTTCGCAGCATGCATCATGACATTAGTACCGTAACGGGTGAAGAAGTTGTCGTATTTTCACTTACCGATTCACCGAAGTTTCAATAAACATGTAGCTATGCCGCTCGTCTGAACAGAGCTCATTCTGTAGCGGAACGCGCCAAGCGTTTCGGTATTTGGCTTGATAAACCAGCATTCCGAAAGCCTTGGCGGCTTCCGCCACGACGATTCCCGGTCAAATCGAGTACCATTGGGCGTCAGCGGTTTGTTGATTTAATCGTAACCCGATGCGTCAGCGAGGGATATGCGGCGAAGAACGCGGGAAATTGCTCCCTCAGTGATATTCTCGGGTTGTCAAAACCAATTAAATCAACAACCCGCCAGCGCCTTGGTGCTCATTAAATCGATACGCCGGGCAGCGGACGGCACACGGAGTGTGCCTGCTGCTTCGGGCGAGTAAAACTTTGTCGGCGTCGCCGTCTCGGAGAGACGGGGCACATTGAATGTGGGCGACGCTCCCATTAGAACGTGGAATCATCTATGCAGTTACCGGAGTTCAAAAACCGTCTGAATCGCGTTTTACTGCGACGGAAAAATGCGTGCGCAACGAGATCTCAGCAACTGCCGGTTGAAGAATCTCCATTACGAGACGCACTGTTGAACGTCGATCAGCTGGAGCGGCATGCACGCCGCATCGCGGCCGCCCATCGGCTTTCAGAAGGAGTTGCGGAAGATAAGCTTCTGCCGCGACTGGCTGAAAACGAACGCGTGCTGATCGATACGTATGATTTAGCAGTCGCCGCTGCGGCAAAGAACCGTCGCATCTCGCCTGCCGGAGAATGGCTGCTCGATAACTTCTATCTGATTGAAGAGCAGATTCGATCGACACGACGCCTGCTGCCAAGATCGTACAGCAGCGAACTTCCTCTTATCGCGTCTGGACAAGGGTCTGGATTTCCGCGAGCCTACAGCATCGCTCTGGAGCTTGTTGCTCACACCGACGGACGCATGGACTCTGCAAGCCTGACAGGATTCGTGACAGCGTATCAGTCGGTTGTGCCGCTGAAACTGGGTGAACTTTGGGCTTTACCTCTGATGCTGCGGCTGGCGTTGATTGAGAATCTCCGTCGCGTCGCCGTAAGAATTGCTCGGGGCCGATGTGACCGCGATCGGGCCGCCGACTGGGCTGATCAGATGATTCGCACGGTCGAGCAGAAGCCGACGGATCTTGTCCTGGTGCTTGCTGATATGGCTCGCCAGAATCCGCCACTGACGGGAGCGTTCCTGTCTGAGCTGACTCGACATTTTCTGGGACAGAATCCGAGCTTTTCCTTTGCCAGCAGCTGGCTGGATCAACGCCTGAGTGATCTTGGGCAAACGACTGAACAACTCATTCTTGCGGAAGGCCAGGCACAGGCCGCCGATCAGGTCTCCATCGGCAACAGTATCACCAGTCTTCGATTTTTGGCGATGAACGACTGGCGTAGTTTTGTCGCGGACCAAAGCCTTGTGGAACAAACGCTTTCACGTGACCCTGCGGGCATTTATGCGGAGATGGACTTCGCTACTCGCGATCGGTATCGGCACGCCGTCGAAGCGATCGCCCGGCGATCGCCCTGCAGCGAATACGATGTGGCTCAGCGGGCCGTCCAGCTGGCTCAGTCGGAAGTCAGCGTGCAGTCCGACCATCGCATGCATCACGTCGGCTATTTTCTGGTCGATCAGGGCCGCCCGGCACTGGAACGACTCGTCCGGATGCGTATCACAATTGGCGTCGCGGTGGAAAAGTTTCGACGCCGTTTTCCACTGTTCATCTACGTCTTCGCGGTCTTCATCGTGACTGTGTCCGTACTCGCCGTGCTGCGAGGTTACAGTCACCAGTTTCAAACGGGAACAGTATTGAAGTGGCTCATGGCGCTTCCAATCTTGATGGCAGCAGCACAATTGGCGATCAGCTGCGTCCATTGGCTGATGACAGTGGTCATGAGCCCTCAGGCGTTGCCTCGGATGGATTTTCGCAGTGGAGTTCCGCCTGAGCATCGGACGCTGGTGGTCGTGCCCACGATGCTCTCAAATCCGGCATCGGTCAATGCACTTCTTGAAGGGCTTGAAATTCGTTATCTGGCGAATCGCGAGCACAACATTTACTTTGCGCTGGTGACCGATCTTGACGACGCTGCTCAGGAGACTCTTCCCGGCGATGCGGCGTTGATTGAACAGGTTCGGGACGGCATCCTCGAATTGACTCAGAAATACGCTCATGAACGAGCGGACATTTTCTTCCTGCTGCATCGTGATCGTCGCTGGAATGCGCAGGAAAATATCTGGATGGGTTACGAACGCAAGCGCGGGAAACTGGCGGATCTCAATGCTACTCTGCGCGGCGGTGAGGGACGATTTTCGCAGACATACGGAGACATCAGCATTCTGCAGCACGTTCGTTATGTCATCACGCTCGATACGGACACGCAGTTGCCTCGTGATTCCGGTCGTGACATGATTGCGGCAATGGCCCATCCCCTGAATCGGCCTGTGGTTGATTCCGCTGGTCGGCGTGTTATTCATGGCTACACGATTCTGCAGCCGCGAGTCGGCGTCAGTTTGCCCAGTGCGTATCGATCCTGGTTTGTTCGTCTGCTGGGCGGCGATCCGGGAGTTGATCCGTACTCTCGAGTCGTCTCCGACGTGTATCAGGATCTGTTTGCCGAGGGCTCGTTTATCGGCAAGGGAATTTATGATGTCGACACGTTTTCTCGATGCTGCAGCGACTTTCCTGAAAACCGAATCCTCAGTCATGATTTGCTGGAAAGCTGCTACTGCCGCTCCGCGCTGCTGACGGATGTCGTGCTTTACGAGGACTATCCCTCCAGCTATACCGCGGATGTGGTGCGTCGCCATCGATGGATGCGCGGCGACTGGCAAATCGCAGCCTGGGTAATGCCGCGTGTTCGCAATCTGGCATCAACGCGGGTCGGCAATCCGATCTCTTCACTCTCACGATGGAAGATCCTCGACAACCTGCGACGCAGCCTTGTGCCCATTTCGATGCTGGTGGTTCTGTTGAGTTCGTGGCTTTCCGGATCGACCTCACTGTCCATGCTCGCGTTCGGATTCATTGTGTCCGTCGTCGCGTTACCCACGATGCTTTCGATAATCAGGAATGTCGCATTCAAACCGACCGACTTGCCGGTGCGAACTCATCTGGCCACAACATTCACAGAGGCCGGACGCCCGCTGGCCCAATGCCTCTTTACACTGACGTTCCTGCCTTACGAAGCCTGCATCAGTCTCGACGCGATCACGCGAACATGGATTCGAGTTCACTGGACGAACGCGCGGCTTCTGGAATGGAAGACTTCGAGCGACAGTGAACGAAGTGCCCGGTCTGACCTGCCAGGTTTTTTTCGAGCCATGATGGTCGCGCCTGTTGTTGCCGTGGTGACGACGATCGTACTTGCAGTGACACATCGAGAAGTCCTGTTGATTGCGTGTCCCTTTCTTTTGCTATGGCTGGGATCGCCCGGGATCGCGTGGTGGCTGAGTCGTCCGATTCCTGCGCGGCAGGTGCAGCTTTCGATGAAGGAGAGACATTTCCTCCGTCGTTCAGCGCGCAAAACCTGGCGCTACTTCGAAACCTTTGTTACCGCAGATGACAACTGGTTGCCGCCCGACAATGTGCAGAAGAACCCCTCCGAAGTCATTGCAACTCGAACCAGTCCGACCAACATCGGCATGGCCCTGCTGGCCGATCTGGCAGCTCACGATTTTGGATACATCTCGGTGGGCTGCCTGCTCGATCGAACTCGCAAGACGTTCGGAACGATGGAGAAGATGGAACGCTATCGAGGCCATCTGTTCAACTGGTACGACACACGAACTTTAGAGCCGCTGGCTCCGCAGTACGTCTCGACGGTCGACAGTGGAAACCTTGCTGGCCAGCTGCTGGTTCTTGGCAGCGGGCTTCAACTGCTGATCGACGACAGTATCCTTCCTCGCCACATCTGCGCCGGACTCGCCGACACGCTCGGTGTCGCACTGGAAGATTCGCGAGAACCCCAATCGGTTGCGTTACCGAAATCTGGTTCTGTCGAATCCGCTGCGCCTGTGGATGGCAATATCGTTCGACTGCTTCACCGGCAGATTGAGGATCTCGAACTTTGCCCGCATCAGTTGATGGCAACACAGTCGCTGCTCATCCAGCTGATCGACGAAACCACGGAGACACTGACGCAGGTGTCCCCGATTGTGCATCCGGAATTGAGCTGGTGGCTGAGTTCCTTTCTACGATCCTGCGACGAGCATCTGCAGGAACTTCAGCGACTTGCGGAGTGGACGATGCTGTTGCCTTCGCCTGTGATTTCGGAACGGATCGGTTCGCCCGATCTGTACCAATGTCTGGTCGAGATTCAGGCGACACTCGACACGTTGAATGACGGCCCTTCGCTGCGTGCAATTGCACAACTGCCTGGCGTAGTTGGCCCGATGATCGAGGCTGCGGTTACTGCTCTGGAGGCACCGACGGACGCCACGTCTGATGTCAGAAACGAAGTGTTCAACTGGCTGCAGCAACTTCAGCAAGCTGTGACAAAATCATCCAGGCTTGCGGCAACGCGAATTCACAGTCTGGAACAAGTCGCCGATCAATGCTCAGAATTCGCCGACATGGATTTTGAGTTTCTGCATAACAAGTCGCGTGACCTTTTTGCGATCGGCTTTAACGTCAGCGAAAATCGAATCGACAGTGGCTGTTATGACTTGCTCGCGTCAGAAGCTCGTTTGGCCAGTTTCGTGTTGATTGCCCAGGGGCACTTCAGTCAGGAACACTGGTTCTCACTCGGTCGATTGCTCACCAGCGCCAGCGGCGCTCCGGCGCTGCTCAGCTGGAGCGGATCGATGTTCGAGTACCTCATGCCGATGCTGGTTATGCCGAGTTACGAAGGCACGCTGCTGGATGAAACCTGCCGGGCCGTCGTGCGGCGTCAAATTAACTATGGCCGTCAGCGGGGTGTTCCGTGGGGCATTTCGGAATCCGGCTATAACATGCTCGACCGCAGCCTCAACTATCAGTACCGCGCGTTTGGAGTGCCGGGACTTGGATTAAAACGAGGACTTGCGGATGACCTTGTGATCGCGCCGTATGCCACGGCGCTGGCCTTGATGGTGGAACCGGAGGCGGCTTGCCAAAATCTGGAACGGCTGGACAGTGACGGTCGGCAGGGCAACTATGGCTTTTTTGAAGCCGTTGATTATACGCCGTCGCGACTTCCTCCGGGCATGACCAGCATCACCGTCAAACAGGTTATGGCGCATCATGCCGGAATGAGTCTTCTGTCTTTCGGTTATCTGCTGCTCGACAAGCCGATGCAAAAGCGATTCGCTGCCGATCCGGCTTTTCGAGCCGTGGATCTGCTGCTGCACGAACGAGTCCCACGAGCCACCGTGCCGGTCTTCCCTCATGCGATCGAAGCGAATGCCACTCGCAGCGCTTCGGCAGAGGAAGCAGGGACTATGCGAGTCTTCACTGATCCGAGCAGCCTGGTTCCCGAAGTGCATCTGCTTTCCAATGGTGACTATCATGTGGCCGTCACCAGTGCTGGCGGTGGATACAGTCGGTGGCGAGACCTTGCCGTCACGCGCTGGCGCGAAGATTCGACTCGTGACTGCTGGGGTAGTTTTTGCTTTCTTCGCGACCTTGAAAGCGGCGTCCTCTGGTCCACTGCTTTTCATCCGACGGGCCAGCGTGCGAAGCACTATGAGGCCATTTTTACTCAGGCCCGCGCCGAGTTTCGACGACAGGACGAACAGATCGAAACACATGCCGAGATCAGTGTTTCGTCGGAGGATGATCTGGAACTTCGTCGTGTCACGCTGACCAATCGTTCAGAACGAGTTCGAACGATCGAAGTCACCAGTTATGCCGAAGTGGTGCTTGCCACGCAGTCTCAGGATGAATCGCATCCGGCGTTCAGCAACCTGTTTGTGCAGACCGAAATCCTGCGTCCGCAGAATGCTTTATTTTGCACTCGACGGCCTCGTTCCGCGGAAGAGCGGCCGCCGTGGATGATGCACATGATGACCATCGGCCGGATCATCTCGGATAACGCAAGTGACGATGGCAGCGAAAGGCATTACGGCACGCATGAGCCGTCGTTCGAAACTGATCGCATGAAGTTCATCGGACGTGGCCGCAGCCTAGCATCACCAGCAGCATTTGACGGGCGAACACCGCTCTCGAACACGGTGGGATCAACGCTGGATCCGATCGTCAGCATTCGACATCGACTTGTATTGCAGCCGGGTGAATCCATTCGAGTTGACATAGTCACGGGTGTCTCCGAAACTCGGGATGGCGCGCAGACGATGGCTGAGAAGTACAGTGATCCAAGTCTGGCGGATCGAGTCTTCGAACTCGCATGGACTCGCGGACCGATCATGCTGCAGCAACTCAACGCATCCGAAGCCGATGCGCAGGCGTATGGCCGACTGGCCGGGTCGGTGATTTATTCGTCGTCTCTGCGACGCGCTCGGAGCAGTGTGCTGAGTCGCAATCGACGAAGTCAGTCGGGTCTGTGGGGTTACGGAATTTCCGGCGACCTGCCGATCGTGCTGGTTCGAATTCGAGATGCCGAAAAAATCGATCTGGTGCACGAGGCGTTCCGAGCTCACGCATACTGGCGCATGAAGGGGCTCGCCGTCGATTTGGTGATCTGGAACGAAGACGATTCGGTCTATCGCCAGTCACTGCAGGATGCGATTGTCGATGCGGTCGCCGCAAGCCAGGCGTCTGCCATGCTGGACCGACCGGGTGGCGTTTTTATCCGACGTGGGGAACAGATTTCGGAAGAAGACCGAGCCCTGTTGCAGACGGTAGCTCGAGTCGTTCTGCAGGATGATGCCGGAACGCTGATCGAACAGGTCGAACGACGCGGACGAGTAGATGCATCGGTTCCATTGCTCGGGATCACTCGCCGCGGAGACATTATCGCGACGGCCGATCCACCGCCGCGAGATCTCGCGTTCTTCAACGGGCTGGGTGGCTTCAGTCGCGACGGCCGCGAGTATGTCTCCATCCTCAAGCCAAACTCCGCGACGCCCGCGCCCTGGGTGAATGTGATCGCCAACTCACAGATCGGCACTGTTGTTTCCGAAAGCGGAAGTGCGTATTCATGGGTCGATAACAGCCACGAATATCGACTGACTCCGTGGACTAACGATCCTGTTTCCGACGGTTGTGGCGAAGCGTATTATGTTCGCGATGATGAAACAGGGCGGTTCTGGTCGCCGTCGCCTCTGCCGGCAAGAGGAACCAACACCTATGTTTCGCGACATGGTTTCGGGTACACTATCTTTGACTACACAGAAGATGGCATTACAACCGAATTGTGCATCTACGTCGCCACGGACGCGCCGGTTAAGTTTGCTCGACTGAAGATTCGGAATCACTCGGGTCGACAGCGCCAGTTGTCAGTCACCGGTTACTGGGAATGGGTGCTGGGCGAACTTCGAAGCAAGTCAATGATGCATGTGGGGACTGAGGTCGATCCTTCTTCCGGAACTGTCTTTGCAAGGAACTACTACAGTCCCGAGTTTGCTGACAAAGTCGCTTTCGCAGACTGCAGCGAACCCGTGCGAACAGTTACAGGAGACCGGACGGAGTTCCTTGGACGCAACGGCGCGGCATCATCGCCGGCGGCAATGAATCGCGCGCGACTTTCAAATCGAACGGGCTCCGGGATGGATCCGTGCGTCGCGATTCAGACGCAACTACGCTTCGACAACGATCAGGAACGAATCGTCGTCTTCACCATCGGCGCAGGAAGCGGCGAAGACGAAGCACGACGGCTGGTGCAGCGTTTTCGAGGCGAAGGCAATGCCCAATCAGCGTTGGAAGGCGTCTGGCACTACTGGAGCCAGACGCTTGGTATGGTGCACGTGGAAACTCCGGATCCAGCAGTGAATTTTCTTGCGAATGGCTGGCTTGTCTATCAGACGCTGTCATGCCGCATGTGGGCTCGTACCGGTTTTTATCAGTCGGGCGGCGCGTATGGATTTCGAGACCAGTTGCAGGATGCCATGGCTTTGATTCACGCCGAACCTCGTTTGCTGCGTGAGCATCTGCTGCGAGCCTGCTCGCGACAGTTTCGCGAAGGGGATGTGCAGCACTGGTGGCACCCGCCAGCAGGTCGCGGCGTGAGAACTCATTTCTCCGATGACTTTCTCTGGCTGCCTGTTGCGCTGTGCCGCTATGTGCAGATGACGGGCGATACCGGCGTGCTGGAGGAGAAAATCCCGTACCTCAGTTCTCGTGCGCTGCATGCTCACGAGGAGGCCAACTATGACCTGCCGCTGGTCTCGGAGGATATCGGAACCGTTTACGATCATGCGGTGCGAGCCATCGACAATGGACTACGATTCGGCGTCCATGGCTTGCCGCTGATGGGCTGCGGCGACTGGAACGACGGGATGAATCTTGTCGGCCAGAACGGCCAGGGTGAAAGCGTCTGGCTGGCGTTCTTTCAGTACGACGTGTTGACTCAGTTCGCTGCTCTGGCTCGATCACGCAATGATGCCGTCACCGCGGATAGACTTGTCATCGAAGCCGGACGCCTGCGCGGCCATATCGAACACAACGGCTGGGACGGTGAATGGTATCGTCGAGCGTACTTTGATGATGGAACTCCGCTCGGTTCTTCAGAGAACGCCGAATGTCAGATCGATTCGATCTCGCAGAGCTGGTCGATCCTCTCCGGCGCAGGAACCAAGGAGCGATCACTTCAGGCTATGGCCAGTGTCGACCGGCGGCTTGTTCGGTCAGATGCAAAGTTGATTCAATTGCTGGATCCGCCGTTTGATCATTCAGACCTCAATCCCGGCTACATCAAGGGCTATGTTCCCGGTGTTCGCGAAAACGGAGGCCAGTACACTCACAGCGCGATCTGGACGGTGATGGCATTTGCGGCCATTGGAAACACCGAACGTGCATGGGAACTGTTCAACATGATCAACCCGATCAATCACGGATCGACGCCTCAGGCCATCAGCATATACCGAGTAGAACCGTATGTTGTCGCGGCAGATGTCTATGCTGTGGAACCCCATGTCGGTCGAGGCGGCTGGACGTGGTACACCGGCTCATCCGGCTGGATGTATCGCCTGATTACGGAGTCGCTGCTTGGGCTTCAGCTGGACGGCGACAAACTGCGATTCAATCCTCGTCCGCCAAAAGCCTGGGAATCTTACCGCATCCACTACCGATTCCGCGAAACGACCTGGCATATCACGATTCGGAAAAGCGGTGCTGGCACTTCGATCCAAAAGCTGTCAATTGATGATACCGAGATGTCCGAATATTTTGTCCTTCTCACCGACGATCGTGGAAGTCATGAAGTTGTGATCGAACTGGGGTAGGTCTGGCCCCTTGGTCAATTTGCGCCACGAGAATCACCTTATTCTCAATCACACGTTAAGGATTGACAGGCCGCTTCGCTGCGGTATTCTCTGTTTTGACATGTAACACAGAGAAGTTAGGCTGCAGAAGGCTGATTGAGCCCATAACGGAACCGGAGTTGAGATGGTTGGTGATGTCGTCGATAAACTTGCAGAGCTTATCGAGCAAGAGCGTGATTGGCTTCTGACCCGGTGGCGCGGGCTGGTCCGGGAACTTCCCGCAGCGCGAGAACTCGACGTCCCTACATTGAACGATCACATTCCACAACTCATCGAGGAACTTGCATTAGCTCTCCGTTCCAGATCGGAAGAAACGATTGCGGAAGCACTTCTCGACGGCAGTCCGCCTGCACACGGATTGCAAAGGGTCAAGGACGCATTCGACATTGAGGAAGTTGTCGCCGAGTACAACCTCCTGCGCGGATGCATCCACGACCTGGCAGACCGGAATGGGTTGAGTCTTCAGGGGCATCCATTCCATGTCATGAACCGCGTTTTTGACGGAGCGATTGGTTCGGCCGTGCGATCCTTCGCGGCTCAGAAGGCGCTCGAAGTCCAACACCGGCGGGAGGAGTATCTTGCGTTCGTCGCCCACGACCTGCGGACGCCGCTGAACGCGATTTCGCTTTCGGGGCGAGTTCTTAAGATGATTCTGACCCAGAATGGATCCGATACGCCAGAATCCGCTCAAATGCTGACAACTCTCAAACGGAACGTGCAACACCTTGAGGCTTTGGTGGGCAAAGTTATCGAGGAAAACACGAATCTTGAAACTGAAGTAGGCTTCAAGCTGGAGCGCCGTCAGTTCGACCTGTGGCCACTTGTCGAGGATCTCATTCATGACCTCCATCCTGTGGCCGGGACCTGTATGACTCGACTGACCAATACCGTCCCCGCGGATTTCGTCGTCGACGCGGATGCCAATATGCTGCGGCGGGTTTTTCAGAACTTGATTGCCAACGCGATCTCCTATACTCCGCGTGGTGAGGTCGTCATCGGCGCGCGGCAGGCAGGTGATGATGGGGTCGTTGAGTGTTTCGTCCGCGACAACGGCGGCGGAATACCGGCGGACCGCTGCAGTACCGTGTTCGAGAAACACGAAACGGATCCCGAAAAAGTAGGCGGGTTGGGGCTTGGTCTTGCCATCGTCAAGACGTTCGTCGAGGCCCATGACGGGATCGTGACTGTGGAGAGCGAACTGGGCGTCGGCTCGACATTTCGGTTTACGCTCCCCGGTCGACGACATTAGCGGCAGCGCCGACCCGTACGGTCCGCCTGCCTCCCACTGGCCGCATCAAGAATTCCAACATGAGGGATGGCTCTGGGCAGTAAGAAAGTTGGCGTTGAAACTTCTTCATCCGGATCTGGGGCGGGCTTTCCACGGCACCGTTGCAGAATCAATCTTGCCGCCTGGATATCGCCACCTGTTTCAGACGCAACCAGCGCGGAGGCAATCGCTGGGGTTCCTTCAGGGCTGACTGCCTCAGAGAACGCTTTCCGCAAGTCAGCCTCGCGTGATGACCGACCAGCCGCCGCCTGATTCCCCGGGCCGAATTTTCCCATTGGGGGAGTCTGCCGATTGCGTCTGTTTGATCGGTGTCAGCATGGGTGCGTGGTCAGGAGACCGTCGCACAACACAGCACAACACGGGGAATCGCACAACACGGAACCTGATCCAACTCCGCGGCTTCGTCGCATTGATCCCGCAGGCAATTCCGTACGAATCAATGCCATCGTCTTGACGCAAAGCCCAAGCCACCGGCCCACTGACCGTGACACGCCTTTACTCAGGGTGTAACATGTTTGGCATGCTGCGTCGGCGGTCGCATTGATGCCGCACCCAGCAATCCTCACAAACGGCCTTACTAAGCGGAAAAGTTCAATGCACGATCTATGCGAACGGCTAATCGCCTGCCGAATAGATCGCAATTTGTTTTCGAGGCCCGACTGACTCGCCATTGTCTACACCCCGAGGCATAGCCGCACATGCAACCGAATCCATACGATCCACCAGCGACACAACTTGGCGACTCTCCCGGCCGTACGGCGGACGGAGACGACGGCGATGCACTCGAAACACCGACGCTAGCGTACACAGCCTCCGGGAATCTCGAAGCCCATTCGGTCGTCAATTGGCTTCGATCGAACGGCATGCGTGCCTACGCTGTTGAAGACAACTCCGGCGTTAGCCTATTCGCCTTCGGCACAATTAGCCAGTTCCATAAACCGCAGGTGTTCGTCGACAAGTCCGATCTGGATCCTGCTGGTGTTCTTCTACAGCAATTCGAGGCCCAGCGTGACAAACGTCAGGCTGAACTTATCGGTTCGCCACCGATCGACTCTGTGTGTGAAGAATGCGGAACTGCAAGCGAGTTTCCCGCTTCACAAAATGGCACAACGCAGAATTGCCCCAATTGCAATGGCTTTATGGATGTCGGCGAAATTGATTGGCCCGATGACTTCGATTTTGGTGACGCTGACGAAGCGCAAGCGCCCGACATCTCTTTTGATGTCGTCCTGGATGCCGCTGCTCGGCTGGATAAACTCGGCGATTGGTTGGCTTCGATTTCGTCCTATCGTTCCATTGCTGATCGCTGGCCCGAACATGCGAACTATGCCGCAAACTGCATCTCCGCCATCCAACGCAAGATTGACGCAACAAACGGAGAATAGCCAATAAGGCTGTGACATCGCGTCGGTCGAAGTGACCGCGTGTTTGAGCGCCATGTCCAGACTCACGCCGAACTTCGCACCAATTGTGGAGAACACGCCAATACTCGGCCGCGTGCTGCACAGACGCGCTCTTGGATGGGATCACGTGACGAGTTTGTCGGCAGGTAAAGATGTCTGTACAGTTACAGGCGGCGAAAGGTTTCGGCATACTGCAGATCCCACCGAATCTGCCGAATCAACTTGCCCGCCTGGCGGCCTTCAGTCTGAATGCCTGCCTTCAGCCTTGCACGGGGACATAACATGATCACTCGCCGAAATTTTCTTGGAGCCGGATGCACAGGGATTGCCGCCGCTGGTCTCCTGCCGACAACTCTGTTCAGTTCCCCCGCTGCCACTGCGGCTCGCAAGCGGCTGGCTATCCTGACAACGGAATGGCGCTACCATTCGCACGCCTGGCATATGGGCGAACGCTTTCTGGTGGGCTATCCGGTCAACGGAAAATGGCATACGCCGGAACTTGATGTGGTCTCGGCGTACGTGGATCAGTTTCCCGAGAATGATCTCAGTCGCAAACGCTCGGAGGAGTTTGGGTTTCCTCTCTACAAGTCCGTCGCCGAAGCTCTGCGATGTGCCACAGACAGTCTTGCGGTCGATGCTGTGCTGATCATTGGCGAGCACGGCAATTACGAAAAGAGTGAATACGGGCAGACCAAATATCCGCGGTATGAGCTGTTCAAACAGGTAACCGATGTCTTCCGCAAGGATGGCCGATCTGTCCCGGTGTTCAATGACAAGCATCTGTCATGGAAGTGGGACTGGGCAAAGGAAATGTATGACCTGTCCCACGAACTGAATTTTGCATTCGCTGCCGGATCATCTCTGCCAGGCACATGGCGGATGCCATCGATAGATATGCCGCTGAACGCAGACGTGGAAGAGCTGATGTGCGTTTCGATGGGCGGAATGGACAGCTACGACTTCCATGCCCTTGAAGTGATCCAGTGCATGGCCGAACGTCGTCGAGGCGGTGAGACAGGCGTTGCAGCCGTTCAGGGACTGACGGGCGATTCCGTCTGGAAAGCCATGGAAGCCGGCGGATGGAAGAATGGCGGTTGGGACTCGGCGCTCTTTGAAGCGTGCCTGTGCCGCAGTCAGACGCTGGCTCAGCCGGAAACCTACAGTCACCGGCATCCGACCATTGAACAGATGAAGGAATGGGTCAAGGAGCCGCTGGCGTATCGCATCGAATACACGGATGGCACAAAGGCCACGATGTTGCTGTTGAATGGGCTGGTCGGTGACTTCACCTTTGCCGCTCGTCTGAAGGGACAGGCCGAGCCGCTGTCGACTCTGTTTTATCTGCCACCGCAGCCGAACGTGGCCTATTCGGCAGAGCTCATGGCGAAGGCGGAATCAACGTTTATCAACAACAAATCGCCGTGCCCGCTGGAGAGAACTCTGCTGACAACAGGTCTGGTAGAAGCAGGAGTCCAGTCGCTGGGCAAAGGAGAAACACGGCTGCCGACTCCGCATCTCGCGATCAAGTACAGTGCTCCGGCGGAATCTCAGTTTGCTCAGAAGTGACGAACGCGGCGGCGGTCAGGCGGCTTTTGGAATGTCCCGATCCGTCTGGCCAATGCTCCAGACTGTTTCGGTCGATGGATCAATTTGAGCGACCAGGGAACTGTCGCCGGCGAGCATGCGCTGGCCGATGTCTTCGAGACGATCCATTTCCTTCTGCAGAAAATCAGCACGCTCGGCCATGGCTTCCCGCGCCAGATCGTCGGGGATCACCATCGGAGTTCCCGCAATCAGCAGGACTTTTGAAAACGGTTTGGGAAGAATCATGTCTGTCCAGTTGCCCTGAATCGACCAGAAGCGATCCGCCAGCAGGGCGCAGGGCACAACAGGTCGACCGGAACGGGACGAGATATAGATGATCCCTTCCTTCATCACATGCCGCGGCCCGCGTGGACCGTCAGGAGTCATCGCCAGATGCAGATCGGGCACGCTCAGGATTTCGCGAACGGCTTCCATCCCACCGCGACTGGTGCTGCCTCGTACAGGCCGGATGCCGGCCATCATGACGGAATCCGCCAGATAACCGCCGTCACGGTGCTGACTGATCAGGCCGGCCAGGTTGAAGGTCCGGAGCGAAAACGCAGCCAGGACGATATGGTCGTGCCACATGCAGAAAGTGTATCGCTGGCGTCCTTTCGGACGCACGTAAGGAGTTCCCTCGGCGGCGATATGATGGTGCTCCGCCCTGATCGTCAAAAACAGCATGCGGAGGCAGATCGTGGACAGCCACGAAAGAACCAGATTTAACCATCGAGAACGAATCTTCATGGGCATCTATGCCTGGAAGAAGTCATCAGGATGCAGACAGCCCCCTGCATCCTGAAAGGCAAATCCACCTCGGGCTGAAAACGTATTTGGTGGTGCAAGGATTCTACCGAATTGCCAAAATCCTGTTGAGACCAGTTCATCACCCGCTCCGGGACTGTTTTAAGCACCCGTGCATCAGTTTAATCGTTTAACGGCAAGCCGAAGGCGTCGGTTTTCTGTTAATTTGCCTACGCCTCCGGCTCGCCGTTAAACGAATTATGCGCGAGATCTTGTGCGTGGGTGCTTACTTCAACGGCGAGTAATCCGTGGCCATCATGTAGACGGATTCTACTTTTTCAACGATCTTGCCGTTTTTCTGAGTCTCCTCAGCGACTTTCAGCCAGACGGGGTCGGAGCGGAATGCGGCCCATGAAGCGTCGGCGGCGGCTTTGTCTTTGTGTGCGATCACGTAGATCAGGGTGTTTGGCTTATCAACCGGCGTCCAGTACATGATGTTCTTCATGCCGTGCTTTTCAAACAGCGCCAGCGTGTGATTGCGGAAGCGAGCGTTCAGATCATCGAGCTTGCCTTCGGGCGTGTAGTAAGTTCGCAGTTCGTACAGCACAGGGTCAGATTCCTTTTTTTCATCTGCAACGGCAGAACGAAAGACGTTTGAGCCGGTCAGTGCGAGCGTCAACAATACGCCGCAGCCAAGTCCACACCAGAATTGCGTTCGATTCATCATGTTCTCCAAAAGGGACATCAGGGAAACTCACAAAGACGCGATCGTAACAAAACCGGATCGCCGGTGTGAGCGAACCGGCCACCTCGGCAAAGAGCGAAATACAGGGCTTCACGTTCAGCAGGAATAGCGGATCTAAGCCATCGCCACCGTATTGCCGAGAAAGCAGAACGAGGTCGATTCGGCAAATCCTTAATCTCCAATCTCAAACAGCCATCCTGCGCGAGTGAAGTTCACAACCTTTACGCCGCCTGCTATGACACGGCAGCAAAATTCACAGACCTCTGGAGACTCCGATGAAACACACGGCCCGAATTCTCTTTTTCATGTTCGTCGCCATCGCACTGTCTCGAACATTGAATGCTCAGGAAACGAATATCGTGTACCCAGTCACAAAAACCGTTGACCAGATCGACGAATTTCACGGCACCAAGGTCGAAGATCCCTACCGGTGGCTGGAAGACGATGTGCGCACCTCGAAGGACGTGGCCGCCTGGGTCGAATCTCAAAATGCCGTCACCTTCGATTTTTTGAAATCCATCCCGCAGCGCGACACTATCCAGAAGCGAATGACCGAACTGTGGAACTACGAAAAAATTGGAGCTCCCTTCAAACGCGGTGGACGCTACTACTTTTCTCGCAACGACGGGCTGCAGAATCAGAATGTCCTGTATCAGCAGGAGACGCTCGACAGCGACGCACAGGTGCTGCTCGATCCAAACGCATGGTCCAAAGATGGCACCGTTGCGCTCTCGGGCTCCGCCTTCAGCCATGATGGTCGCTACGTGGCTTATGGAATTCAGGATGCGGGTTCAGACTGGAACACCTGGAAGATCATGGAGATCGAAACCGGCAAGGTATTGGAAGACGAATTGAAGTGGGTCAAATTCAGCGGGGCCGACTGGACACCGGACAGCAAAGGTTTCTTTTACGCGCGATATCCCAAGCCGGAAGAGGGAGCTGCCTTCACATCGCTGAATACCAACATGAAGGTGTACTACCATCGCGTTGGAACGTCGCAGGCGGCGGATGTGCTTGTGTATGAACGGCCCGATCATCCGGAATGGGGCTTTCAGCTGAACGTCTCGGAAGACGGGCGTTATCTGATCATCACCGTCTGGCAGGGGACCGATGACCGCTATCGAATTGTGGTCAAAGACCTGACGGAACCGTATGGTCTGCCGTATGAGTTGATCGATAACTTTGATCATGAATACTCATTTGTCGGCAACGATGATCAGGTGCTGTACTTCAAGACCAGTCTCGAAGCTCCGCAGCGACGAGTCATCGCGATTGACCTGAAAAAGCCGGCTCAGAAGGACTGGACCGAGATTATCGGGCAGACTGACAACGCGATGGAAAGCGTCGGTATTGTGGGCAACATGTTCATCTGCAGCTATCTGAAGGACGCGAAGACTCAGATCCGTCTGCATGCGATGGATGGTGCGTTTGTCCGCGAAGTCGAGTTCCCTGGTATCGGCACGGCAGCGGGATTTGACGGGCGCCGAAAAGACACGGACACGTTTTATTCGTTCAGCAGCTTTGCGTCACCGCCGACCATTTATCGGTACAACATGATTACCGGTGAGAGCAAGTTGTTTCGCAAAGCGGATGTGAAATTCAATCCCGACGATTACGAGACATCGCAGGTTTTCTACGCAAGCAAGGACGGTACGAAAGTGCCGATGTTCCTTTGTCATCGCAAGGGTCTGAAACTGGATGGCACTAACCCGACGCTCCTGTACGGTTACGGGGGATTCAATATTTCGATTACGCCAACTTTCAGTGTCAGTCGGATTACCTGGATGGAAATGGGCGGCGTGCTGGCGGTGGCCAATCTGCGTGGCGGCGGTGAATATGGTCAGCCGTGGCACAAAGCAGGGACGAAGGTGAATAAACAGAACGTGTTTGATGACTTCATTGCCGCGGCCGAATGGCTGATTGCAAACAAGTACACGTCTCCAAAGAAACTGGCGATCCAGGGACGCAGCAACGGTGGTTTGCTGGTCGGTGCCTGTATGACTCAACGGCCCGATCTTTATGGGGCCTGTCTGCCGGGCGTGGGAGTGATGGATATGCTGCGATTTCAGAAATTCACGGCCGGCCGTTTCTGGGTTGATGATTACGGCAGTGCCGAGAATCCCGAAGAGTTCCCTGCGCTTCTGAAGTATTCACCCTATCACAATATCAAAGGCGGAATTCAGTATCCGGCCACGATGATCACGACGGCCGATACCGACGACCGAGTTGTTCCCGGGCACAGCTTCAAGTTTGCCGCTCAATTGCAGGCCAGTCAGTCAGGGACAGCGCCCACGCTGATTCGAATTGAAACCTCAGCCGGTCATGGGGCAGGAAAACCGACTGCGAAGATCATCGAGGAGTCTTCCGACGAGCTGGCTTTCCTGGTCAAATCACTGGGCATGAAATAGCCGTCCGAGTTCCGTGCGGTGAGCCCAGTGGGGATGTCTACTGCATCGTCAGGCAAATATTGATTGAATCGTTTAACGTCAAGCCGAAGGCGACCGTCCCAGTTTTTCGTACGCCTGCGGCTTGCCGTTAAACGCAATGCCGTAAAAGAATGTGGAAGCCGCGACTGAATCAACACACTGCTACCGTGTTGCGGCCGACTTACGCTTCGGTGGTCCGCTTCGCCTCATTGGCGGCGATGGCACGAGCGACGGATTCGACCATGACTTCCATCGCAAATGGCTTCCTCAGATAGTCGACCACGCCCAACATTTCGGCATACGCTTTGTGCCGGCTGCCTTCATTGGCGGTCATCATGATCACCGGCGGAGCGTCCGGCAATTCGGCGAGGAATTCCAGCACCGGAAAGCCGCCCATGCGCGGCATCATCATGTCGGTCAGAACAAGATCGGGTTTTTGAGTCTGAATCAGACGGCGTCCGTCCTGCCCATTACTGGCCGCAAGGACTCGGTAACCAGCCCCATTCAGAACTCCCTGAATCGCAGCCGAAATGTCACGGTCGTCTTCGATCACCAGCACGGTCTTTTGTGAGTCTGTCATCGCCGGAGCATACTTTCAGGAAAGGTGAAGTTCCAGGGCTCACGCCCCATGGCAGTCACTTTGGAAAGTAGCAGGCACTTTCCAAGTGCCGTAGCCCTTGAAAACACGCGAATTGGCGGACGGCACACGGAGTGTGCCTGCTACTTTTGGGTTAAATCGAGTGCCACTGGGCTCATGCCCCATGGCGGTACCATTGTAGCGGAACGCACCTGTCGTTTCGACAACGGCGATGAATCCCGATCGACCGGCCTTCCCAGACATCTCGCGGGATCAATCGGCCAACGAAAGCGGCTGGGGGCGTTTCTCATCTCACGTCCAGTGTCTAGTGCTCTGTCAAAGGTTAACAATGTACGACGGGCATTCTTGTCCGACGACATTTCGACGGGCAAGAATGCCCATCGTACTCCTTTATGAGGCCTTGACAGAGCACCAGGCAGGGCTATTCGCTCTTCGATGACTTACTCGAGTCTGAACTGCCCGAGTCTGAACTGCCTTTGCTTTCAGACGAAGAAGACGGGCTTTCGCTGGCTTTCTTGGCAGCATCAGCGCCCTTTTTATAATTCTCGCTGCGATAGTCGGTCTGATAAAAACCGGTCCCCTTGAAGATGATCCCGCCACCGGCGCTGATGATGCGTTCGGCCTTGAGCTTCTTACACTTGGGGCACTTCTTTGTCGGCTCAATCTTGATCGACTGAAATTCTTCCCATTTGTTGTCGCAGGCGTGGCAGCGGTATTCGTAAGTTGGCATAGCGGTGCGTTTCGTGAGGGAAAATAAGTTGAAAGTTCAATAACGCGTCTGTCCACTAACCTTCCGGCGGCGCGCAGGAAACGATCACTCGTGCCGGGCGAACCACGCGGTCATGCAGTCGGTAGCCCATCTCCACAACCTGCAGCACCGTCATTGGCTCATGATCGGCCGATGGCACTTGAGTCAATGCTTCATGCAGATTCGGATCAAATGGTTTGCCGAGCGCATCAATGGGTTCAGCCGCATGCGCCTTCAGGACCTCCTTGAACTGATTGGCCACCATGCGAATGCCGTCCATCAGCGTCTGAAGATCACCGGTCTGTTCGGCCGAGGCAATAGCGCGATTCAGCCCATCCATCCCCGGAAGGATGTCGCGGACGAGTCGCAGCGATTCAAATTTTCTAGCATCTTCCTGTTCGCGATAGGTCCGACGGCGAAAGTTTTCCATCTCCGCCTGAGTTCGCAGAAGACGGTTTTGCAGGTCGTCGATCTTCGCCTGAAGTTCTGTCAAATTAGCCAAGGGTGAACCTGTATCCTCGGCCACTGCTTCTGCGACTGCGTCAGCTGCGACCTGATCTTGTGAGTGTTCGGATGAGCCGGGATTTGGCTTCGGTTGATTCATATTGAGCCCCATGAACCCGCACCGTCCGGAAGCAGCGGGTCGCCGTTCCGGCAGTGTTGTGTTTTGTAATATCAAAAACGAACGAGACGACAGTGCCAGAATCCAGCTTTGGCGACAAGTCGAACTTCTCTGCCCTGTGATGTTCAGAACAGCAAAAGTTTGCCGACAACAAAATCAGAAACGTCGGATCAGACTCTGACCATTCCACCAGACGCTGACGCTAATTCGACGCGTCAGGCGAATATGTTACTCATCCTCATCGGAGGCCTGACCAGAAAAGAAGGTCTTCACTTTTTCAAAAAACGACTTTCGCTGCGGCATCACATTTTTATGGTCCAGGTCGGCCAGTTTTCGAAGCAGTTCTTCCTGTTCGGAAGACAGCTTCCGAGGAATCTCCACCTGCACTTCCACCAGAAGATCACCCGGCCGGCCATTGCCGCCGCGCGGATCCGGCATGCCGAAGCCTCGCAGGCGATTGACCTCACCCGGCTGTGTCCCCGGCTTGATCTTCATCGTCTCACGGCCCTTGAGCGTGGGGATTTCAATCTCCGCTCCTAACGCCGCCTGAGCAAAAGTGACCGGCAACTGAAACGTCAGGTCCTGCCCGTCCCGTTGAAACAGCGGATGCTTCCTGACTTCAATATCCACGTACAGATCACCGCGTGGTCCGCCATTCAAACCTGCTTCACCCTCACCGCGGAGACACAACTGCATGCCCGTGTCGACGCCGGCAGGGATCGAAACCTCCCGATCGACCTCTTTCAGAGTACGCCCCTGACCGTTGCAGGACGCACACGAATCTTTCACCACCGTCCCGCGACCACGGCAGGCCGGACAGGCGGTTTGAAAGCGAAAGAAGCCCTGAGACTGAATGACCTGGCCCTGCCCGCCGCAGGTTGAACACTTCGCCGGGGATGTGCCCGGCTTGCAGCCTGATCCGTGGCAGGTTTCACAACCTTCGTGGCGCGTGATCCGCAGTTCGCGTTTGCAGCCACTGAAGGCTTCCGGAAGGTCGATCCGAACCGTGGCCTGCAGCGATTCTCCGCGTGAGGCTCCTGAACGACCGGCCTTTCGACCGCCACCCCCGCTGCTGCCACCAAACTGGCGTCCAAACCCTTCAAACAAATCTCCAAACGCGCTGAAGATGTCGTTGACGTCCTGAAATCCACCCCCGCCCGCAGCACCCTTGACGCCCGCATGGCCCAGTCGATCGTAGCGAGCTCGCTTGTCAGCGTCGTTCAGGACTTCAAAAGCCTCGGATGATTCTTTGAATTTCGTAATCGCTTCTTCGTCATTCGGATTGCGATCCGGATGATACTTCAGTGCAAGTTTCTTATACGCTTTTTTCAGCTCTTCCGGGGACGCATTGCGAGCCACGCCAAGCACTTCATAGTAGTCACGCTGAGTCGCCATGATGAATCGTGCCGAACAAGGATTTTCAGGAGGGCACTCGGTCCCACCAGGCTCACTGAGAACTGAAACAGACAAACCAACCTGGCCTGCCGTGACACACGACCGCCTGAATGTCGCCCGACATTCGACAGCCGGAATTTTCACCGGAAAATTTTCACGACGAAATCTTCAGGCCGGATTTTTCAGACAAAGCGTGGGCTTGACGCAAGGCGCTATCCCTCATAAGTGAGGTTCATCCAGACTCGCGCGGCTCAGAAAAGCAACGCGAACTCCCATCGGAAGAAACACACTCACTGAAAATGCACACGGGACACCATTGCTGGTGCCCCGTGTTTATGAAATCAGGCTTTCAAGGCCCATGATGACTGGACCAGTCCTTCACCACGAGCACCCGGCCTGTTAGCGGATAACACCTTCAGTCGCTGGCTTCTTTCCGCCTTCTGCGTCTTCAGACTTCGTCACCAGCACCTGAGTTGTAAGCATCAGGCCGGCAATCGAAGCGGCATTTGACAGCGCACTGCGAACAACCTTGGCTGGATCCAGAATCCCGGCGCTCAGCATGTCAACGTAAACGTCCTTTGACGCATCGTAACCCATGCTGCCAGACAACTGGCGAACTTCGTCAACGATTACAGCCCCGTCCTTACCGCAGTTGCCTGCGATCGTTCGAGCAGGAGCTTCAAGTGCTCGTGCAATAATACCAACGCCGATGGCTTCATCGCCAGTCAGAGTAAGTTTATTGACCGCGTCAATCGCTCGCAGCAGGGCCACACCACCGCCAGGAAGAATGCCCTCTTCGACGGCAGCGCGAGTTGCATGCAGCGCGTCTTCCATACGGGCCTTGGTCTGCTTCATCTCTACTTCGGTGGATGCACCAACAGAGATCACGGCAACACCACCGGTCAGCTTGGCAAGACGTTCCTGAAACTTTTCACGATCGTAATCGCTGTCGGTCTTTTCGATGTGATCGCGGATCTGCTGAACGCGAGTCTTGATCACGGAGTCCTTGCCTGCGCCTTCGATGATGGTGCAGTTGTCCTTGGTGACTTCGACGCGACGAGCACTACCGAGGTGCGACATTTCCACAGATTCCAGCTTAATACCGAGATCCTCTGAAATCATCGTGCCACCGGTCAGAACAGCCATGTCGCCCAGCATCGCCTTACGACGGTCGCCGAAGCCTGGTGCCTTCACAGCACAAACCTTCAGAATGCCACGCAGCTTGTTAACCACAAGGGCCGTCAAAGCTTCACTGTCAATGTCTTCCGCAACAACAAGCAACTGCTTGCCGGCACGAGCGACCTTTTCGAGCAATGGCACGAAATCGCGAAGGCTGGAGACCTTCTTTTCGAACATAAGAATGACGCAGTCTTCCAGAACGCACTTCATGTCTTCGGCCTGAGTCACGAAGTAAGGGCTGATGTAACCCTTATCGAACTGCATGCCTTCAGAAAATTCCAGTGTCGTGCTGTTACCCTTGCCTTCTTCGACGGTGATCACACCATCGCGACCAACGCGTTCCATGGCGTTGGCAATCATGTCGCCAATGGCCTTGTCGTTGTTGGCAGAAATCGCACCGACCTGAGCAATCTGCTGCTTGGACTCAACGGGGCGAGCCATCTTTTCGAGACTCTTCAGAGCTGCTTCAACAGCCTTTTCGATCCCTTTGCGAACGATCGTCGGGTTGGCTCCCAGCGTGATGCTGCGAAGACCTTCGTTGTAGATCGCTCGTGCCAGGACGGTCGCCGTCGTCGTGCCGTCGCCAGCCGTGTCGCTGGTCTTGCTGGCAACTTCGTTGACCAGCTTGGCACCCATGTTCTCGTAAGGATCTTCCAGTTCCACTTCCTTGCTCACAGTCACACCGTCTTTGGTGACAACTGGATTTCCGAAGCTCTTGTCGATAATCACGTTTCGGCCGGTTGGACCCATCGTCACTGCGACAGCTTTGGTCAGTGTCTCCACGCCTCGCTGCAGCTTGAGGCGGGCTCGATCGTCAAATAAAAGTTGCTTTGCCATTCGGAGGTTCCTTCAGCGATCAGACGCTGCGATATTTTGAATGAATTCAGAACAGGCGATGCAGATCAATGTGATCCGCCTGGTGGAGGTCGACCTGAAGCCAGGTCGACCATTTGGCAGCTTACGACGTGCGACTAGACCAGCTTCGCCAGAATATCGCTCTCTCGCAGAATCTTGACCTCTTCGCCGTCGACTTCGATTTCCGTTCCGCCGTACTTGCCGAACAGAACCTGGTCGCCAACCTTAACGCTGACCGCACAACGCTCACCACTGTCAAGCAGTCGGCCTGGGCCAACAGCAAGCACGGTGCCACGCTGCTGCTTTTCTTTAGCAGCGTCTGGAAGAACGATACCACCGGCTGTGGTTTCTTCAGCTTCGTTTGGACGAACTACAACGCGATCATCAAGTGGATTGATTTTCATATTAAGGTCAACTCCGTAAATGTCTGAGCCCGGCTCAGAGTGTGATTGAATTAAATTAAAGAAATCAGAATCTGGCTCGTTGAAAGACTGAGCCCGCGGATACCCGGCTGCAAAGTCCGGCCTGTTACCAGACACGGACTTCTGCACTGTTTCCCGGATTACATCATCCCAGGCATGCCCATTCCGCCCATGCCGGGCATTCCGCCGCCCATGCCACCCATACCACCGTCGTGGTGATGGTCGTCGTGATGACCGTCTTCTGCCTTCTTAGGCTCATTGACAACGATGCAGTCTGTTGTCATCAGCAGGGACGCCACGCTGAACGCATTCTGCAGAGATGTTCGCACAACCTTCGTTGGGTCGATCACACCGAACTGCAACATGTCACCGTAGGTGTCATTCAGAGCGTCGTAGCCGTAACTGAACTTCTTTTCTTTCTTGACGCGATTTGCAACAACCGCACCATCAAGTCCGGCGTTCTGAGCGATCGTTCGCAGGGGCATTTCCAGAACACCACGAACCAGCTCGACGCCGAATTCTTCGTCACCCTTGACCGACAGAGCGTCCAGAGCTGAAGCACATCGCAGCAATGCGACGCCGCCGCCAGGAACAATCCCTTCTTCGATCGCAGCACGAGTCGCTGCGAGAGCGTCGTCGATCAGGTCCTTGCGTTCCTTCATTTCTGTTTCAGTCGCAGCACCGACGTTGATCTGAGCCACTCCGCCTGCCAGCTTGGCAAGTCGTTCCTGCAGCTTTTCACGATCGTATTCGCTTTCGGTACCTTCAATTTCGCGACGAATCTGTTCAGCTCGACCCTGAATGTCGCTCTTCTTCCCGCCACCTTCGACGATGACCGTCTTGTTGGCGTCAATGCGAACTCGCTTCGCCTTGCCCAGATCGGAAAGCTGAATGTTTTCCAGCTTAATGCCCAGATCCTTGAAGAACGCCTTGCCGCCAGTCAGCACTGCCAGATCTTCCATCATCGCCTTGCGACGGTCGCCATAACCCGGAGCCTTGACCGCAACAACCTTCACGATGCCGCGCATCTTGTTGACAACAAGGGTCGACAACGCTTCGCCTTCGATGTCTTCAGCGATAATCAGCAATGGAACATTGCCTTTGGAAATCGCTTCCAGCAGCGGAACCAGCTGACGAGCACTGCTGATCTTTTCTTCGTGCAGAAGAATTCGGCAGTTATCAAGAGCCACTTCCTGCTCGTCTTCATCTGTGATGAAGTGCGGAGACAGATAGCCGCGGTCGAACTGCATCCCTTCGACGAGTTCAACTTCTGTATTTACATGCCGGCCTTCTTCAACAGTGATTACACCGTCCTTGCCGACCTTCATCAAAGCATCTGCAAGAATCTCACCGATCTCTGCGTTGTTATTGCCAGCGATTGATGCCACCTTCGCGATGGATTCGCGATCAGTTGCCTTCACAGGCTTGGACATCTTATGCAGAGCTTCGACAACGGCAGTAATCGCCTTCTGAGCACCGCGGCTTAACGCCATCGCGTCCGCACCGGCGGCGATGTACTTCAAAGCTGAGCGATATAGGGCTTCAGCAAGAACCGTCGCAGTCGTCGTGCCGTCACCGGCGACGTCGTTGGTCTTGGAAGCAGCTTCCTTCACCAGCTGAACAGCAACATTCTCGTACGGATCTTCCAGTTCGATGTCTTCGGCGACGGTCACCCCGTCCTTCGTCACCTTTGGCGCGCCCCAACCCTTGTCCAGCACGGCATTCCGTCCGCGAGGTCCCAAGGTGCTGGCAACTGCCTTCGACAGTTTCGAAACGCCGGAAAGCAGGCTTTTGCGAGCCTCTTCGTCGAACGTCAGTAACTTAGCCACGGCTTCTCCTCAAATTTGTCAACACAATCAATTACGGATCAAAGCTCTTCAGTCAAAACACACGCTCATCGCGAGCAACAACGGCATCGGCAACAAGAGTGGCAGAGAATTTAGAATGGCTCCGCGAGATTGCAAACCCTGTGCCGCGGGACATTCAATCAACGCAAACCTATTGCGATAAACGACTTGCGAAATTTAAAAAACCGAACGTGTCGACCGCCACGGTTTCAGGCCGTCTTTTTGGCAGACGAACCGCGAGGTGTTTACCCACATGGCTAAAATTGTGCAGGGGTGGAACGTTTTGATCCAGATGGAAAGCTGTTTGCCCAAAGTGGGCCAGTCGGCGTGTCGGGATTCTCCGACCGGAATCTGACGCCATTCTTCGGAAATCGACAGGTTTCAGAGGAAAAACACACTCACAGAAGCCTCTTAAGACTCGTATAACACAAAGTTGCCGATTCTGCCGGTTCCTGCATGATATTTGCACTGGATTGACGAACCGCGGCAACGGATTGATTGTCGAAGTTAAAATTCTGTCGGAAGCGGGGAAGAACGGTTCAACCCGGGTTCGGAGATTTGATATTCATTTTGGGGAGCGTGCAAGATGCTAGTGCTCAGTCGGAAAATTGGGGAGTCCATCCAGATTGATGGAGGTATTCGAATCACCGTAACCAAGGTACAGGGTGGTCGGGTGCGATTGTCGATCGAAGCCCCGCAAGAAATGCGTGTCCTTCGGAAGGAGTTGACCGAGACCGCGAATCCATCAGGTGTGCAGCCGGAGGTGAATTCGTCGACCAACTAACGCCAACGCCGTTTTCGGATTTCAGCTACGAATAAAGCCTGAACTGCCAGTGACGGAGTTGATGCCAGTAGCGTACGGAACTGACGTCTCAGGCTTTTTTCCTTGAGTGCTCTCGCCTCGCTACTTGCCGAACCTCAAACAAGTGTTCACAGTGTGACGCGCCAAGGAATTACTCCCGCTTCGCCTGTGGGTCCGCGTCGATGATCGTCCGCAATACGCTGGAATTTGTTTTATCCTTCTGGTCTGGTGCGTCTTCGTTCCTTGGGACAACACCTCCATCGCTTGAAGCTGCACTCGGAGTCGCCTACAACCGGGGAAAGTTGCCGGAGATCGGCGCCCGGTTGCCGTCATGAATGATCAGTGTGCAGCAGGTTTTTCCAACGCCGCAAAATCTTTTCGCGGACCAGTTTTCACAAGACATGCCAGACACGATCGTTGAACTTCGGCATCACGATGAAGCACGGGCCCTCTTTGGGTTTCGTGATGAGAACCTTCGACGGCTTTGTTCAACGACCGGAGCTCAGGTCGTTTTGCGAGGCAATCAGGTGCGCATCTCCGGCAACGACAATCAGGTTCGCCGCTGTGGTGAGATGCTTCAAAAGTGGCGCGATATCCTTAAGCACAATCACGATCTGACACCTTCCGACATCGACGTGTCGCTTGGCTCAGAGCCATCAGGCAGACCCGGCATGATTCATTCTGATTCTCATCACGGCAGCCATTCCTCCTCCGAATCCTTTGCCCCAAATCGGGCGACTCAGGAGATGCGAACCGGTGGCGGCAAAGACCGTGTCGGTCAGATTCGCGCCAAGACGGACGGGCAAAAGGTTTACATGGACGCGATCCGCAAGCACGAGCTGGTGCTATGCGACGGTCCGGCCGGGTCCGGCAAATCGTATCTGGCCGTCGCCTTGGCTCTGGAAGCTTTGCGCGCTGAACATGTCCGCAAGATCGTGCTCGTTCGTCCGGCAGTTGAAGCGGGTGAGAAACTGGGTTTTTTGCCTGGCGACATGTTTGCCAAGGTTAATCCGTTCCTCAGACCGCTGCTGGACGCAATCAACGACATGCTGGACCACGAACAGGTCCGCCGCTACATGGCGAATGATGTGATCGAAATCGTGCCGCTGGCATTCATGCGAGGCCGAACGCTGAACGACACGTTTATGATTCTTGACGAGGCTCAGAATACCACGACGACCCAGATGAAGATGTTCCTGACCCGCATGGGCCTCAATTCCCGCATTGTCGTTACAGGCGATGCAACCCAGATTGACCTTGAAAAGGGTGTCGAAAGTGGCCTTAAGGATGGCATTCAGAGGCTTTCTCACATTCCTGGGGTTGCGATTGTGAAGCTAAATGGACAGGATATTGTCCGACATCGGCTGGTCCGGGAGATTGTTTCGGCGTACGAAGCAGACACTGTTCAGGAACTTCATCGGTCCTGAGCACGTATTTTTCGGCACCTGCCAGCGCGACGGACGCACATCCGTCGGCCGTTGCTTACATGGTCACAATTCTGCTGGAACCGTCGGTGAAATTACCGCTGAGTTCGCTGGTTCGTTTCGCCAAACGCTTTTGCCGATGCTGGTTGACGTCGTCGTCGCCGGTTGCTGCTTTTGAGTCCGTCGCAGGATAATCGCCATGTCGTTCTTTGGAACAAGGCGAACGCGACAGGCTCGCGTCTTCCGCCCGATTCCCTCAGTCTGGGATCGTTTTCTTTCCGCCTTTCGTGACTACAAAGTTCTCACGCACGTTCTGATTGCCGCTCTGGCAACCATTGGGCTGATGATCGCTGTGCAGGCCTGGCGGTCTCGATTTACCTATCGAGCCGGTCAGGTTGCAACGGTCGGCGTTCAGGCTCGAGTGGACTTTGAAGTTGAGAACGTGCGTGAGACTCAGCGGATTTATGATGAAGCCATCAAGGCGGCCCCGCTGGTGCTGATTCAGGAATCCGCCATTATCGATCGTCTGCAGTCCCAGTTGCGGGACCAGTTGAGCGAAATTGCCAACGCAGAAACTATAGATCGAGTCGCCCTGCAGACTCTGGCAGCGTTCGGGATGACCACCGGTGACTCGACCGCTCGTGAAACCGCTTTCAGTCTTCTGAAAAATCAGCTGCGCGACGCCGACGAATCGAAAGGCAAACGCCTTGATGATCTGATGCTCGAATTTGACTCACTGCTCAAAGATGCTCGCAATTTGGGACTGATCGATTCCACCTCCGCTCGAAGATTTCTTGGCGATGCCGCGGACGTAACTGCGCCCCTGAACCGCAATCGATCGATCAAAGTCGTCGACGCCACCGGCGCAATTCTCCACAACGGAGTCCTGGCCGATGTCCTGCTCCAGGAGCAACTTCGGGAAACCGGTCGCCTTGGAAAAATGTGGCCTCGCCTGACACGGCTGTCCGCAATTCAGGCGTCGATTGATACATGGCTGCAACTCAACCTGAAGAACCAACTGAAGCTGGATGCCGCGGCCACGGACGCGGAACTTAAACTGGCCGGCACGTCGGCTGAGCCAAAGTTCGATAAGTATCCGGCTGGAACGATAGTGATCCCTGCGGGCACGCAGCTTGGCGAATCCGACAAACAACTCGGACTGCTTTGGCTTGAATATGAAAAGCATGAAGCCAGCATCACAGGCTTTCAGCGCGTCAGCCGCATCTGGGGCGCGGGAATGCTGATTGTGCTGCTTGTAGTTTTGTTCGGAGCGTTCCTGAAATTCGCCGCCCCGGATATGCTCGAAGAAACCTCAAGGCTGCTGATCTTCGTGGGCATGTGCATCGCCACAGTGTTCCTTGGCACCGTGGTGAGCCGCGATCCATGGCGAGCCGAAATTATTCCTTTGCTGGCCGCCGTCATGATCACGGCCATCGCCTACAGTCAGGTTGTTGCCATCATGACAGCCTTCTGCCTGTCGCTCATGATTTCAATGGCGACTGTTGGCGACCTCGGCCATTTCGTGTCGCTGATGACGATCTGCGTAACTTCCATTCTGCCTCTGCGACGGATCAAATCGCGGCTGGTGATGATCAAGGTCGGGTTTCTCGTCGCTGCGGTTGCGTTCTATGCCGTGTGGGGCGTTGGTGTCATGCAGGCGCATGGAGCGGACGCGACCTGGCGAAACATCGGGATCATTGTGACCGCTCTGAAGTTTGCCGGCTGGTCGCTCGTGTGCTGTTATCTGGTCGCCGGAAGTTTGCCGTTCATCGAACAGGCGTTTGGAGTTGTGACGGACATCAGTCTGCTGGAGCTGACTGGCGTTTCGCACCCGCTACTGCAGGAACTGGCTCGCCGCGCTCCTGGCACTTACAACCATTCGATGACCGTAGCATCGCTGGCTGAAGCCGCTGCGGAATCCATCGGCGCGAATGGTCTGCTGGCCCGCGTGGGCGCTTATTTTCATGACATCGGCAAGATGACGAAGGCCGAATACTTTATCGAGAACATGACGGAAGGCTCGGAGAACCATCATAAATCGCTTGCGCCGGCGATGAGCACTCTGATTATCATCGGGCATGTGAAGGATGGTCTGGAGCTGGCTGAAGAGCACAACCTGCCGGAGCCTCTGCAGAACTTTATTGAACAGCATCATGGGACGACGCTGGTGGAGTATTTCTACCACGAAGCGACTCGCAAGCGAGATGAGGACCATCGGACAGATGCGGATGAATCCAGTTTCCGGTATCCCGGTCCGAAGCCACAGTCACGTGAGACGGCTGTGCTGATGCTGGCGGATGCAGTGGAAAGTGCCAGCCGGACTCTGAAGGAACCGACACCCAAACGCATTCAGTCGCTGGTGCATGAAATCAGCATGAAACGCCTGCTGGATGGTCAGTTTGACGAGTGCAATCTGAAGATGAATGAGATCAGAATGATCGAAGAATCGCTGATCAAATCTTTGCTGGCCGCGCATCACGGACGTGTTCGCTATCCGGGTCAGAAAACAGCGTGAGTCCGGTGGCCAGCTTTCCAGAATCGGCTTCTGATCAGAATGGGCGCATGAGTTACGAAATTGATATCAGCAATCGTCAGCAGGTTGTGCCAGTCGACCTGGAAGCGTTGCGGGCAGCCGTGCAGAGTGCCCTCGAAATTGAACAGGTCCGCTCCGCCGTGCTTAGTATTTCGCTCGTGGACAATGCGACCATTCACACAATGAATCGCGATCACCTGCAGCACGATTACCCGACGGACGTGATCAGCTTTCAGCTCGACTTCCGCTCGGACGGAGACGATGACAGCGATTTTGATGACACCGACGACGAGAATGCGGACTGCGACGAGAACGCGGACTGCGACGAGAATGCGGACTGTGACGAGGACAACAGCGAAGACGACGAGGAATGCGACGAATCAAATTCCGAGTCCCCATCTGACGAATCCAGCGTTGCCGATGAGCATACCAACGATGCTCCAGACTGCCAGCAGTTACGAGCAGCCGGAGCTGCCATCGAAGGGGAGATCATCGCCAGCGTCGAAATGGCCGCGCAGATGGCCGGTGATGCTGGGTGGGATGTTCAGTCGGAGCTGACGCTTTACGTGATCCACGGGATGCTTCACATCTGCGGCTACGATGATCTGACCGACGACGAACGAGTTCTCATGCGCTCTCGCGAAGCCGCCATTCTTACGGCGCTGGGTCAATGTTAGTCGATTTGCAGGGGCATCGTCGTAGCGGAAGCCGCCAAGGCTTTCGGAATGCTGGCATATCAAGCACTCAACCGAAACGCTTGGCGTGTTCCGCTACAAAGTAAGTCAAACGAATGACTTATCGGTGACTGTGACTACCGAGGCGATAAACGTTGAAATGGCCTATTGAATCCGGTGCGTAGGCACGGGCCGACCAGGGCGGAAGCTTTGAAGAGACACCACATTCATCGTTGCGCCGACGGCCGATGTGGCAGCTGACAGCTCTTCTCGGACCATGATTTCCAGATCGGCCGGGTCGATGGCAACGCGCGCGTTGACGACGACATTGGCCGTGGAGGTCGTTGCTCCGGAGGCCAGGGACAGTTCCGGGCCGGTGGCGTTGCTGACAACGTTGGCGACTGCGTAGCTGGCGTCGCACAATCCAATCACTTTCAAGTGAGCTGCTTCGGAACTTGTGGCCAGCAGGCGGACATGCAGGCGCTGAATCAGATCCATCAGCAGGGCATCCAGCTCAAATTCGCTCTGTGATTCGACAACCACCTGACTGTTGAGCCAACCGAGTTCCGCTTCGCCTTCCGCATAAATATCGTAATCGACTTCCATCACTCGCTTGGCAAACTGACCACGCAGCTCAAGCGTCTCAAACAGAGCACCGAAGCCATCGCCAGTCTTCGCGGAGCATCTCAACACGGGTCGTCCGGGATATTCCTTCTCGATCAGACTCTGCAGCTCCGCCACATCCTCCGCCGAAAGTTCATCGACGCGATTGATGATGACAAAATCGGCTTCTTCAATCTGCTTGCGAAAGATGTAGTTGGCCTTGGGGGAAAAGCCGCTCGTCGCTTCGCCGCGCAGAATTCGCAGCCCATGACTCGGCTTCAGGATGACACCGTACGGAGCAATATCCAGTGGCACGCCATACACTTCCGTCAGCGGACGAATCACTGTCGCGACAAGGTCTGTGCAGCTGCCGACTGGTTCAGCCAGAATCACATCCGGCAACTCCCCTTCACCGAGATGCTCAACCGTTGATGTCAGCGCGTTGAAGTTGCAGCAGAAGCAGGAACCCGCCACTTCACCCACATCGAAGCCCTGCGATCGCAGACTTTGAGTATCCACAAGATCGGTGGTCTGGTCGTTGGTAACAATGCCGACCTTCTTGCCTTGGTTCATGTAGTGGCGAGCCAGGCGAGAAATTGTGGACGTCTTACCGGCACCAAGAAATCCACCGACCATGATGTAAACAGGTTTCATCGTCTTTGTGTCTTACGCTGCAGAGATGGGATGAGGAAACTGGGAACCAAAAAATCAGCTAACAACCAAAAATCAAGGCTTTTGATCCGGTACTTCGAGACGACAACAGCCCAGATCAAGAACTCGCGTACCCTTTTTTGTCGAGCAGTGCAGGTCTTCGTGCAGTCGATAGTACATGAATCGGCCCTCGCGTCTGACTTCCACGAGATTGGCGTACTTCATAATCTTCAGGTGATGCGAAATGGTGACGACTTCGGCCTCCAGCAGTTCAGCAATATCGCCGACGGTCAGCTCACCATATCGAAGCGCGTTGAGGATCTTGAGCCGATGAGGATCGCTCAAGGCCTTAAGTCGCTCTGCACAAAAATCCGCGTCAAATACTTCCTGAGCCACGGCGTTCACCATTTTTGAACCGCTATTCTGAAGGTCATCATTCCGTGAAAGTATGTTACCTTCGTTCTGTCCACAAGGCAAACCGCGGTTCCTGCCAGAATCCGCCGTGTCCTCTTGCGGCAGTTCACAAACGCAAACGATATGGCTCTAATGTTCGTCTGAATGTTGTTGCGATGCATGATAATCAAACTTGACTCGAATGGAATCTGAAAGTGTGCAATTGGTGTCAGCGATTTCGGATGGGCGTGAGCAGTATGTTCCGTGGGGAGAACGCGTGTTCCTTCACAGCGCTTCGGCTGTTTTCACCGGCTGTTGTGATCGCATTGTTTCTGAGCGGTTGCACGTCTAAATCAACGGCTCCAGAATTGTCAGATTCAGATTTTCCGGAACAGGCGACATGGGACGAAGTGATCCGAAAGGCTCAGGGCAAAACGGTACACATCGGCATGTGGGACGGTGATCCCATGATCAACGCTTACATTCGTGACTGGGTTGCGCCGCGGCTGCTGAAGGAGCACGGGATCACGCTTCAGCAGATCGGATCTCAAGGAGCCGCCACGGTCAGCAGGCTAATGGTGGATCTGGAATCCGGGCGATCGACCGGGGACTTTGATCTGGTCTGGATCAATGGAGAAAACTTTTACCAGCTGCGAAAAATGCAGGCCCTGTACGGACCTTTCACCGATCGACTTCCAAACAGCAGATACATCGACTGGATGAATCCATTCATTGCGATGGACTTTCAACAGACGGTCGACGGATACGAATGTCCGTGGGGCAATGTCCAGCAGGCGCTCATCTGCAACAGTGAACACGTCCCGGAGCCACCTCGAACTTTGGATCAGCTGGCTGCGTGGATTCATCAGCATCCCGGTCGATTCACCATCGACAACGGTTTCACCGGCATGACGTTTTTGAAGTCGCTGTTGTACGAATTCGCTGGCGGACGCGATTCTCTGAACGGCCCTTTTGACGAAGCAAAGTATCTTGCCGCATCGGCGAAGTTGTGGACGTGGCTTCGTGAGGTTCAGCCGCATCTCTGGCGACAAGGCGAAACGTTTCCCGAAAATGTCGCGCAGCTGCATCAGCTATTCAGCAATGACGAAGTTGACTTCACCATGAGCAACAACGACGGAGAAGTCGACAATAAGGTGCTTCAGGGTGTGTTGCCGGAACATGCCAAAGCGTTCGTGCTGGAATCCGGATCTATTCGAAACTCGCATTACCTTGGCATCCCGGTGAATGCTGCCAACAAAGCGGCAGCGATGGTGGTTGTCAACTTTCTGATTTCGCCGGAAGCCCAATTGCAGAAGGCTATGCCTGCCGTCTGGGGCGACGGGACGGTACTATCCACGGAACTGCTGCCGGAAGAATGGAAGAACAAACTGGAGCACATCGACGGCCGAACTCGCGTGCCTCCGCGATCCGAACTGGAACGCAGTGCGTTGATGGAACCCGCGCCGGAGATCATGATTCGACTGAATGAAGACTTTCGCCGAGAGATCATCGAACGTGCCAGGTAGCTTGTCCATTTTTCGTCCGCGACTCAACCAGCTGCCCGGCCTTCTGCTGCTGTGCGTGATGATCGTACTGCCGGTCGCGTGGATGATCGGGTACGCGCTGGTCTACAGTCTCGGTGGAATCGGAATGTTGAGCCGCGGCTGGACGACGATTCATTGGCGTGCGATCCTCGACAGCGGGGAACTCTGGAAGAGCCTGCTTTACAGTGCCGGACTTGCGGCCGGTATCAGTGGGTTCTCCACTTTTGCGGCATGGGCGTTTGTGCTGCTGGCTCCGGAATCTCGGCATCGTCCGAGCGTCCTTGGTCTGATTTGTCTTCCGCTTGCAACGCCCGCGGTGGTTATGGCGGTGATGGTTTATCAGATCCTCAATCCCGGCGGCCTGGTGGCTCGCGTTGCTTTTCACGCGAGCCTGATTGCATCGCCGTCGGAGTTTCCTGTCATGGTCAGCGATGTCTGGGCGATCGGCATCCTGCTTGCCGGAATCCTCAGCACGCTGCCTCTGCTGACTCTGTTCTTTCTGAAGACCTGGACGACGGCTCGCATTGATCATTATTGTCGACTTGCCGAATCGCTCGGTGCTACCCATCTGCAGGCGAGATGGAAGATTGCCGGACCCATGCTGCTTGCGCGCGGCCGTTCGCTGATCCTGCTCACGTTTTTGTGGAATCTGGGCAGCTATGAAATTCCTCTGCTGCTGGGACGGCAATCGCCGCAGATGTATTCCGTGCTGATTCAGCGGCGATCCGGTCAGTACAACCTGCTACAGCGACCGGAAGCGTTTGCGCTGGCGACTGTTTATCTGACCGTCGTCAGTCTGGGTGTTGGTGTGCTGCTGTTGTGGAGACGGAGACATGAGTAGCTCCGCAAGCAAACAGCCTTCGCTGGTCATAAGACTGATCATCGCTGCCGCAGCGGCCGGAATTGTGATGTCGTATGGGCTGCTGTTGATCTTGTCACTGGGCAGCGGCTGGACGTTTCCTAACCTTCTGCCGGATCGAATGAATTTCGTACCGTGGAGGGCGTTTGCTTCCGATCGAGACGTGCTGATCAAAGCGCTGCTGACATCCACGGGACTCAGTCTGATTGTAGGCGGTCTTGGAACATTTATGGGCCTTGTGATCGGACGTACGGTGCGTCGATGGAACTCGGAAACCGTGCGATTTTTGATCTATCTGCCGTTTGTTGTCGCACCTGTGATTGCCGCGATCTGCCTCTACGATCTGCTCATTCGACTGCGTGTCGCCGGCACTCCCGCAGGCGTCATTTTCTCGCAGTGCATTTTTGCCACCAGCTTTGCGGCCGTCTATTTCAGTGAACTTTGGACGAGGAAAACGGATCGCCTGGAGGATCTTGTTTGGAGTCTCGGAGGATCTACGTTTGCCGTGTGGCGTCACGTTGTGATCCCGGAGGGTTCAGGGCTGATCGTGGTTTGTTTTCTGCAGGCCTGTTTGTATTCGTGGCTCGACTATGGACTGGTGTCGGTGATCGGCGGCGGCAACGTGCAGTCACTGACTTTGAGGATGTTTGGTTATATTCGTGAGGCCAGTGTGAATCAGGCGGCGCAGGCGGCACTGATCCTGCTGTTGCCTGCCCTGGCCGGTTCGATTGTGACGGCCGTGTATTATTTTCTTCGACGTGCGGAGGATTCGCAGTCGTGACTTCAGCAGAACAGCAGCCGGAGGATTCACGCGGCCGAACGGATTTATTTCAGGTCACGAGTCTCAACGTGAACTATGGATCTCAGACGATTCTGAGCGACGTCTCGTTTCCACTTCAGGCCGGGAAGACTCTTGTCGTGCTGGGTGAATCGGGCTGCGGGAAGACGACGTTGCTGCGGGCGATCGCCGGGCTGGTGCCGATCACGACAGGGGAGATTTGCCTGAACGGACGAATCATCACAGCGCTGGCTCCGCGTGATCGAGGCGTGATTTATCTCGATCAGGAACCGCTGCTGTTTGAGCATCTGACTGTGGCGGAGAATATCGCCTTTGCGATGCGACTTCAGAAGCAGTCGGAGCAGATCATTCAGAGTTCGGTCGAACAGATGTTGGATGCGATTGATCTGCGTGACCATGCAAAGAAGAAGGACTGGCAATTGTCCGGTGGACAGAAGCAGCGAGTCGCCTTTGCGCGAGCCGTTCTGGCGAAGCCGCAGTTGTTGCTGCTGGATGAACCCTTCTGCAGTCTCGACGGGAAGACTCGTGGCCAGATGCAGAGTCTGTTTGCGGAGATCAGTCACCTTTTTTCACTCACGTCAATCTTTGTCACTCACGATGTGAAAGAAGCCCTGATCGTCGGCCATCAGTTCGTCCGAATGTCCGGAAGTCACCTATTTCTGTATCCCGATCGCGATGCCTTTCTTCGCGATGAAGCGACCGGCATTCCGGATGAGATCGCTTTTTGGCTTTCACAGACTTATGACAGCAATCAGCCAGACGTTGAGAAACCGTGAGCCCTCAAACCGGCCCGCGGTGAAGCTTTTGAAGTTGCGAGTTTCCGACAATCACAAGTCCCTTCTCCCCTGCGGGGGAGAAGGTGGCCGATAGGCCGGATGAGGGGGCTTTCGATGACGGCAGCGTGCGAACAAAGGCACCTCGCCCTGCCCCCAAGGAACCAGCGAAGCGCCGGCCCACCATGGTCAATTTTCCGGCAAAAGGTCATTCGGCTCGAAATTCCTAAACAAATTGAGCCGCCTGGCCTCTTCTCTGTTGCTTGTGAATGACGCCCTTATGGTTTTTCTGAAAATCGTGAGATCCAGGAAGGCGTCTGAAGAGTTCTCATGTTCGTTCAACATTGAGTTTCTGTTGCGAGTCTTCGCGGATCCCGTTGAAGATCATTCCGTATCTGAAGGAGAATGTCGATGGCATCACTGCTCCTGGATTCCAAGGTGGAAAATATTCGTGCGTTGCCTCTGGTCGCCGACATGGGGCTGGAGGACAATTTATGCCGTTCGTGCCGAAGTGTTGAAGCTCCGACGCGTTTGGGAACGGACGGTGACTGAGTTCCGGCAGGCTCGCAAGGATGCCAAAAATCGTGCTCGAGCAAAAGCCCGTGCGGACTTCGAATACTTTCGCACAGGCAAATCCACCACCGTTGTCCCCGAACACAGCACTCGGATGGGCCAGTATGCATCCCGAGCAGCTCAGTCTCTTCTGAGCATGGAGCAGCGTCTGGGTCGTTCAGCGGACTTCACCGAAGAATTTCTGGAACGGCATTCCTATTCGGCGGTGGGATTGGCCATCCTTCCGATGATGGCACTTCAGGTCGTCCCGTTGTTTCTGGCTCCGGCCGCGGTCATCGCCTGCGATCCATTTCTGTTCATTGAGCTTCCCGACGAACCCGGCAAACTTCGAATGCTCGGCCACTGGTACTGGCAACAACAGGCCGACGGATCAAAGAAGCTGCATGTTCATGTTTGATTTTCTACGCGGCCACATTTGCTGCACGTAAGCCAGAACCCGGGTGACTCGCGCTACTGTTGTTCGGATGAACAACCAGGTTTTAAACCGCCCGAGAATCCAAGGGACAAGCCAGCCGTAATCCGATAAAATCGTGGTTCATTGAGTCCGATCTTCGAAGCGGAGAAATCGGTACACTCGACCGCTCCGTTCGCTCACCGTTCCACGCAGGGATCAATGCGTTTTCCGCGTGGCGTTTCCGCCCACGGAGAAACGAGCCAACTAAGAAAGTCCCGCCCCCGTTGCTCTGCACGAAGTCCAGAGGGGGACGGTCGATGCCCCAATTAGTTGGGAAAGTTGGCAACGAATGTCGGGCGATCGCTGGGCACTTTTAATGCGACTCGAAATAATTCCGCAGAAAGCGCGCCCGATGCCGCATTGGCCCGCGATCTACGTATAGGAAGGGTCGTCATGAGCCAGCCGGATGAGCACCAACAAAGCCTTTTGCAGGCAGCAAAGAACGGAGACGATGATGCGCTGGGGGAATTAATTGAGAACTTTCGTCCCTTGCTGCGTGCTGATGCTCAACGGACTCTGAGGGATATTCAGGGGCGAGTTGACGCTTCGGACGTGGTTCAGATGACCTGGTGGTCGGCGTTTCGAGCGTTTCCCCGCTTCACGGGCGATGTCGATGCGTTTGTTGGCTGGCTGAGAAAAATTCATGAGCGAAATCTTCAGGACGCCGTACGAGATCAAAATGCTGAGAAGCGTGCCATCGATCGGGAGGTGGCACCATCTGCCGTACTGCCAAATGCTCCCGCGAGACTCACATCACCCAGTCAGGGATTCGTTCGCCAGGAACAGCAGGAGCAAATGAACACTTGCCTTGCTCTGCTCCCGGCGGCTCAAAAGGAGGCGTTGCGATTGCGGTTCTACGAGGGCCTGTCCGTTGCAGATATCGTTAAACAAATGGGGCGAAGCGAGACGGCCATTGCGGGCCTTCTGAAACGTGGGCTCAGTGCTCTTCGGGCGATGATGAATGATCAGATGCAGGATTAGGCAACTCATCGTCACCAATCCGGGATGTTGATTTAGTCACAACCTGAGCCGCGAGGCGCTAGCCGCGGGTGTTGATGTAATGCTGTCAGAGATCATCTTCGTTTAACCCGTGGGCGACAGACCATGTTTTTCACTCGACCTGGCCTGTCGGCCACGGGTTAAACGATTCAATCAACATCCCCCTGGCCGCGAGCATTTTCGTTGTGTTTTTAAGACACTCACCCGCAGTTAGCGCTTTGCGGCTCACAAGCGCCACAGATCGCTGTTGCCTTCAGTCGTCATTGTCAGGCGATCATCAAGCAAAACGCAGGACGCCAGATTTTTTTTCCAATCAGTGAACAGGTCATTCTATGAACCAGCCACGTCCGCCTGCTGATCCTGAAAAAGAACAACGGCTCAATGCCATACTCGCCGAATACCTGAAACGCAGGGATGCCGGGCAAACGGTCAGTCAGGCCAATTTGCTGAAGGCCTATCCGGATTTTGCAGATGGATTGCAATCGTACTTCGAAGGCGAAGCGATGATCGGTGATCTGGCAGTCGCGACGACAAAGCAACGTCCATTGCCAGCGTCCGAGCAAGTGCCGGCCGATCTTCGAGAAACCGTCAGGCCAGGGGCCATGGAATCCGACACGTCATCTGGCTTCGCGCCTCGAAACTTTGGACGCTATGAATTGCTCAGGCCGCTGGGTGAAGGAGCGATGGGGAGCGTGTACCTTGCGAATGACACGCTGCTCGAACGCAAGGTTGCCCTGAAGGTTCCCAAGACCGAAGGCACCAGCAACGCGGAGTTTATGGCTCGCTTCACCCGCGAAGCAAAGGCAGCCGCCGGGCTGAAGCATCCGAATATTTGCAGCGTTTTTGACGCTGGCGAATACAAGGGGACCGCCTATATCACGATGGACTTCATCGATGGTGTTCCGCTGTCGCGATTTATCGGGTCCAGCAAACTCAAGTCGCTCGACGCCATCCTGAAAATGTTAAGCACCATTGCCGAAGCCGTTGGTCATGCTCACAGCAAAGGTGTGATTCACAGAGACCTCAAACCCGGTAATATTCTGGTCGATGCGGAACTCAAGCCCAACGTGACCGACTTTGGCCTGGCGCGTCGAGCCGATCCGGCGAACGAATCTCGGATTACTCAGGAAGGTCTGTTAATTGGAACGCCGGCCTACATGGCGCCCGAGCAGGTGAAGGGCGAACAGGCGAAAGTGGGGCCGGAGAGTGACATCTATTCGCTGGGCGTGATTTTATTTGAAATGCTGACGTACCGACTGCCTTTTGATGGCAGCGTGCCGGAGATGCTGGCCAAGGTTTTGCGCGATACGCCTCCCGTGCCCAGTCACATCCGCAAGGACCTTCCGGAGGATGTTGATGATCTGTGCCTGAAGATGCTGAAGAAGTTGCCCGAGCAACGGTACTCCAACATCGCGGAGGTTCTGGCTGCGATCAGCAAACTGCAAAAGAAGATCCGAAAGGCACCCGTTCCGACAGCCGATGCGGCTCGTCAGCAGTCGCCGTTTGAGATCCAAAAGGCGCATGTTGAGGCCATGCTGAAGAAGGGCCAGTATGCGGCGGCGATTCAGGATCTGGAAAAGCTGGCCGCCGAAACATCACCAGGGTCCACAGCCGTTGCGGATTGGGCGAAGGCAACGCTTCCGGTCGCGCGTGCAGAATCGAAGGCGCTCAGCCCCGCAGGACTCAAGGCCCTTCTGCAAACGGGGGAGCAGTTGTTTCAGAAATCGGACTATCTCGGTGTTATCCAGTTGTTGGAAGACGTGCCTGCGCTGCGTCGCACGGAGGGCATGGAAGACCTGCTGCAAAAGGCTCGCAAGCGTGAGACTGATGCGGAGCAGTTGCTGGCAGACATCAAGGACCTGGAACATCGACAGCAGATCGACGGCCTTGAGCCCCTGGTGAAGCGATTTCTGAAGCTCAAGCCGGGCAGCGCCTATGGAAAACGGCTTATGGCGGCGCTGCAGTCCTACAGCAAGACTCCCGCATCACGGCGACGTTATCGCTATGAAAAAGGCCGCCTGCAGCCGATGCCGGAAATCAGCTTTATACGCCAGTGGGCGGTGCTGGGTTTGCTGGTGGGAATGCTGAGTTTCCTGTCGGTCACGTATTACGTCCTCATCTATCTGAAGAGCGGCAATCAGACTTTGGCGGTTCATGTGGATGACGAATGGCTGCGTGAACAAGGCGGTGAGGTGACTCTGCTGGTTGACGGCAACAGTCATACGATCTCAACGAAGTCGGCCACAGGAGAAGATCTCTCCGTCGTTGTCACGCTGGGTGAGCACACGTTCTCGGTGATGCATGGAGACACAGTCGTTCATGATCCACGGACGTTTCAAATCGAGAAGGACGGACGACGGATTCTGCACATCACAGCGACCGATATGCAGTTAACTAACCAGACACGAGATGCGGGCTCGCCTAATGCTGATCTTGCAAAAAACGATGCTGCAATACCACGCCCAGAATCAGCAGTCGAAGACGAACGTAAGGGACTGGTTCAAGGAGATTGGGTTACGCTATTTGATGGAAAGACTCTGGAAGGATGGGACGGAGATCCGCGTGTATGGAGCGTGCAGGACGGTGCGATCACTGGGAGGACCACTGAAGAAAAAACGCTCGACAAAAACTCGTGCATCATCTGGCAAGGTGGAGAGACCGAAAATTTTGAGCTTGAGTTAGAATACCGCATCGTGAACGGCAATTCGGGAATCCACTATCGCAGCTTCCAGCTACCAGAAGGAAAGTGGCTTATCGGTGGGTATCAGGCGGATATTGACTCCGGCGACAAGTACTCTGGCATGCTCTACGAAGAAGCGGCCCGCAAAATTCTTGCTGAACCTGGGCAGTCGACGGAAGGGTGTGGCTGGCAAGCCGCAATGAGGCTGGGGTAATTGGAGTGACTTGGCAATTGAAACTGAGGGCGCATAAAAACGGCCTCTTTGCGAAGATGGAGGTATCACAACTTCATTCTTCAAAGGCAAG
>Ga0209284_10000972_pt1 | contig 45751 bp, 35 predicted proteins | sample FRY03_FD_187211 | JGI IMG/M metagenome (GOLD analysis project Ga0209284, IMG submission 187211) | Freshwater microbial communities from Lake Fryxell liftoff mats and glacier meltwater in Antarctica - FRY-03 (SPAdes) (version 2) | ecosystem: Environmental > Aquatic > Freshwater > Ice > Glacier... | reverse complement strand
GCAGAGAATCTTTCATCTACGACGGAGCCGGTTTGCTTGCCGATGCCGCCGGTTCCATCCACATCGCTGGTCCCAACGGAGCGTTGAATCAAGCAGGCTGGACCGATCAAATGATCCTCAGCTTCACTGATGCCGATGCTGACGGTTCACAATCTGCTGTGCTCGCAGCCCGTAACCTCTACGGCCCCGCCGTCGATCAAATCTTCGCCACCGAAGGTGCCAGCGGCTCGTTACTCTGGTCACTGTCTGATCATCAAGGCACCCCCCGCGACTGGGCAACTCGTTCGTCTTCAACCGGCACCACGACCATCGCCCAACACACCCGCTACACTGCCTTCGGAGCGATCTCGTCCATCACCGACGGCACCGGCAATCCTCTCGCCGCCAACACCTCGCCACTGCCATCCTTCACCGGCCAGCTCTACGACGCCGACGCCGACCTGATGTACTACCGAGCCCGCTGGTACGACCCCCAACTCGGCAAGTTCATCAACGATGACCCAATGGGATTCGGGGCGGGTGATGCGAATGTGAGTCGGTATGTGGGAAATCAGGTGAGCAGTACAAGAGACGCAACTGGCTTGATTGATGACGCCCAGAATCATGATGGGAACGTCATTTTCCTCGGGAAAAATGAAGATGTCGAGAAGATCATGGAGTTGTGGAAACAAATCAAAGAACGTGCGACAAAGGTGCCCAAGCTTGACGCCGCGCTCACAAAAATGATTGAAGGTGAGCATAAGGTCGAGCTATTGATTGTCCGGGACGCAGAAGGAACGTTTGGTGGATCCTATAAGACCGCTACGATTGATATCAGTGATATCGAAAAATTTGGAACCGATGATGGTCCGAATACTCAGCAGGCCGAAATCTTGCTGCATGAAGTTGCGGAGCAGTGGTACAAGAAGGCGACTCCTGACGCAGGATTTCTACGCGCTCATGGATACGCACTGCGAATTGAAGGCATTTACGACGGCTGGCAGCGCCAATCACGAGAGGAGATGCTCGTACTCGGAGAAGGACTGACACAAATAAAGATGCTCACTTGGTATTACCGAAATTCCAATGATCTTGAACTTAGCGCTACCACTTCCATTTTCAAAGCAGGTGCAGTGCATGAACACAACCAAGTGTTAAATTCAGCGTACGAAGCTTGGCGAGCCATGCAGCCATGATATTAAATTTTTGAGAGGAAACCCTATGTGTAGCCGCACATTGACTTTGTCCATTAACCTACTTTTTCTATTCGCGGTCATGTATTCAACGTGGGGACATGCCGACGATAAAGCCAAACCCTATCCTTTTCTTGATAGCTTAGGCGAAGTTGGTCTTTCTATTGACGACGAGGCCGTCTCTGCTGGTCCGTTTGGCGTGCAAATTGTAGATCTGAATACTGCCGTCGTGAGAACAGATCTCGTGCAAGCTGCCGAAAAAGTAAAAGGTACGGAGGAATTTCGCGACGTAGTATGCGAATTGCTTTTGGACCCTGAATTGTGTCTAGAGGCTTACGCATTCTTGAATCAATTGTATCCCGAACATGCGCTGACGATTGAACTGCTATAACATGACTGGTGATTCGGGTCGAACAGTGAAATTCGCGGAGGACTGGGTAAAGAAGGAGCCAATGTCGTTTTCGGCTCGACAGACGCTTTGCAGAGCATTGGTAAAGAGCGGCGATGGCGAACGAGCAATGGCGATGGTCGAGTCTATGGTCGAGATTGAGCCACTGTCCGACTTGCCTGAGTACGAGAAGATCCTGATTTACGCACTGAGCAAAGACCATGTCCAGAATCCAAAGATGGCATTGAATCTCTGCAAAGCTCTCCCGGAGGATGCGGAGATGACCCGCTTTAAGTGGATCACAAAGGCGGTCGGGTATGTTTCATGCAACGAACTGGCCGATGGGGAAAGATGTCTTGCAGAGGCGAGCAAGTTTTCAGTTCAAGATATCACGTCCGACCCATTTCAGTCAGATCAACCGTACTTCGAGTTCGTAAGAAAAGCCATTCGTTTCGCAAAGGCGCAACGTGCGAAGTCGCCAATTTGAGAGAGGAAAAAGGGTCAGGAGCCAAAAAGGTTGACTGGGCAATTTGGTCATGACATCATCAGAACTTCAAAAGGAGACCAAGATGCCCCGACCACCACGTGCCGATGTTGCAGGACATCTTTACCATGCTTTAAATCGTGGTCATCAGCGAGACGCGATTTTTCACAAGATGGCGACTATGAAGCGTTCGAGCGGGTCTTGAACGAAGGACTGCAGAAGTTCCCGGTAGACTGAACGCAATGCTTTGGCCGCAGGGTTAGTGGAAAAAGCGGAGGACTGGAGGTTCGGAGGGCTATTCAACTGGTTGGGTGGACACTGTGGGATCAAGCTCGCCAAATGGCCGGTACCGCGTCTTCCTGATTGGCTCGAAAGGGTGAATCGGGTGGTGAGCGAAAAGGAGGCAGAGCAGTTGAAGCGAAGCATCGCCAGGGGCCAGCCTTTTGGTGATGCCGGTTGGGTCGAAACAACCGCACGTCAATACAACCTTGAATCGACACTACGAAAACGAGGCCGACCACGCAAGTTTACCCATGCCGCCAATTAGGCTCCTGACCCTTTTTCCTCGCCCTTTTTCCTCGCCGGGATGAGCTGGAAACAGGCAGGGCATCTTGCATCGCATGCCGCCGCGCGCATCGTCGGACAATTGGGAGCTCGTTTGCAGAACCGATTCACGCCGAAAGAAATCACGGCGTTGATGAAGTAGCTTAAGCGGAAGGATGAGTGAATGGCGGAAATCTTTCCCGGCATGTTGACGGCATCTCCAGTCTTGTCAGAGTCACCTGAATGAAGAACTACGAATTGAATCGAACAACATGGTTTCGGATCCGTGTTTCCGGGGGTGTCTGGATTCTGCGCACTGCAACGTTGTTTCTGGCCTTGATTGCAGCTCTGATCCAGTCAGCGGCAGGGGCTGACACGGGCGAAGCAACGTGGCGATATACGCTGAAACAGCCGACAGGCTGGCTTGATGCATCGTACAGTGACGTCAAGCTGAACGATGACCTCAAGTGGCAGGAAGGTCATGGCGGATTCGGAACGACAGATCATGCGACCGGACGAGTCCTCACCGAATGGACTTCATCTGAGATCTGGTTGCGGCGGATATTGACCCTGAAGTCGATTCCGGCCAATGCCGCATTTTACGTGGAAACGCCGGGTGAAACAGAGATCTTCATCAACGGATCTCTGGTCACAACAATCGACAGTGTCCTCGACAAACACACCGTCATTTCATTGTCGCCAAAGGCCATTTCTGCGCTGCGCGAAGGAAAGAACGTCGTCGCGGTTCATGCAAAAGCCAAAGACACGACTGTTCCCCGTTGTCTTGACGTGCTCCTGATTTCTGCAGACAGTATCCCGGACCTGGCACCGTTCACTACCTGGGACATCATCAAAGCCGAGTATGCCATGTGGCTCACGATTCTCGTGACGCTGCTGGTCCTGATCGCGCTCGTGTACGAGAAACCGGCTGACATGGTGTTTGCGGGTGCCATCGTGCTACTGTCACTATGCGGCGTCATCACGGCCCAGGAAGCCTTTGGCGGATTTGTGAGCCAGTCGCTGCTGATGGTCGCGGCATTGTTTCTGGTCACGGCTGGACTGAAAGAAACCGGCATCGTGGATATGATCGGTGCCAGAGTCCTCGGACCCGCCAGGACCGAGCTCGGTGGACTGATCATGCTCTCGTTATTCTGTGTTGGAACCTCGGCGTTTCTGAATAACACGCCGATTGTGGCAATGCTGATTCCCGTAGTGATGTCATGGTGCCGACGACAGCACATCGCTCCATCAAAACTGCTGATTCCGTTGTCATTCATGTCGATTCTTGGTGGATGCTGTTCTCGCATCGGCACCAGCACGAATCTGGTTGTCGATGGGCAAATGACAAAATACGGGATGGTCGAAATGGGCTTTTTCGAGATTGGCTGGGCGGGTATTCCGTGCGCCGTCATTGGCCTGATTTACATGCTGACAATTGGTCGCAAACTCCTTCCGGAACGAAAGGAACTGCTGGAACAACTGGGCGACTCCCGGCGCGAATACCTTGTCGAAATGCTCGTCACTCCTGCGTGTCGGCTGATCGGACAGAGTATCGAAGCGGCCGGTTTGCGGCGTCTGCCTGGATTGTTCCTGATCGAAATCGATCGGCGCGGTTCGATTATCGCGCCTGTAAGTCCCGATACCGTCCTGGAAGCCAACGATCGACTGGTGTTTACGGGAGTCGTAGAGACAATCGTCGATCTGAAAAAAATTCCAGGCCTGGAACCAGCCACGGAATCAACCGACACGTCCGCTCAGGAGGCGCGCCGGCGGCGTCTGTGTGAAGTGGTCGTTAGCCGGTCGTCTCCGTTGGTTGGTCAAACCGTCCGGGAAGCGCAGTTCCGATCGCACTACAACGCGGCAATCGTCGCGATTCACAGAAACGGCGCTCGACTTACAACCAAGATCGGTGACGTCAAACTTGAATCCGGCGACACGCTGCTCATGCAGACCGGCCCTAATTTTGTCCAGGCGCATCGAAACAATGCGGACTTTTATCTGGTGAGCGATGTGGAAGGATCGCAACCGATGAGCCATGAGCGCTGGGCAGTCGCATTGCTGATTTTTGCGGTGCTGCTGGCAGTGATGTCCTTCGGCAGCGGTGAATTGGCCATGCTGGGAGCATTCATCGCAGGTGGATTGATGATCGTGACGCGGTGCATGTCTGCGTCCGATGGTCGTCAGGCGATCGATTGGCAGGTGCTGATTGCGATTGGAGCGTCATTCGGACTTGGCGCGGCGCTTGAGAAATCGGGCGCGGCCATGTACCTGTCGACAATGCTGGTGGGCTTGACTCAGCCCTATGGACCATACGCGACGCTGGCGGCAATTTACTTCGTGACGATGGTACTGAATGAACTCATTACCAACAACGGAGCAGCGGTACTGGCGTTTCCGTTCTGCGTTAAAGCTGCTGCCCTGACGAACTGTGATGCAAGACCATTCGTGATGGCAGTCGCACTGGCAGCGTCATTCGCGTTTGCTTCCCCCGTCGGTTACCAGACGCACATGATGGTCTTTGGTCCCGGAGGATATCGCTTCACTGACTTCGTGAAAGTCGGCGTGCCGCTGAATCTGATACTGTGGGTGACCTGCGTGATTCTGATTCCGATGATCTGGCCGTTCTGATCGTATTCTCGCACGTGAGGACTCGGGTGCCGCCGCCGATGTGATTCTGCACGGCTGCGGAAATTTTTTGCGCCCCGCTGCGCGTGGCTTACGTAAAAGGGTAAATCGCAAAACCGCAAAGGGTAAAACCGACAAAGCCCAGACTGTTACGGAGTCCTGGAAATCCGAAATCCGACGCTGCGGCCAAGGTTGTCGGGCGTGCTGCTGAAGCGACTCGCCGACCGCAGAGCCCGCGGATTGAGGTTGCGGAATAAGCCGCCCCGCAAAACACGATTACCACCCACATATTCCTCGCTCGGCGACTCAGAGATCTGACGACTGTTCCATGTGTCGCACCATTCGAACACGTTCCCCGACATCTCCATCAGTCCCCAAAGATTCGCATGTTGCGGGCTCGCTGGCGTTGTCGCTCCCGGCAAAGACTTACACTTACTCCTGTCCATCTTGTCGCCCCACCAGTACTTTGTGGCAGTGCCGGCACGGCAGGCGAACTCCCATTCCACTTCACAGGGTAAGCGCGCTTTGCACCAAACGGCAAAGCACCAAGCGTCATACCACGCGACGAAAATGACCGGGCAGTTCCTGTCTGGACTGTACTTCGCCAGGTTCTCTGCGAACGCTGAATCGTGCTCATGCGCCGGATCGTACAGCCAGTATTGCTCTTTGGTGACAGGAGCATTAGCCATGAAAAACGGCTTTACCGACATCTCGACCGGCGGTTTCTCATCGTCACTCGCATTTTTATCCGTCGCAGGCGATCCCATCAGGAACGTAAGGCTGTCCGGACCCGGATTCGGTGGGCATGGTCGAAAGCTGTCTTCAAGCTGTCGGGCGATGGGGTTGTTACCAGTCAGCAGTTCACGGTACTCGTTCTGAAACATGTTCAGCACGTCACGACCTGCGGAAGTGGCTTTCAGGACTTTCCAGCTGCGGTAGATCAGTTCGTTCGGACGACGTCCGGATTGGGGGCGTTGAAACAGAAGGCTGAGCGATCTCGTCCGAACCGTCTTGTCTGCGACGTGCTCTGGCATTTCAATGGCAAATCGCCAGACCCAGTACCAGTCAGGATCGTTCGTGAAGTCAGCAACGACGTCCGCAGCCTCTGGCGGCGCATATCGAGCGAGGTACAGGCCTGCAAAGTATTCCATCCAGCCTCGGTGTTTCCAGCCCAGAGCGGAATCACTGGAGCGTTCCAGGGTTGCGTGGTTTGTCAATTGGCTGAAAGTTGCCAGTTCCTCCCAGTCCTTGTCGGCAATCTCGAACGAAGTTCCGTTCAGTCCTCTCGCCCATCTTGATGCAGCAGCACGCAGATTCAGGACGCCGTGCTCACCAGAGACTGTGTAACTGCGACGTTGTCGTTCGTCGCACATCATGGCGAACGCAGCAGCCGAAAGGATCACTTCCCAGCGAGACCGCGCGTTAAGGTTGGCTTTGATACCGGGCGATTTTGCAGCGCGTTCCGCCAGTTTTGCGTGGGCTTCCCGATAAACATCGCCCCGGCTTTTGAACTGATCCAGTTTCACCTGTGCCCTCGGACGCGGATCGGCTTCGGCGATGTCTGCGACAAGGCTGAGAATGACGGGGACTTCAAGCAATTCGGCAACGTCCTGGTAGCTGGGGATGAAGTCCTGCAATTTGCGATTCACAAGGAAGTCACTGAGATACCGTGTTTGCTGCTGCGGGTCGAAACCTTCGAGCGTAGCGAACGCCCAGGTGTCTGCGGGAAACCGCCATCCATCTTCCCCGTCACCAGTGATTGCATAGGAACGTCCGGTAACGACGACATGACAGTGTTGGCCCTGTTCGCTATTGAGAAACCGGAAGATCCGGTCCAGCAGTTCGCTGCGATCGATCCTGTCGCCTTTCGGCGTGAAATCATGAGTGACCTGATCCAGGGCATCCAGAATCAGGCAAACGCGGTGTTGGGCAATCGCATAATCCGCAACCTGCTGGCCGGTAATGCCATGAGCGACCGCAGTGTCGTGTACCTCTTTCTCGAGTGTCTGCCGCAGATCAAACGGCCAGTTCTTTTCACGACCCTCCCAGCGAACGACCAGTCCTGGCTTGCCACCAAACAAAGTTGCCTGGCCGGCGAGAGTGCTGAATACCATTCGCAGGTGACGTGTAAAGATTGATTTACCCGCCCCGGAATCTTCGGTCAGACAGATGCGGGCTCCCAGATGAGACTTCTTCCGTTTCGCAAACAGCCGTCGATATTGTTCCACTGCAGTTTCGTGGCCGGGCTGCAGTTTTTCCTGATCGGACAAGAGTGACTGGTTTGACCTGGTCGCTGGTTCTGCTTCGCGTTTGTCGCTGCGGTCCAGGAAATCCTCGCGCATGGCAATGTGCGGCTCCACAAATCGCTTCGGTTGCACCTCTGCCCATTCGGCGACGCTCTTCTCGTTGAATGCCTGCAATGCGGCCTCGCAGCGCTGTGCGATGTCGGCCACGGAGAATGACCTGACCGCAGGAGGTTGAACTATGGAGTTTGTGAGTTCCGGACAGGCGGTCTCGATCAGGAACTTCAAGTCACGATCCCAGGTGTCACGGTTCAGGCAAACCTGTTGCTTTTCTGGCAGCTTGTTGAGCTTTTCCGGCAGCAATTTTGACGGAATCATTTTCGTATTCGGACCAATCAGCACAGGAATGACCTTCTTGTTCTGGCTGAGAGACAAGGCGACTTCCTGTCGAATCCAGTCATTCGGATCGTCGATCCGTCGTACCCCGTATTCCAGAACACCAAGCCACTTATCCCAGTCCTTGACGACAACCAGCACGGTGTGTGCGTTCTCCAACGCATCGCGGATTTCATCAGGCCAGTCAACTCCCGGTTGCAGACTCTTGTCCATGAAGATCTGCTCTGCACCAATGAGACGCTGGAATTCCGTGCAGATGGTCGTTGCTGGGTCGAAGGAGTCATCCCTGCGATAGCTGATGAAGATGCGTTCTGTCACGAAATGGCTTTCGGTTACTTCGCGAGGGCACTCAATACCCTGCGAGCTCAATGGTGTTGCGTTTGCATCAAACAAAAAACATGACCCGGCAGGACGTTCGAACCTTGCGGTGCGGCCGCCTTGGCACGACGTAGATTTCGTTGCCCTGCTGCAGAAGAGTTTACGGCGCAACAGCCGGTTCCACAAACGCGACATACGCAAATCAGCCGCCACGCGCTAGCGTCCGGTTGCTGACACGACACACATGGCGGAGATGCGGTGTTGCGGTCCACACAAATCAGCCGCCACGCGCTAGCGTCTGGTTCACGGTTTGTCCGAGCATTTTCCTATCAAAGGCAGCATTTGGTCAATTGCCGAAACAAATCAACCGGAACACTGTTGCGGCTGATGCGGGCGTGTTTCAAGAACCGGACGCTAGCGCGTGGCGGCTGATAGACGCAGCGATCGCCGCTATTTTCTGTCCTGCCCATCGGTGGCGTACAGGATCGCGGATTCAAGGTCCTCTTCGTTGTTGACGCATTCCCAGTCGCCGCCGACTGTCCACACGGGGCGTTCGCGAAACTCAATCCACTGTTCACGTAAGCCACGGGTGCCGTTAGCTTTCAACTGATCGCGAACGGCCTTGCCTGAATAACCCTTCGCGGTCGCCACAACGTGGACGTGGTTGGTTCGCGCGTTGACAGCCCACAAATGCCAGTTTCGATGATCACAGTGTTTCTGACATTCCTGTTCGACAATCACTCGTTGATCGACGGACAGCAGAATGATCGGGTGCTTCAACTGATCCTGACGCCATTTCGCCAGCCGAGGTTTTGGCAATTGATTTCCTTTTCGCCGCTGCCGCCAGCCACGGAGATCGCCCTGCAAATGCGTGCCATACACTGTCCACGTGATGAAAAATCCGAGTGATTCGTCCGTATTCATTGCTCCACCGTCACGACCAAACAGCCGCCCCAATCAGCCGCCACGCGCTAGCGTCCGGTCATTTCCACACGCCGCCAATTTACACCAATTGCCGGACTGTTTTCCAGCGTATCAGATCACCAGCCACGCGCCAGCGTCTGGTTCATGTTCATCCGGTATTTTTTTTGGATCAGTGTTAACGATCGACCAGGGGCATCCGGCCAATTGTCGAAACAAATCAACCCGCACACCGCAGTGGATGATTCGGGTGTTTTTCAATAACCGGACGCTAGCGCGTGGCGGCTGTTGGGGGCGATACCATCACACAAATCAGCCAGCACGCGCTAGCGTCTGGTTTTGCCGGCGTGGTTTCGGATCAGCGGCAGCTGGCGAATCGCGGATGCAAATCCACTGGGACGCTGCAGCGACCGGTGCGCATATTTTTCAATAACCGGACGCTAGCGCGTGGCGGCTGATGGGGCGTTACAATCACACAAATCAGCCAGCACGCGCTAGCGTCTGGTTTTGTCGGCGTGGTTTCGGGTCACCGGCAGCTGGCAAATCGCGGATGCAAATCCACTGGGACGCTGCAGCGGTGGGTGCGCGTGTTTTTCAATAACCGGACGCTAGCGCGTGGCGGCTGATGGGGCGTTACAATCACACAAATCAGCCAGCACGCGCTAGCGTCTGGTTTTGTCGGCGTGGTTTCGGGTCACCGGCAGCTGGCAAATCGCGGATGCAAATCCAATGGGACGCTGCAGCGGTGGGTGCGCGTGTTTTTCAATAACCGGACGCTAGCGCGTGGCGGCTGATGGGGCGTTAAATTGCAAAACCGCAAAGGGGAAAACCGACAAAGTCCAGACTGTTATGGAGTCCTGGAAATCCGAAAGCCGACGAGGTCGTAGAATTCACGGTTGTCGGGCGAGTAGTGGACGCGATTCGCCGACCGCAGATACTGCGGATTGCCGAAGAACGAGCCGCCCCGCAAAACACGAGAATTGCCGTTGGCATCGGAGCTATCCCAGCACCACTCCCAGACATTCCCATGCATATCGAACAGCCCCCAGGCGTTGGGAATCCGCTGCCCGCAAATACTCGGATGGGACTCGCCGTAGACTCCATATTCACGCAAGAGTGCGTCTTCATCCCCGAAGGAGTATCCTCGTGAACTCATCGCGCGACAAGCGTACTCCCATTCCTTTTCGGTCAGCAGCCGATACCCCTTCTGGCCGTCTGGATCGGGCTGCACATCAGCAGCGGTGATATGCCCAGTTTCGTCTCGGTTCTTTTGCAATTCTTCACGCTCCGGGAGCTTGTCGTACGGAAGCAATCCCTCCCTGATGCTCAGAGCATTGCAGAACTCGATCGCGTCGTACCAGCTCACGGAACGGACGGGTAGCCGATCTGCATCCGGGACTTTCGCCGCGTTCTTAACCGCAGTGTTCTTAAACTGAGGCAGGAGCACTTTGAATTGTCCGACGGTGATCTCCCGATCAGACACCCAAATGGCCGGAAAAGTGTCAAGAGTGTCATCCGCAGTCGGATCGCCTGTCCAGCCGCTGTTCTCGCCTCCACCAACATCGTCTATTACCGATCCCATCGCAAATTCTCGCGATGGTATCTGCACCATTGTGAGACCATTGGCTTTTTCAGGCGTATCCGAGGATTCAAGAGCCAGGTATTCCCAGTCCCGTTTTTCCTCGGACGGCAGAATCAGGCGGTCGAGAGCATCCTCTGTCATTCCCTGTTGAAGCAACGCCCATCGAGCGGCACTATGCGTTCCACCGTCAGGGGCCGTCTGATACACGTTCGTGAGTACGTCTTGGGTCGCCTCCGCCGCTTCTATTTTCAGTCTGCCGACCGCGATGCAGAGGGCCGAACAAGTTTCGGGACTTAGTGACTTGTCTGCCAGCAAAACAGCGATTTTGTCCAGGGCCCCTGGAAAATCAGAGAACCCATGGATGAAAGTCGTTCGCTGCGAAGGATACGTCAGCAAAGAATCTGGTGGCACTGGAGCCGTTGGTAGCTGACAGGCGGACGCCAACAACTCAGGCATGTTAAGCGATGCTGCTACCGCTAACCACCGATTCCTGACCGCATCATCGGAACCGGAATTCTTCAGCCTGCTTGTCAGCAGACCCAGGAGGCTCCTGGCATCACGGGTCTGCAAGGTCCGAAGCGCTGCGACGATATTCGGTCCTTCATCTTTCGGTAATTTGGCAATGTTGTCCAGCAGGAATTGAACCTCCGGTGTTTCGAGAGGCTGGGCACCAAGCCCATCCAACTGAATCAAACCATAGGCCGCATGAACGCGCTGAGTTCGTTTCAAATCGGTGTCTCTCAATTCGTCGTGAATTTGCTTTGCCGCAAGATCGCTGAATGGTGCAAGTTTTGGCAGATAGAAATCCACCGTCGCTGCCTGCGTGCCCAACAAGTTCTGCACCAATGTCTTTGACTCCTGGGTCCGGTTTGATTGTTGAATTTTAAACCAGATCAGCAACACACCACTGAGTAACACGACGCCAGCGATCCCGGCGTATGTTTTGCGACGTCGATCTGCCGACTGACTGGCAACAACAAAGCTGCGTTCCGTCTGTTCCAATTCCCCGGCACGCAACGGAACAAACTGGCGGGATTCTCGAAGGGCGTTGCCCCGCAGCAGTGCCGATTTCGGGTCCCGTGCAAATTCTGCGAGGAGCGGGACCAGTCGGCTGCGCCACTGCAGGAACTTGCGGTCGTCGTTGACCCATTGCTTCAATCGATCCCAGCGTCGCAGTAATTCCTCATGCGCCACTTCCACGGTTTCCTGTCGCACTTCTTGCTGAGGCGATGCAGACGAATCTCCATTGTCTCGGGCGTCAGCTGGTGCTTTCGCGATCACAACCCCGGTCGTGACCAGCAGGCGTTCGCTGGCCAGTTTCCGGGCAACCTGTTGTGTCGTCGCGTCCAGACCCTGCAGGTCCGCGCGACGCCTCGTATCCTCTTCCGTCTTTGCACCGGCCTGCACCAGTCTGCGAAACAGGAACTCTGCGGCCTTCTGCTCATCGGAGTTCAGCTTTGTATTGAAGATCGTCTCGGCGCGCGTGGCAATGGCTCCTGCGATGCGACCGAGAACCTGATAAGCATCGTGCGTCAATTGTCCATCGCCACACCGTTTGGCCCAGAGTTCTCCCAGCACAAATTCCAGCAGCGGCAAGCTGCCCGGCTCGTCACCGGCGTCATCGAGAATCCGTTCGACCAGACCGTCCTGAAATGTCAGTCCGACTTTTCCCGCTGGTTCTTCAATCACACTGCGGAGTTCGTCCCGATTCATGGGACCGAGGTCAAGGCGACTGTTTTCCAGACGATCCAGCAGCTTGCGGTCCTGCAGCACCTCGTCATAAAAGTCCCAGCGGACCGTGAACACAACCGAGAGCGGGGACCCGGTGCGCGAGGTGGCATCGAGCAGTTCTTCGATGAAACGATGCCGTTGAGTCTCGCTCTTGCAGTTCGTATAAATTTCTTCCCACTGATCAACCACCAGCAGCAGTCGTTGCGTGCCCTTCTGCTGCCGCAGACCTTCGACCGCCAAATCCCACAGCGGGACTCGGCGATGCTCAAGGTCTTCAGCCAACGTGTTGCGCTTGCGGATCAGATCAATCCCCGACAAATTCGGGTTCGACGAGCGGAAGGAACACGTCGGCGAGTGAATGCAGCGGATTGTCTTTGGGTATCATGGTCAGGATATCCCAGACGGTGCCATCGTCCGCATGCCGCAACCGAGGGACTAGCCCCGCGCGAACGACGGACGACTTCCCACTCCCCGACGCACCGACCACTCCCACCAGCGAATGCATCCGGACCAGCCCGACCAGTTTGTCGGTGTAAGCCTTACGTCCAAAAAAGAATTCGGCATCCTCTTCGCGAAACGGCAGCAGTCCGCGGAACGGACAGATGGTGGCTCGTGGTTCCGGTTTCCCACTCCGATCGATCGTCTCACCGCGAATCGCTGCAGCCAGAAAATCCAGCTGCTCCTTATTTCCAGGATCATCTCGCAGATCGACCCACATCAATTGCTTCATGAATCCCAAGGGTGGCTGGCAACCGGGCAGCAGCACCGGGATGACGGGAAAATTTGTCGCACCGGCCAGACGATCCAGAGCCCACGCCCGCTCCCGCTGCTGCCAGCGTCCCATTTCGTTCGGGCCAACAAACATCACGACGGAACGACTCGAACTGAGGGCTTGCTCAAGAGCTTCCACCCAGTCGCGTCCCGGCTGCAGATACCAACGATCGATAAAGCACTTACACTGCCGTGTGCCCAGCTCCCTCGAAATTCGTTCGACCACAGCATGGTCGAGCGAATTGTAGCTGAGAAAGGCGTCGTAGGCCGGTTGGGTCGTCATTGGTATTGCGTTCGCCGAATGGAAAATCAGCGATCTGAATCCACCGCGTCCAGATCGAACCACATTCCGGTAATGTAGGAACGCGGGTGCCGCCCGTCGAGCAGACCAGCGTCCGTGGTTGCCCTGAGTGCCGCTATTCACTCCAGCGGCCCACACTTGCACTTGTACGATGCTGATCAGCACGCGGCTTAACGGGCAGATGAGCCTGCGTAGGTCCGAGGAAAGCAGAAAGGGAGGAAAGCAGAAAGGGGCTCGAACTTCACTTTGGCATAGACTTCCGCCAACGCGAAGCTGCCGTGGATCTCCGGCAGTAAGATTCGTTCGGCGAGCGGGATGCGTCAGCTTCCCGGTACGTTGTGATTCCTGGCCGCGTCTGAGTCAGGCGAATCGCAGACCAGTGGGCTGACACCTTAGGTTTAGGCACATTTGTTGCGTGATCATATCAAGTTCAGTGAGTTGGAGGATTGTTTTGCAGATTCTGCCACGACGGAGTCCAGTAATCTGAGGTTTCTGGAAATTTTTACAACAGGACGTTGACGGTCGAGTGCGCATGGCCGGAGTGATTTTTTCGCTCACGGTGGATTGCGGACAGGGTGGGAGCCCGACGATGAGTCAGCAAGTACGGATTGTCGATGAACAGAGTTGTTCTTACGAAACAGGACAAGGCGAAGGTTTGAAGACCTTTGGCGAGGTCAATTTCGGAGACGCTGAATTGGGCGATGTCCGCAGAACGAAACGGCTGGTGGCAGTGGCGGACGCCATCGTTCGGCATCCGGGCGGCTCGTTGCCTGAAAAGCTCGAAACGCCCAAAGAGCGGGATGGCTTGTATCATCTGATGCAATGCCCGACGGTGACTCACGCGAGCGTGATGGCTCCGCATTATGCGCTCACGCGGAAGAAAATGGCCGAACACGATGGCTTTGTGGTGGCTCTGCATGACACTACGGAACTGAACTTTTCGAAGCATGAATCCCTGTCAGACCGGGGCCAGCTTGGCAACGGTTCGCAGCAGGGTTGGTTGTGTCACAACACATTGATTGTGGATCCCGCTCGTCGTGAAGTCTTCGGGCTGGCCAACCAGATTTTGCACAGTCGTCCGGTGACGAACAAGAAAGAAACGGTCGCCACAAAACGAAAGCGAGAGGATCGCGAGAGTCTTCTGTGGCTTGAAGGAGTCAAGTCCCTGCCGTCCGATCGGAAAATTGTGGACGTCTGTGACCGCGGTGGCGATACGTTCGAATTCCTGGAATATGAAGTGAGGATGCGAAGTCGCGTCCGGCCACGGACCTGTTCTCCGCCGAGTACGTGGACTTGCTGAGCGGATGGCGACACGGCAAAGCACGTCCTGAATGGACGATCTACGACTTCTGCCTCGCCCTCGCCCGCCTTGGTGGCCATTCCAACCGAAAACGAGACAGGCACCCCGGATGGATCACACTCTGGAGAGGCTGGACGAAACTTCAACTCATGCTCAACGGAGCTCGTATTGGAATCGCTATCCAAAAATGTGCCTAAACCTAAGCCGACAGGCCACGCCGTTGTGGGGCAACTTGGCCTGTCGGCCACGGGTTAAACGAGCCGAATGTCGTGTTTGCGGCTATGCCGGGCATGGTCTGGAACCACGCCAATCAACTTGCCGCAGTCACCTTCAAAACGTCAACAAACGTGGTGACAAAATCGGTGCAGTATCAGAACGATGCACTGGGACGCCGCATCGGCAAGAGCGTTGACGATACCGGAGACGGCACAATGGATCGCAGAGAATCCTTCTTCTACGACATGACGTTCGAAATGGGGACAGAAAGGTCATAAGCCGGGCACAATGGATCGCAGAGAATCCTTCTTCTACGACGGAGCCGGCTTGCTCGCCGATGCCGCAGGTACGATCCACATCGCTGGTCCCAACGGAGCCCTGAATCAAGCTGGCTGGACCGATCAAATGATCCTCAGCTTCACCGATTCCGATGCCGACGGTTCCCAATCTCCAGTACTCGCAGCCCGCAACCTCTACGGTCCCGCCGTTGATCAAATCTGCGCAACCGAAGGTGCCAGCGGCTCACTGCTCTGGTCCCTCTCCGACCACCAAGGCACCCTACGCGACTGGGTAACTCGATCAACGCAAACACATTTTCTCCGCAAGTGTCACCGCGCACTTGATTTCGTGCAGAACCACTTTTTCGTGCAATGGCACAAGTCGAATCCGTTTTCACCATGCTTGCCGCATTGCGGGCTACGCAAGACCAACGCAATGGACCTCATAAAACAGGAACTGGATGCAGTTCGGCTGTCGGTTCAGTGAGGCAAGCCACTGGGCGACGAAGCCTGCGTGGACTCAATCGCACGACGACTCAACCTTGAATCCACCGTGCGTCCCCGAGGCCGACCATAAGTTCGTTTTCCAAAGGATAAGGCGAAGAAAGATGCCCCTTTGATGCTGCCTGACCCCTGCTTTGATGCTCTGCACCGGCCGACGTGACGTTGCCTGGAAGGGTCGGCTTCGGCAGATTCTGCCGGTTTTGATTTAATCGTTTAACCCGACTCGAAGAGGAGGTGCGTCGTGCCCCGCCTCCTCTTCGAGTCGGGTTAAACGAGAGTGATTTTGGGTGTTTTTTCCGTTGTTTTACACACTCGCACACAAGCGTTTTGCGGCTCAATACTAGTTCTGAAATCCACTGCATGGCAACGATGTTGAGAGAGAACGAATGTTGCGTTTTGGCAACGTGAAGATTCCCAATTGCCACCTGCTTCGCGGGAGAGGTGGCTGCGAGTTTTGAATCCTGCCAGGAAATCAAAACCTCCGCGATTAGTAAAAAGAGAGGGAAACATCGGCCGAGACTGGCCGATCGAATGCCGCCAGCCGGCTTCATAGCTCACAAATTCCATCGGTGTGCGAAAAAGGCATTCGTTTTGCGATTAAGGAAACTTAACACATGAATTCATAACCCCGCTTTGCAACTTCCTGACCGGATTGATTCCTCACTCTTTCTGCCGATTGGATGGAACGTGAAACTAGCTTACCTCACCGAAGTTGCTGCAATCATGGCGGCACACAGTCAAATCTTCATTGAACAACAGCAGGAAGTAACGACCGAAGCCGTTGGCGATTACTACATCTTAAGTCGAAATCGGTTCAATCGCTGGATGCGTGATTTGGATGACCTTGAACGTGGCGCGTCGATTCACGATCCTTTGCATCTGGTTGGACTCATCGCTGGCCGATCCGCAACGCGTGGGATCGCCGAACAGATTTTGATTAATGAAATGGTGACGCGTGTCTGGACCGTGCTGCTGCTGGCTCGGGACGCCAACAATGGCATCGACCGTATTCGTCCTGTTGCTCGCAATATCCACATGGGGCATCTGGCGGTTCGGCACAAAGCTCTTGGAGTCGTGCTTTCAGACGACCGCCTGACACCGATTGATTTACTGGCGATTGACAAACTCCGAAAGTCCGCTGAGCGTTGGACCGACCTGCTGAGTTGTTCGATTATGGGTCAATATGATCTGTGGGATTTTGCGTTCGACAAAGAACGCGCTCGAGAGTTTCTTCGCGATCGTACGGATCAAGCCGGACTCAGCCACCGCAGTCGCGGATGGGTGTTGATTCTTGCAGGCCTGCGGCACAGTTTTCCGGAAGAGGAAGGACTAGCTGCCTCAGTGCATAACGATGATCGCCGTCTGGTGCGACTGATGCTGAACTGCTTCCCACAGGATGCACCTGAAATGACATTCTGGATGGGCTCAAAAGTTCGCGAAGCAAAACAGTGCTGATCTAGACCAGTTCACGCATCGGCTCTCGGATGTCCACAAGGAATTGTGGACGTCCGGTTGGATCGGCAATCGTCGTGTTCATCACATCAATCCCCAGATTGTGATACGCGGTTCCGACGATTTCCTGCATATCGACAGGCCGCACGGCTGCGTATTCACCAAGACGATTCGTCGCTCCGATGGCTTGTCCGGTACGCATACCCCCACCGGCCATCAGAGCACAGCTCACTTGAGGCCAATGGTCTCGCCCTGCCCCAGGATTAACTCGCGGCGTGCGACCAAACTCGCCCCAAACGAGAATCGTGACATCATTCAGCATGCCCCGTTCTTCAAGATCCAGAACCAATGCGCTGACCGCTTGGTCAAGTTTTCCGCCATGATCGCGGACGAGATTGAAGTTGTCGCCATGACTATCCCAGCGGCCAAACGAGAGCGTCACCGAACGGACACCGGCTTCGACCAGTCGACGTGCCATAAGAATGTGGTCGTTGCAGGTGGGGGCACCATCGTACTGATACTTGTATGGTTTTCCGTCACCATACCGTTCGCGAACTTCCTGTGGCTCTTTGCTGATATCCAGTGCATCTGCCAGACTGCTTGACGTCAGCACGCCAAACGCTGCTTCGGTGAAAGAGTCCATGCCCTTCATCGTTCCTGTGGCATCAACCGAACGTTTGAGTTGATCAAGTCCCTTCAGCAGTGATCGTCGATCTTCCAGTCGATCCAGCGAAACACCATTGAGGGTCAGATCATCCATACCACTTCCGTTTGGTCGAAACGGCTGAAAGGCAGATCCCAGAAATCCCGGAGAGCCAGGTTCTGACCATGGTTCGTGTGCCGTCTTCGCAGCCAGCGCGACGGCTGGTGGAATGCCTGCATCTCGCGGTCCGTACATTTTCGATAGTACCGAACCAATCGCAGGTCTGCCACCAATAGATTCGACGTTGCGGCGATCCCAGCCTGTCATACACTGAAACGCATCATGAGCACCGGAACAACCAACAACGGATCTTACGACAACAAGACGATCCATGATCGCAGCGAGTTTTGGAAAACATTCGCCGATCTGAATGCCGGGAACATTTGTGTCAATGGGACTGAATTCACCACGAATCTCGCGCGGAGCTTCGGTTTTGATTTCCCACATGTCCTGATGCGGCGGACCTCCACCGAGGAAAATATTGATCACGGATTTTTGTGATCCGGCATTGGCATTTCCGTTCGCGGCTTCCGCTCGCAACATACTGGCGAGATTCACGCCACCGATGGCTCCCATCGACAATCCGCCGATTTTCATAAAGCTGCGACGTGATACGCCGTCACAGTATTTTGTTGGTCGTCCAAGCAATGTCAGCATTTGATAACTCCGGCCAAAGAGGCGGGGAACCGGAAAGATTGTAAGCGATTCGGGGAGAATCGCGGAGTTTTCGAGGGTGGGTTACAACTCACATCGGCCAATAACACACCGAGAGGTTGATCTGAATTGTACCCACTAATCAATCCTGCGTCAAAAACATCCAATTTGCAGGAAATTACGGTGTTGAAACGACAAGGGTAAACGTTCGGAGAGGCCACGTCAAGAATGGACCGGTTGTAGCGGATATTCTGGCTGATACTTTTTGCGTCAGGTCGGAATAAAAACACACGTAACTCTGCATGAAAAGTCCAATCGGCCTGCAACTTTGCGGGAAATCCCCCGATGTTATTTTGCGGGCACACTTCCCAATATGTCGTAGAGTTGAAAAACCGGGCGCCGCGCTGGTTCGACTCATGTGATTTCAATTGCGATCGACTTCTGAACTTTAATGAAATCCTTGTCTGATATGAACGACATCGACTTTTCGAAATACTCGCGATTGCCGTCACTTCCAACGGTTGCGATTGAAGTTGTCAAGATTTTCCATGATCCCAATAGTTCCAATGAAGCTCTGATTGAGGTCATTCGGAAGGATCCAGCGATTGTCGTTCGATTGCTCAAGGCGGCAAATTCCGCTCGCTACGGCAGCCGAAGTGAAGTCACCGATCTCATGCGGGCTGTTATTATGCTTGGTCGGGGCACGACCGCGTCGCTGGTATTGAGCTTTTCGCTGGCACGACAATCAATGGAGACGTCGGACTATCTTGATTACTTTCGCCGATTTTGGCTGCGAACTTTTGTGCAGGCGACAGCCGCCGAGGTCCTTGCGACGCAATTCGGATCGAATGCCTTCTGTGGCGACTGCTACACAACGAACCTTCTCTCCGGCCTTGGCAAACTTGCCTTGCTGCGTGCAGAGCCCGAAAAATACGTGGACATTCTAAAGACCGCTGAAGCCAAGCATGCATCCCTGACGACGATCGAACAGGAAGTGCTGGGGTTCACGAATTGCACGCTCTCCTCGTTTCTCCTGAAGCAGATGGGATTGCCAGAACGCTGCCACAATGCCATTCGGGCGATCAGTGATTCTTCCGTGAAGGACGCGGAAACTGACGCGATGAAGAGTCCGCTAGTGGTGATTACACGCATCGCTAACGCGACGGCAAGTTTGATCTGCGATGACACTCCGGCGATCGCCATTCTTGCCCTGCGGGAGACGATGGAGGAGATTGAATCTTTTAATGGTCTGTCAGCAGAAAAACTCATTGCCGATGTGACCGCCAGAATCGAAGAGTCTGCGGGTATGTTTGATATTGATCCGCCGAAAATGCCGCCTGCCGGTGAAGTGCTGCAAGACGCTATGGATCAATTGTCTCGTTATGCGATGATGGTTGATGATAATTTAAGTTCCGGCGTGCCGACCGAATTGCTTGAAGAGAACGGCAGATTGAAACGCAAAGTCGAACATCTGCTGCTGCTGTTTTCACAAGTCGATGGTTTGACGGGTGTTAGCAATCGAACTTTCTTTCTTCAGCAATTCCATGAACACATTGAGCTACATCGCCTGCGTGGCCAGGCAATTGGTCTGGCGGTTATCGATATCGATCACTTCAAAAAAGTTAACGATACCTACGGTCATCAGGCTGGCGATGCAACTCTCCGAATGATCGCTGATACGCTGAAAAACACGATGCGTGAAACTGATGTGGTTGGTCGATATGGCGGCGAAGAATTTGTGATTTTGCTTGAAGACGCTAACTCTGAAGGACTCGCGATCGTAGGCGAACGACTTCGCGCTAAGATTGCGGAAACGGATGTTTCGTTTGACGGTCAGCGGATTCCTGTGACGGCCAGCGTTGGGCTTGCTGAGGGGCTTATTCAGGGCACTGCCGAAGAATTCGGAAAGGAACTTTTCGCCCCTTGCCGACAGTGCCATGTACCGCGCGAAAAATTCCGGCCGCAATTGCTTTGTTGTGGAAGCCATTCAGTGCAACATGAAAGCTGATGACCAGCATCCGCTTTGGATAGCGCAAAGTGCTGGCGCTTGAGTGGATACCTCCGGCGAGTCTGAAAGCCAGGCGACCGGTTGTCGATGACGATGCTGAAGGACGCAGATCTGAGGACAGATCTGCCTACGTAGCCCGACCTCTCTCAGGTCGGATTCCTTCGACGGGGTATTATCTTTAAATCGAGTTGTGCCTATCACTCGCCCTATTGACAGGACTTGCCCCTAAACACAATCTGCGATTCATCGTCCTGTCCTTCATCGTCCTGTCAACCTGCATTTAGGATCGCTCGATCAATAGGTGAGCGCCTGCGGCACTTTATATCGGACAGTGATTTCCCGAATGATCCTTATCATTTGATGCCGTGCCGCTTCTGTAGTCCCGGTCGGAACAACACCGGAAACTCAATTCGACCGCTTCAGAACAACGATCAACGCTCCGCGATTACGATCGTCATATCCGTATTGCATGATCGCACCTCGTGACTGCAGGCCCCGCAGTTCATTCATCGCCGCGAGACGGATGCGGTCGCCGCCTACGATGACTCTCAGGAACTGAGTTGTGCCCTGCTGGTGCTTTTCGATTATCGAACGCAGTTGTTCTATGGCCTCATTGACCCGCTGCTTGCCGTGTGCGATGTCGATTGTTGTGGTTGAGCCGTCAGTCTGCAACGCGATCTGCGAGTCGCACTTGGGGCAAACTCGCTCGAACGCGGCGACGGGAAAACCACAATTCAGACAATTCCGCTGCACTACAAACTCCGTAACTCGCGGCCAGTGTTTAATGAATTCGACCGTCACCCCAAAACCAGACCGGGACAGCGTCATCAACATTGTACGGGCCATGAGCAGACGACAGAAGTGCCATGCCGTTGGCTTCGATGGTGGCTCTTAAATCTGACGAGCCGTTCCATGGCACCGTTCGGAATTGCAGAGTTCCGTCGCAGAAGGAGATAAATCCGGGCAGATACACTGGCCGACTGCCGTTTGCTGTATGCCGACTACCTTTTGCAGTATACGGTTCACTCAGCCGCGCGGTCAGGCATTGTTCTTTTTCAATGATGATGCCTGAGATTTTTCTCAGTGCGGGTCTGACGAAGAGTTCGAAACAAACAAGGCTGCTGACTGGATTTCCTGGCAAGCCGAACACCAGAGTTGTACGTGACTCACTGCGTCGGATTCCAAACCACAACGGTTTTCCTGGCTTCATGTTGACGCCGTGAAAAATCTGTTCAACTCCAGCCGCCGCCAATTGCTGCGGCACCAGATCCAGCGTGCCTGCCGAAACTCCGCCGCTCAACAGCAAAACGTCTTGCTGCAGCCCTTGCTGGATGCGTACCGAAAGTTCATCAATGTTATCACGTGCGACGCCGAGCGAAATGGGAGTCGCATCGCATGTGGCGGCCTGAGCCATCAACATCGGTTCGTTGGAATTTCGAATCGCACCGGGCCGCAGTGGCTCATCAAACGGAATCAGTTCGTCTCCGGTCGCCAGCACTGCAACAGTGGGTTGCCGGAAGACGGGCACACGTGCTTCGCCGAATTCTGCCAGTGCAGCTATCTGTTGTGGCTGAAGTCGAGTACCCGCAGTCATCAGTCGCGTCCCCTTTTTCGCCGCGCCTCCTTGAGGCATCAGGCAGGATCCTGCAAAAAATGCAACGCGGGGAATTGATACGATATGGGGAGTTGCTTCGTCGAATTGAGTACTTTCAATTGGCACGACGCAGTCACAGCCAGCTGGCAGTGCAGCGCCTGTCATGATTCGTACTGCAGTGGCCGCCGTCACAGGTCTCGACGGTATCATGCCAGCGGTTACAGTTTCGACAACGTTCAAGCTGATGAATTCCGGATCGCTGTGCAACGCTGGATCAGAATTCGAAAGCGTGGTGACAGCAAAGCCATCCATGAGCGATTTATGAAACGGCGGCGAATCATGTGGTGTCTGCAAGTCGATTGCCAGGACTCGCCGCAGCGCATTCTGTAGAGGCACATTTTCTGAAGCCACGAGTGTCGCTTGTGCGAGAACCATGGCAAGGGCGTCATTGACAGACAGCATTGGTAGAACTCAAGGTTACGGACAATTTTAAAAGACAGGTGATATGTAAAATACATTCGAACTGGTTATTGTAGTGAAGGCAGTGTTTGCGCACAGCCATACTGAAGATCGCACTCATTAAATGTCTTTAAGATCGGGATGATCGCGTGGTTGCTCGAGTTCTAATAGTTGCCTCATCGATCCTGCTATTTGTCAGTCTGACTCACGACATCTGTGAAGCCGCGACAAATTTCGCAAGCACTGCCGTTTCTGCAAGCACCGCTGAGCATCCCATCTCGGTCACTGAAGCCAGCGTTTTTGTCACTCGTACCAAAGCGATTTTGCGAATTCAGATGTTCGCCGAAGATCTGATTCTGTTTCAGGGTTTGCAGCCCAACGATCAGGATCGCGTCTCGCCTGAAGATTTGAAACGCGGACTTGAGGATCATCGGACGTTTCTGCTGGAACACATCACTCTGCGCGACGCCAAAGGTGAACCTATTAAAGGCGAAGTGACCGATGTGAAGCCGTTTGAGATTCCCGCTGACGGAATTCTTAGCACCGACATGATGTTACATACCGCGACGTATGAATTGGAATTTCCGTTCACTGAACCTCCAGAATTCCTGACGATTCAGCAGGATATGAGTGACGAAAACTTCATCATTCCCAGCGAAATGAAACTCACGGTCCATCAAGCCGGTACAGCCATGAACTACACGGAATCTCTGCTTCCAGGAGCGACCACAACCGTACGCTTTGACTGGTCTCAGGCGATCACAGAAGACGCCACAGACGCTGAATGGGAAACATGGTTTGCCAAACAACGTGAAGCCACTCTGGGGATCACGAGTTACAGCAGCGTGTATTCATTTATCTACATCGAACCAAACGAAATTCGGCACGAGATCCTGATTCCGCTCGCCACGTTAAAGACAATTCTGCCAGTGAAAAGTCGCGATGTGGCGTTTATCGAAATCGATGAACAGGAAGCCATTCGTGTCCTGATTCGCGATTGGTTACGGGCGGAGAATCCTGTCACAATTAACGGTTCACGCGTGATGCCGGATTTTTCGCGGATCGATTTTTATGGTCTTGATCTGCGAGATTTCGCAACGCAGGCGGCGGAACAGAAAGTCAGCCTGGCCAGTGGTCGAGTCGGCATTATTCTGCGTTATGTAACTCCTGATGACGCCGTCCGCGACGCAACGTTGTCGTGGGAGAAATACTATTCCTCAATGAACAAGATTCAATCGGTCGTGATCTCATACCCGGATCGCATTGATCGTTTTGAGTTCTCCAGATTCAACAAAGCCAGCGACAATATTCTGACATGGAAGTGTGATCCAGACGCATTGCCGAAACCGATCGCCGCCGTGCCCGCCGAGATCGTGCCTCGCCCGACACTGACGATTCCGATAGCGAGCCTGATCTGCCTTGTTGTTGCGTTCCTTGGCTTACGAATCTCGAAGCCACCATTGCGCATGCTGGTCAGCGGTGCCGCAGTGATTCTGGCAATTGCATCGTGGCGAACGTTGGGGATCACCATGGATCAACCGTGGCGACAACCTGTAGAACTCAGCGACCAGCGTGCCACGGAGATCTTTCAAAAACTTCATCAGGGGATTTACCGATCATTGGATTTCGGCAGCGAAGACCGTGTCTACGATGTCCTGGCAACCAGCGTGGACGGCACACTTCTGGAGAAACTGTACTTGCAGCTTCATCAGAGTCTGGAGATGAAAGAACAAAGCGGCGCGATCGCCAGAATTCAGTCGATCAAGTACGACAACGGAGAAGAATCGACACGTTCAGCAACGACCGTTCCATGGCCAGGCTTCGAATATCGTTCGACATGGACGGTGGCAGGCACCGTCGAACACTGGGGCCACGTTCACGAACGCCAAAACCGCTTCGACGCTGTGTTCACCATCGAACCTCGCGACGGCAACTGGAAAATCACACGCATGGACATTGCCGACCAGAAACAAGTCGCCGCAAAAACTCGGCTGCGATAACAGCGTAAGACTGCATCATCTGCCCCGTGCTGCTCGATCATGCGACCAAAGATCCGGCGAGCGGTGCGGCGTCAGCCCACCGGTACAACCTGCGCCATCCCCGACGATCAGTCGCTGCTCGGCGAAGACAAAGCCTAGCATCCGCCAGCATTGAGCTTACCCCATAATGCGAGTGTGGAGCAGTTCGCCAGCTTGGATCGGTCTAACGTCGTCCGCACCGACGGAAATTAGAGCAATGGTTTGTCCACCACCATCGACGAATTCCACTTCATAGCCTTTGGCGTCCTTGTAGACATGGACAACAGTGCCAACGTCACCGCGGGTCAGTTTTTGATGTGGGGGATCAGCATCCAGCACGACGAGGGAATGTTCGGCGATCATGCGTTGTGATCCGGTTAAGCGGTCACCAATCGTGGCGGGTCGTCGTCCTCGACGATCCATACTGATCTGCGGTGCCATGATCTGCGGTGCCATGATCTGCGGTGCCATCTGCGGTGCGATCTGCGGTGCTGCGATCTGCGGTGCCATGGATCTGCGGTGCAATGCACCAGTGATGCAATGCGCCAGTGATGCAATGCACCAGTGATGATCTGCACCAGTGATGATCTGCACCAGTGATGATCTGCACCAGTGATGATCTGCACCAGTGATGATCTGCACCAGTGATGATCTGCGGTGCCATAGTGATGATCTGCGGTGCCATGAGGGTGCCATGCACAAAGACGTGCACCAGTAAAGACGCTAAAATCCCCGAAGAACCGTCTTAAGGTTTGCTTTCTTCCGTTCGCAATGAATAGAATGATCCCTCATCGTTCGGACTACCTTCCAGTCTATCTTCCCCTTCAGTTCCGCAGGTTAACGTGTCTAGATGAGAACGCACGGTAGAGAGACAACAACAACTTCTTTGACCAGCGCACAGTTCTGGAATCTGTATCTTGCAGAACACCAGCAGCCTGCAAACTGCTGGCTGCATGTCATGGGCACCATGTCGTCCTGGGTGTTGATGCTTCTGGCGATTGTCTGGGAACTCTGGTGGCTACTCATTCTGGTACCGGTTGCCGGGTATGGCCTGGCTTGGATGGGGCACTTACTGATTGAGGGCAATCGACCGGTTTCAATTCGCTATCCGGTCCGGTCTCTGCTCTCTGACTATCGTTTGACCTGGCAAATGTTAATCGGTGGGCGTCGCGGTGCGGTGACGGTGGACGCTACTTCAGAGTCGGATTCATTGACACCTGTTTCTGAATCTCATAGGGTGGATTGATGAATGCATCCATTAAAACTGAGTCGGCGCTGTTTCCGTTGCCATTCACGGCCTTTGAACAGCTGATGCTGGCAGATGATAGTCGTCTTTATCCCATGACGTTTTTTATTCAGATCGGCCTCACCGGTGACCTGCGCCGTGAGGAATTCGAAGCTGCCTGTTCTGCCGCTGTGCAACGCCACCCTCTGCTGATGGCCAACGTGCGATGGAAGTACCTCCGGCCATATTGGGTCCGCACCACGCGGGAAACGGTAGTACAGTGGCATGATGCCTCGCTGCCTGAACCGTCACTGGAACAACGATACATAGACCTCAGGATACAACCCGCACTTCGTGTGTCGGTTGGGCATATGCCCGCCAAATCAACAATCCTGTTTCAGTTCCACCACGCCGCAACGGACGGCATCGGTGCCATGCAGTTTATTGGTGACCTATTGAGCCTTTACGGTGACGCCACCGCCGAGCCCGATGAGGAACGACCGCAACTCGTCCCGATTGAACCGAACTGCCTGCTGAGACGCGGTGAACGCTGGGAATCGGGCAGGCAACCACCGAAATTACTCCGGCGCTGGGCCTATCGCGCCGTGGAAGTGCTTGGCGTCCATCCGTGCCGCATCGTGCAGCGGTCGAACGTTCCTGAAGACCAGCAGCAGGGACGTCCGTTCTTCCTGACGCGGTTCCTCGAACGTGCTGAACTGAAGGCACTGAACCAAACGGCAGCCGACCGCGGCGTCACATCCAATGAATTACTCGCACTGGCGATGTTCCAGACGCTGCATACCTGGAATCAGCACGCGGGGAGAGATGTTTCTCGAGACGTTTTTCGCATTGTGATTCCAGCATCAGTTCGCACTCCAGTCCACGACGACTGCCCCGCAGCCAATATCGTCAGCTATATTTTGCTGACGCGTCGTGGCGACCAGATTCAGAAATCACAATCCCTGTTGAATTTTATTGCAGCTGAATCGCGGCAGGTGCTGAATGGTCGCGAAACCGGAATCGTGCTACTGACCATGGAAGCAGCCTGCCTGATTCCCGGACTAATTCGGGTGCTCACACGATTGACGGTCCGTTTGGCCACGACAGTGCTGGCGAATGTAGGTGAAGTGAAACGGCAACTCAGGAATCATTTTCCGCTACGCCGAGGCAAGTGCGTCGTGGGCAACGTGGAGCTCGATTACCTGTTGGGAGCTGCTCCCGTTCGCCGTGGCACCCATGTTGCGACTTCTGTCGGAAAATATGCCGGACGACTCATTATCAACCTGAACTGTGACCCTCGATACTTCACCGTTGACGAAGCAGAAACCTTTGCGGAATGTTTTGTCAATCATCTGAAACAACTGTCAGAATCATCCGAAGAACCATCGAACGACGACTCTGCGCTTGTCCGGACGTAGATGAAGTTCTTGTGAGCTCTGCTGACCATTGTATCATTCAATTTTGAAAGTTTTTGACGCTATGAGCGCCACTGCAACGTCCGTCAATCTGCAACACGAATCGCTGTTCCTGTTCTATCTGCGATTTCTGGCGTTTCCGGCATTGGCAATTCTGTTGTACCCGCCATTCGTGATGGGCTATGGCGGAAATCACCCGATCGTGCAGGTCACGTGGGTGGCTGTGTTGACTTACTGCTGGTTCTGTGTCGGCGGTTCGTTTCATGAATCAACCCACGAAACTTTATTCCGCAGTCCTGGTGCAAATCGCTGGGCAGGTCGTATGACCGGGCTTTTGATCGGAATCCCCTACACAGTCTATCGAGAGACCCATCGTCGGCATCATGCATGTCTGAATACGCCTGGCGACTACGAACTATGGCCATACAGCGACCCGGCAACGTCGTTAGGATTTCGCCGTGTGTTCGTTTGGATGGACCTGATGTTTGGCATTGTCACCGCTCCATATATCTATGGGCGGATCTACTTTTGCAACGACCCAAAACTGACCAGGGAAACGCAACGCACGATTTTCACTGAATACCTGGCGTCAGCTTTTTTCTGGACAGCCATCGTCGTCGGAATCGCAGGATACGGCCATGCGCGCGGCTTCGACTGGTCGCAATTTAATCCGGTTTGGTTGCTGCCCATGATCTTGTCGCCCGTAGCGAACACAGTGCGCAAATTCGTCGAACATGTCGGACTTACCAGCAACGAACCGTGGCTGGGGACGCGGACGGTCGTCGATGGGAACCCCTTGTCGCGATTCTTTCGGTATCTGAATTTCGACATCTCGGTTCACGGTCCGCATCATCGCTATCCGAAAGCCAGACACTTCGAACTGGCTCCACGACTAAAGCAGTATCAGGAACAAAATCCCGATCAACCGATCCCGGTATTTCATAGCTACGCGGCCGCCGTGTGGGATACCTTGCCGTGCCTCTGGACGAATCCAGCGACCGGGAACTCGACAACGCCGGAATCAGCCTCCTGAACGAACGCAGGGACGCCAAAATTATTGGGGACATCGAAAAAACAGGAAAAACAGAGGGGGAAACAGTGCCACCCACGAATGGCACTGCCGCTTGGACACGAGCGACAAAAGTCGGTTGTTTCAAGGTTGGGATTTGCCGCAATTCCGGATTTGAATCCGTCAGGCAACTGTGAAACGCGGGAAGCCGTTTCGAAGCAATGTGAGACCGTGCAAGAGCTCTGAAATTGCGAGAGACGTAGACGCAGAATCTCCAGCCGTTGCACCTTTCGTCAGTTTGGCGATCAGTGAGCGCACGCTGGCCGCTCGCAGTAAATTCCAGCCGGCGACTTTCAGCAGAATGCTCGAAAACACGGCCGGCCGACCGCGCACTTGCAGACGGTCCAGACCGGTCACTCGCTTCAGCATCGAGTTGGTGGCTTCGATGCCGCCCCGCATTCGGTAATCCGTTTTGAAGTCGTCTGTGCGTTCGGCCGCTCGTCGCTGAGCAAGTCGCAGATCCTGCCCGTTCAGCCGTAATTGGCACAGCATCGGATCGCGACTGATCGGGCAACGGCTCTTCAGTGGACACTTACAACACGTGCCACCCAACATCAATAACAGGTGTTGATCTTCGCGTTCACGGTAGTGGCTCTGTGCAGTTCCAGCCCCGCCGGACAGTGCGTGAAGCGATTGGACTGACAGTCATAGGCGAAGTCCAGAATTGTCAGAAGCGGTGGCGAACTGATCTTCGCTGCGGCAGAAGTATTCGCCGCAGTCGAACCCTGTTCCGCGGAAGCGAGACTTGTTTTTGTGGAACCTTTTTCCTGACCGCTGGTGGGGCTGATCAGTTCAAACACGGGATTCACGCTGCCTTCATCGTGCGCAGGCCCCAAGTAACTTTGCGGTGAATGGCGACTACACGCCATGAAGTTTTCATCACTGCCGTAAGCCGTGTCCGCCAGCAGTGTCTGCGGACGATGGCCGTGTTCATCGAAATGCTCGATCAGTTTGACGATCGCCCTGCTGTCCGATTCGCAGGCGGTTTCGGGAAGAGCGGCGATGATTAACGGCCCGCTGTTGTCAGCAGAGTACGTTTCGGAAAGCTGCACCTGATAGCCTGAGCCTTTGTGGCCGTCGAACGTGGCATCTGGGTCTGCCGGATTGCAGATGATGTTGCCGCCTGTTTTCTTGTTCACCACGACTTTTTCGTCGATGACTTCGCATTGCTGCTCGAACACTTTCACCAACATCAGATACGTCGATCGGCCGTTGTGCGATTTGTTGCGACGGTAGCGTTCCACCAGATAGGCGAGGTCTGCGGCGATACCCTGACGCAGCGCATTCACGCCGTCGTTATCCAGTGACTTCCACCCCAAGATTGACTGATCCGACGCTTCATAGCGGTCGCGAACGGATTTCTTTAGAGCGTTGTAACTGCCTTCGTCATGGCGTTTGACCTGCACCAGAAAGCGGCGAATCGTCGTTGCTATCAGCTGCATTCGACCGAACTTCGCCATGTTCGATTCAACGTGAGTCGAATCGAGCCGCTGCTTCGATACGTCCAGTTCCAGCAACTGAACGAGCTCGGCGGTGACATCGAGCATGATCTGCTGTGCGAGTTCTTCTGTGCGAAACAGCCGGATGTAGCGTTCGATCGTGCGTCGGCAGAGGCTTTGATTTTCCGGCTTCAGATGCAACGCGTACTGCACGTCGAGGTTGAACATGTACGCATCGGCGGCTGCGTCGTGCGTCCAGTTGCGGAACTCCATGATGAACAGCATACCGGCCACCGAATACAGCTCTTTGGTGGGCCGTCCCAGGGTGGGATCAAAGTGCGCGGCCAGTTTTTGTGCGGGCATCAGCTTCAAAATGGCGTGCCGAAACAGATGCTGCCACCCGCCCGTGAGTCGTCGATAGGCAACCGACGAAAGAAGGCCTTCGAACTCGTCAAACAGGCTTGTTTGTCGAGGATCTTTCAAATTCCGCAACTCACCGCTCCCTGAGAAAACGTCAACGAACCGTAGCGCCCACCTCGCGACAGAACCAGGTCAACTCAAACCATGCTCCCCAATTTGACACAAACTTTTGTCGCTCGTGTCATCGCGATGAGCGAACCATCGACGAGTGTGATGGTGTGGTCGATGTTCTGCAGACGTTTATCCTGTGCCAGCGGCTGTAGTTGCTGCCCGAGTTCTCCGATGATCTCTTTCAGGCGTTCTGCATCGAACACCGTGGTGGCTTCAGACAGCGATCCCAGAGAGGCCCGAGCGCAGCCCAACTTGGCCTGAACGTTTTTCCGTTCGCTGGCCTGCTGCAGTCCTCGGAGTGATGTGACGATCGGGTTGAAGAAATACAGCAGCAGCAACATGCAGTACTGGTCGTAGTGCAGTACGCGATTGCCTGCCGTGTCGCGATCACACGCATCATCGTGCAGCCGCTTTAGTAGCGGCGCAATCTGATCGAAATACTTCAGACCGGTGATGTCCTTCTCGGTGAGCCTTGATTGTTTGTGGCCATCTTCTTCCATATGTGAAGCCTGGCAACTTCAGAACGCGCGCGCAATAGCGCACACCACTTTTCCCGAATTTCGCTGCGACCACATCAAATGCCGTGCCGAACACTATTGAGCCTAATGATGTTCTCGGTGATGAAGTCATGCTTTCTGGCCAGCGTCCGTTGAAAACTTACCTTCCGTTGTAACCTGGGACCATTGTCCCGAGAGAAGGACAGAACGATGGTCCCAGGCTGCGGGAATATTCTCAACTCTGCTCGCCTTATTGAACGAGCTGGCGGCCCTGAATGAGAACATTCCGTCGTCCGGTTTGCAAAGTCCGATAGGTTTGGCTTTCTCCATCGGGCCAACGCACGGTGACGTCAACTGGTGTTCCGGATGTTCCGACACCAATTGTCCGGCAGCCCTCATCGCAGGATAAATACCCGGATGAACCGATGCGGAACCGTGTCAGCCGATTTTCACCAACGTGAACATCGAGGGCCGCACCAATCGCACTCCGGTTGGAGCGGACGCCAACCAGTTCTATTCGCAAACTATTCATCTGCGTATCGTGCGTCTGATTGTGCAACAGCACCAGACTTGAATTAAGGTGCCCGATAGCCAGATCCTGCCACCCGTCGCGGTCGTAGTCCGCGACTGCGCAGCTTCGACCCACCACGGGACGTTGAAAATACGGCCCGCCGGAATCTGAGGCGTCCGTAAAACGCTGTCCGCCCTGATTCTGAAACAACTGCGGACGTTGTGCGAACGGCTCATTCCGACCAAGTACCTCAGAAAGGTCATGGACGTGGCCATTGGCGACGAACAGGTCCAGCCAACCATCATTGTCGAAATCGAATAAGGACGTACCAAATCCCAGTTTCAATCGGCTCGAACTTCCCAAGCCAAATTCATCGGTGACGTCCAGAAAGAAACCTGTGCCCTCGTTCCGGTACAGAGTGTTGGTCTCGCCGTAGTAGTTTGTCACGAACAGATCCGGAAGTCCGTCCCCGTCGACGTCCCCGACGACTGCGCCCATGCCGGCCTCAGGCGATCCCGAGCGGTTAACCGCTACGCCGGAAAGCAACGCATCGTCAAGAAACGTCCCTGCGCCCTGATTTGCCCACAGCTGATTGTGAACTGTGTCATTGGCTACATAGAAGTCGAGATCTGCGTCTCCATCCAGGTCACACGCCACGACTCCCAATCCACAGCGCATTGATTCCAATTTCAGCCCGGCCTGCGCCGTAATGTCTGTAAAACTGCCGTCTCCGTTGCTGCTGTATAGAATATCGCACTCGTGCTTCTGATATTTCGGATGACATGCGGCAGCGTAAGTGCGGCCCTGTTCCTTATGAGTACACAACGGGTAGTCATTGGGGTCCAGTTTTAGGTAATTGACCACATACAGGTCAAGGTTCCCGTCATTGTCAACGTCCGCCCACGTGCAACTTGACCCAAATCGTTCGTCGGCCATGCCGAGGGATGTACCGATTTCATGCCATGTGCCGTCACCATTGTTGCGGTACATTCGGTTCTTGCCGTAACTGGTGACGAACAGATCCGGGAAGCCATCATTGTCAAAGTCGCCGACCGCGGTACCCATTGAATAGTCGAAATTCACTAGACCGGACACCTTAGTAATATTCGAAAACGTGTCGCCGCCCTGATTTGCCCACAGCTGATTGCTTTGTGCCGTGTCCGACGTCTCCGTCCGAGGCCACGCGGTGCCCTGGCAAATATACAGATCCGGCCAACCGTCACGATCATGGTCGATCCACGCTATGCCGGATCCCATGAAGAGGTGTAGGTGCCGTTCTTCAGTCAACGGGGAATAATGTTGAAACTGAATCTGCGAAGACTCGGTGACGTCCGAAAAATGGAGTGTCTGGCTTTGGCAGACTGTGGGTATAAAGAAGAGCACAAAATAACAGAAATTGACGGCAGTTTTGCACACAGCGGGAGTCCCAATTCGTACTGATACGACAGTCTTTTTTTATTATTCAGATACGCATTGCTCGTGTTAGTGTCACAAGCTGCCACATAGAACAGAAGACGTGTGCCGGAAAACAACGACTCACGAAGAAGCAGAACGAACAGCGTTCTGAAATCCTATCTGTAAGCGTACACGGGTGCCAGTCTTGACGGGGTCTGTATTTTCTGGTTTTCCGCATAGCTGACAGGGAGACCAGAAGATGGGACGTTCGATTGAGGGTGCAATTCCGTTTTGCGTGTTGGTCGAGGAAAAAGGGTCAGCGAGCCTAATTGGCGGCATGGGTAAACTTGCGTGGTCGGCCTCGTTTTCGTAGTGTCGATTCAGACGTGCAAAACGGGGACGTGCAAAACGGGGACGTGCTACTTTTTCGGCTTTCTGGGGCGTCCGCGTGGTCGGAGCGAGGACTCCAGTCCGAGTTGGATGGCCGTTGACGGCTGCCATGTCGAATCGCCGAAGGGTGTCCCCCGCGAAAGACTGTGACGCAATGCTGTGAGTTCCGCTTGCGTTTCGGCGCCGTTGACGAACCGTGTCCACTGCGAATGCTTCGGCAATGGGCCTTCGCACAACAGACCGTCGGGGCCACTGCGAGCGTTTGGCAGCAAACTGGACCACTCCCCGTCTTGGCTGCGCTTCACCATGTTGGCTCGAAGCGGATTGCGTTCGACGTACCGCAGAACAGTGAAGTAGTGATCATCCGCTTGGATGGGAAACCCCTTAAACCGCCCCTGCCAGACGTGACCGCTACTGTGATAATGGCTGTGATAACGGCGCACATGAGCTGTCATCAACCATTGCATCCATCGGCTCAGGTCACCGTCCTTATGTGGCCATAGCAGCAGGTGGAAATGATTGCTCATGAGGCAAAACCCCACCAACCGCATGGGCACTTTTTCGTGTGCCTCTCGCATCAGTTTGACGAAAGCGAGGAAGTCATCCGGCTTGTGAAAAACATCATTGCGACCGTTACCGCGATTAAGAACGTGGTAAACAAAACCGCCTTGCGATGCTCGGGCTGTGCGTGGCATTCCATCACGATAACAACGCTCGCAACACAGTTAAAGTACAATGTCCCCTTTTTGCGTTTTCATGTTGGAGCGATCCCAGTCAGCGTGAAGTCTCCGATGTCCTTCCACAAATCCAGCGTCTCGACCGTCCACTCCCTGGGAGCTGCTTCGCGCACCGAGATCGCCGCCCAGCCGGTCGTATTTGGACCAGCAATGTAGCGACCTTTGGCGGACTTGGCATCTGGCTAATTTCCATCGGCAGCAAGTTCGATCATCACGCTGCCTTCGCCGCGTTTCTTCCATGCAAGCCGCAGAAAACGGAACTCACCTGGTTGCGGCAGTTCGCGAATTCGAAAACTCCAGCCGGGTATTTTGACGCCATCGCGCTGCAGAGGAGTCATTCCTAACGCGGCTGATCCCGTAAAGGCTTCGTCTTTCACCAGCCGACTTTGACCATTGCCGCTGCTTAATGCTGCGAGGAGATCTGGTTGATCCTCGAACAACACCGCCACCGGTTCGGGCCACGCCGCTCCGGCTTTGACCCAGTTTGTCAGTATCGCGATTTCGTGATCAGACAGCTTTTGTTTTGGCGGCATCTGCAGGTCTGGATCATCGAATGAGATCGCCGTCACCAGCAGACTTTTTTCAATATCGCCGGGCGCAACCGCCGCCCCTCGATCACCGCCCTGCTCTGCCGCTGCCAAAGAATCCAGCCGCAAGTTGCCTTCCTGCTTGTCGGGCCCATGACACGAAACGCACTTTGCAGCAAGCACGGGCTGAACTTCGTTGATAAACACCGCTGCATCATCGCCTGCCTGCAGTTCACTGCCGAAGATGGCTGAAACAATGAGGAGTGAAAAAAACTGCAACAGGTGTCGCACGGCAATGCTCCAGCAGATTGATCGACGTGGACCAAATTTTCAGAGCCGTACATCGATCTGCGCCTATTCCACGGTTGATTTCGATTTGCCGATCATTTTACAGCAACTCACTAATCGGCGCACCAAACGGCAGGATTGGCATTGGGCGACCGCCGTGGTCGAGGAACGAATCGTCGGGGTTGATGCCGAGATGGCGATAGACTGTGGCCCAGAGATCGTTTGGTGTGAGTGGCCGTTCTTCCGGATGTTCGCCTTTGGAGTTCGTTGAACCGATGACCTGGCCGGTGCGAATTCCGCCGCCAGCCATTATGAGCGACATGGCTTGCGGCCAATGGTCGCGACCGGGCTGCATGACTCCGGTTTGTGAACCAACGGTGTTTTCGATGCGCGGCGTGCGTCCGAATTCGCCAGTGACGACGATCAGCGTTTTCTTGTCGAGGCCGCGTTGATACACGTCTTCGATTAACGCAGTCACGGCTTGATCGTAGATTGGCAGTCGCACGCTGAGGTCATCCCAAATGTGACAGTTGACCGCGTGAGAGTCCCAGTTGTACGTGCCTCGTTTAAGTGACGGAACGCCCGATTGATACGGATTTTCCATCACGACAGTGACGAAGCTGACGCCCGCTTCCACCAGTCGCCGAGCCATCAGGGCTCGCTGGCCCCAGCAGTGGCGACCGTAACGATCGCGGAGTTCATCGGGTTCGCGCGTCAGATCAAATGCTTTCTTGGCGGCGTCGCCCATGAGCATACTGACGGCTCGCTGCTGGTAATGATCGATCGAATCCATCATCTTTGATGCATCAACTTTTCGTTCGATACGATCGAGACTTCCAAGCAGCTTCATGCGGTCATCGACTCGACCTGAAATCGCGGTGTTGAGTTCGATGTTGGGAATGGAAAAGTTCGGCTGAGTCGGATCGCCCTGGACGTTGAACGGCAGATACGCCTGACTCAAATACGCAGGCCCTTGCGCGAAGACATCGTTGACGCGGCCACCGGGATTCAGTGAGACGTAATTCGGAACGCCGCGGTCGATATGCTCACGGCACCTGGCAACAATCGAACCCGTACATGGAGCATCATTCACAGTATTGACGGGAGTCGCCGGAACGCGCCCGGTCATCAGTCGTTTGTGACCACCGCCGTGATCTGCAAACTCATGCGAAATCGATCGAACGACCGAGTACTTGTCGGCGATCGCTGCATGACGTGGCATAAGTTCGCAGACATCGAGCCCCGGAACGTTTGTCGGGATCGGGCGAAAGACACCACGATAGTCCGAAGAAGCTTCGGGCTTCATGTCGTACATATCCATGTGCGGCGGCCCACCTGGCAACCAGACAAAGATGACGGATGTCTCTTCATCGACGAAGCGACCGGCTTCCTTCGCCTGAGCCTGCATGCGAAACAAATCCGGCAGCACCATACCACCAACGCCCAGGACTCCAGCCGTCAGCATTTCGCGTCGCTTTACCGGTCCGGAACAACGTTGCTTCTGAGTTTTCATATTTACAATCCAGATCTACAACTCAATGACAGGGACATTTATTCTTCGACTCTAAGTGTAACACACAATTACTATATCCTGTCAACAAATAGTCCGATGATGGACGTTATAGCGATGACAACCGTCATCAGCACAAAGAATGCGAATGCTTTGGCCGTCGCGGCAAATCCTTCGAGACCACGTGTTGCAAAACCAAGGACTGCCATTGCAATCAACATCTGATGCAGTTTTTTGCGTTTGCGACGAGCGAAATCGGAAAGGCTGGCTGCATCATTGATCGTCGCATGTTCTGTCGTCAATGCGGGTGGCGAGTAGGGATTTGATGAATCGGTTTTTGGCACAAATTCAACTTCATGTTGGGTTCTGGTGAAACAGTGCCTGCCCGAGTCTTTTAAATTCAGTCGCGGCGGCCTGCGAGAAAGTAAGTACATGCCAATGGCCCAGGAAAGCAAACATTTCAACGATGCGATCATAGCACCGAGTCTGCAATGAGACATCGGCTGAAAGTCGTCCAAGCTGGGTAATCCAACCGCGAGACTGTTCTTCGAGTGTAATCGCCGTCATCACTGGATTGTCGCGACTGAGCAACAATCGCCGTTGAAGCCGCTCTGCAGCATCGGACGTGCGTTGCAGTACGCTGATATGATCGGTATCAAGAATGAGCATTGAATTCAGACTCATATTCTTTTCGAGCTTCAGCTCGTTCCGCTTCGCGAATTCTGATCGCTTCGTCAATGATCGATTTTGCGATTGAGTCGTCCGTGACAGTACCAACGCTGTTCACCCAGGCGTCCTGATTGCCCGTCCTGTTGCGGTTGAAGACTACTTGTTCGAGTCTCGCAACACGCTCTTCAATGGACTGCATATTCCTTCCCCCCTTTCATTTGAAAACTTGAGTCGATGGCCGACGATTAGAATTGCGAATGTGGCAAACAATTGGTCGGCATGTTGAATTATCGGCCAGTCTGCCGATTATTCCAAATTAACAACTTAAAAAACCTGTAAACGCCAGTAATACCGATCCTGAATTGTACTGCCTGAAAACTGAATTTCCGAATGCGGAATCACTCCTTCGTAATTGTCTCATCCAGATTCAGCATCAGGTTAGCCATCATCGTCATTGCGGCGTGATTTGCCGGATCGAGGTTATCCGTGCGAGGCGACGCGCCGATGACGATGAGTTTTTCTGCCTCGGCGGGAGACGCCTGATAGTGAGTAAGTTGTTCAGCGTGGACTCGATTCAGAATCTGCATTTCATGAGGGTAAGGAATTCTGCCAGTACAGATTTCAAAACCGGATGCGAGCTGCTTTTCTAAAGAATCGCCGCCTTCGCGCATCATGCGTGCGGCCAGACGACGCGATGCTTCCACGTATTGCGTGTCATTCATCAGTACCAGCGCCTGTAGCGGTGTGTTCGTACGAGCGCGGCGGGCGACGCAGGTTTCACGGGACGGTGCGTCGAATGCCATCAGTGATGGCGGTGGTGCTGTGCGTTTCCAGAACGTGTACAGGCTGCGACGGTAAAGTGCATCGCCGTCGTCGCGTTTGTAGTTCTGAGTCGTACTGCCGACGAAGGCGACGGACTCCCAGATGCCACTCGGTTGATAAGGCCGCACGCTCTTGCCGCCGAATTCTTCGATAAGCAAACCGCTCATCGCCAACGCGCTGTCGCGGACAACTTCGGCATCCAGTCGGAATCGCGGGCCACGGGCGAGCAGATCGTTATCCGGGTCGATAGACAGCAACTCGGGTGACACATTCGACGACTGACGATAGGTGCTGGACATAACGATCAGCTTCTGCATCGCTTTGATATCCCAACCACTCTCAAGGAATTCCACCGCCAGCCAGTCGAGTAGTTTTGGATGGGTCGGCCAGCGCCCCTGCATGCCAAAATCTTCGGCCGTCTTCACGATACCCACGCCGAAGTACTGCTGCCAGTAACGATTCACAGTGACTCGAGCTGTCAGTGGATGCGATGGATCAGTCAGCCACTTCGCCAGACCAAGGCGATTCTTCGGCGCGCCTTCGGGCAGCGGCGGAAACATCGCTGGCACGTTCGCTTCGACCTTGTCGCCGAGCTGGTCATATTCGCCGCGCTTCAGTACAAACGTATCGCGCGGCGTTGGCAGGTCTTGCATGATCATCGTGACGGCAACTGCGCCATCAATATCGGCGCGTTGTTTCGTCAGATCGTCCAATTGTTTTTGAAGTGGCTCAAAAGCGACGCGAGTTTTTGGAAATACGAACTGTACGAAGTGCTCTCGAATGAGTTTTGCATGCTCCGGAGTGCGTTTGTCCGTTTCGACTTTGATGGCATCGCGAACGGGCTGAGGCACGGTGGATTTTTCGAGACTACGATCGTGTGCTTCCCATGCAAGCTGAGATTCGAACGACTGGCCGTTCTGCGGAGTGCGAGTGACAGTGCCAGCGGTGTCCCAATATACCAGTCCGCCGAATTGTGTGAACGCCCAACCGTTGAGTTCCGCGCCAGCTTTCAGGCCCACGTGAGCCGCATCGACTTCCAGACGAACCCATTCGCCCGCTTTCGGCAAAGGTCCCATAGGACGATGATTTTCGCCAGTGCCGGAATCGAATGGAATCAGATCTTCGCCCCAGAACGCGCGGTGAGTCCAGACGCCATCATTGAACTGCAGCATGACAGACTTGGGCGGATTGGCCGGATCAATCCAGCAATACGCGAACAGCTTGTCTCCTTCGCCGATTTTCAGTGTCGGATTGGCTCCGGTAAAAAAGTGCTGGCTGAGCGCCGGAGCTTCGCGTCGAGTTGCCTTTGATCCTGTATGAACCGGATGATCCGGGGCCGACACGAATTCCCATGGTGTATCTCCCTGCAACTGAGCTCCGGCTGGACCTTCATCGTCGATCCAGAAGAATTCAGCAGGTTCGGCTGCGTTGGCAGCGGCATCAGGATTCGCGATGCCGGGGTCCACATAGTCCACGGCGGCCAATGCCGTCGCGATCTGTTCCCTGATCGTCGGTAGTTTGGCGTCAAGCTCTGCGAGCATCGTTGTTTGTTCAGACGATGGGACTCGAATTGTTGGTGGAGGCGCGAGCGCGTTGCCGTCCATAGCAGCGTCGGCCGAAGCGTTGTAGAACGCGAAGAGTTGATAAAACTCCTTTTGCGTCACCGGATCAAACTTGTGGTCGTGACAGGCGGCACATCCCGTGGTCATACCCATGAAGATCGTGGACATCGTTTCGGTACGATCCACGGCATAGCGTACGAGCACCTCTTCGTTGATTGATCCGCCTTCGCTGGTCGAGACATTGCAGCGATTGAACCCGGTTGCGATTTTTTGATCGATCGTTGAGTCCGGCAATAGATCTCCGGCAAGCTGTTCTATCGTAAAGTCATCGAAGTGCTTGTTGTCGTTAAAAGCCTTGATGACCCATTCGCGATATTTCCAGAGCGCGCGTTCGTTGTCGAGATGCAGTCCGTGCGAATCGCCGTACCGCACCAGGTCCAGCCAGTAGCGAGTCATCTGTTCGCCGTAGCGTGGTGACTTCAGCAGTCGATCAACAACTTTCTCGTATGCGTCTGGATCGGCATCATTCAGAAACGCCTGCACTTCAGTCGGAGTCGGGGGTAGTCCGGAGAGATCTAAGGTGACGCGACGAATGAGTGTGACACGTTCAGTTTCAGGTGATGGCGTCAGTCCGGCGGCATCTAGTTTTTCCATGACGAAGCGATCGATCGGATTCCGAGACCATGCTGCGTCGCTGACAGTTGGCATGGCGGGCCGTTCGGGGCGGATGAACGACCAGTGTCCTTTGTATTCAGCTCCCTGTTCGACCCATTTCGAGAGCGTGTCAATTTGTTGCGGAGTCAGTTTCTTGCCGCTTGAAGCTGGAGGCATCACAAGGTCAGGATCTGTTGATTTCAGCCTTGCGATGAGTTCGCTTTCGTCGATCTTACCGGGAACGATCGCCGTGGCACCGGTATCCAGTTTTGTGATCGCACCTTCGTGTGAATCCAACCGCAGTCCTGCTTTGCGTTCTGCTGCGTCGGGCCCGTGACACTTATAGCAGTTGTCCGAAAGAATCGGCTGCACGTCGCGGTTGTAGTTGATGTTATCGTCGGCTCGAACGCCACTGCAGATGGCGAACGCCAGAATGATCGCGATGCAAGCGAATTTGCGATGAAACGGTTGGGCAACAAGCGTCATGAGGTCCCTCAACGAGCAATCGCTGAAAAATGACAGGTGGGCAATAAAGTGCGGACCGTTATTACCGCAGAAATTGTGGCGATTGTCAACGATTTGTTTGTGTGCAGAGTGGTGAATCATGAAGTTCACTCCTTGTTCCGCAGCACTTTGGCGATTCTTCCCGAGGGCAGCGGAGGCAAGAGCCTCCAGAGCAGTGCGTTCCAAGTCAGGAGCCCCGGAACGAGTCACCGGAACGAGTCACCGGAACGAGTCACCGGATCGCCGAGCGAAGTCTGCTCAACGTTCATTGCTCAGCAGGAACGCAATTACATCTGCGATCTCCTGTTGAGTCAAAGCAGTCGCCAGTCCATTGGGCATTGGGGAAACACTGGAAGGCACAATCTCGGCAATGTCTGTGCGGGAAATTCGATGCGTCTTTTGAGCATCGACGGAGATGACAATTTCGTCACCACTTTCGCTGGTCACAATCCCGCTGACGACACGACCATCGTTCAGTTCCACCGAAACAGATTCATACCCTCGCACGATGCTGATGCTGGGAAAAATCATGGCTTCCAGCAAATCGCGGCGATTACGAGCTCGGCCGATACTCGTGAGATCCGGGCCCAATCGGCCGCCACCATAGCCAAGCTTGTGACAGGCATTGCAGGCGGCTTTTTTGCTCATAAAGACTTCATGGCCGCGACGGGTGTCGCCTTCGGGCAGCGTCGCCAGAGTTTTTTCCAGCGCCGCTGTTTGTTCTTCGAGACTTGCATTCAGCAGACGCTGCAGCTTAAGCCCTTCAGCTTGTACCGAAGCCGGATATTTCTTGAGCATCTGGCTGATAAGATCCGCTCGCAGGCCTCGCAGACCTTTTGATTCTGTTAACCCTGCGACAAGTTTCAGGCCGAAGACTTCGGAACCATCGCGTTCAAATGCAGGCAACAGTCGTGGCAGATCCATCGGGCCAATATGCTGAGTGGAAGTCAGCAGAGCGTTCAACTGATCGGTCGTGAGAGCTGCTGATGCCAGACAGTTGCATGCAGACGTTCGATCATTTAATGCTTGGTCGCTCGTGATCAACGTCAGCAGCATTTGAAAGGTGTTCTCGTCAATTGCACGATTCGCCCCGGCGGCGCTGAGTGCCGAGAGTCGAGTTTCTGCAGGCAGCAATTGCTTCGAAGCGATGTTTGCCAATGACTGCTGAAGTTCAGGATGGCCCTCCTTCGGAAGTCGCAGGTTCAGCACAGCGGCAATGATGTTGGTCACATCGGAATCAGTCGCTTGACCCAATTGGCTGTCGAGTGCAACCAGCCAACCTGGCGGTGCCGATGACAGCGTTGTGCGTGCTATTGCGTTGAGGCACAATTCTGTTGCAGGTTTATGGTTGCCGTTCAAATGTTTTTCCACGAGGTTTTGAATCGCCGGAGAATCAGCGAGAGATGCGAGTAAGTCAGTGGTGAGTTCTGTTTCGTCCGGGGACAAGCTTTCAATTTGTGTCAGTCGAGTCTCAAAATAGCTGGCAAGTGATTCGCCCCAGTCTGAGTGACGTCGCAAGACCCAGACCGCCGTGGCTCGTAGCGCGTCATCTTTTGAGTTCAATTGAGAAAGCACGTCATCAGCGGATAGTTCGCCGTTAGGCATCTGATCTAATGCGACCAATGCCGCGCGTTGAGTCCTCGGTGACGTCGATGTCAGGCCAGTTCGCGTTTCTTGTGGTGCGGCAGTTTCGATCAATGCGTAGATACAGGCATGTTCTCGAATGCGTTCAGCGGCGTCTGCGGGAGCTCCTGAGGCATCGTGTTGCTTTGACGTCAGTGTCCCTGCGATGCGAAGAACGTCGGCGACAGTTTGGGGTTCGCAAATTCGCCCAATGGCCTCCATCGCAGCGCGGGCTGGACCAGCGTCTTTGGATGCCGCGATATTCAGCAATTGCGGCAATGCGGCTTTTTCTCGCCACAGCCCGGCCACGTGGGCTGCAGACTGGCGCACGGCGGCGTCTTTGTCGCTGAGTGCTGCTGCAACCGCAACGCGCGCATCTGCACATTCAATCCCCGCCAGACACCAGACAGCTCGCAGACGGCTGCTTGCGGATGAATGTGTCAGGGCAACGCTGGAAATTGCTGCCGCCGCATCGGGGCCGATTGATCGCAACATAGCCGTAGCACGGCGCTGTACGAAGAGTCGCTTGTCGCTCAACAATAAGGACAGTTCTTTGGATGTGGCTGCTTTCCAATCGATTTTAAGTCCCAGTGGATCAGCGACGGATTCGGTATCCTTTCGGCGAACGCGGTAGATGCCGCCTAGCACATCTGGTTTTGCCAGTTGTGAAGTCGGGCAGCAGACTTTGTACCAGCCGCCTGTATCGACAATCAGCAAGCTTCCGTCGGCGTCTTCGAAGACATCCGTTGGATGAAAATCCGGATGATCACACGCCAGAAAATCTGTATCGACGGTGTCAAATGTCGGACCATTCGCGATCAGTTCGTGTCTCACGACTTTATGGAGATTGAAATAACACGCGAACAAATTGTCCGTTGCTGTTCCGCCAAAGAGCACATCACTTCCGCCGATCAGGCCACACGGAGCCGCCGCGCCTTGATGATTGAGTACCGGCATAACATCGCCAGTCATCGGATGTTCGTAGATCGAATCATGTTTCTTGCCATAGACACCACCGTAGATGGCGTGAATCAGTCCATCGCGACGACCGGCTTCAGGATTTTGAAAGAACGTGCAGCTAAGAAACCGTTCGCCAGTGGAATGGAATGCAACGTTTACTGGATTGTCCATTCCACCAGTCAGGACAACTTCGATTTCCGAACCATCCTGCTTCGCGCGGAAAATGTGAGACGATCGAGTTACAAACTGTGGTCGGTTGGTCACATCGTGCTTCTGTTCGGCAAACGCACCCTTGCACCAATACATGCGCCCATCGTGGCCAAGATAGGGGCCATGCAGGTCATTGCCGCAACCTGTCAGTGTCGTACCATCAAACCAGACTTCCCGTTTTTCGGCGTGACCATCGTCATCAGCATCAGTGAACTTCCAGATCTCCGGTGGTGCGGCAACATACAGCGAGCCATCGTGCCAGAGACATCCTTCGGGAAACATCAGCTTGTCGGCAAACAGCGTGCTGCGATCGTAGATTCCGTCATTGTCAACATCTTCCAGTCTGCGAATGCTGTGAGGTTTCGCTTCCAGTTGCTTTTCGGCACGTTCGGTCATGCCGCCGGAATCTGTCACATACAGTCTTCCTTTTTCGTCGCGAGCCACTGCAATCGGGCGTCCGACGAGCGATGGATCGGCTGCGAGTTCGACTTCAAAGCCGTCTGGAATCCGCAACGTCCGTGAACCGATGACTGTTTCACCTGCTTCAACAAAGTTTGAAAACAGGGCTCCAACCAGGAGGAGTGTGAGATGCGTTCGCATTTTGATGCCTTATTGCAGATTCGTGAGTCACTGTGTTGTTGGGACTGTATCATAACCACTCCGCGCGTCGAATCGTCCGATGTCAGGGAAAAAGGCGGATGTCAGCTTGAGGTTCGATAAAGTGCTGACATACTGCGGGGAAACCTGTGGCAACGTGGCTGATTTGATATGGCCGGCTCAGGAAATATGAACTTCAAAAATATGATTCCGCGACCATGTCCCGCCTTGAAATCGTTTTGCATCCTCACCCTGCTCTGCGTTGGAAATCCAAAGAGATTTCAAAGATCGACGCTGATCTTCGAACCATGGTGGAGCAGATGTTTGAGTTGATGTACGAGGCTCGCGGAATTGGTCTGGCGGCGAATCAGGTTGGACTGCCCTACCGTCTGTTTGTGATCAATCCGACTGGCGACAAGGAAGAGAAGGACCAGGAATTTGTCTTCATCAATCCACAGATCACCAAAAGGAATGGCAGTGAGACCGACGAAGAAGGTTGCTTGAGTCTGCCGGAAATCTTCGGACCGGTCACACGGGCGACAAAAATTGTGGTGGATGCATTCGATCTGGACGGCAGGCAGTTTGAGCTGGAGCTGGACGATTTACCGGCGCGGGTGGTTCAGCATGAATACGATCACGTTGACGGCGTGATGTTTACTGATCGCGTTCCAGCGAATTCCCTGAAGAAAATACAGCCACTGATCAATGATCTCGAAACGCAATTTCGAAATCGCCAGAAAGAAGGATTGGTTGGTTCAGATGATGTGCTGCAAGCCCGTTTGCTGGAACTGCAAAAGGCCAGAACCGCATAAGCAGCCGTGTTCCAATCAATTCAAATTCCAATTCCTGAAGAGTGACTGTATCAATCATGTCCCAGCCCGAGTTCGGTGTTTTGTTTGATGTTGATGGCGTCCTGATTGATTCCTACGCGGCACATCTCAAGACATGGCAGATTTGTTGTGAACGTCATGGCCGCGAATGTACGGAGGCACAGTTTGCGGCGGGATTTGGTCGTACCAGTCGCGAAGTCATTCGCGATACCTGGCCCAATCCGCCATGCGATGAAGACATCAAAGCCTTCGATGAGGAAAAAGAGGTGCTTTATCGTGAATTGATCGCCGACGACTTTCCGCACATGCAGGGAGCCAGAGAACTGATCAAGGCGTTGCACGAGCAGGGAATTCCAATGGCCATCGGGTCCAGTGGTCCGCCCAAAAATGTCGCAGTAGCAATCGAGCAACTGGGGGCAAAAGGCATTATCAGAACCGTGATTACAGGGGCTGACGTGGTCCGGGGTAAACCACATCCGGACGTCTTCCTGAAAGGGGCGCAGGGATTAGGGATTGATCCGTCTCGTTGCATTGTATTGGAAGATGCTCCTGCGGGAATTGAAGCCGCTCTTGCTGCGGGTACCAAATGCCTTGGAATTGTATCGCGAGGCCACACATGGGATCAGCTTCATCGCGCCCACGATCGCGTGATGGACGACCTGCGACAGGTCACGCCTGAGTTGTTGCGTCGGATTGTAGTTGGACAACGTCCCTGATGGCCGTTTTCGAGCAGGCTGCGCGGGTCATCGTCGTTAATGATTCTTCTGCCGAAGTCTCGCACTAACTCGATTGGGCAGGTGGAGTTCGGCGACCGACAGGGCGTCTCGTCCCTGGATGTGCAGCTTTTCGAGGAATGCAAGGTACGGTACGGAATGCAAGGTACCACGTACGGAATGCAAGGTACCACGTACGGAATGCAAGGTACCACGTACGGAATTCAAGGTACCACACACCCGTATGCAATAACCGCAGATGGTGCATTGGATTATTGATCAACTACGCTCATGCCGAAGAATTGGCGTGGCGGCGAGTACGACGCAGGGAACTTACGCCCTGTAGCGCCAAGGGACGTCCTGCTTCCGTTCGGAAACGTCTGCGAAAATTCTTCACCAGATCCAGCCACGT
>Ga0209284_10000970_pt1 | contig 45808 bp, 36 predicted proteins | sample FRY03_FD_187211 | JGI IMG/M metagenome (GOLD analysis project Ga0209284, IMG submission 187211) | Freshwater microbial communities from Lake Fryxell liftoff mats and glacier meltwater in Antarctica - FRY-03 (SPAdes) (version 2) | ecosystem: Environmental > Aquatic > Freshwater > Ice > Glacier... | reverse complement strand
AGACACGCAAGGTCATCGCTGGGTTCGAGTGACCGAGGCGACCGGCAACGGTTCGCACATCGTGGCCCTGGCCGATCGAGACGGTGGCCGACCAGTGACGCAGATCGTGGAGCCGCCACTTCATGTCGATGCCCGAGTTCTTGCGCGCCCGCGTCCACCACCAGCCGATGTGATCCGGCGGCACGAGGTCGGGGCCGACGCCGAACATCCACGGGCCGTACGGCTCGCGCTCGCGACGCAGCTCCCAGATCGCGTTCAGCGTGTCACGGTCAAGCGTCATCGTCCGAGCGTTGCCCGTCTTCGTCGGCGCGTCGTTCAACTCGCGCTCGGCGCCGGGATGACGAATCACCTCGATCGCCGAGTCGATCGTCAACATTCCGTCGTCGCCGACGTCGGTCCATTGCAGCGCTGCTAACTCCGCGCGGCGCGCGCCCGTCATCGCCGCGAGGCGCAGTGCCAACGCAGCGGCCGGATCGAATTCGGCTGCAGCCGCGATCGCCGAGCGGACGTCGTCGAGCGACATCACTCCCCTGGGCTGCTTCTTCGACGTCTTACGTTGAGCCATCGCCACGACGTTCTGACTCACCCAACCCCAACGCAATGCTTGCCCGAACGCAGCACTCAACGCCCCGTGTTGGTTTCGGATGCCGGCGTCCTGCATTCCGTCGCGACGCAAGCGCGTGTGCCAGCGCTCGACGTCGGCAATCGACAACTGGGCGATCGACGTCTGCGCGATCTTGTCCTTCATGATCGACCGCACACGGCTCTGTTGATCGCGTGCCGAGGCCGACGCCCATGTATCGAGGTTCTGGTCGACCCACGCGTCGAGCACGTCGGACACTTTGCGGCCTGCCGGCGACGCACTGCCCGCGCCGACCTCCAACGAAGCGGCGAGACGTTCGGCATCGCGCTTGGTGCCGCGCACGGTCCGCGAGGTCTGCGTCGGCTTGCCACGCGCGTCGGTGCCCGTGAAGACACGAACCTCCCACACGCCAGGCTTCTTCTCGCGCATCGTCGCCATGCACGCAACTCTACGCTCGAGATCGAGAAAACCCTAGGGATTATTCTAGGGATGGCCTACGAACACATGTTCGCAGGCCATTTCCTGAACCTCAGATCTATACGATACGCAGGCCTGATATGGCCCGACTGATGACCAGCTGTTGGATCTGCTCGGTGCCTTCGAAGATGTCGTGGATCTTCGCATCACGGTGCCAGCGCTCAACCGGGTACTCACGCGTGTAGCCGTAGCCACCGAGAATTTGGATGGCACGCTCGGTCACCCACGTGGCGGTGCGGCCGGCCTTGAGCTTGGCCATCGAGCCTTCGGCGTTCACGAAGCCCTTGTTCTTACCAAGCCAGGCGGCACGCCAGATGAGGTTGCGTGAGGCTTCGATTTCGGTCGCCATATCGGCGAGCATGAAGGCGATCGACTGGTTCATGATGATCGGCCGACCGAATGCCTCGCGGTCCTTGGCGTACTGCAACGAGTATTCGAAGGCGGCACGAGCGACACCGAGCGCCTGGGCGCCAACGGCCGGGCGGGTTGCTTCGAAGGTCTGCATCGCTGCCTGCGAGTTGCCCTTCTCACCGCGACGCACTCGGGCGAGGCGCTCATCGAGCTTCTCCTTACCACCCAGCAAACAACGGCCGGGAACCCGGACGTCGTCGAGGACGACCTCTGCGGTGTGGCTGGCACGGATGCCGTGCTTCTTGTACTTCTGGCCCTGCGACAGACCCTTCGTGTTCGGCGGAACGACGAACGACGCATGACCCTTCGAGCCAAGCTCGGGGTCAACGACAGCGACCACGACGTGGATGTTGGAAATACCACCGTTGGTAATCCACGCCTTGGTGCCGTTGAGCACCCACTCATCTTTGGCCTCGTCGTACTTGGCTGACGTGCGGTAGCCGCCGACGTCAGAACCGGCGTCGGGCTCAGAGGCGCAGAACGCTCCGAGCGCGAGCTTGCCCTTTTCGTCTTCATAGCACTGCGGCACCCATTCCATCAGCTGCTCAGGCGTGGCTGACGAGGCAATGCCTGCAGCAGCAAGCCCGGAGCCCATAATCGCCATACCGATACCAGCATCGCCCCAAAAAAGCTCTTCGATCGCGATCGGCATCGACAGGCCGCTCGGGTCATTCATCATGGCTTCGGCCATGAACTCCCAGCTGTACAGGCCGATCTCCTTGGCTTGCTCAACGATCGGATACGGGAACTCTTCCTTCTCGTCCCACTCTTCGCCGGCCGGACGGACGACGTTCTCGGCGAAGTCGTGCACCCACTTTTGGAGCGTCAGCTGGTCTTCGTTCAGCTTCATTGAGAAATCTGTCATGCCCCTAAGTTACCGACTGGTAACCACCGTGTCTACCCCTCGGTAACTTCGCGACCGAAGTGTCATGCAACGAGCGAGCGGCAGAAGTGCGAGATCCGGCCAGCTGAATCCCGGGCGTCAGGGCTCGCGGTTGGCGAGCTTGAGGAGATCAGCACCGATCTTCTCGGCGATCAACTTCCCACCCGGCTTGTAGACGTGAACGCCGTCCCAGCGATGGCCAATGTTCGTCGCAATCGCTTCGTCGTTACACCACTCATCGGGCCCATCGAGCACAAGCACCTCCGGGCCGTACTGCCGCGAGACCCAACGGATGACTTCGTTGACATGTGCGACTCGGCTGTCGCTCCCGCGCTCCGGAAGCGGCGGCACCCCTGCGCCTTCGGCCGACACCGGGCGCATGCACGGCACTTCAAGAATGGCCACGTCAGCACCGGTCGCGAGGAGGGCATCGATACCCGACTGCAAATTGGCTGCGAACTTCGAATCGGCGGCCTGCGTGTTGAACGCGTAGTACGCGTCTCCGTCGTCGATGTCGAAAACATCCCACGCACCGATCACCACGAGGGCGACGTCAGCTCCGGCGGCAGCTGCACTCCACTTGTCCTGCCAGCCATCACAGATCGCAAAGTTGTTGTTGAAGTTACGTTCGGTGACGATCTTGCCCGAGTCCCACACGCTGCAGCCGTCGACCCCACCGTTCTTGATGACCGGGAAGACTTGCTCGAAACCACTCGGCAGGTTGTTCGCCAAGGCTCGAGCTTGTGAGTCACCAACGATCGCGAGCTTCGGTCCGCCGGGCGTGGTCTCGGTCGATAGCGCAGTCGATAACGCTGCCGTGGTCGTGGTCGTGGTCGTGGAGGCAGTCGCAGCAATCGTCATGTCTTGCGCCGACACCTCGGCCGCAACTGCCACCGCTGCGCCATCAACCGCTGTGCCGTCACCCGCTGCGCCATCAACCGCGACGTCATCAACCGCGTCGTCCGCGCCGATATCGAGCGAGCTGGCGTCGAAAACCGCGTCCTCGCCGCCCTCGAACGGGTTAAACGGGTCGACGTTCACGTAGAAGATCCCAAGCCCGATCAGCGCGACCGATCCAACCGCCATCGGCCGCAGCATGAGTTCACGCTGGCCTGCCCAGAGTCGACCGAGCAGACCTTCTCGAATAGGTGTCTCGACGAATTGGTACGACACCTCGGCGACCAAGATCGAGACCAGCAGCGCCCCGACGAACTTGAACACCGAACCATCGAGCGCACCGACGATCACGAAAATCGGCCAGCTCCACAGGTACAAGCCGTAGCTCCGCTTGCCGACTTCAACCAGCGGCTGCCATGACAATGCCGACCGGTAACCGACCGCTGCGGGGTGCATGGCGATCATCACCGCGATGACCGACAAGATCGAGGTGAGCGGCAGCACCCACTGGTACACGTAGCCGGCCGTCAGCGTGGTGACCGCGAACGTGCAGCCGAGTGCGGCGACGACTGCGGCGCCGATTGGATCGAGCAGCCGACCGACGGGTGCGTCAACTGCGCCGGCCGAACGCCATGGCCGCCAGATGAACGCGACACCTGCACCGAGCAGCAAGCCGCTCGAACGGGTGAAGGTCGACAGATACATGAAGTTGGTGCGATCGAGCCCTTCGAAGAGCCCGATCGGGCCACCGATCAGCGACGGCGAACCCGACTCCACCGAGAACGTAAACGCCATCACGAGGAAGGCCGCGCCGACAAGCAGCAGACCGACTGTCGGCGCACTGCGGCGCAGCTTCATGATGACGACGAACGTCAGTGGCCAGAGCAGATACCACTGCTCTTCGACCGCCAGGCTCCACACATGCTTGAGCAGCGGGTCACTGCCGAAATACGGAACGCCTCCGAGGATCTGACCCCAGTTGCCGGCATAGAAGAAGGCCCACGGCACGTCTCGCCGAAGGTCAGACACGTCTCGCTCGGAGCCAAAGAACGCCGCCCAGATCAGGACCCCAACGATCATCGCGAACAAGGCCGGAAGGAGTCGACGGGCCCGACGGATCCAGAAGTTCTTGAAATCGATCCGACCGGTCTTCTCCTGCTCACCGATCAACAACGATGTGATGAGGTACCCCGACACGACGAAGAACACCTCGACGCCAAGAAAGCCACCGTGCATCCACGAAAAGCCACCGTGGTAAAACAGCACGCCGATCACCGACAGTGCACGCAGGCCGTCAAGCGAGGGTTCGTACCCCATCTTGCTGGACCACATCCTGCGCAAAACCGGCTTACCTGACCCCCGCTCGAGAGGCGCGCCAGAGTCGCTTGTGGTGCCCCCCGTCATCAACCAGAAAGTTTACGGGACCCAGACGTGCGCGCCGTGTCATGCCGACCGAACGAGCAACCCACAGCCAGGCGGGCGTCGAGAGGCGGGCGGCAGCTGCGCTTGGCATCCGGCCCAGAGGTGCCGAGACCCTGAGGTGGCGGACCCTTCGGGATGCGCAAGATGCAGAACACGCGGGTCTGGTCGCGGTCGAGCGAGCGGCAGAGCACAAGGTCTTCGCCGAGTAGGCGGGCGTTGCGCAGGATCGCTGTGGCCTCGCTCAATAATCCCACCGGCTGCCAGTACCGCCGCAGCAATTCGCCCGATGGAGTTCCTGCGCCGGTCTCATACAAGTCGACATCCGCAACACCAGCTGTTCGTCGAGGTCAGCGACGGACGGACGTTCCATCCTTCGTGGTCTCGACGATCCAGCCGTCGGATTGCAGCGCATCGCGGATCACGTCGGCAGCGGCGAAGTCCTTGTCGGCGCGAGCCCGATCGAGGGCAGCGGCTTGAGCGGCGATGTCATCCGGCACGTCTGATCCAGCCGACAGTTCGAGGCCGACGGCAGTGCAGATCTCGTTGACCGCCGCAACGAGGCCCGACACGTCGGTGCCAGCATCGATGCCAACATTCACTTTGCGCACGGTGTCGAACACGAGCGCCATGGCCTTCGGCGTATCGAGATCGTCGTCCATCGCAGCACGGAACGCATCGATAGTCGCGACGTCGCTCTCGCCTGACACGTCGGAGGTGCGGGCGGCGAACCCGTCCAACCCTGCAAGTGACTTGACGGCTGCATCGATCATCGCCTGGCCGAGCTTGACAGGGCTGCGGTAGTGCGACTGGAGCAGCACGAGTCGGTAGGAGCGCGGGTCGTAATGCTTGATCAGATCGAGCAGGTTGGACACGTTGCCAATCGACTTTGACATCTTCTCGCCCTCAGCGTCGACGACGAACGCGTGATGCATCCAGTGGTTGGCGAAGGTCTTGCCGAGCGCCACGGCTTGCGCCCGCTCGTTCTCGTGATGCGGAAAGCGCAGGTCCTGCCCGCCGCAGTGCAGATCGAAGCCCTCACCGAGCAGGTCGAGGCTCATCACGACGCATTCGCTGTGCCAGCCCGGTCGGCCCGCGCCCCATGGTGACGGCCACGCTGGGTCGCTCTCGGTGGGCTCATCAGCCTTGAATTTCCAGAGCGCGAAGTCGGACGGATGCCGCTTCTGCGCAGCGCCGACCACCTCGCGATCGCCACCGCCCGTCCGCATGTCGTCGAGCGTCTGCAGCGCGAGGAGCCCGTAGTCGTCGACTGACTCGACGTCCATGTAGATGCCGTCGTCGGTCGCGTATGCCTTGTCGGCAGCGATCAGCTCACCAATCATCTCGACCATCTCGTCGACATATTCGGTCGCCCGAGGCACGTCGGTCGGGCGCTTGACGTTGATGCCGTCCATCGCCTCGAACCACATTGCCTCACACTTGGTGGTGATGTCCTTCCAGGGACGGCCTTCGCGCACCGCGCGCTGCACGATTTTGTCTTCGATGTCAGTGATATTCGAAACCAATCGAACATCAAGGCCGCCCCACTCGAGGTAGCGGCGGAGAATGTCGTAGCTCAGCGTCGCCCGACCATGGCCGAGGTGTGCGGGGCCGTACACGGTCGGCCCACAGAGATAGACGCTGACCTTGCCCGGTTCACGCAGAGCCAGTTCACGCACGGAACGGGACACGGTGTCAAAGAGGTGCAGCACGCCAACAATCCTACGACTCGCCCCAGCGCACACTCACGCTAGGTTTTGCCGGAGCATGCCTTCGTCGGCGCATGCCTTCGTCGACGCGAATCAGGCAGGCGACCCCGGCGGGCCGACGGATAGCCTGCGACGCTTATGGCGAACCTCCCTGACAAGCCGACACTCGACGGCATCGAAGAACGCTGGGCAGCCCAGTGGGACACCGATGGCACGTACACGTTCGACCAGTCGGCGGTCCGGGACAACGTCTTCTCGATCGACACGCCACCGCCAACCGTCAGCGGCTCGCTGCACGTCGGCCACGTTTTTAGCTACACCCACACCGACACCATTGCCCGATACCAGCGGATGACCGGCAAGTCCGTCTTCTACCCCATGGGCTGGGACGACAACGGCCTGCCCACCGAACGCCGCGTCCAGGCCTACTACGGCGTCCGCTGCGACCCGAGCCAGCCGTATGCCGATGGCTTCGAACCACCGTTCCGCGGCGACCCGCCGAAGAAGCACCAGGCCATCCCAATCTCGCGGCCCAACTTCCTCGAGCTCTGTGACGAACTGGTCGAAATCGACGAAGAACTCTTCGAGCAACTCTTCCGGCGCCTCGGTCTGAGCGTCGACTGGAAGCTGAAATACGCAACGATCGACGAGCGCTCGCGCCGCATCAGCCAGCGCGCCTTCCTGCGCAACGTCGCCCGCGGCGAGGCGTACACCCAGGAAGCGCCCACCCTCTGGGACATCGACTTCCGGACTGCTGTCGCTCAAGCCGAATTGACCGACAAGGAATGCCCCGCCGCTTACCACAAGATTCCGTTCCAGCGAGCTGACGGCTCGGGCACCATCGAGATCGACACCACCCGTCCCGAACTGCTCGCGGCCTGCGTGTCGCTGGTTGCGCACCCCGACGACGAGCGATTCAAGCCGTTCTTCGGCACCAAGGTGATCGTGCCGCTCTACGGCCAAGAGGTCGAAGTCCGAGCGCACGAGCTGGCGCAGCCCGACAAGGGCACCGGGATCGCCATGATCTGCACGTTCGGCGACACCACCGACGTCACGTGGTGGCGCGAACTGAGCCTCGAGATGCGTGCCATCATCGGCCGCGATGGCCGCGTGCTGCCCGACGTACCGCACGGCGTCAATGCCGAGGCCTACGCCCTCATCGCCGGCAAGTACCCGAACCAAGCACAGAAGGCCGTGGTCGAGCAGCTCATCGAGCAAAACATCCTCGTCGGAGAGCCCCGCCCCATTTTGCATCAGGTCAAGTTCTACGAAAAGGGCGACCGACCGCTCGAGATCGTCACCTCACGCCAGTGGTACATCCGCAACGGCGGCAAAGACACCGACCTACGCGCCGCACTGGTTGCCCGCAGCAGCGACGTGACCTGGCATCCCGAACACATGCGTCACCGTTACGAGAACTGGGTCGACGGCCTCAACAGCGACTGGCTCGTGAGTCGCCAGCGCTTCTTTGGCGTGCCGATTCCCGTCTGGTACCGCCTCGACGATGCTGGCGAGCCCATCTATGACATGCCGCTCGTGCCTGATGAGGCCGACCTGCCAGTCGACCCGTCGATCGACGTCCCGGCTGGCTTCACCGCTGACCAGCGCAACCAGCCCGGCGGCTTTGCTGGCGACCCCGACATCTTCGACACCTGGGCGACCTCGTCGCTCACGCCGCAGATCGCTGGCCGCTGGAACGAACCGGCCGCGAGCGCCGACACCGATCTGTTCGATCAGATCTTCCCGTTCGACATGCGCCCGCAGGGCCACGACATCATCCGCACCTGGCTGTTCTCAACCATGACGCGCAGCCACCACGAGCACGGTGTTGCACCGTGGAAGCACGCTGCCCTGAGCGGTTGGATTCTTGATCCCGATCGCAAAAAAATGGGCAAGTCGAGCGGCAACGCTCAGACCCCCGACGGCATGCTCGAACAGTTCGGCACCGACGCCGTCCGCTACTGGGCGGCGTCAGGCCGTCCGGGCGTCGACACCACGTTCAGCGAAGACCAAATGAAGGTCGGGCGCAAGCTCGCCAACAAGCTGCTCAACGTCAGCAAGTTCGTCTTGACGTTCCCCGAGCCCGACATGTCGATGCCACTCGCTGACGCAGTGACTGGCGCTGTCGACAGGTCGATGCTCGCCAAGCTCGACGACACGATTGCCGAAGCCACCGCCGGCTTCGAGGCATTCGACTATGCCCGGGCCCTCGAGCGCACCGAGTCGTTCTTCTGGTGGTTCTGCGACAACTACGTCGAGTTGGTCAAGAGCCGCGCCTACAACTCACAGGGTGAAGCCCCGGCCAATTCGGCGTTGCGGGCCCTCCGTGAGGCACTCAGCTCGATACAGCGTCTGTTCGCACCGATGCTGCCGTTCGCCACTGAAGAGTCATGGAGTTGGTGGAACGACGCGTCCGTGCACGCCGCTGTGTGGCCCGTGCCGAGTGGGCTCGGAGGCAATCCCACGCTCATCGACGTCGCCATCGACACGCTCCAGCATGTTCGTCGCTCCAAGACCGAGGCGAAGCAGAGTCAAAAGGCAGCAGTCGAGTCCCTCACGGTGACGGCACCGGCCGACCTGCACGACTCGCTGGCCGCTGGCACAGCCGACCTCTGCGATGCCGGTTCGATTGCAACGGTCACGGTGATTGAGGGCGCCGAGCTCTCGTGTGCTGTGGTGCTTGCACCGGCCGCCACCGACTGAGCCGGTGTCGCAGTCCTGTTCGAACGAACAGTCCGGCGCGCTGTCCGACGCGGCTACCCCACCGCTAACGTCGCAACGAGCATGACGACCGACGACACGAGCCCCGAGGCGGGCCCAACCAACATCGCCGTGCCCGACACGTCTGCAAACCAGACGCCCGCATCGAGCACCTCTCCCAAGAAGCTTCGCCGGACCTGGCCGCAGCGCTTCACGATCGGTGGCGTGTACCTGGCAGCGATCGGTTGCTTCGCCGCTGGCTCTGGCCTCTACGCCGCCCAGCGCGTGATTGAGGATCGCGATGTCGTCGCTATCGAGAGCGGCGCCCCCGGCGAGAACGCCGAGTTCTCCACCTCAGCGCCTGACGACGGAACGACCACCGGTGGCAGCGACGGCGCTCAGGGGGCAGACGACACCGATATTCCCGTCGAAACGTTTCCACCTGCCTCAGCCGCTGCCCGGAACTTCCTGATCACCGGTGCCGACAACAACGCTTGTGTCGACCCCAACTCGCCGTACGCCGGCGCTTTCGGCGATCGCAGCAGCCTCGGCGAACGTAGCGACACCATCATGATGTGGCGGGTCAACCCAGCCGCATCACAAGTTGCTGTTCTCTCGTTTCCCCGCGATCTATGGGTCACGATCGCCGGTGGATCCAGCAAGCAGCGGATCAACGTCGCCTACGAACGTGACCAGCCACAAAAGCTGATCGACACGATTTACCAGAACTTCGGCATCGCCACCGATCACTTCATTCAGGTCGACTTCTGCGCCTTCCGCACCTTGGTCGACGCGGTCGGTGGCGTGTCAGTCCCCTTCGACCGCCCGGTCCGTGACCCAGCGACCGGCCTCAATGTTCCCGTCGCCGGATGCTTCAACTTCAACGGCGACCACGCACTCGCCTACGTCCGGTCACGCAAGTTGCAAGCGCTCGACGAAAGCGGCAAGTGGGTTACCGACGGCACGTCTGATCTCGGCCGCATCTCACGCCAGCAAGACTTCATCCGCCGAACCGTCGCCTCACTGCTATCCGCTGGCGCCTTCAACCCGAACGTCATTCGGGCACTGATCAAGACCAGCGACGACTTCGTCGTCAACGACAGCGAGTTGACCGTGAACAAGATGCTCGAGTTCGCCGGCGTCGTGAAGGGCATCGACCCCGCAGAGATCACGACCTATCAGATCGAGGCGCGCGGCACAAAAATCCAGGGCAACTCCGTGCTGCTGCCCACGATCGATGGCCCCAATATGCAATCGGTGCTGTCGGTGTTCCGCGGCGAGGCGTCGCTCGCCGACGCACCCGAGCAAGTCTTCGAAACCACGACAACGTCGGTGACGCCAAGCGACGATGGTTCCACCGGCACCGCACCCGAAACCACCGTCGACGCAGTCCCGTTCAACACAATCCCGGTCGTCGTGGCAGAAGACAACAACAAGGGCTTCTTCCCCGACGCCACCATCAACTGCTCGTAGTCGTCGCACCGCTGATGGCAGATGGTCCTGCACCGAACTCGGGATGATTGCTGGCGGATTCCGCGCCCTGACGTCCCGAGATCTGCGCTCAGGAATCCAGTACTCGAGCGAGCGCTGCTGCTGCGTCTGACGGGCCCGAGACGGTGGTGATCTTGCAGCCGGTCGCTGCCGCGAGCTGTTCGGCTGCTTCGGCGTCACCCTCGGGGGCGATGATCACGAGCTCGTCGACTCGACGGGCGGCCGCAGCGACCTGTGTGATCGACTCGGCTTCACCCGAACCGTGCGCGGTTGCTCGGCAGTCAGAGAGCAGCACTGCGATCTTGCGCCCTGCTCGCGAACGGCTGAGTTGTTCGGTTGCGGCGTCAAGCGCTCGGACCACATCGGTCGTGCCGAACCCGCGCAGTGCGAGCACCGCGTCAACCACCGCTTCGCTCGACTTCGTCGCGTCTTGCGACTTGGCAGCAACGACGTCCTTGCCAAACGACAGCACCGAGTAGTCCTCTGGTGCCCGCCAGGCCACGGCGGCTGCAGCGACTGCCGAGGTGGCGAGCGGTGCACCACCCATCGAGCCACTGCGATCAACCATCAGACAAATCGCCGTGTCAGGTGTCGTCCACGAACGGATGCGAAGTTCCTCTGGGTCGATCGCCCGGCCTTCGCCCCGAGCGGTGAGGAGCGCATCGATGCTGGCGTCGATGTCAATGTCGCCGCCATCTGGCCGGTACGGCCGAGTCTGCAACTTTCCGACCCCACGCGGCCGTGTCGGGCCGCGCCTCGAGAGGTCGAGGAAGAGTCGGCCCGCCAGCCTGCGTGCCAGGTCGCGAAGGACCGGATCGGTCGCCCCAGTCAAATCAGCGAGCAGGGCCATCGTGTCGTCGGGGTTCTCCTCGAGCGCCTGCTCGACCGCTTCCTCGTTGAGCTCACCGACTTCGGGCGACAGCTCTTCGAACTGCTCGTTGCGCTCCAGCTCACGACGCGATGTGGTCTTCTTCCGCGCTTCGCTGACGGCCTCGTCGGCCTCGTCGCCCTCCTTCACTCCCGAAGGAGGGGAATTCAGCTGGAGGTCGTGCCCCGTGTCGGGGCGCCATCTTTTCCCTCGCCGTCCTCTCCTTCGGCCTGGCTTCGACCGAAGACCGACTCCCAGAGTTCGCGGATGACGTCTTCACTGACTCGGCTCGTGCCCTCGCGCACCCTGACTCGCCCGGACAGCGCAACGAGCGCTGCATCGAGCGAGACACTCGGCGTGTACGGCGTGGCAGCACGGAGCTGTGCGAGCGAGTTCGCCACCATCACCATGTCGATGGCTCCACGGATCGACGATCCGATTCGCAGGTCCGGATGGTTTCGAGTGAGGCGAACGAGTTCGACGACGCCATCACGCCACGAGGCGTCGACGTCGTTGTGCGCACCAGGCGATGCCTGAGCGGTTTCACGGCGGAGAATCATTGTCTCGTCAGCCACGGACTGGTAGCCAACGGCAATCCGACACACGCGGTCGTACACGGCGCCCGAGATGCGGGCAGTGCCCACCGCATCAAACGGGTTCATCGCTGACACCAGACGGAATCCAGGTGCCGCCTCGATGCGGCCGAGCCGCGGCACGTTCAACTCGCGCTCGCTCATCACCGTGATCAGGACGTTCAGGGTCTCTTCGGGGACTCGGTTGAGCTCTTCGATGTAGAGCAACGAGCCGTCTTTCAGGGCCTGCGCCAACGGACCGGCGACGAACACGTCAGGGTCGTAACCCTCGCTGAGCACGCGGGCCGGGTCGAAGTGGCCGATGAGTCGAGCCGGAGTCAGTTCGGCGTTGCCCTCGACAAATTCGAAGCCGATGTCCATCTCGCGCGCCACACCGCGTAACAGCGTTGACTTGCCAGTGCCAGGCGGCCCTTCGATCAGAATGTGGCGATTGGCATCGATCGCCGCGATAACCAATTCAAGTTCGCGAACGCGTCCGACGACGCCAGCACGCAGCCGGTCGAGCAGGTCACGCAGGTCGGTGACGCTGGCGGCCTCACGCATAGGTGATCACTCCACGGAGGTTCTCGCCATCGCGCATGGCCCGGTACCCCTCGTTGATCTCCTCGAGCGGGTACGTCTTGGTGATCAGTTCATCGAGCTTGAGTTGGCCCTCGCGGTACATGCCAAGCAACTTTGGAATGTCAGCTCGCGGGTTGAGTGATCCGAAGATCGTCCCCTTGATTTCCTTGTTCCACATCGACAATTCGAAGAGGTTGACTGACGACTCGGTCTGGCTCATCGGCGAGATGCCTGTGACGACGATGGTGCCGCCCTTGCCGGCCAGCGACATGCCGAGCTTCATCATGTCGCCGTACAGCACGCCCGGCGTCATGATGACTTTGTCGGCCATCATGCCCCACGACAGTTCGTTGACTTCGGGCATCGCCTCTTCCATCGAAGCGAACGTGTGTGTTGCACCGAACTCCATTGCCTTCTCACGCTTGAACTCGACCGGATCGATAGCGATCACGTGGCGGGCACCGGCCATCTTGGCGCCCTGCACTGCGTTAATGCCGATGCCGCCAATTCCGACCACGACGACGGTGTCGCCCGGCTGCACATCGGCTCGGTTGGTTGCCGAACCCCAACCGGTAGCAACGCCACACGACACCAGTGCGACCACTTCAAGTGGGAGATCGCTCTCGACCTTGATGACCGAGTCCTCAGCGACGCAGGTGTATTCGGCGAACGTACCCAGCTTGGCGAAGAGGTTGAGTTCGGTACCGGCCTTGGGGCCGGTGAGAAGACGGTGACGGCTCGTGCCGTCGGTGATCATCCCTTTGATGAACGTGCCACCGCTGGAGTCACAGAGGTTCTGGCGGCCGGTCGAGCAGTAACGGCAGCGACCGCAGGATGGAACAAATGATGCCGACACATGATCACCGACAGTAACGCTCCTGACACCCGGGCCGACTTCCACAATCACACCGGCGCCCTCGTGGCCGCCGATCATCGGGAACAGGTCGTCGATACCCATGGCCTCCCACGCCTCCTTGGGCGGGACCATGTCACCGGTGACGATGTGCTCGTCGCTGTGGCAGAGGCCAGCGGCCTTCCACTGCACGATGACTTCTTTGGCCTTCGGCGAGTCGACCTCGATCTCCTCGATCGTCCACTCTTCACCGACTCCGTACACCAATGCTGCGCGACTCTTCATGGCCGCAAGTTAGTAGCCGGTCACTCTGTACCAGGCACTGTGTGACCGTTAACTATCCCGGGGCGAGATCACCCGTCAACGTTCTGAAAACGAAGAAGGCGTGAGGTACATGCGCATCTGGTGCGCACCTACCTCACGCCTTCGACGAGAAGGACGACGTCAGGAATAGACCATGACTCCGCGGATGTTCTTGCCGGCGCGCATGTCGTCGTAGCCGTCATTGACACCGTCGAGGTCGTACTCCTTGGTGACGAGGCCGTCGAGGTCGAGCTGGCCTTCGCGGTAGAGACCAAGCAGCTTCGGGATGTCGGCACGAGGATTGCCCGAACCAAACAGCGAGCCAACAACCTGCTTCTCCATGAGTGTGAGATCGAGGAGGCTGATGTTGGCCGTCATCTCCATGGCCGGGTGAATGTTGGTCACGACGACTCTGCCGCGCTTGGCGGCCAGCGCCAGGCCCCCGGCCAGCAACTCGCCCGAGCCAACGCCCATGGTCATAATGACGGCGTTAGCCATCGTGCCCCAGGAGGCTGCAGCCATGGGCTCCATAGCTTCTTCCATCGACGCTGCGGTGTGTGTGGCACCGAACTCCATGGCCTTTTCGCGCTTCGACTCAACGGGATCGATCGCCCAGATCTGCTTCGCTCCGGCGAGCTTTGCGCCCTGAATCGCATTGGCGCCGATACCACCGACGCCGACCACGGCAACGACGTCGCCGGCGCTGACCTGTCCGGCGTACACAGCCGAGCCCCAGCCGGTGACCACGCCACAGCCGAGGAGGCAGGCGCGGTCGAGCGGGACATCTTTTTCGATCTTGATGCAGCTGGCTTCGTTGACCACGGTGTCGTGGGCGAACGTGCCGAGCATGCACATCAGGCCAAGATCTTTGTCTTGGACGTGGTGACGAGACGTGCCGTCGATCTGCTTGCCGAGCGCCATGAGCGCACCGAGATCACACAGGTTTTGGTGGCCAGTCGAGCAACTCGGACAGCGGCCACACGACGGGATAAAGCCAAACACGACATGGTCGCCCACTTCGAGCCAGGACACACCGGGGCCGACCTTGGTGACGACACCAGCGCCTTCGTGCCCACCGATGATCGGCAGTTCAAACGGCAGGTCGCCGGTGACGAGGTGCTCATCGGAGTGGCAGAGGCCCGAGGCCGCGAGCTTGACCATGACCTCGCCTTCCTTCGGATCGTCGAGTTCGATGTCTTCCACGCTCCACGGCGCGTTGACTTCCCAGAGAATTGCGGCCTTTGTCTGCATGCTCGCGACTGTAGACCGTGTTGCCACTTCGCGTGGATACGGAGCGAACGTCCACTTCGCTGTTCACTTCGCCGTTCATTTCACTGTTCATTTCACTGTTCATTTCGCCGTTCATTTCACTGTGCGTGATGGACATTCTGGGGACCCTGCTGATCCTCAACAAACTCCGTGACACCCCACTGGCATGATGGCCGCATGGGCGACGGATTTGACGAGTTGACAGCAGGCCTGAGCGAGCTGGCTACAGCACAGCGCGATGCGGTCATTGCCATGCTGAGCGACTTGACCGACGACGACCTGCACCGCGTGGCAGAGGTTCTCCGCCAGGTCCAGACCGAGCGGGCTGTCCTCGGTGGGGATCATGATGCGATCATCAGTGCGGCGTTCGAGGCTGGTTTCGGGCGGGACGGCCTCGGTGTCCTGCCGTGGACCGAGGGCAATCTGATCGTCTGTCCGGGTGGCATGGTCTCCACGTCGAGGGCCAGCCACCGTTGTCGCTTTGTGAGCGTCGACGACTGCTGGATCTGGGCCAGCGGACACCTGCTCCGCGAAGACAAACGTTCCTCGCCCGGCAACGACGAGGGGTTCCGCGCCATTGCGCTGCTGCCGCTCGTCGACGGGCTCGAACTCGACGTCGTCTCCGGCCGGGCGCGCCAGGGGCAGCACTCCGTCGAACACGTCGTGAGCTACGAGGTTCGTGCTGGGAAACTGGTCGAAGTGAGCCAGCGCGCCGTCAACTCCAACCACGGCGGTCGTCAGATCAACTGACTCGTGCCGACCACAATTATCAGCGTGGCAGCACTCTGATCTCGATGTACTGACCGTCGGGCACCCAGCGCTGGAAGAAGCCGGTCATGTCGTTTCGGCTGATCGAGCCCAACAATGTTGACTCTTCGAGAAAGTCCTCGAACGAGGCGTTGCCCGCCGGGTCGGTCAGTGCATCGAGAATCTCGTCGTTAATCTGCTCGTTGCTGAACAACTCGAGCTCGTTGCGAATCTTTTCGGTCGCCGAAGCAAACTCGTTGGCCGGCACACCATTCGTTCGGATGTCGGCAAGCTGTTCCAACACTGCGATCGACACGTTGTCGACCAGGTCGGGGCCGGTGGAGATCGACAGGAACGTTTCGGCCAACGGCGTCGCACCACCCGTCAATTCGATCGCAGCGAAGGGCGAATACGACTCGCCAAGTTCTTCACGAATCACATCGGTCAGGCGGGCAGTGAGCACTTCTTGTACTACCCGGGCAGCGATGTCGTCGCGGCGATCAGACGTGCCAGGCCCGGTGATCAAGAACGACACACTCGCCTGGTCGCCTTCGCCAGCCCGCACCGTCTCGATGACGGCACCTTCGGGCGCTGGCGGCTCGACGTAGTCGACAGATTCAAAGCGTCCAGTGGCTGGCAGCGTGCCCAGATAGGTCCGTGCCAAGCTGGTTGCCGCGTCAATGTCGAAGTCGCCACTGAACGAGAACGTCCAGTCGGAAGCGTCACCGAAGCGGTCGATGTACACCCGCTCAACGTCCTCTGCCGTGACCGAGTTGAGGTCGTCGACGTCGAGCAGTTGGTAACGCGGGTCGTCATAGCGGGCTTCGGTTAGCGCCTTAAATCGGGCGTAGTCCGGGTTGATCGACGGGTCCTCGGCGAGCGGGAGTTCGTCGTCGATGTATTGCTCGAGAGTCACGGCATCGACACGCGGTTGGGTCATGATGAGGTAAATGAGTTGGAAGGCGGTTTCGAGGTCCGATGTTGCGCTCGACCCGAAGAACCCTTCGGTGAAGACATCGATCGCAGCATCGAGGAATACCTCCTTGTCAGACAGGAACGCGTCGATCGCCACCGGGTCGAAGTCGCCAACGCCGCTGCCCTCGACGACGTTCGCCGCGACTTCGGCTGGAGCGACATCTTCGTCAGCCAGCACTGAGGTTCCGCCAGGGCTGCGGCCCTCGAAGAACACCGCACCGTCGGTGATCGGCGTGTTGTTGAATGCGACACGAACGCCGTTCTCGAACGTCAGCAGCACAGGGGCAACGAATGAGATGTCACTGCCGTCGGCGAGGACCTCGCTGTTGACCTCTTCCACAGGGTCCGGCGGGTCGAGCAAACTCTCGCCAACCGCCGCTTCCGACTCGCGTGTTTCGAGTTCGCGAGTCGGCATCGACTCGACCTGAGCGACGAACACGCTGGCGGCAGGGACGTCGTCGATCTCGTCGGCTGGGGCAGTGACGAAGATGTGCGGGCCAGCCGTTTCGTAACGGGTGACAAACATGTAGGCAAGCGTCTCGGGCGTTGCCCGGTCGAGTACATCGGTGATGAAGTCGAACCAGCGCTGGCCAGTCGGCACTGACTCTCCTTCGAGGACGTGGCGAACGTACTCGTCTGCGTACGAGGCGTCCTGGCGGGAGTTGCGTCCGTCGTAGTCCACCTCGGCAGCGCTGCGTCGAGCTTCCACGGCGCGAGCTACTTCACCGGTGGTGAAGCCGAATCGGCGAACACGTTCGTACGCGTCGAGCACCGCCTGCGTGGATGCTTCGAGGTCGGCACCGTCGGCTGACACGAAGATCTCGGGAGCACTCAGCGACCGGACGAACCCACTGCTGTCGACCGATGCCGCATCAAACGGCGCATCACCGCGGAGGGCGTCGTTGCTCAGCCGGGTGCCGATGATGTCGAAGGCGAGGCTCTCAAGGATGTTGCGCTGCGCGAATGCCTCACGCGAGCCGGTCGTGTCGGCGGTCAGCGGGAGCGTGACGAACGCGAAGCCCTCGGACACGTCGGGGTCGTTGAACACGAGGGCCCTGGCATCGCTCGAGGGTTCGACGATCAGGTCAGGACGCTTGGGCGAGTCGCCGCGGGCTGTCGCTGGGTCGAAGCGTTCAATGATCTCGCGCTCCATCTCCTGTGCGTTGATGTCGCCGACGACGATCACCGACGCGTTGTCCGGCCGGTACCAGTCGTCGTAGAAGGCGCGCAACGGACCGTCGGTAGTGCGGTTGATCTCCTGGTCCGTGCCGATCGGTTTGCGATTCTCATACGGTGAACCGTCGAGGAAGAACTTCTGAATCTCGTCGAAGACGCGGCCACTCGAGCTCTGTGCTGAACCGCGCCACTCGTCGAGCACGACACCGCGCTCAGCTTCGACCTGCGCCGGGTCGATGATTGCCGCCGACAGCCACTGCTGCAGCACGTCGAGACCGGTTTCGACGGTCGACCGGTCAGCCGTCGGCATCGTCAGTTCGTAGACCGTTTCGTCGTAGCTCGTGTACGCATTGATGTCGGCACCAAAGCCAGCTCCGAAGCTGCGCAACACGGCAATCAACTCGTTTTCCGGGAACTGCTCGGTGCCGTTGAACAGCATGTGCTCGAGGAAATGCGCACCGCCGCCCTGGTCCTCGCTCTGGAACGCGGCGCCAGCATCGATTGTCAGCCGCATCTCGACACGCGAGCCAGGATTGTCGTTTTCGCGGATGAAGTACTGCAGGCCGTTATCAAGCGTGCCCGTGACGATCGCCGGGTCAATCACGAGGGAGAGGAGTGCGCTCTCGTCAGGCTTGACAACCTCGGTTCGGGGGCGCCCTCCGGCCTGGCCACCACCTGCTGCATCCGTGGTCGGCGTGGCATCGGAGGAGCCGGTGCACGCAGCTGTGGCCAGTGCGGTAACGATGGCGATTCCCACGAGGCGGAAACGAAAGGGGCGACGAGACACACCAAGCATGCGGGGCAGGTTAGGCCTGCGGCGTCAACGAGGCTGGAACACTGCAGTTCATCGACTCGCCACACCTGGGAGCACGTCAGCATGTTTCGCGAACAACTCGTCGAGACGCGGGCGCCAGTCGATGTCTTCGGTCGAACCACCGGCGGCTTGCACTGCTGCCCGTTCGGCCGCGAGCGTGTCGGCGATCTCGGCCACACCGGCCGCGAGAATCTCTGCCACCCTGTCGCGGACGAACCCGGCGAGTGCCGGGCTGGCACCGTCAGTACTGATCGCTGCTGTCACTCGGCCCGCTCGGGTGATCGCCGGGAGGATGAACTCGCAATCGACCGGCTGATCGGCCGCGTTGGTCCAGATGCTGCGAGCGCGCGCCGCGTCGGAGATCGCTGCATCGGTCTCGAGGTTGCCGGTGGCAGTCACGACGAGTCGCTGGCGCTCGAGGTGACAGTCGTCGAACGAGGCGGTGATCACCTCGCCACCGGCGTCGACGATCCGATCGACATCGACATGCTCACTGATGTCAGCACCGACGAGGCGGACAATTGCACCAGCGTCGAGGAGCCCTTCGGCCTTACGCCATCCGATGCGGCCACCTCCGACGACGAGCACGGGGATCCCGTCCAGATTGAGGAACACTGGATACGAAAACCGGCTGCGGTGGGCCTTCATACCCTGATTCTAAGGCTGACTTTTAGGCAATTCTCGATAAAGACGATCGTTTTAGTCGGGTATTGATTAAATGGTCGCCGTGACCACCTCACTCCAGACTGTGCCGCCCGAGTCGGGCCGACCCTTCGACGACGCTCGCGCGGCCATCTGTTGGGCCAACGAGCGCTTTGCCGGAGGGGTGTGCGTCACCGCCAGCTTCGGCGATGCAACCGTCGCACACGTCGCGCACAGTGCCGTGCCAGGCATCCAGATCACGCTGCTCGACACCGGCTACCTGTTCGCCGAGACGGAGTGGTTCGCCGACCATCTGACGGACCGATTCGGCCTGAACGTCCGAGTGGTCCGCCCAGTGCCCGATCTCGAACGAGACATATGGGCCACCGACACCGACGCGTGCTGCGCAGCCCGCAAAGTCGAACCGCTGCAGCGCGCCCTGCGCGGCGCAACCGCCTGGGTGACCGGGCTCCGTCGCGCCGACTCGCCAAGCCGCCGGACGACTCCGCTGGTGCACAACGATCTGTTGCGGTCAGTCGTCAAGGTCAATCCGCTCGCCGGGTGGACCGACACCGACGTCGCAGAGTACGCAGCGGAGCACGACCTCCCGGAGCATCCGCTGACCGACCGCGGTTACAGCTCAATCGGCTGCTGGCCGTGCACCAAGCCAGCGAGCGACCGGTCGGGCCGCTGGGCCGACAGCTCCAAAACCGAATGCGGACTGCACCTCTGATGGCTACACCATTCACCCACACCCACACCCACACCCACACCCGCACCCGCACCCGCACCCGCACCCACACCCGCACCCGCGACATCGCCCGCACGACCGCCAGCACTCTCCGACAGGACCGACCATGACCGACCTCACGGCAGCCGAACTGATCAAGGTTGAGAGCAACTATCTCGCTGGAACGATCGGGGCTGAACTCGCCAATGACGCAGCGAAGTTCGATGACAACGCAGAGACGTTGCTCAAGTTCCACGGCATCTATCAACAGGACGACAGAGACATCCGTCGCGAGCGGGCCCAGCAAAAACTGCCGCTCGATTATTCGTGCATGGTTCGTGCGTCGGTGCCCGGCGGCGTCATCACCGGCAACCAGTGGCTTGCCCTCGACCGGGTGGCATCGCTCGCCGACAATAAGCTGCGCCTCACGACCCGCCAAGGGGTGCAGTTCCACGTCGTCCACAAAGGCGAGTTGGCCAAACTCGTGAGCGGCATCAACTCGTCGCTCCTCACCACACTCGGCGCGTGCGGCGATGTGGTCCGCAACGTCATGGCGTGCCCGCTCCCGCACCCCGAACGCACTGCAGTGATCGAGCCGATCGTCACCGAGATGGTCGCTCGATTCCGGCCGCAGACCGAGTCGTACTGGGAACTGTGGGTCGACGGCGAGAAGGCCGTCTCGTCGGAGAAGCCGTCAGCGGCATCCCTGGCAGCCCTTGATGCAATCGACCCGGTCGAGCCGATTTACGGCGCCGCCTATCTCCCGCGCAAGTTCAAGATTGGTATTGCATGGCCGGGCGACAACTGCGTCGACATCTACACCCATGACGTCGGCATCGTGCCAACGCTCGACGGCCCCGACGGCCTGAGCGGCAACGTCACCGGATTCGTGATCCTCGCCGGCGGCGGAATGGGCATGTCACACGCCCGCCCAGACGACACGTACCCGGTGCTCGCACAGCCGGTTGGCTGGGTCGAGGCGGAAGGCCGCGACGGCGTCAAGCCGCTCGGTGATGTGGTCGAAGCAATCGTCACGACGCAGCGCGATTACGGCAACCGCGATGATCGGGCCCTCGCCCGCCTCAAATACCTCGTCGAGGCCAAGGGCATCCCGTGGCTACGTGACCAAATCGAACAGCGCACGGGCCAGGCCCTCGCCGACCCAGTCGAACTGCCCAAGTGGGAAGTCCACGCACACCACGGCTGGGACGACACTGAACCAGAGAGCGCCGCGCCGCGCACCGAGTCGTCCGTGCTCGGCCTGCCGGTGTCGTCGGGCAAGGTAGCGCACGGCCTGCGGTACGCGCTCAAGCGGTTGATCGCCGACGGCGCCGTGTCCGCGTTGCGCGTGACGCCACGACAAGACCTCCTGCTGCTCGGCATCACCGACCGGGCGGCCGTGGAGAACACGCTGCGCTCAAACGGTGTGCCACTCGCAAGCGACCAGAGCCCGACACGCAACCTGGCTATCGCGTGCCCGGCTCTGCCGACCTGCTCGAAGGCACTCGGCGAGGCTGAGCGGGTGCTGCCACAAGTGGTCGATCGCCTCGAGAAGGTGTTGGCTGACACCGGCAACACCGGGCTACCACTGCGGCTCAACATGACTGGGTGCCCCAACGGCTGCTCGCGGCCCTATGCCGCCGAACTCGGCATCGTCGGCCGGACCAAGAAGGGCTACGACGTCTACGTCGGCGGTTCAGCCGCAGGTGACCGGCTGGCCAAACGCGTCCGTGAGGACGTGCCCCTTGAGGAGATCCCCGACATGTTACGTCCCCTGCTCGAACGGTTCAGCCGCGATATCGGCCCGAACGACACCACGTCGTTCGGCGACTGGGCGGTGCAGCAGGAGTGGACATCGCTCCTCGCCCTGCTGCCGACCACAACAGTCCGACGGGTGCGTACCAAGTGAGCGTCGCATTGGTCGGAGCCGGCCCGGGGGACCCTGACCTCCTCACCATCAAGGCTGCTCGCTTGCTCGCTGCCGCCGATGTCGTCGTGCACGATGCACTCGTCGGCGATGGCGTTCTCGCCCTCATCCCCGAGTCAGCGGAGCGGATCGACGTGGGGAAGCGTCCAGGTCGACCGGCCTCGCAGGAACTGATCTCGGCGCTCCTCGTCGAACTCGGTCGGCAAGGCAAACGTGTCGTTCGGTTGAAGGGTGGCGATCCGTTCGTGTTCGGTCGCGGCGGGGAGGAAGCGCTCGCATTGCGCGAAGCCGGGCTCGAGTTCGAGGTCGTGCCAGGCATCACCTCGTCCATCGCTGCACCTGCAGCCGCTGGCATCCCGGTGACGCACCGCAGCGTGTCGGCTGCGTTCACCGTGGTCACCGGACATCGCCGCCCTGGCGAGCCCAACATCGACTGGCGGTCGCTCGCCAAGGTCGGCGGGACCATCGTCATCCTGATGGGCGTGGCACATCGCGCGGCGATCGCTGCCGAGTTGATCATCGGCGGCCTCGCCACCGACACCCCGGTCGCCGCAATCCAACGCGCCACCACTGATCAGCAGGAGGTCGTGCGGTGCGATCTCGCCGACCTGGGTAGCGCTGGAATCGAATCGCCCGCCACGATTGTTATCGGCGCCGTTGCCGCGTTCGACCTCACCGCCTTCGACCTCACCGCCGCAGGAACACTCCGGGCGACTCAGAGCCAGCAGGTGATTGCTGCGACATGAGAGCCAGCCGCTGAACCGGGAAGGGAACCGGGAGGGGAATCAGGCGAGGTTCACTGCGTCGTACTCAAAGCTGCCGCCAACCATCGTGGCAAGGACTCGAGCTTCCCCAATGCCGTCAGATTCGATCGCAGTGAGGTCTTGGTCGAGCACGACGAGATCGGCGAGCTTGCCAGCGGTGATCGATCCCTTGCGCTGCTCGTCGAACGATGCGGTTGCTGACCCGACCGTGTAGGCGTGGATGGCTTCTTCGATGGTGAGTGCTTCGCTCGGGTTGAAAGAGACGCCTGATGCCGTGCGCTGGTTGACGAGGTCGTGGAGGCCGAGCAGTGGTGCGCCGTTGACCACCGGTCGATCAGAGCTGCCGGGCAACGTGATGCCTGCGTCGAGGAACGAGCGCTGCCGATAGCAGTCGCCGACCCGGTCGGGTCCGATTGCACGAAGCATGCCGTCGCCGATCTCAGAGACGAAGCGAGCCTGCGGAACCGGGATCACGCCGAGCCGGGCAATGCGCGCGACATCGACGGCGCGGGTCATGCCGGCGTGTTCGATGCGGTGACGGTGGTCCGCTCGGGGGTGCTGCTGGAGCACAAATTCGTACGCATCGAGTACCGACGAGACGGCGCGATCGCCAATTGCATGCGTGGCGACCTGCCACCCCGATCGGTGTGCCGCCAGGATCAGTTCGTGGAGCCGCGCTTCGGGCATCTGGAAGTAACCGTTGTTGCCGGGTTGGCCGTCGAAGTCTTCGAACATTGCCGCCGTGCAGCCCATGAGCGAGCCGTCGGCAAAGATCTTTGTGGCGCCGTAACGCAGCCAGTCGTCGCCGAACCCGGTGTGCATGCCGAGATCGAGTGCGAAGGGCTCGTTGTCATCGGCGTGATGTGCGCAGCCGTGCAGCGCGTCGACCGACGCCATCATCGTGACACGCACCCGCAAGCGGTTCGCTCGTCGAGCCTGTTGATAAGCAGCAACTTCGACTGGTTCAGCCGTGCCGAGAATGCCACCGACGCCAGCCTCCTGGCAGCTTGTGATGCCCTCAGATAGATAGCGATCACTGGCAAGACCCAGGTTGATGGCCATTTCGGCGACCGATCGCGGGTGGACGAGCGAACGGACGAGTTGCTGTGCCTGCTCTTCAAGCAGTCCGGTCGGTCGGCCCTCGTCATCGACGGCCACCACTCCCCCGTCGGGCACGTCGACCTCGCCGATCCGGGCAAGGCGCATTGCTGCGCTGTTCAGCGTGGCGAAGTGACCGGAGGTGTGATTGAGTAAGACGGGATGGTCGGGGCTGACGCGGTCCAGTTCGTGGCAGGTCGGATGGCGCCGTTCGGCCAGCTTGTTGTGGTCGTAGCCGGCGCCGACGATCCATGCACCCTGCGGTGTCGAAGAGGCCCGCTCGGCAATGGCGGCAACCAGCTCCTCGATCGAGTGCACCGCATCACCGTTGAGCGGAACCTCGTTGAGCGTCGCGCCGTACGCCTGCATGTGGTTGTGCGCGTCATTGAACCCTGGTGCAACAAAGTGGCCGTCGAGGTCGATCGTTCGGCCCGCATCAAATCGCGCCAGCTCGCCGCGCTGGGCGACGGCCACAATTCGGTCGCCGATGATCCCAATCGATCCGGCACGCCGTAGCGCTGGGTCAACGGTGAAGATATTCGCGTTGTCGAGAACAAGATCGAAGCGCATGCTCCGACCCTAGGCAGGTGTTACTCCCGGGTCAGCAGTTGGCGACGAGGGTGCCGTTGACCGGTCCGAGGGGAGGTCATCTCCGGCTCCAGGACACACCGGATCGAGAACTCGAATGTGGATTCGCCGTGCCAGGGCTGAGTGACCCAAGCGGTACGGTGCGAATGCATGGGTGATCGACTGGTTGGCAAGCGAGTCCTCGTGACGAGTTGCGACACATACATGGGGCCACCCATTGTCAAGTTGTTCCGTGAGGAAGGCGCCGAGGTCCTTGCCGACGCGAGCACACTCATCGGAGCAACCGAACCAGCGGAGGTGTTGGACCGTGCTGGCGACATCGACGTCCTCGTCGCCAACCTTGATCTTGCTGCCTACGCCGCTCGTGTGCGCGACATCGACGACGACCAGTGGATGGCGGGTTTTGATGCAATGGTCCACCCACTGATGCGTCTCGTGCGGGCAGCGGCTCAGCCGATGATCGACCGTGGTGGTGGCTCGATTGTTGCACTGACCTCGTCGTCGCCATTGCGACGCATGCGTCCGCAAGCAACCAGCTACGTCACCGCGCGAGCAGCCCAGAACGCGTTCGTCCGATCGGCGGGCCATGAATTGGCGGCGCATCACGTGCGGGTCAACGCAATCGCTCAGAACTTCGTCGAGAACGAGACGTATTACCCGCCGTCGATCATGGAAAACGAGAAGTTTCGTGATCGGCTGAAGTCGGAGGTTCCTGCGCAGCGCCTTGGCACGCCCCGCGAAACCGCCGAGCTTGCGTTGTTCCTCGCCAGCGACGCGTCGACCTTCACCTTCGGCCAAGTCATCAGTTTGGATGGCGGCTGGTCCTAGTGCCGTGACTGGGATTGGTGACCTGTAAACCTCCTGGTCAGGGAGCCGAAAAACTCTGTGACACCCCAAATGTATTGTTGTGTGTATGGAGCTGGGGGTGATCGATCTGGTTGGCGGGGGCGGCGCAATGGTCGCTGTCAACGACTCGACCCGGACGCTTCGACGAACCCGCTCGATACAGCTCGACCACGTGTGGCGGGCACTCGAAACCGGTGCCTGGGTCACGGCCGGGTTCCGCTCAGCAACACCATGGCTGTCGTCAATCACTGGCGAATCGCCGTCGGCGTCAAGCGTGACGCTGCGGCTCGCCGAACGAATCCAGCAGATGCCCCAAGTCAAAGCCACGTTCGCTGACGGTGTCCTCGCCGAAAGCGCGCTCCGCCAACTGATTGACCTGTGGTCCTTCGACATCGCCGGCGAATTCGCCCGTGACGAACGAATGCTGCTCGGCTGGGCACTGCAGTTCGCCTCCGGCGATCTGACAATGCTGCTCGCCACCTGGCTGCTCCACAACGACCCCGATGCCGCCGACAAAACCGCCCAAGAACAGTTCGAGTCACGAGAACTCCACCTGTCATCCCTGCTCGACAGCATGGGCCGCCTCGACGCGCTCCTCGACCCAGAGGGCTTCAATCTGGTCCGCGCAGCAATCCGTCATCTCTCCGGCCGCACCACGCAAGACGAACGCACCCGAGCCCAGCGTCAGGCCGACGCCCTCGTCACACTCGCCAAGAACTACCTTGCGACCGCCCCGCACGAGCCCGGCAAGAAACGCAACCGGCCACGGTTTGTTGCCACCTCCGATTACGACGACCTGATCGCCCAAGCCACAGGCGGCACACTCGACACAAACAGCGGCCGCATCACAATCACACCCGAAGCCGTTCGCCGAATCGCCTGCGACGCAAGCGTCCATCGCCTGATCACCAACGGACAATCCACCGTGCTCGACTTCGGGCGGCGTACTCAATCAGTATCTGACTCGCTCTTCGACGTCCTTGCGCTGCGCGACCACGGCTGCCGGTGGAACGGCTGCCACACCGCTGCCGGCGCGTGCGATGCCCACCACGCCAAACACTGGGCCGACGGCGGATCAACCGATCAAACCAACCTCGTTTTACTGTGCTGGTTTCATCACCACCTGTTGCACGAACAGCACTGGAGTATCAAGCCCCTCGGGGGCGGCCACTTCACACTCCAAGATCCCCACGGCCAAACCCACCAAATGCGACCGCCCCAGATCGGCCTCACCCTGCCACCGGCTCAACCCCTCAACGAGCACCCGGTAGCTCCGCTCTTCAACCCGCCGGTCTGACCGCGGGCTGGCCACTCGGCGCGGCACACTGTGCATGTGGAATTTCCGCCGCCCTCGCTTGCCGGCCGCGTCGCGACACCGCAGCCATCGCCTCTACGCATCATCGGGCTGACCAAGGCGTTCGGAACGAAACAGGCCCTCGACGGGCTGACGTTCGAAGTGCCGCAGGGCGCTTGCTACGGCCTGGTCGGGCCGAATGGAAGCGGCAAGTCGACGACCATGCGGTCAGTCGTTGGCCTCGTCCGACCCGATGCGGGCTCGATCGAAGTGTGCGGCACCCTCGTGGCATCCGATGTGATGGCCACTCGCCGTTCGATGGGAGTGATGCTCGACCCGCTCCAGCTCTTCGATCGGCTGACCGCCTGGGAGTTTGTCGAGACGATCGGCACACTGCGCGGCCTCGACACCGACACAGTCCGCGCCCGATCGACCGAGTTGTTCACCGTCCTCGACCTGATCGACGACGCCAGTCGGCCGATCGTTGGCTACAGCCACGGGATGCGCAAAAAGACAGCACTGGCCGCGGCCATCCTGCCCAGGCCGCGGCTGATCATGCTCGACGAGCCATTCGAAGGCGTCGATCCTGTCGCAACACGTGCGATGCGAACGATGCTCGACCGATTCCGTGCCGGCGGCGGCACGGTGGTGCTGTCGACACACGTGATGGACATCGTCGAACGAGTCTGTGATCACGTTGGCGTCATCGCTCACGGGCGCCTCGTCGCATCGGGCCCAATTGATGAGCTGCGGAACGGCCGCCGGCTCGAAGACGCGTTCATCGACGTCGTCGGCGCCAGCGACATCGATGCCGGAGCGCTCAACTGGCTCACCGAATGACACCGGTGTCTGGGCAATCGATCAGCACATCGACAGTCGTCCAGGAATTCGTCAGGTTGCGTTGGCGAGCGCTGCGGGGCGCGTTGCGATCCAGCGGCACACAGAAGTGGACGGCGACCGTCGGGCTACTCGCCTCGGTGCTCGTCGGGGTTGCGGGTGGCGTCGGGCTTGCTGTCGGCGGCCAGAGGTCAAGCCAACCCGACGTCCTGTTCGTGATCGCCTGCACCGTCATCGTCGTTTCGGTCGTAGCGATCGGCGTGATCGCCGGAATCAGCCAGCCAATCGATCCGCGAGTCCTTGCCACCGAGCCGCTCACGGAGCGCCAGCTGGCACTCGGGTTGCTGGCGGGAACGGCGGTCGGCCCACCCGGCATCTCGGGCGGACTCATCGGGCTGGGGCTGTTTGTGGGCGCCCTGAGCGGCGTGATGGCCGCTCCGATCGTCGCGATCGCAACGCTCTCGTTTCTCGCCACGATCCTGCTCGTCTCGCGCTCGACGATCAATGCACTCGGTCTCTTCGCCACCCGCTTCCCCCGATCCGGTCAGATCACCGTCGGAGTGTTCAGCCTGCTGTTCTACGGCGGATTTCAGTTTCTGCCGCGATTGATCGGCGGACTCGATGCCAACCAGCAGCGGACGGTGACCGACATTCTCCAGTACTCACCGCCGGGCCAGCTCGGTCAGGGCCTTGCGAAGGCGTCGACCGAGCCATTGATGGCAATCGGGCACGTGGTGATCGGTTCGATCTGGCTCATTCCACTCGCCGCAGTGTTCGTGTGGACCACCAGTGCGCTGCTCGTGTCGGTCCAGCAGACCAACGTCGGCTCGCAGAGGTCCGGCCCGACGCGTCGCCAACCGATCCGCCATCTGGCGCGCCGCATGTGTGGCACCGGGCCGACCGGCGCCGTTGCATGGCGAGGCATACTCACTCGCTTGCGGACACCCCGAACCGCATTGGAGACCTTCACCGGAGCGGGCATTGGTCTGGCCGTCATACTTGTGCCAACCCTTCTGCGCGACGGCGCCGGTGCGGGTGCCGTACTCGTTGGCGGAGCGGTACAGCTGGCTGTGCTCTTCATGGCAGGCAACAGCTTCGGCTCCGACGGACCGGCGATGAGTAACGAATTGTTGACAGGCGTCGACCCCGCTGTGCTGGTCCGGGGCAAGGCCCGTTCGGTCGCGATCGTTGCGTCGCCCATCGCATTCATCGGGCCAGTCATCGCTGCGGCGCTCACCGACGAATGGCGCTATTTCCTGGCCGGCTTGCTCGTCGGAATCGGTGGGCTGTTCGGCGGAACCGGCGGGGCAATTGTCCAGTCGGCGCTCGTACCAATCGCCATCCCCGAAGGCGACAATCCACTCGCCAGTGGCGACTCGGGGAAAGGTTGCCTGGCTGGCTTCATCCTCGCCGGGGTCGTCCTTGCACTGGCCGTCGTGACGCTGCCGGTTGCGCTCGCGCTGCTCTGGGCGCTCGATCGCGGCTCGCTCGCACTGGTGACAGTGTTCGCATTCGCCACGCTCGGGGCCGGTTACGGCGTGTACCGGCTGGGGATCCGCTTCGCGACTCGCTACTGGCGCAAGCGCGAGCCAGAGATCTACGCCGCCGTCATCCCGGCTCGTTGACCGAAGTCAGCTGTCGACGGGAAGCAGCGTGACATCGTCGCCGATGGTCATGCTCCCTGGCGTGGCAACCAGCGATCCGATCGACAAAAACGTTGCGCGGTCACGATTGATCGTCTTCAGCAGTTCGATGTCACGGCCGAGGCCTGGCTGCGGACGGGCGACCATCACGCAGCGATCGATCTGTTTGGACACGGCGAGTTCGACGCCAGAACCCGCTGGACCAATCTGTAGATGGTGACCAATGAAGTCGTCCTCACCCGACCCGCTGACAACAATGTTGGTGCGGAAACGGCGCAGGTCCCAGTCGCCGAGCGTCCCGGTCGACACCAAGGACACGCGGCTCCACTTGGAGTCGTGCCACGCACCCGCAGGGCCCGTCCACGACACCCAGTCGGCATCACGTTCGAAATCGAGCGGGACTTCATACGTGCCCCCGACATCGCCAGCGGCCCGGAGTTCGACCTCTTGGCCAAGCCAGCGGGACAGCGTCACCGAAGCTTCGCCTGATGCAACTTCGCCGATCTCCGGGACATCGATCACGACGTCGCCATCGACCACTCGGGCCGAAGCGAAGAGCAGCTGCGGAGAACGGCGCGCCGTGAGGACGGTGCCGGTCGCCACATCGAAGACGCCCCATCCTCGATCCCCCGCAATCCCGAGTTCGCCGACACGGGTGCTCTCGAGTTGCTCCCCACCCATCGACTTCACCGGATAGCGCCACAATTCAGTCACGTTCATGGGCCCCAGCCTGGCACAGGGCTGCCGGCCGGGCGGCCGAGATGGTCTGGGGGATTCGCACCACGCGTTCGCTCTGCGGCTGCCTGGTCGGTAAAGTGACAAAATGAACGAACCCACGACGACTGTCGCCAAGAACGCACCAACCGCCGATGCGCCGGCAGTCGAGCTCGTCGAAGAAGAACTGCTCGTCGAGGAGATCTCCATCGACGGCATGTGCGGCGTTTACTGAGCCCCGTAGCGGACTCGACCAACATGACCGACTCCCTGCTCGAGCAGCGACTGACGCTGCATCCGCAGGTCGCACTCCGCCCGGAACCGTTCGGCGCGCTCGCGTACCACTACGGCAACCGCAAGCTGGTCTTCCTGAAGCACCCTGACGTCGTGCGGCTTGTCCAAGCCCTCGACGGCACCGGCACCACTGCCGAGAAACTCTCCGAGTGTGAAATCGACGCAGCCCGTTGGCCGTCGTTCGAGCGTGCACTCGCCAACCTCCATGCATCGGAGATGCTCCAATGAGCAAGTCCCAACTCGTCGAACAACTCAAGAGTGGCCTCGACGCTCCTATCTGTCTCACGTGGGAGTTGACCTACGCCTGCAACCTCGAATGCGTGCACTGTCTCTCATCGTCGGGTCGTCGTGACCCACGTGAGTTGACGACCGACGAGGCCAAAGCCGTTCTCGACGAACTGCACGACCTGCAGGTCTTCTACATCAACATGGGGGGCGGCGAGCCAATGATCCGCCGCGACTTCTTCGAGCTGCTCGAGTACTCGATCGGCCGAGGTATCGGCGTCAAGTTCTCAACGAACGGAGCGTTCATCGACGCCGAAAAGGCCAAGCGCCTGACGGCAATGGACTACCTCGATATCCAGATCAGCCTCGACGGCACCGATGCAGTCACCAACGACGCCGTCCGCGGTGAGGGCTCCTACGACACTGCAATCCGGGCGATGAACCATCTACGCGAGGCAGGCTTCGGTGAGTTCAAGATCTCCGTGGTCGTTACTCGCTACAACGTCGATCAGCTCGACGAGTTCAAGGCGCTCGCCGACGAGTACGGCGCCCAGCTTCGCATCACCCGCCTGCGCCCGTCGGGCCGTGGCGCCGACAGCTGGCACGACCTGCACCCCACGCAGGCGCAGCAGCGTCAGATCTACGACTGGTTGGTCCTCAACGGCGAGAACGTCCTGACCGGCGACTCGTTCTTCCACCTCAACGCGCTCGGCCCAGAAAGCGGAACGGGACCCCTGCCGGGCCTCAACATGTGTGGTGCAGGCCGCGTGGTGTGCCTGATCGATCCAATCGGCGACGTCTACGCCTGTCCATTTGTTATCCACGATGAGTTCAAGGCCGGCTCAGTCCGCGACGAGGGTGGCTTCAGCCAGGTGTGGAAGCAGAGCGATCTGTTCACCGAACTGCGTGAACCGCAGTCGGCTGGCGCCTGCTCTGCCTGCGGCGAGTTTGACGCATGCCAGGGCGGCTGCATGGCCGCCAAGTTCTTCACCGGCCTCCCGCTCGACGGCCCCGACCCCGAATGCGTCAAGGGCCACGGCGAAGCCGCGCTACTGGCAGCGTCGTCGGTGCAGGTGCCGAAGCCGATGATGGATCACTCCAAGCCGAGCCGCGTTCCGGTCACCATCGGACGCCGCTAGCTCGTTTGTGTCGAGCTTTCCGTGGATCGGTCCGCGGAAACTTCGACGCAAACGGTGATGGTCGGTCAGTCGGCGGCGAGATCGGTGGCGTAGGAGCCCTCGAGCGCTGTGCGCAGCCCGTCGCTCTCCATGTTGAACTGGGTACCGATAATTTCGGCCAAGTCGGGTGTGTCGGCGAGGTCAGCCCACGACTCTGGCTGCCAGACCTTGCCTCGGCGGAACGACTTGGCGCAGTGGCTGTACAGCTCGGCGACTTCGACCACGATTGCTGCCTTCGGTCGGCGTAGTTCGACGGTGAAGCCATCAAGAATCGCTGCGTCGGTCGTCACCGTTACGGGCCCGTTGATCCGGACTGTTTCATCTTTACCTGGCATGACCAACAGCAGTCCGACGAACGGATGGGCAACGATGTTCTCGAGCGTGTCGAGCCGGTTGTTCCCGTTCAGGTCGGGGATCGCGATGTGGCGATCGTCGAGCCGTTGCAGGAACCCTGGTGGCCCACCGCGCGGCGACGCGTCCATGGAATCGCCGCCGTTGGAGGTCGAGATGACGATGAACGGACAACGATCGATGTACGCCGCCGACCTCTCATCAATCACATTAAACGCCTTGTTCGCGACGAGCTCATTTGGTTCTCGATACAGCTCGCGGAGGCCGGCCCGGTCGGTGATGCGGTCGGTGATCTGCATCCTCTGAGACTAGGCGGAACGGTCGGGCGCGATCACTGCGGGCGGGGCTGCGTCGGTGACGAACTCAACCTGCTGCACGGCGCGAGTGATCGCAACGTAGAGCAGGCGTGCGCCGCGTGGTGTTGGCTCGTCGCCGTTTTCGTGCAGGATTTCGTGCGGGTTCACGACGATGACCCCGTCGAATTCGAGGCCCTTGACGGCCTCGGCCGTGAAGACCGGCACCTCGGCTCGTTCGAGGTTGTGCACGTGGTCAGTGCCGACAAGATTGTGCTCGGAGAGTGCTGCGATGATCGACTCGTGGAGCGCTGCCGGCGCCACGATGCCAGTCAGCTTGTGACGCGACTTCATGGTTGCTGTTGATGCCGCGACTGTTGCGGCGAGCTGGTCTGACGGGCAGCGAACCCAGCTCGGTGGCTCACCGGCGATTCGAACACTGCGGCTCTCGGTGGCATCGACGCCAGTAAGGGGAAGCAGGCGGTTGGCGATGCGCAGGATTGGTTCGGGGACGCGGTAGCCAATGGTCAGGTCAACAACGATGCCGTTCGAGCCGGCGGGCCCGAGGTGGCCAAACACTTCGCTCCACCGCTCTTGACCGGCAGGCGTCGTCGACTGGGCGACGTCGCCGACCAGCGTCATCGATGACGACGGGCTACGACGCCCGATCACGCGCAGGGCGACGGCCGAGTGGTCTTGTGCTTCGTCGACCACCACATGACCGTAGGTAAACGGCGAGCCGTTCAGCAGTGAGTTGGCCTCGTCGATCGCTGTCTTCAACGGCCCGGCTTTCGACCAGGCACCGTCATCACCGGTACGCCGGAGCAACTCACGCTTCGCAAGCGCGGTGACACGGACACGCCGTTCGTTGATCGGGCTGATGCCACCCTTGGCGACCTGGAGCCAGCCGGCAATCTCGTCGGACGTGAACATGTGGTTGCGAGCGCCAATCGGCACAACAAGATCGTCATCAGGCGGAACGATCGCAGCGAGGGCAGCCGCTTCGAGTTCGCTGAGTCGCTCGGCTGAACCCTTCCAGCGGGCGAGGTCGGACTCGTCGATACCGGTGATCTCGACGCGGGGAATACATAGTTCGTCGACGGTCGCCTGACGGACGCGGCGCTCGCCGAGCGACGGCAGCACGTTGCCGATGTAGTCGAGGAAGGCTTTGTTCGGCCCGACGACGAGGACACCGTCGCGTGCGAGGCGAGCGCGATGTTCGAAGAGGAGGTAGGCCGCGCGGTGCAGCGCTACCGCGGTCTTGCCGGTGCCCGGACCCCCCTGGACAATCAGCACCTGGTCGATGTCAGAACGAATGACCACGTCCTGCTCACCTTGGATCGTCGCAACGATCTCACGCATCTCACCGCTGCGTTCGGCGCCAATTTCGGCGAGGACCGGGTCAGGAATCCCACCGGCGACATCGCCAGATTCGGGATCGTCGAGTTGCTCGTCGAGATAGGCGATCAGGTCGCCGTCGTTGAGGGTGAAGCGGCGGCGGAAATCGATCCCGAGCGGGTCGATCGCCGTCGCTCGATAGAAGGGGGCGGCGATCGGAGCACGCCAGTCGACGACGACGGGGTCATGCGCATCGTCTTCGATGTGGCGGCGACCGACGTACCACTTGTCGTCATCCTGATCGATCCGACCGAAGAAATCGCCAGAACCGGGCCCCTTGAGGTCTTCGATCGCCACAGCGACAGTGACCTCGATGTACTCCTTCGTGATCGCATCGGCAGCACTGTTGGGGTCGACGGCCGACAGCCGTTCGATCATCCGATCACGCGATTGGCGTGCAAAGGCCAACCTGGAGCGCTCGTTATCGAGGTCGGGGAAGAGGTTGACGCTCACAGGGCAGACGAGGGTAGTCCCCGGCAGATGGCCCGACCCATGAAGTTTCACTCACACGTTGGTTGGGCGCAGTCGACAACGTGCGAGGATGCCACCCGTGTTGGCGGTGCTGCTTATTTTCTTGTCGTATGCGCTCGGCACTTTCCCGAGTGCGATCATGGTTGCTCGCTCCAACGGCATCGACATTTCCACCGTCGGATCGGGCAATCCTGGCGCTTCGAACGTCACGCGGGCACTCGGTTGGAGGAAGGGCGTGTGGGTCTACGTGCTCGATTCGCTCAAGGCCGGCCTTGCCACTGGCCTCGGCTTGGGGATGGGCTTCGACTGGGCAGGCACGGGCCGGCCGCTCGGCTACGTCTGCGGGGTTGCGGCTGCGCTCGGCCATATGTTCCCGGCCACTCGCGGCTTCAAGGGCGGCAAGGGAGTGGCCTGCGGATCAGGCGCCTTGATCGTGCTGCAACCAATTATCGGAATCGCTGCGCCGATCGTGTGGTGGCTGCTCAGCAAGATGACCGGCAAGGCCGCTCTCGGCTCGATCCTGACCGTGGGCTCCGTACCGATCGGCCTCGTGCTGACCGGCCGTCCAGCCTGGGAGTTCGGGGCGATGGCGGGCCTGTGCGGCCTCATCCTCGTGAAGCACTGGCGAAATTTCGGTCGGTTGATCCGACGCGAAGAGCCGGGCCTCCGCAGCTGAGCTCATTGTGTCAGGCGGGAACGCCACCGGCGGAGAACAGCGCCGGCCAGCCGCCTGTGTGAATGAACACAATGTCCTCGTCAGCAAATCGGCCTTCCTCAGCGAGGCCAAGGGCACCAGACAGGCCCTTGCCCGAGTAGGTGCGATCGCACAGCCAGCCACCGTTTGCCGCCGCCCAGCGGACCGCGTTATCGCCAGCTGTGGTCGGCACCGCGTAGTCGTCACCAATCCAGCGCGTGTCGACTTCCACGTCGACGGGGTCGATGCGCACAGCGGTGAGCCCCATGAGATCGAGCGTCTGATTCGCCAGGTTGGCAATGTCGGGCAAGCCGATGTTCACTCCCTTGGCGACGCCGATGGCGACGATGCCAGGAACGGCCCGGCCCGCGGCAGCTGCCGCGGCGCGGCCAGCGAGGAGGCCCGCGTGGGTGCCGCCGCTCGACGACGTGAAGACAACAGTCGACGGCTCGATACCCGATGCGTCGAACTGGTCGAGTAACTCGATGAATGCTGCTGCATAACCGAGCGCTCCGACTGCGGTGCTGCCGCCGATCGGGATCGAATAAGGCGCCAGGCCAGCGCCACTCAGCTCGCCAGTGAGTAATTCACGTGCGATCTCAAGTTCGCCCCAATGGCTCTGCGCCGTACCGGTGAAGTGCAGCTGGGCACCGAACAGCATCGACAGCAGCTGGTTTCCGGTCGCTACGTCCGGTTCGTCCCCAGAGAGGACCAGATGGACTTCCATGCCGAGCCGGGCACCCGCAGCAGCAGTCATCCGGCAGTGATTCGACTGTGCTGCACCGACCGTGATCAGCGCCCGAGAGCCGACGGCAAGTGCATCACCGCACAGGAAATCGAGCTTGCGAGCCTTGTTGCCGCCCCCACCGAGCCCGGTCAGATCGTCCCGTTTAACCCACAGCCGCGCTCCCCCGCCGATCACTGGGCCCTGCTCCAAAGGTGTCGGCGTAGTGGCGAGCGTTGCTCGCTGGAGGTGATCGAACATGGCTTCCATGCTAGGCACAGATGTTGATGACCACCGATTGGAACCCGCTGCTGCGCGCTGAATTCGAGAAGCCCTACTGGGCAGACCTGCAGAGGTTCGTCGCCGCTGAGCGCAAAGTGCACTCGGTGTATCCACTCCCTGACGACGTGTTCGCGGCGCTGCGCCTGACGTCGTACGCCGACACGAAAGTGATGGTGCTCGGACAGGACCCGTATCACGGCCCTGACCAGGCCAACGGCCTTGCGTTCTCGGTCCGGCATGGTGTCCGAACACCGCCGTCGTTGCGGAACATGTACAAGGAACTCCACGCTGACCTCGACCTGCCGATCCCGCCCCACGGCAACCTCGAGGGCTGGGCACGCCAAGGTGTTCTGCTCCTCAACACGCGGCTGACTGTCCGGGCCGGACAGGCCAATTCGCACCAGAAGCAGGGGTGGGAGCAGTTCACCGACGCAGTGATCCAGGTGGTCAACGACAAGAAGGACCCCGTGGTCTTCGTGCTGTGGGGCAACGGGGCTCGGAGCAAGACGAAGTTCATCGACCGGTCGCGGCACACCGTGATCGAGTCGCCGCACCCCTCACCACTCAGCGCGCACAACGGATTTTTCGGAAGCAAGCCGTTCAGCCGCACCAACGAGGCGTTGATCGACGCCGGTCGTGAGCCAATCGACTGGGATCTCTCCACTGATTCGGTTGAGGATTCAGTCGATGACGAACCTTGCGGGGCAGACTGACGAAATGGCGTGGCAGACCAGCAACAGGGTGACGAAGATCCGACAGAAACACCGATTCGTCGACATCACGGTGGAGACCCTGCACGGATGGAGCCGACATCTATCCGGCCGGAACGCATGGGTTCTGGCGTTCTTCACATTCCTTTCGATCTTTCCCCTGATGCTCGCCGCAACGACAATCCTCGGTTTCGTGCTCGAGGACAATGACGCCCTGCAAAAACGGCTCGTTGACGGAGCGGCCGACAGAATCCCGATCCTCGGCGAAACCCTCCGGAACGACCCGCGATCGCTGAACGGATCCGTCATCGGTCTCATCATCGGTCTGGCGAGTGCAGTTTGGTCCTCCACCAAGGCGTTCGTTGGGCTGCAGGGCGCGCTCGATGACACCTGGGAGATCGGCATCGACGATCGTGCAGGGTTCGTGCCGCAGCGCGGAAAGGCCATCGCCGGCATCTTGATCCTCGGAGGGGCACAGGTCGGCAACGTGGCACTTACGTCGGTGGCGAGCGCCCTCGGACTTCCAGCGATCAGCCAGGTCCTGATCTTCTTCGGCACGGTCGCGATCAACATCGTGGTGATGGCTGCGATGTTCCGGTTCCTCACCTCGGCAAGCCCATCGTGGGGTGACGTCTGGCCCGGGGCGATCATGGCCGGCGTAATCTTCGCCATCCTGCAGCGGCTCGGGCCGGCCATCGTGCAGCGATCGACGGAGGGCGTCGCGAGCGCCTACCAGACGTTCTTCGTCGTGATCGGTTTGGTCACCTGGCTGAGCTTCATTGCCATCGCCTTACTCATGGCAGCCGAGCTGAACGCTGCAATCGTCCGGCTGCGCAAGGGCCCACCCGATGCACACAACGCACACGATCTTGGCCCCGACTTCGATCTTGCCGTCAGGTGATCATCAGGTAGCCGTCGACTTCGGTGATGAGCTCCGACGTCGGCCGGTTGAGTTCGAGTCATGGAGTCCTTCTTGTCAGCTGGCAGCTGATCTGGCCGCCTGTTTGCTCAGCTACTTCGAGTGCACCTTCGATGTGGCCCGGGGACGTGCTGGCTGTTTCGGTCGATGTCCGGTACAACCGACCGTCCAACGACGCGTCTCGAAAGGCCTCGTGACCAAACATTTGATAAGCAGTCAGGCGCTCAACACCCGGCGGCGACATGAACGGTTCGGCTCAACGTGGCTGGCCGAGCGCGAGGCCGCCTGCACCGACGATCGCTACATCGCAGGTGGATTCACTCACCATGCTCAGGCCAGGCTGGTTGCGATGACGCTGGCGTTCTCGAGGGTCCGATGGACGGGGCACTTGTCGGCGATGGCGAGCAGCTTGTCCCGATCCCCATCGGTGAGATCGTCGCCGTCGATGGTGATGACGCGTTCGAACCGGTCGATCATGTTGGTGCGTCCGTCGGCGATGCCCGAGAACACCGCATCGTTTTCAGCACACTCGAAGCAGTCGTCGGCGTGGACCTTGCCGTGGGAGACCTCGACGGTGATCCGATCGACAGGAAGCTTCTTGCGGTTGGCGTACATCCGCAGTGTCATCGAGGTGCAGGCCCCGAGAGCGGCGCCAAGAAAGTCGTACGGGGCGGGGCCAGCGTCGAAGCCACCAATCGAGGTCGGCTCGTCGGCAAGCAGCCGGTGTTGACCGACCACGACATGGTTGAGGAACGGGCCCTGCGTGGTCTCGGCAACAACCACCGGCGCTGATGCCTTTGGTGCATCGAGGGCACCGCTCTCGTCGTCGACATAGCGGTTGGCGAACCCGGCGATCATCGATGCGGCGAAGGCCGCGTCGCTTGCGTTCGTCAGCAAGTGGTCAGCACCGTCGAGCGAGACGTAGCTCTTCGGGTGTTTGGCTGCGTCGAAAATCTCGCCGGCGTTGTCGATCCCAACCGTGTTGTCGATCGGCGAGTGCAGTACGAGTAGTGCCTTCTTGGAAGTTGCGACACGCTCCACAACGACGTGATTCAGTAGATCGTCGAGGAACTGTTTGCGGATGGTGAACGGCCGACCAGCAAGTTGCACCTCGGCCTGCCCCGACGCTTCGATCTCTTCGACCGACGACTGGAAGATGCCAGTGACGTGAGCGGCATCCGACGGGGCCCCGATGGTTGCGACAGCCCGGACCTCAGGGATCTCACCTGCAACGGCGAGCACCGCCGCTCCGCCGAGTGAGTGCCCGATCAAGAGTTGCGGGGCCCGATGCTCGGTACGCAGCCAGTCGACCGCTGCCAGAACGTCGTCGGTGTTCGACGTGAAGTTCGTGTTGGCGAACTCGCCCTCGCTGTTACCAAGCCCAGTGAAGTCGAACCGGAGTACACCGAACCCGGCGTCGGTCAGTGCGGTAGCGATCCGCGATGCCGCCTTGATGTCTTTGCCGCAGGTAAAGCAGTGGGCGAAGAGGGCAAAAGCTCGAGGCGGCCCAGCGGGCAAGTCGATTCGGGCGGCGAGTTCAGCGTCTTGACTGCCGGGGAAACTGATTCGTTCGATTCGTGCGGTCACGTCGCGAACCTAACGCTCACCGGGGCCCACCGTTCACCCGTATCCAGCAGGCCATTCACCTGGCGATTCGCCTGGTCGAAGACAACACGTCGGAAGGATCGCCGCTACTATCTCGCCAGATGGTGGCTCTCACACCCGGCGGCCAGCGCCGATGATCGTTGCATTTGCCACCTCCGGCCTGTTTGCGGCAGGTGAATCGACGATCGGGCCGACGCTCGCAATCATCGTCGGCACCGGCATGGCAGCTCAGTGGATCGCCTGGCGAACCCAGATTCCGTCGATCATCGCCTTGCTGCTTGCTGGCCTGCTGCTCGGTCCAGTCACCGGCATCATCGACCCAGATGAATTGCTCGGCGGCCAGCTCTTCCCGCTCGTGTCGCTCTCGGTAGCCCTGATCCTCTTCGAAGGCGGCCTCGACCTTCCCCCACGCGAGTTGCGCAACACCGGCATCGTCGTCCGCCGGTTGATCACCGTCGGCGCGGTGATCAGCTTCCTGATCGGATGGTACGCGTCTCGCGAGATCTTCGGCATCTCGAACCAGGCTGCAATCGTGCTCGGTGCCGTACTTGTCGTCACCGGCCCGACCGTGGTCGGTCCGCTCCTGCGCTTCGTCCGCCCCGCCGGAACGACCGGCCCGATCCTCCGTGCCGAGGGCGTGCTGATCGATCCGATCGGCGCCACCGCTGCACTGCTGGCCTTCGAAATTGTGTTGCTCGACGGCGCGAACGAGGCGATCATCAAGGTGGCGGGCATTCTGGCGCTCACGATCGTTGCGGGCGCTGGCATTGGCCTGCTTGCCGCATTCGTCCTCGACGAAGCGCTCCGCCGATTCCTCATCCCTGATCAACTCATTGTTCCGGTCACCTTCGCTTTCGTCGTGGCCACGTTCGTCGCGGCAAACGAAGTCCAGGAAGAATCGGGGCTGCTGACGGTCACCGTGCTCGGCATGTATCTGGCCAGACGCGACACGTCAACCGTACGACACGTTCTCGAATTCAGTGAGAGCCTCCGAACGCTGCTGATCTCTGCGCTGTTCATCCTCTTAGCGGCCCGAATCGAAGCCGATGCACTACGCGACGTCTTGCTGCCCGCACTCGGCTTCCTCGCCGTCTTAGTGCTGGTGGCTCGCCCGCTCACGGTGCTGGTGTCCACGGTCCGTACGTCGCTGACGTGGCGCGAGCGGGTGTTCCTGATGGCGATGGCACCGCGCGGCATCGTGGCCGCTGCAGTGTCGGCCATCTTCGCGATCCGCATGGAAGCAGAGGGCATCGCCGATGCCGACAAGATCGTGCCGATCGTGTTCCTCGTCATCATCGGAACGATCGTCGTCTACGGCTTCTTCTCCGGCCCGGCGGCGCGCTTGCTCGGGCTGGCCGAGGCGCAAGCCACTGGCGTCCTGATCGCCGGCGCTCACGCCACCTCGCGAGGCATCGCCCTGCAGTTGAAGGAACATGGCATCAAGTCACTCCTCGTCGACACCGACCCATACAACGTCACCCGGTCGATCTCGAGTGGGCTCACTGCACGTCGGTTGAATGTGCTTGCAGAAGATGCCGCGCACAACCTCGACCTTCGGGGCATCGGCCGGCTCATGGCCTTCACGTCAAACGACGAGGTCAACGCGCTGGCCACCGCCCGATTCGCCCGCGAGTTCGGCCGCCGAGAGGTATTCCAGCTGTCACCGAGCAAGCAGCACTCGGGCGAAACCGGTGTTCCGTCCGAGTATCTCGGCCGTCAAATCGGCATCAACGGCGTGACCTATTCGACGATCGATGAACGGGCGCGCCAAGGCTGGAAAGCACGGAGCGCTGAGGCCGGCCTGCACCTAGACAGCGCCGTCGATGACGACCTCTTCCTACCGTTAATCCGCGTGATCGACGCACAGATGGCGTTCTTGTGCCGCAACGACGCGCTCCCCGGCGAGGGCATCGTGATCGGCATGGCCGCTCCGTCGTTCCAGCGCGAACTCGACAACGCAGCAGCGGAGCGCGTCGAGCCCGTCGAAGACTCAACTCCCGGATAACCGCCGCGCTCGGTCCACCCCATTTTGTGTGAGCGATAGCGGCGTCGTTGCCCACTTCTCCTCACACAAAACTCGTCCCCCATTTTGTGTGAGCGATAGCGGCGTCGTTGCCCTCAATAGCTCACACAAAACTTGGCCCGGCTTATGCTCAGGTATCGAAGCCGATGCCGAGTCGGCCGAGGAACTTGAGCCAGACGTTCTCTCGGCCCTGCCGATCATCGGCGCGTTGAATCGATTTCTTCGTGATGCCGACGACAGCTGACCGCAGCGGTTCGGGCGGGAACGGGAACGGTTTCGACCGGACCATCTCGAGTTCGGTTCGCTCGGTTTCAACACCGTCCACGAGGTCGAGGGCGACCTGCGCACCGAAGCGGCTCGCGGCGACACCCAGGCCGGTGTAACCGCCAACCCAGGCAAGCCGGTTGTCAAACCGCTGCCCCCACGCACAGGTGAAGCGCGACGTGGTGCCGATCGGGCCACCCCAGCGGTGGGTGAAGTTGAGGCCCTCGAGCTGCGGGAACGTCGAGAAGAACTGCTCGGCAAGTGCCCCGTGAGTTTGTGTGCTCTGCTCGTGCCGTGCGTCGACGTTGCTGTTGAAATGGTAGGTGGCGTCGTAGCCGCCCCACAGAATGCGACCGTCAGCGGTGCGCCGCGTGTAGTGGAACTGGTTCGCAGCTTCGTCGATTCCTTCCCAACGGCTCCACCCGATCGACGCCTGCTGCTCATCGCTCAGCGGCTCGGTCATCAGGACATGGTCGTAGACCGGGATGATCCGTCGGCGGCTCGCACGCACCGGACTGGGATACGCATTCGTCGCGACAATCACGCGATCGGCACGCACCGAACCCGTCTCGGTCAACACGCTGAGCCGCCCATCGAGCTCGTCGATGTCGACGACAGGGCTCTGTTCGAAAATGAGACCACCGAGGTCGAGAACGAGTCGTGTCAGGCCCCACACGAACTTGGCCGGATCGACGAGCCCGCCGTAGCCCTCTGAAAGCAGTGCACCGATATAGAGCGGCGAGTTGATTCGGGCACGTGTCTCATCAGCGTCAAGCATTCGGACGCTGTCACCGGTGCCGATGAGCACGGGGATCCCTGCAGCGAGGTCCTCAAGTTGCCATTCCTCAGTGGCGACGTCGAGCCAATCGACCGAGCGGTAGTCGGCATCGATGTGATGGTCGATGAGGCACTGTTGGAGTTCGGCGAAGTTCTGGTCGCCGAGGCGGACGATCGAGTCGAGCTCGTCGGGCCAGTGCCGGTGGGCATTCTCGGCGCCATGCGCGATCGATGCGTCGAGCATTCCGCCGTTACGCGTGCTCGCTCCGCAGCCCACAGAACCCGCTTCGACAATCACCACTCGGCGGCCAGGTGTTGCGGTCAGGGCGTGGATCGCCGCCCACAGCCCGGTGAATCCGCCGCCAACGATGACGAGGTCGGCGTCGATCTTCCCGCTCAACCGCTGCGCGCCATCTGGGGCATCCGGGCGATCGGTCCAGAACACCTCGGGACGCGCGCCAGACAATGCCGTCTCAGGTGACCATCCGTGTAGAGCCATGTGTCATTCTCTCAACGTGTCGACTGGAAACAGCGGAACTCCGCCGCTCTCTCATCTTTTTGTGTACGGAACTCTGCAGCCGGGCGACGTCCGCTGGCACTTCCTCGAGCCCTTCGTTGTCGACGAGGGCTGGGCCGACACTACGCCTGGGCAGGTGTTCGACACCGGCCTTGGATATCCCGGCGCACAGTTCGACAGCACGAGTAGCAGCGCGGTCATCGGGCGGGCATACGCGCTGCTCGAATCATCGATCAGCCAATGCCTCGAGGTGCTCGATGCTGAAGAAGGAACGGTCGGCGGCGATTACCGCCGCATTGCGATCACCACTGCCAAAGGCGTGCGTGCGTGGGCCTACCAGTACGGCGGTGGGCTCGAACTGACGCCGATCGAAAGCGGCAACTGGTTCGAGCGCTGACGAACGCCCGGACCGCTTGCGCTTGCGCTGATTCTTCCCATCACGTCGGCGTGATCGCCCATTGCGCCGAGTCCGTCGCTGATGACCTCGGGATCGTTCTGCACACCTTCGAACACGTCGGAGAGTCGAAAGCCGTTACCGAGGTTGCCATCGTGACAGTCGAGCCGACCTTGAATGCAGGTCTCGAGAATCGCTTCCATCACCGATGGGTGCCAGCCGTTGAACCAGTCGGCATGCAACGCTGCGCCGCCCGGGTTGTCGACGCCCACCGTGCAGGTATCGGCAGAGAGGCGCCATCCGGTGCTGGCTCGCGTCGAGGGGTCGTACACGTCGGGCCGCACGCCGAATGCGTAGTGACAGCTCGGTCGCACGATCGGCACGGGATGGGAGTCGGGGCAGACCACCGTTCCAGCAGCTCGGAAAGAAGATGTCCATACGGACGCGGTCCGGCACTTCGCATTAGGGGGCGTCGCGCTGAAGGTTGGGTTCGTGGCATCGCCCGCGATCATGCGCAACCCTGCAGGGATCGGTTGAATTGACTGCAGATCATCGGTCGGGTTCTCCCAGAGATTCAGCACTTCCCAGGCGTATGACATCTCGGCGCCGACCTGGCTGCTCCCCGCTGGTGGGACATCGAACGTGTGCGCTCCTTCGCCCACGTCGGCAAACAAGACCGGCGACGTGCACGATTCGAAAGCGTCGCCGTCGACGCGGCACTCGGCGGGGTCATCGGCGAACGCGAACGAGGCGAACCGGTCGATCGCTGGCCTGCGGATATCGCAGACCGCTCGTTTGGTGTACCGGTGTGCTTCTTGGTCGGCTGGTTCGGACATCGTGGGGGCTTCCTTCGTGGATGTTGAATCCGCACGATGTCGGTACTCCTTAACTGGCCCGTTGTGAAACGGTAAGAATCACCGGTCGTCAGCCTGGGTAGTAGCCGTTGACGTCAACAATGATGTGGGTTGCTGCCGAGGTGTACAAACAGACCTTGCCGCCCGTACCGATCTTTGCAGTCACCGCGTTCGCGATTGTTTGACTCTTGCGTTCATAGTTGAGGTTGGAAGCATTCGGTCGTGTGGTTCCGCACGGGTAGGCGGTAACGAAACCGCCGCCTTTGGTGCTGGTGACTGCAATGTTCATCACGACCGCGTCAGCATCAGATGCGACGCCGCCACGACCCGCAACAGTGAGTTCAGTCACCGTTCCCGCAGCGCGCTCACCAATCTCCCAGAACTGTCCATCAACAGTCGTGGGTTCACCAGCGCGGGTTTCCATCAACCGCGCCGGAGATAACGGCGCGAACAGCCCAGCGGGCCCCGGGTCGCCGAACGCCTCGTCGATCTGTTTGATGAATGAATCCAGCCCTTCAGCGTCGAGGTCGGGGTTCTTCGCAGGAGTCAGTTCCTTTTTGATCGCCGCTGGGTCGAAGCCCGGAGTTTTCGGGTTGATGACAACGTAGTCGGCGCTCGTCGTCGAGACTTCGCCATCGAGCAGACTGCTGGTCATGCTGATTGTCAGCGGGTGGGTTCCCGGCGTGGCAATGTCGGTGTCGACCGCCATCCGGACTCGGGTCGTCGATTCGGGGCCCACGGTGACGGAAACCGTCTTGTCGACCGGGAGGCCGGTGGTGAGGTTCAGTGTGTACTTCGCCGACGTCTTCGAGATGTTCGTGATGTCGATGAAGAGGTTCTGCTTGCCGGTCGTTCCGACGAACGTGTAGAACCCGGCCAAACCAACGGTGCCGTCGCCCGGCGCTGACAGCACCCCGAGCGCCACGGCCTGCTCATAGGTCAATTCGTCGTCGTCGGCTGTCGTCGTCAGAAGTCCCGCCGCGCCGGCACCGCCCACCGATCCGCCGTCGAACCGGATGTTCGTCCAGTCGTCGTAGGGCGTGCCGCCCGAGTAGTTGAGAAGAGGCGTCGTCGGTAGACCAACCAGCTGATACTTGTAGTTCATGATGCTCTTGTATGCGGTTCCGCCTTGCCCAGTCCCGGTCTTACCGCCACCGTGGTACAGATCAAGGTTGTGGCCGAGTTCGTGCATGAACGTGCCACGCTCTTGAATTCTGGTGAACCCGGCCTTACCCCACGGCCCGTCGGTGACCATGAAGTCCCCACCAGGGATACCATGCGACGAACCAGACGAATCCGTGGTGTTGCCCTGATAGCGGTCGGCGTAGACGGCGTAATGGAAGACTTCGGCCCGAGCGGTTTCGAAGTTCGTCTTCTTCAGGGCGTCGAACTCGCCCCACTTGCTGGCATCGGAGGCGAGACCTGTCGACAGGATCATGTAACTCGAACCTTCTGTGGGGAAGTCTCCAATCGGAGCAGTCCCAACGCCGTAGGCCCGTGAGTCAGCCGACGTCGCCGTGCTCGCGATTTGAGCGGCGGGCAGGTCGAGCGTCGCGGTAACGGAGACAGGCACTGCAGCTGCAGCCACCGGCTGGGCGCCACTCGACGAGACGGCAACAACCGACACAACCATGCTGACGGCAACCAGGACGCGAACCGCGCCAGAAAAACGGCGCACAGATGATGAAAACATCGAAACCCTGCCACAGGAACGTGCGGGCCCAGGAGCTCACAACACAGCCGAACGTAACACAGGGGATTCGTAGAATTACGGGTCTCCTTCTCGTAGAAATCGGGTGCCTGGGTGGTCCGTTTCCTCAACGATTGCTGAACGATCAAGTGAAGCGGTGGCGACCGCAGCGGCAGCAAGTAACGTTGGCGCCAGTTCTATTTGGAGGTGTTTGATGTCGTCGAGTTTTGTTCGTCGTTCTGTTTGTGTTGCCGCAGCTTTGGTCTTGGCTGCGTCGGGAGTCGTTGTTGGTTCAATCACTGGGCCCGGCCAGATTTTGGCGTTGCCCGGAGC
>Ga0209284_10000962_pt1 | contig 46049 bp, 37 predicted proteins | sample FRY03_FD_187211 | JGI IMG/M metagenome (GOLD analysis project Ga0209284, IMG submission 187211) | Freshwater microbial communities from Lake Fryxell liftoff mats and glacier meltwater in Antarctica - FRY-03 (SPAdes) (version 2) | ecosystem: Environmental > Aquatic > Freshwater > Ice > Glacier... | reverse complement strand
CCTGTGTCGTCGTTGCGTCCGACAGATTCAGAAATGCAAATGGTGTTTGATGTTCCATCAGTAATGTCACGAAACGACACGAATGACGGAGTGGCATCGTTCACGGTGACCAGCACACCAGACCCGAGTGCTTCATCTCGACCGTCGCCAAACGGCAATCCACCCTGTGTTCCACCTGTAATTCCGCAATAGTCAGTACCTCCCACAAGGTGAACGGGAGACGAAGCACAGCGAAACAGCACCAATGATGAGTCGGACGCGTCGTGATTACCTGCGACATCACTCCACGACCTGGACATATCGAACCGTCGAGAGAGAGCATCTTGCTCAAGATATGGCAACAGAAACATGCACCATGAATGGCCCAGCTTCTTCAGGTCCAGCTTTCCTGCCGGAAACAGATTATGAGTGCTGTGAAATCCCTGCAAGCCTGTGCCCATCTGCTTCAAATTTGACTGACACTGAACCTTTCTCGCAGATTCCCGAGCGCTTTGAACAGCGGGGAGCAGCAGGCCGATCATTACCGAGATGATTGCTGTCGCGACAAGTAATTCAATCATCGTAAATCCGCCCTGGAGGTGCCTTGAAAGCGGAGCTTCCGCGATCCGGCTCTTCATACGTGGCAAACCAATTGTATTCATTTCAAATCTCTGTTTCTTAACCGACGTTAAGGTGAACCGTTCCGCTAAACCGGCAATCAGTGAATGCGGACAATAACCGACGCCGTGCCTGAGCGATCGAAGGTGGCTCTTCGGTAAGCTTCTGTTTTTCCATTCATTCGCGGGATCCTTTGATTTCACGAGCAAAAAAAAACCGACGTGCAGGAATACTTTTTTGGTATTCCCACACGTCGGCTTACTTTTCATCAAGCCCCTCGAAAGCCGCACTGAGGTTTGCGGCGAAGGTGCTCTACAATGAGTCATCCGATGTGAATCAGGCTGAACGGTATCACTTGAATAATGATCGGCAATGGGGATCTTCGCGTTATTGTGAATAATTTTATGAAGCGTTTTTTTTCATCCAAGACTGCCAGAGGCTGCTAGAGGCTGAAATTTAGGTGTCCAAAATTTTATTCACTCATCGTACAGATCTCCAGAAATTCAAGTATTAAAATTCCATCAACGTGATGAACGGCATTCGTTGTCTGCCGCGGCGCCACAGCGACGCTTCTTGCAGAACGAGTTTCTAATCTGGACGGGCCGGATAAGGAATGAATCAAAATCGTCGTCTGGTCCAAGTGTTAGTAACGCTGCAGCATTGACTGGTGTCGAAGTACGTCTCATTCTGCGACTACAGCCACTTTACTCCGGTCTTGGGATGAAACCGCCCGAATAGGAAGGGCGTTGCCATCATACCTGAAATGGCCTCAGGAAACGGCGGTCGATCCATGTCTTGAGTGTCCAGCACCAGCGAGCATGAATTGAGAGGCTGCTGTACTGCAACAATGCCTTTCCATCACCCGTGTTGATCAACTTCAGAAATTCGCCTTGAGGATGAAACTCCTGCATCGCTGCATTGGTCAGATACGCTCGCAGGTTATGCCAGAGCACCGGTGCCTGACGCACGGCGTAGACTCCGGCTTTAGGAGTCGGGCTGCCAACGATGGAACCGCAATCCCCGACTGCAAACGCGGGCAGATCCGCAGTCGTTTGTAGTGTTCGATGCGTCTGAATGAATCCGCGTTCATCGACCGGCAATCCCAGGCGGCTGAGAACCGGAGGTGCAGTCGCACCTGTTGCCCAAATGACTCCTTCCGCTGATAACTGTCGACCGTCGCTGACCGTGATACTGGAATCGTCTACGGTCGTCACTCGAGAGTTGGTCAACACTTCAACTCCGCGGTCAGCCAGAATTTTCTTTATCCTGAAGGCAGAACGCGGAGACAGCTCCGGAACAATCTCTTCACCGGCGGTCACAAGTCGAAGTTTGACGCTGACATGCGGAAACTCAAATCGCAATCGCGGCAGAAAACAGAGTGCAATCTCCACACTGGCGACACCCCCTCCAACGATTACCAAATTCATGTTTTTCCCGGCACGCGGATAGACAACCGCCAAACGTGCTTCCAGTCGTTGTAGAAATGTTTGCATAGGTTTCGTGGCAATCAGGCTTCCCGATTGAACGCCCGTCAATCCTGCGGGTACGGAACCTACCCCAATAGATATCACATCGAATGTCACTGAAGTTGTGCTGGCGAAGTGAAGAGTTTGCTGAGCCCAGTCGATGCCTGTGACTTCATCAAGAATCAGCTGAGCGCCGCATTGCTGAGTGAGTCGCGTGAGGTCAATCTGCATTTCCTTTTCTGAAAACTGACCTGCCAACGTCCCTGGCAACATGCCGGAATAGGTTGCTGTCGGGAATTTCGACACGCAAACCAATCGGCAGTCCGGGACAGGATTCATGGCCCATTCACGAACGATGTGGGCGTTCGTGTGGCCAATTCCAAACAGGACGATTGAACGTTGTCGCAACGGATTAATCCTGACAGGGCGGCCAAAAAAACTGAAGCTCTGTTCGACACTTCCAGCGAATCTGGAAGCAGTCACGTTTCTACCAGACGGCCTCGGCCTCGTACACAGAAGGAACAGAATACTCGAAGCTGTACGTGTGGATTCGCTCAGAAAACAGGCCAGCGTGATCAAGTGGCAGGGGGCCCGAATCACGCTGACATCAAACGTCATTTTGACGCTTCGGCGAGAGTATCCCTGGCTGGTTGCGTCCCCTCAAAGCCAGCGTCCGTTTTTCCCCGCTGATCCACAATGCCACAGTTGCAGCATTCCGTCAACGTCACGGTACGGCTCAACCCGCCGACGAAATAGTAATTCTCATAAACCGAAGCCGCGTGTTTCAGACGAACAAACTTATCCAACGTCCACATGAGCATCACGATGAAAATGGAGAGACGAAGCAGGAGCAGAGCGACGGGGATACGCCTGTCGAATGTCACGGTCGGGTTTGTACGGGTTAGGTTGTTCATGAACCTTTGGCTCTATTTTGTAATTTAGTTGTGTGCGGTATCATCGCGAAGTCCAGACCGCTTGTGGCGCCGAGCAGGCCGGCGTGTCGGACCTGGGTTCATGCTTTGTTGCCATGCTCATGCGGGTTGAAAGTTTCGGCTGCCTGTTTTTCTATATCCGTCGAACCTGCCCCCCCCCTCGCGGCGGTTTGAATGTGTTTGACTCAGAAACGTGTTGAGATACGCTCCGACCTCGTCGGTCATTACGCTTTTGTTGACGAGGCCCGTGGGCATAAAGCCGCGCATCATGGTAATGGAGGCTTTCAAGCTCATTTCAGCCTCCGCCTCCGGGCGCTGTAAAGGCTCGAACTCCGGGATAATGGCCCGCCACATTTGGTTGTTGATTGGGATCCCGTGAATCAGCATCAGCGCGCTGCCGCTGCCTTGTTCCAGATAGGCGATTTTAAGACCAACGACGGAGGTATGACCACCAGTTAAATTTGTGCTCATCGTTTTTTCTCTATGGTGTTGTTATGCGCTGGCCGATTTTTCGTGGTGCCCGCCGAACTCAAAGCGCGTCGCCGACGTCCCCCAGTCATTGCACGAAAAAAACCGACGCGAGGGAGAATCCTGGAATTCTTCCTCGCGTCGGCTTACTGGTTGTCCCGCCACGCAGAAAAACCTTGGCTGCGGTGCATTGACTCATCCGAATGTGATTCTGTTGAGAACAGACTTCGTCAACAGGTTTTGCAATCGATGCCGCCGGAGTGAAAGAAATTAGACAGGGTGTTTTCGAACGATTTTCACAAAATGGCTGAGATCAACCTGCGACCGCATTCGACCTGCGGTAACACAAAAGCGCACATCGAGTGAAGTCGGCATAAGAGATCCGACAGGCAAGTTCATGAAATCCCGTGGTGAGATCGAAGCTGCCGTATTGTCTCTCGCATCCATGTTCGGACGCTGACAAATCAACTCAATCTGACCCAAGAGCAATTTGATCCCGTGAACGGTTACTCGCGCCATCATGTAATTCACGCGACGGCTGCGTCGTGAAAAGCGGAATATCGACGACCCGCTGGTTCGACTTGAAATGCTCAATGTTCAGGTCGATCGTCGCCACGACCGCCGAGCGTTGAGTGACGATGAAGCATTCAGACCACGCACATTGACCTTCAGGACCAGAACGTGGCAGTCGACCGCCTTCCGTCGTTGCAGCGCCCATTACAGCGCGCAGGTGACTTTTCAGGTCGCGAGGTGGCAACGGATGGCACTGAAGCAGGTGCTGACCCCAACGCAGAAAACCCTGAAATCCCCAGCAAAAATGCAGGAAAATCAGGGTTTCATGAGCGGAGAGACAGGGATTCGAACCCTGGGTACCCTTGCGGGTACTCCGGTTTTCAAGACCGGTGCGATAGGCCACTCTGCCATCTCTCCGGGGCGGATGCTACGGAGATCCGCGTGTTGTGTCAACGACTTCAGGTTCGATCGATGACAAAAGTTTGATGACTTCTTTGCTGCGATCCGCAGAATCAGGCAGCGCGACGCTGAAACATTGGTGCCGGTTTTGGGAATGTCAGGTTGGCGGACCGTCCCATCGCGTTGCAGATACCCTTGACGACTCGCTCAAGGTGAGCCGCCGGCAGTTCTGTGTAGATCGGAAGGGACATAACTTCCGAGCACGCTCGTTCGGCTTCCGGAAGGTCGCCAGGTTGGTAGCCCAGATAGGCGAAACACTTTTGCAGGTGCAACGGAATTGGATAGTAAACAGCACACCCGATCTGCTGCTCTTTCAGCGACTTCATAATCGTCGTCCGGTGGCCACCGACGACTCGGGTTGTGAATTGATTAAAGACGTGACGACGATCGGCCAGGACCTTTGGAACCTTGATCACGTCGGCCAGGCCGTTGGCTTCGATCAGTTGGCAATACCGTTCGGCGTTGCGCGTTCGTCCTTCGGTCCACGAATCCAGATGACGCAGCTTGACTCGCAGAACAGCGGCCTGCAGTGCATCAAGGCGACTGTTAAAACCGACTTCGACGTGGTTGTAGCCACCCACGTCGCCGTGGACTCGAAGACGCTTCAGACGTGCGGCGAGATCCGGATCGTCAGTGGTCATGATCCCGCCGTCGCCCGCCCCACCCAAATTCTTCGTTGGGAAAAAGCTGAAGCAGCCGATGGTTCCAAGAACGCCGGTGCGTCGCCCGCGGTATTCAGCACCGATGGCCTGCGCGGAGTCTTCAATCAGCGGGATGTCATAAGCGGCCGACAGACGCCACAGCGGTTCCATTTCTGCACACTGCCCAAAAATATGGACAGGCATGATGGCGGCAGTGCGCGATGTGATAGCCTGCTCAACTTTGACCGGATCGATGTTAAAGCTCTCAGGCTCGATATCGACCAGAACTGGAATGGCGCCAATGCGGTGAATCGCGCCGGCTGAGGCGAAAAATGTAAACGGGCTGGTGATGACTTCATCGCCCGGCTGAACATCGGCGGCCAGCAGCGCAAGAATCAGAGCATCCGTGCCGGAAGCGCAGCCGATGGCAAATCGAGAATCGCAATAACCAGCGATCTCTTTCTCCAGCTCGGCAACTTCATCCCCAAGGATGAATGTCTGCGATTCGAAGCAACGATCGACTGCCGCTCGGACTTCTTCCCGGATAGTCTGATACTGCGCAACCAAGTCGATGAATGGGACAGGATCGCAGCTATCTGCCGAGGCTGCCGTAGGTTGACCAGGGGACATGAGCGACTCCATTCGCTTCTAAGTTCCAACTCTTCGGGAGGTGGCCCGAATGAGGCCGAAAGGTAGGACCTCACACGGGCTCTGTCAAGATGAAGGGACCGGCAAAGAATGCCGGTAAATGCTTTGCGTTCCAGAACTTAGGGCAGGCAGCAGGTCCCTTTCAACTTCATCGTTATCGGTTGCGGTGGAAGTGCAGTTGTATCGATTATGCGGAAATTTCAGTGCTGAGAAAATCCGTGGGATCCGGAGCCGTGGCAAATTTCAGAGCCGCGACGATGAAACGAGCAATCCTTCCAACGGAAACATTTCAAAAGCCCTGCGAAATCGAGAAGTCGTCTGTGGACAGGGCTTGTATTTTGTTCAGATCAACCAATCATCTGGTGTCCTTCCATTCTTTCGTTCGTGCTCAGGTCTCGACGGGACTGAGGCTCGGTGTCGCCGGATTTCGGTAAATCTTGCCGTGTGAAGTGAACGATTTGGCTTCGTCAAAGTCACCAGAACGATCTGTCGTTCCTGATTTTTTAATGTGAGAGGTTATTGATGCCTGCTATTGCTCCCATCCATCCTGACCAGGCCTCCGAAAAAGTCGCTCAGGTTTATGAACGTATCCGTGAGGTGCTCCAGGTGACTGAAATCCCGGAAGTTTTTCAATGGTGCGCGAATGTTCCCGCGTTTTTGCACGATTTCTTCATGAACTTTCGGAAGTTCGTGTTGAGCGAAGGCAAGCTGGATGAAAAAACCAAACTGCTGGTCGCGGTGGCCGTCGCGGGCCAGGCAGGCAGTGCTCGCTGGCTGCACTACCTGGAGACATTTGCCGAAAAACGTGGCATTTCTTCAGAAGAGATCGCCGAAACTCTGGCGATTGGCGCGACGAACTCGATGTACAACGTCCTTTTCAAGTTTCGCGATATCAGCGGCAGCGATGTTTTTAATGGAATGAGCGTCGGGCTGCGGGCTCATACCTTCCAGTCGACGTCGCTTTCGGACGAAACCATTGAGCTGATCAATATTTCGCTGAGCGACATCAATGGATGCAAACCCTGCACGGCTGCCCATGTAGAAAAGGCCAGAAACCTTGGGATTTTCGATGAAGCAATCTACGAAGCGATTCAGGCAGCGGCCACGATGATTGCGGGAACTCAGTTTTTAAGGTCCATCGGCGCGAATTAATCGCCGGGAAGCGAAAATTCATAAGCGAATCACGACTGTTCGATGTTCTGCAGCCTTGATTCATCGTGGGAAACTTGTCATCCTCCACCGCTTGGTTTTCCCACGTTCAGAGCTTACGGATTGTCGGCTCATTTGGCGGTCAGTGTTCGCAAAGGATGCGTTTTTGCGAATTGTGTGATGCAGATCGGCGTTTTTGTCGATTGCAGGGAATTAAAGTTTGCCGTTTTCGGCCCAGAATTGAGTGTTTTCGGAGTTGATGAAGATGCACATTCGCAAAGGTGACACCGTTGAAGTCGTAGCGGGAGACGACTCTGGCCTTCGTGGCGCCGTATTGTCGGTCGATCGAAAGAACGGCAAAGTTGTTGTTGAAGGGATCAACAAGGTTTATAAGCATGTTCGCCGTGGACATCCAAAAAGCCCGCAGGGCGGACGTCTGCATATCGAGCTGGCAGTGGATGCATCAAACGTGATGCTGATCTGTCCTGAAACGAACAAGCCAACACGCGTTGGTGTAAAGCTGAATGAAGACGGAAGTAAAGAACTGGTCGCGAAGAAGAGCGGTGCTCGTTTGCGTCAGCTGTCTCCCGCCCGCAAGGACTGAGAAACCAGCAGGAACCAGATTCATTAGATCATTGAAGCGGGTCGCGAAATTTTTCTTTCGCGGCCCGCTTTTTCGTTCACTGAGACTGGCACCCTTGGCAGTGCTTGCGATTTTTTAATCGCCGGTGAGTCGCGGAATCCGTTGAAGCCGCTGGCGGTTATTCGGCGATCAGAGCTTTAACAGCTTCAATCACCTGTTCATCGTGGCCATCGACTGACACTTTTTTCCACACTTTGGTCACAGCGCCCTGGGCGTCGATCAGGAACGTCGATCGCTGAATCCCCATGGACACTTTGCCGTACATATTCTTTTCGCGCCATGCGCCATACTTCTCGGCGACCTTGTGATCTGTATCCGCGAGCAGCGGAAAGTTCAGGCTGAACTTATCAGAAAACTTTTTGTGGCTGGCTACATCGTCTGCGCTGACGCCCAGAATAACAGCGCCCAGTTCTGTTAATTCGCTCTGCCGGTCTCGAAATGCACAGGCTTCTTTTGTGCAGCCTGGGGTGTCGTCCTTGGGATAAAAGTACAGGACGACCGGCGTGCCCTTGAGGTCAGCCAGTTTGACTGTGGAGCCGTCAGTCGACTTCAGGGAAAACACGGGCGCTTTTGCAGGCGGTTCAATCCAGTCGGCCATAAAGGATATGTCCTTAGAATCCAAAGGGGAAAAAGTGTGAAGAACGCCTAACAAAACTGGGACGGGCTCCCGCATTTTGTGGAAAATGCTCAGAAAAATGACGCAGCGAGGGTGCCTGTCCCACTTTTGTTAGAGCCTCTAAAGGTTGCACCGTGTTTTAGGCGGTTCCCTGAAGATGTCACGCCTTCAATATTCGCGACGCTGGCGAGAGCTGGGGATCTCCATCTGTTTGCGATATTTGGTGATGGTGCGCCGGGCCAGGGTAATTCCCTGGGCGGCCAGTGCGTCGACAAGCGCGTCATCGCTGAGCGGATCTGTTTTATCTTCCTTGTCGATCAGTTCCTGCAGTTTAATTCGGATCGTGTCCCACGCAACGTCTTCGCCGGTCGACGATTGAGTTCCGCCACCAAAGAAACGCTTCAGAGGAAACAGTCCGCGCGCTGTCTGGATCCATTTTTCATCGACTGCCCGAGACACGGTCGTCACGTGAACGCCTACTCGGTCGGCTATCTGCTGCATCTTCAGAGGCTGAATGTATTCAGGCCCTTTGTCGAGAAACTCATGCTGATGATCAATTATCTCCTGAGCTACCTTCCGCAGCGTATTATAACGTTGTTCGATGGATTCAATCAGCCAGCGAGCCGACTCAATCTTGCGACGTATCCAGTCACGGGTTTCCTGAGTTGGGTTTTCCTTCAGCATCTTTGTGTAGCGAGGGCTGATTCTGAGCTCAGGCACATACTCGTCCAGAAGTCGAACGACATAGCGGCCCGTATCATCCTGCTCGAGCGCCAGATCGGGCGTCACTCGCTGCACGGGACGCTGTTCAAATCCGCGGCCCGGGTAAGGATTTAGTGTCTGAATCTGCTCAATGCCAACCTTGATCAGGTCGAGAGAATAACCGGTCGCCTTCTGGATCAGCGGCAGGCGATTGAAGGCGATGTCTTCCAGGTGATCGCGAATCAGAGTCGCAACGACATCATGAAACGGCATATGGTCTTCGACCTGCAGCAGCAACATTTCGCGATGATCGCGAGCCCCCACGCCAGGCGGATCCGAATGCTGAATCATCTTCAGCACTTCTTCTGCCTGCTCATTGGTCAGCTGATGTTCGTAGAGACGGTTAAACTGCTGAGCGATCTCGGGCAACATGCTTTGCATGCGACCGTTATGATCGAGATGCTGAATCAGGTACTCACCAAACTGACGCATCACCGGGTCAATGCTGAAGAACGAAAACTGTTCCAGCAGGTATTCATGCAGTGACTGCGGGCGAGCAATCATGTTCGACATCACATCATGCTGACGATCCATGTCGTCACTGATCTGATTGGAAGATCGCTGCGAACTTCCGAAGCCAACGTTATCCTCGGACCATTCCGAGGAGATTTCCAGAAGGCGTTCGAAGTCGCTCTCGTTGTTCTTTTCGTTCCCGGCCACCAGCTCGCGATTTTCCACATCCTTCCGGAGTTCGCGAGCTTCGCGATCATCGACGGGCGGAGAAAAATCGACGGCATCTGGTTGCGCGACTGGCGTGTCGCGCTCCTTTTCGACTCGTTCCAGAGTCACATTTTCGACAAGTTCCTGCTCGATACGCTCATTGAGCGCCATCATATTCAGCTGCAGAATCTCCATCGACTGGATCATCCGAGGAGCCAGCTTCATCTGCTGGCTCATCTTCATCTGCTGAGAAATGTTCAGATGCATGATTGGGACCGAAACGCTCTGAATTGACGTTCTTTAAGGACTAGATTCTGGAAATGTACTCGATGGCTGACGATACGCGCGACCCGATTGGCTCGCACTCACTACATTGTTCACACCGGAACTGGAAAAATCGGCACACCTTGACGTGAGCTGAGCGATGCCACCATGGCTGTTAGACCATGCCGCACAAACAGACCCGTGAACTCAAGAGAGCAAAATTGCGGCATCAGAATTTTTGCCGCCCCCGAAGAGCATCCGCCAGCATTTCGCGATTTGCAAACTCAAGCACACTGCCTGAGGCGATTCCGCGAGCCAGTCGCGTGATGCGGATGTTATCGTTCTGAAGCAAATTCGTGATATAAAGGGCTGTGCCGTCGCCTTCCAGAGTCGGGTTGGTCGCCATCACCAATTCGGTGATGCCCTGTTTTCGAATTCGATGAACCAGCTGATGAATGGTCAGCTCTTCTGGCCCAACTCCTTCGAGAGGAGCGATTCGACCGCCCAGAACGTGGTAAAGACCGGAAAAGGCGCCCGATGATTCCAAAGCGACCACATCGCGCGGCTGCTCGACGACGCAGACCATATGCTGGTCGCGTCGCGGATCACGGCAAATTCGGCAAAGCGTGTCTTCTGTCAGATTGAAGCACATGCTGCAGCGTTTGACGCTCAGCTTGACGTTGCGAATGGCATCTGCCAAGGCGTTGGCTTCATCTGATGACGACGCCAGGACATGATTGGCAAGCCGCTCGGCAGATTTCCGACCAATACCAGGCAACCGACCGAATTCTTCGATCAACGTCGCCACAGCCTTTCCGTAGGGATGATCCTGCGTGTCCTTTGTCATTCCGCTTCTTTCCAGCCGCTTCCGTATCGCACTCTGATGCCACGCCCTGTACGGAGGACGCGACAGATCCTATTCCTTAGTAAATATGCTGTTCTAAGGAACAGTTTATGCAGTCGAAGCCATTCACGCCAGCGGATCTCCGAATTCATTTCGTTTTGAGACGAAAAATGTCGGATTTTTCGAAAAATCAGGGCTAAAACATCCAGTATGGCATTGAGTTTGCTGTTGCGCTACCGGTACGCAGGTTGACACGTGGCTAGATGTCTCTGCGTCCCTGAAATGGCTGGACCAGTGGGGCTGCTGCCTCCACTTTGTCTGCACAAGGTGGTAGCGGAAGACGCAGGGGCTTTCTGCATAAAGCCTCCTGGGTGCGCGACAAATAGCAATCTGTCGAAAAGTGTTATAGGCAACATTTGATCTCGCCCCGTGCCAGCTCGCCTGGCAGGAGCGGAAGATTTGTAATTAGCCACCGTAAACGAACGCAAGGCCGCCCCGGTTGGCTCGCCCAACCGGAACGGAAAGTTGAGCACGATGAAACATGAGCAACGCTGCGAAATTTGGCTTCCTGCCAGGCAAACTGGCTTGTCGATTTAGTGACAATCGTGAGCCGCAAGGCGCTAGCTGCGGGTGTTTGCCGTGTGTGTGTTCACACGCACCCGCAGCTATCGCTTTGCGGCTCACTAAATCAACACCCTCCAAGCCGGCAAGGGGCGGAAGTCCGGTCGAGCGGTGCCCGTCATTGAATCTTGAAACAAAAATACCTCATAGAAAAACCCGGATTTCCGCAACACTGCTATTTGTCGCGCACCCCAGGCAGCCACTACCCGTCGCTCGGCCGAATCTGTTGACGCGCCCGCTACAAGTGAGTGCCATTTGGTGCCGGGTAATCTCCAGCGGCCAGATGCACTCGGTACCTGCCCCCGATTATGGCGGTTGATTGACGGCGTCCCGCGTGACTCGTTACGCTCAAACTGTGACTTTTCTTGAATAACAGAAGCGTACACAGGGAGCAGACGATGATTCCGCCTCGAAGAGAGTTTCTGAAAAGTTCTGCTGTCGCGGCCGCGACAGTGCTTACGGCGGCCGGCCGGTCCCAAGCCAATCCCGAAGCCAGCGACGTCATTCGCATCGGCTTTATTGGATGCGGCGGCATGGGGTCGAATCATTTGCGACTTTTGGCAGCTCGCAAGGATGTCGAAGTCATTGCCGTCTGCGATGTGGACCAGCAGCGGCTCGCCGCGGCAGTTGGGATCGTGCAGGAAGGTTCGGGGAAAGCTCCGGAAGCCGTGGGCGATCTGCGCAGGATCCTGGACAACTCGGCCGTTGATGCGGTGTTTATAGCAACCCCCGACCACTGGCATGCACCCGCAGCGATCCTGGCTCTTGACGCCGGCAAGCATGTTTATGTCGAGAAGCCCTGCTGCCACAACATTCGGGAAGGTCGACTTCTGGCGGAAGCGGTTAAGCATAGCGGCAAGCGTCTGCAAGTAGGAACACAGAGCCGCAGCACAGAATGCGTGGCGGAAGGGATTGAGCGGATTCACAAGGGCGAGATTGGTGAGATACTCGTCGCGAAAGCATGGAACAGTCAGCGGCGAGGTTCTATCGGAAAGGCTCAGCCCGGGTCGCCACCGCCGCATCTGGATTTCGACGGATGGCTTGGTCCAGCAGTAGCGGTTCCGTGGCGTCCGAATCTGCTCCATGGAATCTGGCGATGGTGGTACGATTTCGGGTGCGGGGATATTGGCAACGATGGAGTTCATGATATCGATGTCGCGACGTGGGGACTGGGTGTAACAACGCATCCCAGTCGAGTCACCTGTTTTGGGCAGAAGAACTATTTCGATGACGATCAGCAGTTTCCTGATACTCAGTATGCTGTCTGTGAATATCCAGTGGCCGGCAATCCGAAAGGCCGCTGCAAGCAGCTGATCTTCGAACAGCGGATCTGGGCTCCCTACGTCCAGGAAGGTTACGAAAACGGTGCGGCGTTTTACGGAACGGAAGGCGTTCTGATTATGGGCCACACGGTCGGCTGGAAGTTGTATGGGCCGCGCGGAAAACTGTTGGCCGAGCGAACCGGCAGTGGGGATCTTGCCGCGCATCATCAGAACTTTTTTGATGCGGTACGAGATTCCTCGGTGCCGCTCAATGCATCAGTGGATGTCGGAAGGCTGTCGGCGACCGTTGTGCATCTGGCCAACATTGCGGCGCGCACAGGCCAGGTTCTGCACTTCGATCCTGAAAAAGAAATCATCACCAACGGTGACACCGCGAATGCCATGGTGCGACGTCAATACCGTGACGGGCATTGGGCTGTTCCTACAGGTGTGTAGCGGAAAAATGGGCTCCACGGAAAAAGAAGTGCGCGAAGGCAGACTGGTGTTTAGACCGCGAATGGACGCGAATTCACGCGAATGGCTACAGTGATAGAGTGTGGGGAAAATCTCCGCAATAAATTCACAGCCGCAGCGTGAGATGCGACACTGATTTCTTCAGCAACTTTGATAAGTTTCATGGGGATGTTTCAAAGTCTTTTCGAGACGAAGGTGGCTCCAATGGCAAAGTACAAAGTCGCAATTATCGGCAGCACGGGGCGAGGTGACTATGGTCATGGGCTGGATGCGATCTGGAAGACGATGGACCCGTGCGAAGTTGTTGCGGTCGCCGATCAGGATGCTGTGGGACGAATGAACGCAGTATCGCGCACCGGGGCTGCTCGCGGCTATGCCGACTATCGTGAGATGCTGGAGAAGGAGAAACCAAACATTGTCGCTGTGTGTCCGCGCTGGATTGATCAGCATCGCGACATGGTTCTGGCCTGCGCTGAGCACGGCTGTCATATGTATATGGAAAAACCGTTTTGTCGGACACTGGGTGAGGCGGACGAAATGATCCGCGCGTGTGAGATGCGACACTTGAAACTGGCCGTCGCGCACATCAGTCGCTGGTCGCCGCAACTGGATGTCATTCGCAAACTGATTGAGGCGGGTGAGATCGGTGAGGTTCTTGAAATCCGAGCGCGTGGCAAAGAGGACGCTCGCGGCGGAGCGGAAGATCTTTGGGTGCTCGGTACGCATGTGCTGGATTTGATGCGGGCGTTTGCCGGAGAACCGGAATCCTGTTACGCCAGTCTGTATCACGATGGGCGGCGAGTCGCAGCGGAACACGTCAAGCCGGGGAACGAAGGAGTCGGGCCGCTGGCGGGAAATCGAGTCGATGCGATGTACCGTTTTCAAAACGGAGTGACGGGCTACTTTTCCTCAAAAAAAGGTGCCGGCGGAAGTCCGAACCGATTTGGGCTCAGGATCCTCGGCAGCAAGGGCATGATTGATTTGACCTCGGGCTATGCCAATCCTGGTTTTCTGTTGAACGATCCGACGTGGGGCGGATCCGGGCCGAAAAAACCATGGCGTGTGATCACATCGGCGGGTGTGGATCAGCCGGAAACCATCACCGCAACCGGCTACGAGGGCGGCAATCCGGCCGCGGCGCGGGATTTGATTGCCGCCATCGAAGAGGACCGTCAGCCAAAATGTTCGATGCATGAAGCGCGCGGCACGGTGGAAATGGTTCTCGCCGTGTTTGAATCCCACCGCCTGGGTGGCCCAGTTCGGATGCCACTGGAATGCGCCGACAATCCTCTGTCGCGGCTGTGATCACGAGTTTTGGAACGCGATGCTGGCGATCAGCCGCGGTAGCAGTAACACGGTACCAGCAGCAAGTGGAGCAGCGACCGCGGCGGCATTCGGGCGAGACTGCGAACAGGGTTCCTTGTAGTCACCTGGCCAGTCGCTAAAGTGTTTGAATCAACCCGGAGGACTCCGACGCAGAGGTCGCATCCGCTTGCCCGCTGCAGGCCGCGGACCGTGGAGGCATCTTTCAGAGGACGACTCTCACACGAGGAACCAAACGTGACCGACGAAAAATATTCCTGCCCACAAACGCGGGAGCAGGTGATCCATCTGTATTTCATGGAGCACCGGGCCAAACTGCTTGATGTGGCCGCATTTCTGGATCGCATTGATCGGGCCCGCCCAGTGTCCGACGCCGTCGACTTCCGTGAAGCGGCATTGAAGCAGGCAATTCAAATTCTGATTGACGGACAGGCTCAGCGTGCCAAGCGAGTGCTCGATCTTCTCAGCGATGCCACCACTGAGATTCCTCAATCCGCCCACGGAATGAAGGGTGCTTCTGGAGCCGTGCGGCCTGCAGCAGGAGACGCGACATGAGATACATCGATCCTCACGTTCACATGGTGTCACGCACCACAGACGATTATCAAAGAATGGCCATGGCGGGCTGCATTGCGATTACTGAACCTGCTTTCTGGGCTGGATTTGATCGATCATCGGCTCAGGGATTTTACGATTATTACCGCCAGCTGACAGAATTTGAACCGCGCCGCGCCGCGCTCTTCGGAATCAAACATTTCACGTGGCTGTGCATCAATCCCAAGGAAGCCGACGATCCGGCCTTTGCGCGTGATGTGATCGCGCTGATCCCGGACTTCCTGAAGTGCGAAAACGTGATGGGAATCGGCGAGATCGGGCTCAACAAGAACACGAAGAATGAAAAGATCATTCTTGAAGAACAGATCGCCCTCGCGGAAACATACAACCAACTTGTGCTCGTTCATACGCCGCACCTTGAAGACAAGCGAAAAGGCACGCGGCTCATTATGGACGCGTTGAGCGCAAGTCATATCGATCCGGGACGCATTCTGATCGACCATGTGGAAGAACACACGGTCGCCGAGGTTCTTGACCGTGGCTTCTGGGCCGGGATGACGCTTTATCCCGACACCAAGATGACGCCACAACGCGCCACGGATGTGATTGAAATGTATGGCTCAGAACGCATCTGGATGAACTCGGCCGGCGACTGGGGCTGCAGTGATCCCCTTGCAGTCCCCAAAGCTCGGATCGAAATGGCTCGACGTGGCCATCAGATGACACTCATTGATAAGGTCACCCTCGAAAATCCCAAAGCGTTCCTCAGTCAGTCGGCGAAATTTGTCCTGGAAAGTGATCCGAAGTAAGTCCGCGTTGTTGGTGATCTGGTCATTCCGAATAAATGAGTCACACATCTTCCATGGAAACCATCTCAGAAAGCAGCCGAGTCATCATTGTTGCGAAGTAGTCCCGCGGACGATTCGAAGAATCTGCGGCGGCGGCCAGGAGCCTGTTCTGGCTGATTCGACTGTTCTTCAAGATCATGCAGGTTTGCCTGACAGACTCGACAACCCACGGTCTGCAGGTGAAATTCAATATAGTGGGCCGCGTCAGCGTTTAAAGTTCCCAGCAGATAGCCACCCATTTCGGTGCGCGACGGGCAGCTCAATCGACCTCGTTGCCAGACTTCGCCGATCGTGTTGCCACCCTGGTCTCGATGACGAATCACCTGAGCGACTCGGGCCTGCAGGGTTTTGTCGGTGCGCAACTGAGCTTCAAATTCTGCCATCCGAGTGGCTGGCAGAAGTTCATCCAGCCATGCTGTCAGTTCTCGATCTGTCCACAACATTTTTTGATCCGCGAAATGGGCAAACGAAGAAGAATTCATCTCTTAAAAAGTCAGCGATGCTGTATGCAGAACACTCTGCAAGTGGAGCGGCCAAATCCGCTGACACGACTCACTCTGGAATTCCAATCCGTAAAACGTTTGCATGAGACGAAGTCTGCCGCCTTGCCTCAATAGGATATGTCGGCTAGATTCGTGTTTTCCAGTCGCAACCACCGAGCAAATCCAGAACTTCAGCCTACAAAACGGTCGGTGCCCTTGGCACGCCGGGACGATTCGACAGTGCAGTATCGTTCCTATCACAATTCAGATCCTCCTCGTTTGCACCAGCTGTGGCATTCCTGTGCGCTGGGTCGAAACGCGGCCGAGGGGTTTTCGTGCGATGTCTTTGAACTGTTTGCCTGTTCTCCTCCTTATTTTGACCGCAAGGGCCTGATCGTCGCTCTCGACGGTAACCGCATTGTCGGATATGTCCATGCCGGCTTTGCTGTGAACGCGGAAGAAACCGGGTTGAACACAAAGGACGGCATTATCTCGGCGATTATGGTGCATCCCGATTTTCGACGCTGCAGGATCGGGACCGAACTGATTCGACTGGCGGAGGAATACCTGCGTTCCAAAGGTGCGGAATCCATCGAAGCTGGCGGCGGAAAAAATCGCAACGGCTTTTACTGCGGGATTTACGGCGGCCTGGAACCGTCTGGCTTCTGTGCGACCGTGGCTCCGTGGAAGGAATTCATGTTCAGCTGCGGCTACGGTCCCGGCGATGAAACTTTTGTGATGCGTCGCGATCTGCTTCAAAGCCGCGACCCGGTGAATGCCAAACTTCTGCGACATCGCCGCCATCTGAATCTGGTCATCACCGATCGACCGTCGAAACAATCCTGGTGGTGGTTTGTGCGTTTCGGTCATCTGGATTCATTGCGATTTGAGCTGCAGGAAAAGGCCAATCAGGAAGTGGTTGCCTCCGGCCAGATCATTGGAATGGATCTTTTCATCCCCAAATGGGGCGTGCGCAGTGTCGGCATCCGGGAAATCTTTGTTCCCGAAAACCAGCGGCGGCATGGCTATGCTCAGGCGCTTGTGCTGGAAATCTGTCGCCGGTTGCGTGGTGAATCCGTGCAGCTCGTTGAAGCTCACGTGCAGTCCGACGCGCGAGCTGTTGTCGATCTGTTTACCTCCGCAAAGTTCGAACTGAACGATCGCCTTGTCACCTTCCGCAAAACGATCAAAGCAGACTAAGAGGCTCGAACGATAGTCGGACAGGCACCCTCCCTGCGTCATTTTTCTGAGCGTTTTCCGCAAGCTACAGGAGTCAGTCCCAGTTTTGTCAGGCGTTCTAAGAGATCGTCCTTTTTTTGCCGGGGGACTGAAACCGTCCGTTTAAACGGCGGTGGCAGAATCACCATCTGTTGAGGCCTCGAAGCGTTCGTCGAGCAGCTCGTCTGAGTTTGCGACAAATTTGACGCCGTTCAATTCCGCCGTCGAAGTCGCATGCTGTTCCACGTCCTCCAGTTCCGGCTTCATCGTGTCGAACGCGACCTTATGGCCAGGCAGCCAGAGCGGTTCAACGCTCTTTCTCTGGAACAGATGGGCGATATGTTCATGACAGGTGAAGAACAGCACCTGCTGACCTTCCGCAGCGACTTCCAGCAGGCAATCGGCTGCCGCTTCTGTACGCTCCTGATCGAAGTTCACAAACAGGTCGTCCATCACCAGAGGCAGCTCAACGCCACGCTTTGCAAACTCTCGCACGAGTGCAAAGCGAATCGACAGGAACAGCTGTTCACGAGTTCCTCCGCTCAGCTGTTCAACTCGAAACGTCTGCCCATACTCGTCATCAATGCACAGGAAGTCTTCACCCAGAGGTGCCCAGATGCGATGGTAGCGGCCGGACGTCATGCGATGCATATACAGTGACGCGGACACCAGCGTTCCGGAGATATTTTCCTGTTCGAACCGGCGACGAATCTGCAGCACCGCATCGTATTCAATCTGCAGTGCAAACCATTCTTCCGCAGACCGGTAAATGTCGGACACCAGACGTGACTTTCGGAAGAACTCTTCATGAGAATCGCGGCTTGCCTCCAGAAGTCGAATCTCCTGCTTCAGGCTGCCGAGTTCCTCGTGATTCTTATTCAGTTTTTGTTCCACCTCCGTCAGCTCCATCGTTCGCATCTGAATCGTTTCCTTCGCCCGCGGCGGATCGAAGCGGAAGAGATCATCTTCCACGATTGCCAGTTCGGGTTCGGCCGATGCGACGTCGTTCAGTTCTTCGTGCGCTTTCTTGAGCTGAGATTCCAGCTGGGTTCGACGAGTTTCCCATTCCTGCTGTTTGACCAGTTCTTCACGGGTCGTCACACCGGCGCGGGCAAGAATTGCACTGCGACGCAGTTCGGCGGCTTCAATCTGATGCTGAGCATGTAGTGCATCACGCTGCCGAGTATCGGCGTCGGTGAGCAGCCGTTCTTTTTCGGATCGATCGCGGTCGTGCGATTTCAGCTGCAGCTGCCATCCGGTGAGGACGTCCAGCGGACGCACGAAATTCATCTTTTTGGTTGCCGAAACGCGGCCACCCAGCTGTTCGACTCTCATCCGCATGGCTTCAAACATGCGCCGCAGGCCTTCCACTTCAGGCGCGGAATTTCGCCACTGAGTCAACAGTTCGCGAACGTCCTGGATGCGGCGCCACCAGTCAAACGCCTGTTCGACATGCACGGTCTCATTCATTCCCAGCTGAGTCAGCAGCCGACACCATTCCTGCCGTTGCAGATTCAGTTCCTGCTGGGCCGCCCGAAAACGATCTCGCAGAATTTTAAGTCGCATGCGACGAGCGGCCGCGCGCATTTGCTTTTTCTGCAGCACTTCAAATTCGGCAATACGCTGTGAACAGTCGCCAATTCGGTCGACCATCTCGGCCGTTGACGATTTCCAGTTTTCCGCGGCTTCGACTTGATTTTTTCCGAATCGATCGGCCACCGCCATTCGCTGAATTCGTTCCTGCAACAGACGCAGTTGACGGTCGGCCTGTCGCGCTTCGTCCGCAATATCATCCAGCTTCACGCCGATTGTGGCATCAAAGTTATTGCGAAGTCCGTTTCGAACGCCCCACCACATAATCCCGGCGAATCCAAACGCTGCCGCAGCCAGAGCCCCGCCCAGTGCACGCTGCGGTTCACCACCCAAAGAAAAAGTGGCGATGCCAAACAGACACAGTGCCGCACCAATCCAGCCCATCGTTGTGATGGTTTTATCAACCCACTCCGGGATAGATTCATTCAGATCCACGCGATCGATGACTCGCCGAACGGTCTGAATCTTCAGAGCCAGCTGTTCTTCCTGGAGCCGAAGCCGGCCAAGATTCTCAAGCTCACGCAGACGAGCCTGTTCTGATTCAATCGCTTCATTAACGGGGACGCCGACTTCATCCAGTTGTGCATTCAGCTCCACCAGTTCTTTCTGGCTTCGCTTTGTCATACTGCGATTCCAGCGACGCAGCTTCCCGCGGTGCTGCATTGCGTCCTGGTATTTTCGTGCGGCCTCCAGCAACTGATTGTGCGCGGCGGGAGACGTGTCAACACCGTTCAGTCTTTCGATACTCCAGCCTTCGCCCAGCTGTGACAACTGGTGATTGAGTTCTCGCCGCAGCTCGGACGAACGATCCTCGGCCGTGCGAATCTGATCCTCAATCTGACGCAGCCAGTCGGCCTGGTCGACCAGACTCTGGATCGCGTACCTTTCCTTGTCGAACTGCTGATCCAGCTGAATTCGTTCGGCCTGGGTGCGAAGCTGTGTCGACTGATCTGTCAGCTTGTCACGTCGATTTGTCGCTTCCTGCAGATCCTTTTCTGCAGTCGCAAACTGCTTGAGTGCTTCGCTGGGATTTGTGGGAACGACCGGCAGGCGAGCAAGCTCGTCCTGCAGATCTTTGGTGCGCTTCCAGGGCTTGTGACAGCTCTGCAGAAATCGAAGGCCGCGCAATTCGTTGCTGATCGTGCCTTCACGATCCTGCAGTTCGTCAATTTCCGTCAGCAGTTCACGTCGCCGTCGAGTCAGCTTGGCATGCTTGTCCCGCGCAATGCCGGAATTTTTCCGACCGCCGGACAGCCGGGAATAGCGGTCGAACAGCTGAGGAATTTTGCCCGACTGATTGTCCTCGCCAAACATCTGAGTCCGGCGTTCGCGGACATCCGCCAGTGCGTCCAGAATCTGACGTCCCTGACGACCGAGCGACAATCCGTAGATGTATTCGGCCACCTGATTGGTACCCAGCGTGGCCAGCTGCTGTAGCTCGCGAACACCGACAGCAAAAATGTCGGTATAAACTTCTTCACTCGTTCCCGACAGAATATTGTTGACAGCCACCTCTTTATCGAGACCCTCCGGGCCGCCCGACAATCGCAGCCTGCCGCGACCTTCAAGCTCTGCCCGACGATGAATTCGCCATGTTCGTCCGCCGTGCTCACATCGCAGAGCACCCCGCCACGGCTGTTCCGCGTCGGGCCGATGCCAGGCTGGTTCTGTCGCCAGCGGTTCGTAGCCGTACAACGTGGACCGGATAAAACGCATGAGCGTCGTTTTACCGGCCTCGTTTGGACCGTAGATGACGTTCAGGCCTTTCGGATTGAGGCGCAGCAGCAGGCTTCGCCAGATCCGAAAGCGATCGATATCAATTTCCGTCAGCCTCATGCCGAAGTCCTTTGCAAGACTGAGTTCCGTCTGTCACCTGAAATGCCGCGGGCATCGCAGTCGGGCAGTTGGTAATGTTTCGATTTCATAACATTCTCGCAGAGAGCGAAAATGAAGGTCTGTTTATTCATCGGAGTCCTCGTCTGACTCCAGAGCTTCTGATTCATCGGAGTCGCCAGACTCATTCGCGTTCTCCAGCCGGTCATGGCTGAAATCTTCGTCAGGCTCACCGTCGTCTGAATCTGCCAGCAGGTCGTTCAATGCAAAATCCGGCTGAAACCAAGCGGCACCATCGGTTCGCATGCGAGCCAGAATCTGTTCGGGATCGACCGACGGCAGCAGAGACATCAGCCGTTGCTTCCATCCGGTCGACAATTCTTTATCGCCATCGATCAGAGCCTGCAGATTTTCATCCGACAGCAATTTGCCGCGCGAGACGAACAGCTGAAACTGATCTGCCAATGCCGTCGGCGGATTCCCAGGTGGCCAGCCGTTTGGCAATGAGCGAATATTGTGCAGCAGCCGAATGGTGCGGCCCGCATGCTTCAGTTCGTCAAGTTCGACAGCGGCCGCTATGTCGAGATCATTGCTGGCCAGGTTTTGCAGAACTGGCAACGCGCCGCGAAGAATCCACGTCACCGACCAGATGCGATCGGAGACACCGGACTTCAGTTCAATCAGACGAGTCTTCATTTGCTGCAGCATGGAAGACAAAGTCGTATGCGAGTTCACATCTATCTCGATGTGCTTCCAGTCCACGCAGCTTGTGTCGAGCGAAGTGATCCGGACTTCTCCGGTCGCCGCAACTTCCACCAGCGAACAGGCCCCGCCGGATGCTTCCATCTGACTGCGCGGCTGAGGCATGCCGGGACAGTGAACTACGCCGTCGTCACGCCAAAGAGTTGTGCGAGCCAGTTCGCCGGTCAACGCCAGATAGTTTAATTGTCCTTCGCGCAACATTTCGTCAGTGTAACGAATGAAGCCAGGGTCCAGCGATGGATGCAGTTTGGCCGGTCCAGCCTCCAGCGTTTCCAATGATCGCTGAATGGTGCGGCGACGATTGTTGTCGATTTTAGAAGGCTTTTCGCCATCTTCGGCATCGATGGAATGCCATACGCGAGTCGATTCTTCATCAGGATCGGACGCAGCAGCGGAACCCGGGGAATCGACCTGCTCGCCGGAAACCGCGTTCTGCATTGTGGCGGCCAGAGCCTCATCGGATGCCGATGCGGCCATGGAGGCCATGCGCTGCGACTCTTCAAACTTGGCCTTGCTGACAACGCCAATGCGAAAAGGCTGAACTCCAGCACCGCCTTTTGAAATGACGCGAATTCCAAAGTCGTCCACTTCACCCAGCCACATGGATGCGGAAACTGTGGTGCTCAGCTGATCCTTTAAATACAGCTCCATCGGTTCGGGACTGGAGCTGTAGCAAACCGTCACATTCTCCGGCAGTTCGGGAATCGATCGCCACGCTTCGGGCGGATCAGCATCGCCGGGAAGTACAAACACATGAATGTTGTGTTCGTCGAGCCGACCGAGGCCTTTCAGCAGCGTCAGCCGTGCGCGCAAACTGCGATCGGCTTCGATAAAGACGTTGCCGGACAGCAACAGAAAATCCACATCGCGCCGGATGCAGGCGTCGATCACCTCATCAAAGGCGTGCAATGTGGCGTCCTCAAATACGAAACGGAGCTCGTCTGTGAGCGTTTCCGTCGTTTGCACACTGACGGGAACGTCCAGCCGAAAATTCGCCGCATGTATAAATGTTTGTGGCTCAAACGCCATCGATCAGAGTCCCTTCCGACAACTGAAGATGCCGACAGTGAGCCCTGCCCTGCTGAAGGCTGCCGAGAAAATTTCTCCGGCCAAAGCCTGATCAGCACTTGAGAACTCACTCCTCCTTCGTACCTTCATGAAACGCGTGACGCCGGAACTTCCGAGTCACGATTCTCAAAATGCTTTTCGCAATCACGCCAAAGCGGAACCACGGAAAGCGATTCCATCTTAACATAATTTGCGACGGTTCTTCATGGTTACCCTTTCGTTCGGGTCACCTTGTACACAACACACAATGGCATCTGACGGGGATTCGGTAAGATAACATTGGTTGCGAAGTCTAATAAACCTGCGAAGCTGGGGAAAGGCTTCTCGATAGGCAGATCATGCAGTTTTTGGGAACCCGCGCCGCCTGATCGCGAATGCCTGAGTGGCGGCTTTTGGGCGGGTCTGCTGTTCTTTGTCGCTGGTTGTGAGGTTGTCATTTGTCCCTCCGTCGCAGTTTCGCCAGACCCGTGACTGGAGAAGTCTGAGGCCGCGAAGAGCAAGTCCGGAATGCAGGATTCCCGAAATTTCCGGGGGACAAATTCAGATTGGTAGGCCCTGGAGTTGGCACTTTTGGTGCAAATGCGGCGGAACAAAAAGAATGCGGTCCGGCTGGATTGAGGAGCCCGGCGTTGTCAGTTAAGAAGCACTTCCTGAGAGAGGAGAATTCCGGACCGAAGTGCTCAGCATGCCTCGCATGCGAACAGCCAGGCGGAACTTCATCGCGATGGTCTCGGAAGACTGCCGCATGCAACAGGACCTTTCAGTTCAGGAACGCAGGGCGCAAATGAGTCGGCATATTTTTGTTACTGGTGGTGTGGTCAGTTCGTTGGGTAAAGGATTGACCTCCGCGTCAATTGGGATGCTGCTCGAACGTCGCGGTCTGAAAGTCCGCATGCAGAAACTGGATCCGTATCTGAACGTCGATCCAGGGACCATGAGCCCCTTTCAGCACGGCGAAGTTTATGTGCTTGACGATGGTTCCGAGACTGATCTGGACCTGGGGCACTACGAGCGATTCACGTCCGGAATTCTGAATCGCGATTCCAATTATACGACAGGCCAGATCTATCTGTCGGTGATCGAGAAGGAACGTCGCGGCGAATATCTGGGCCGGACAGTCCAGGTTGTTCCTCATATTACGGACGAAATCAAGGCCTCCATTTTGGCGCTGGCCACACCGGACGTCGACGTTGTCATCACGGAACTTGGTGGGACAGTAGGGGATATCGAAGGCTTGCCGTTTCTGGAAGCAATCCGCCAGATCCCTCTGGATGTCGGCAAGGAGAACGTGATGTTCATCCATCTGACATTGGTGCCGTATTTGAAGGCTGCTCGTGAAGCGAAGACCAAGCCGACTCAGCACAGCGTTCAGCAGTTGCGTGAAATTGGCATTCAGCCGGACATTCTTATTGTTCGTACCGAACGGCCCATCGGCCGAGAACATACCGACAAGATTGCGCTTTTCTGCAACGTCGAAAAGAAGGCCGTCATTGAAGAAGTCGACAAGGAATTTTCGATTTACGAAGTTCCCATCGGCCTGATCGAACACGGCCTCGACGAACTCATCTGCCAGAAGCTGCATCTGACAGCCGGACCGCTGAAGATGGACGATTACCGGGCTCTGGTTCATCGAATCCGCAATCCGAAGCACGAAGTCACGATTGCCGTGGTCGGTAAATACATCGAACATCGCGACGCGTATAAATCCGTCTACGAATCCATCGACCACGCTGGCTTTGCCCATTCGACCCAGGTCATCGTGAAGCGCATTGAGGCGGAAGAACTTGAGCGTCAGGGGGCCGAGATTCTTCTGAAGGGCGTTGACGGGCTTTTGATTCCAGGCGGCTTCGGCATGCGTGGCATCGAAGGAAAAATTCAGGCCATTCAGTTTGCTCGTGAGAACAAACTTCCATTCTTCGGTATTTGCCTTGGGATGCAGTGCGCCGTGATTGAGTTTGCACGCAATGTGCTTGGGCTTGCCGATGCCAACAGCACCGAATTCTCCAATGAGACTCAGCATCCGGTCATCTGTCTGCTCGAAGGTCAAAAGGGAATTCGGTACAAGGGCGGCACGATGCGTTTGGGAGCTCAACCCTGCGTGCTGACACCCGGGACTCGCACCGCAGAAGCCTATGGCCGAACGGAAATCAGCGAACGACATCGGCACCGCTACGAGTTCAATCCCGAATACCGTCAGCAGTTCATCTCAGCGGGTCTGCAGGTGGCTGGAACCAGTCCCGATGGCGGCCTTGTGGAAATTGTCGAGCTGGCTTCGCATCCGTGGTTTGTGTCTGTGCAATACCATCCGGAATTCAAGTCTCAGCCGCACAATGCTCACCCGCTGTTCAAAGGCTTTATCGAAGCCGCACTGGCTCGCCATCAGCATCGCAGTGGCGGACCGGCACCGGAAAGTTCCGGAAGTACTCAGAGCTGATTGGCTGCGAAGGTTTCCAGACATGACCGAAACAGAATCCAGTGCCGAACTGTTTGGCGTCCTCAGTTTCAACAAGCCTGCGGGAATCACATCGCGCGATTTGGTCAACAAGGTTCAGCGGCTGGTCAAACCTGCCAAAGTTGGACATGCCGGCACACTGGACCCGATGGCCACGGGAGTGCTGCTGGTCTGTGTGGGTCCGGCCACGCGACTGGTATCCATGCTTCAGGAAGGCGCCAAGACGTACGTCGCCGAGTTCACTCTGGGACAGACGAGCGACACGGACGACAGCACTGGCACCGTTCAACAGCACGCCGTTAGTGATCCGCCACCCTCTCTGGAAGCCATTGTTGCGTGCCTCGATAAAATGACCGGCGTCATTTCTCAGGTCCCTCCGGACTATTCGGCAGTCCATGTGGATGGTCAGCGAGCGTACTCGCTTGCTCGCCAGGGGCAGGAGCTTTCGCTTAGCGCCAAAGAAATTGAAATCCACGCGATTCAGGTTCTTCGCTATGAATGGCCGCGTCTGGAAGTGGAAATCAGGTGTGGCTCGGGCACGTACATTCGGTCCATCGCGCGGGACCTGGGACTGCAGCTTGGTTGTGGCGGCCTGATGAGCCGACTTGAGCGAACTCAGATCGGTGCGTTTTCAATTGCGGAGGCGATCACTGTTGAAGATCTGACCGAGGAGAACCTCCGGCAGTTTCTCTGTCCGGCCGTCCGGATCGTGGCGGATCTGCCCCAGTTTGACTGTACTCAATCCGACCTTCAGAATCTTCTATGTGGCCGTCGACTTGCCATGTCCGCAGACCGCATGTCAACAACTGCATCGCTTCCTGTCGGCCAGGTCGTTGCGTTAACGAGCACCCATTTCACCGAGCTGCTGGCGTTGGCGGAACTCACTGAAGATAACCTTCTGCAACCGCGAACCGTGTTTGTCAGAGTCCGGAGTTAGACCGTTTTACGGCTTTCAATGTTGCTCGCCACTCCGTGGCGAGACCTGTATTGCACAACAAAATCTCGTCTCGGAGAGACGAGCGACAATGTGGCTCGTCTGTCTCAGACGAGATTTCCTTCCAAAACTCTACTAATCTCGTCTCGGAGAGACGCGGCACAACGGCAATTGACTATTTGGCCTCCACAGTTGATGTCACTGCCGCCGGGGTTTTTGGAAGCAGGTCGGAAGCCGATTTGTAGATGCCCCAGCAGGCGGTGATCAGCAGAGCCGCGCTGGAAATCATCAGTGCCGCATCCCAGGCCAATCCCGGACGCAGACGAACATCAGTTTCGCGAAACCGAAAGTAAAGCGCCGCGAAGCCCAGCATCGGCAGCATGATCGCCTGAGTCATCCCGGCAATTTTTATCAGATGAACGGGCTCCGGAAATGCAACAAAGGCCACGACGCACACCAGCGGCAGGAGAGTTGAAATGATTTTGACAACTCGCTGCCGGTTTTTGCTTTCATGATCCCGTGAACACAATCCGATGACGCTCGCAAAGTCGGCCATCATGCGTGCATTGCCTGCGTTCGCCACAAGGAAAGTGGAGTAAAGGACCGCGATAGCACCCGCCAGAAACAACCAACGAGCATACTCGCCGAAAATCGGAACATAACTTCGAGACAGCGTGCTGACCATTCGCATGCCTTCAGGGTCTCGCCCTTCTGAATGCAGAACACAGACCCCCATGATATAGAAGGCCGCCGTCGCAAGCGTGTAAATTACCATCGAAGCAAACGCGTCCCACTTCATCACGTAGAACCAGCCCTGAGCCCGTCGCAACCAGCTGTCGCTCGCATCTCGAGGCCCGGCAGAACGCGCATATCCTTTTTCGATGCACCAATACGGATAACTGATCAGCTCGGTCGCTCCCACGCCAATGATTCCGAACGTCGCAAAGGCAGTCAGAATGGCCGCGGTGCTGTCTCCATCAGGCAATCCAAAACTAAAGCCGCGAATAAAATCGGCTGTCGTCAGAGCGTACTTCGTTTCCTGCAAAGCGAAAACGTTTCCGACGGTGATGAAAGTGAAGCCAACCACGAGCGCCACAGAGAATGTCTCGACCAGTTTATAGCGTCCGACATAAAGCACGATCGCCGTCCCGATACCAATGATCGTGGCCCAGATCTTGTCGTCACGAGTGGGTGGATTCACGAGGCTGTTGCCTTTGGCATCGACAAGAGGCTCCCCGGCAAGGGCGAGCTTGCGAATCTGAACACCCTTGTCGCCAAGCCCATCGATTTCTTCGCGAACTCGCATCATTACGCGAGCATGCTTTTCGTCGGCGGTTTCAGGCCGTGTTTCCGCGTTAGTCAGTGCGGCCAGCTCGGACTGCGTGCTCTTGCCGCCGCCGTTCTCCCATTTGGCCCACGCAGAAATCTCTTTCTCGGAAGGACACAAAATCGCGGCTCTGTAATCGCCGGTGATCGGACAGGTCAAAGACAGAGACTGACCCACGCCGCCTGCGATGCCGCCCAATTGTCCGGTGGATGTGGCGATCATCAACACCCAAAACGCAACGATCCAGTTCACACCAAATAGTTTCGGCCCCGGGACTCGATTGAGAGATGTCAGAGTGGTTTCGCCGTTGCTGATCGCGAACCGGCCAAGTTCCAGCTGAACGAAAACTTTCACGATGCAGCCGAGCAAGATCAGCCACAGCAGAGCGATCCCCGCCTGAGCGCCCGTTTTGGTGGTCATGATCAGTTCGCCGGAGCCCACGATGTTCGCGGCGATAATCAGTCCCGGCCCGATTTGCTTCAGGATGCTGCCGATGGTCGTTGGAGGATCGACAATCTCGTCAGCTCTGCGCAGGTCCGCAGGCGCCGAAGGGTGGGACTGGGTCATAATCGAAGGGGCCGGTCAGGAGAAAGAAAATGGCGGTTGGGGCGTACAGCATACAAATATTCACGCGGTGTTCCATTCACCTACTTCCCATGAACCGTTGCAATGTGCAAGGCTTGATTTCCAGATCCGCAACCCGGGCGGCTGAAGAAGTTGGTCAGGTTTGTGCCTTTGGAAGATGCCAGAGCGAGTCAGGATCGGCAACACCGTCGAGGACGCGAGCAACGAGTGACGTGCGGCGCAGTGCGTCGTCGAGTGGCTCGGCCCATGGGCCGGAGTTGGCGCGAGTCCATGCTTCCCGAGCGATCGTCACAGCCGGGTCGCCGTCATCAGCGAGCGGGTCTGCGGGCAGACGATCGTAATAGCGTCGAAAAATGGTCGTTGAACCAAAGAAGGAACGCAGACCGTAACGATCGGCGAATGCAGCCTGAAGTCGGAGACATGCGTGCTCGCGAACTTTCTTAGCGGGATTGAAGCTTTCCAGACCCCAGTCCGGCTTGAGCAGACTCTGCGGGCCTTCGCATAAAGCGTGGCAGGCTTCGTGCAGGATCATCTGAGCGAGACTGTCGTCCGGGTCGAGGGTTTCCGAGGTGCCGATCGTCAGCTCGCTCTTTCCATCCCACGAAGCGTTGACCTCGGCGCTGCGGACAATTTGCATACCCATCCGCGAAGCCGCATGCAGCCAGATGAGTTCCACGGGATCACGGTATGTCTGATTGATTTTTCGCACGGTCTTTTCTGTCGGACGATTTCTGCAATAACAAAACAGCCATCTGGCGTCTCAAAGCTGATGTTCCCAGCCGGACACGGTAAGAGGATGAAGGTGGCCTTGCTCGTCGCAAAGTCGGATCGCGTTTCCCTCAACCACTGTACCGATTTCATAAAACATCAGCCCCGCCTGAAGGGCGTGTGAACGCAGGCTGACGGCATCCACCGCGGGGACGCTGAGCAACAGTTCAAAATCTTCGCCGTCGGCCAGGGCGCAATGCAGACGCTGCTCATCCGAAAGCGAGGCTGAAACGTCATCGTGAATCGGGATCTGATGGGCGTTCAAAATGGCGCCCGCATGACTTGCCGCCATCATCCGATGAAGATCCATCGACAGTCCATCAGAGATGTCCATCATGGCATTGACCTGAGCATGATCAACCAGCCACTGAGCGGCCTCAAAGGCGGGACTAAAAATCAGATGTCGGCCCAAACGCAGACTGCCACCGAGCGGTCCGGTGACAAACAGCGAATCGCCGACCCGCGCACCAGATCGCAGAACCGGCCTATTTCGCATGGGCCGGCCGGTCAGGCAAACGTTAATCGCGAACGGACCGTGCCAGGTGTTTGTATCGCCGCCCGCGAGGCAAAAATCATACTCACGAGTCAATTCCTCAATGCCGGAATACAGATCATCCAGAAATCGGTCGTGCGCTGCCGACATGCCTTTAGGAACTGCGATGGAAACAAAGGCCGCGGTGGGAAGACATGCCATTGCAGCGAGGTCACTCAGATTCACTGCGATTGCTTTCCGCCCCGCCAGACGCACATCGATTTCGCGCAGTTCAAAATGCACTCCATCCAGCAGCATGTCGGTCACGATCACAGTTCGCTCATCGGTCGAGCAACGAAGAACGGCACCGTCGTCGCCAATTCCGACTTCCACCGGCTGCCGCACGGGAAATCGGCGAGCCAGTCGCCGCACAAATTCATTCTCGCTGGTCAAGAAGGCGTACCTTTCGGGGGGAATTCTTTTTGAGTCCGCAACAGTCTCTATGCTAACGGGAAGAGATCAACAGGCACAGCCAGTCGTCCGTCCCAGGGCGAGTGTTAAATTTTGTCACAACATGGGCCGCGAGGCGCTAGCCGCGGGTGTTTTCGTTGTGTTTTAAAGATACACACCCGCAGCTAGCGCTTTGCGGCTCACTGAATCAACAACCCGCAAGCCACGGGAGAAAAACATGTCCTGTGAGAAACTGCCAAAGTCACTCGCAATCAGTTCCGCTGGCCGCACGAACGACTAATATCCTGCCCCAAAGGCACATGACGTTTGAGACCAATGATCCGGATTGATCATTCCACGTAAAGCGGCCGGCAGCCCAATGGCACTCACCTTGAAAGGACGTCTTGGTAGCGGAAGCCGCCAGGGCTTTCGGAAGGCTGGCTTATCAGGCAGAAAACCGAAACGCTTGGCGCGTTCCGCTACGAATCGAGTGGCATTGGCCGGCGCCCATCAACAGGTTGCGCAGAACGATGAAAATTCTGATCAGTGAACATCAAATTCGAGAACGCGTTCAGGAACTGGGCTCGCGGCTTTCGGAAGAATACCGTGGCCGGCCGCTGACCATTCTCGGCGTGCTCACCGGCAGTGTTGTCTTGTTGGCCGATCTGATTCGCGCTACAAGTATTCCGCTGCGGGTGGCCCTGATTTCCGCATCCAGTTACGGCGGCACTCGAACGTCCCCTGGGCAGCTGTCGGTCAACAGCTTGCTTGTTCCGGACTTAAAGGGCCGTCACGTGGTGATTCTGGACGACATCTTCGACACCGGACACACGATGGTGGGGCTGATGGAGGCGGTTCAGGGTTTTAGTCCGGCAAGCATTCGGACAGCCGTGTTGCTATGGAAGACAGAACGCTCGCGAGTGGAGCTCGTTCCTGACTATTACGGTTTCAAAATTCCGGACGAATTCGTTGTCGGCTACGGACTGGATTACAACGATGAGTTTCGGCATCTGCCGTACGTTGCCATTCCGGATGACGACGATCTGAAGTCAGCTGAAGCCCAGATTTAAGCGGCAGGAAAATGGCTGAGCCACATTCCAGAAAAAGCGTTTCGTCGTTTGCTGGCCGCGATCCTTCCGCAAAGGCGGCCGCTCTTCGCGAGATTCTCACGGAAACTCGACTTGATGAGGCTGCGCGGCTGGCGATGCAGGCACAGATTTACGAAGAGGTTCTCCGAAGTTCCAGAAACATGGATTCGGCCAACTTTACCGCGTTCCACCCTGACGATCTGCAGCGGATGGTGCAAGCTTACGACCAGCGTTTTCTGGGAGGAGCATGCTCTGCGGCTTTGGAGGGCCGACCACTCTCATTTCGACTTGCACCGCGCCTGACGCGTGCTGGCGGATTGACAAAATGGACAAAACGGCGAGACCGAAAGACGGGCGTCCTGCTGGAAGAATTTGAGATCAGCGTGTCGTCTCATCTGCTGTTTCAGACATTCAAAGGTGAGCAGCGAGAAGTCAAAGTTGTGGGGCTTCCGTGTACGGACCGACTTGAAGCGATGCAGAGGATTGTGGAACACGAACTGGTTCATCTGTGCGAGACGCTGGCCTGGCAGGGTTCCAGCTGCAAGGGCGAAAGATTTCAGTCGATTGCAACTCGCCTGTTCGGGCATCTTGAACACACTCATCGTCTTGTGACCACTGCTGAAGTGGCTCGCACGCGTCACGGCATTCAGCCGGGGTCGAGAGTCATGTTCGAAATGGCTGGCCACTGGCTACATGGGATTGTCAATCGAGTCACCAAGCGAGTGACCGTGCTGGTTCCCGACATCAACGGGCGGCAGTATTCGGACGGGCATCGCTACACGCGGTACTATGTCCCGCTGAGCATGCTGCTTCCTTCAGATCGAAAATGATTCCATTGGCTGCATCGCCTAATAATGAGGCTCTAACAAAAGTGGGACAGGCACTCTCCTTGCGTGATTTTTCTGAGCATTTTCGGCAAGGTACGGGAGCCAGTCCCAGTTTTGTCAGTCGTTCTAATGCTGCAAAGACTGAGGCCGCGACCAACGCTGTGGCGGCGGATGGTGTCAGATTCTGATGGCGTCCTGCAGGATTCTTTCCACAACATCCTGAAACGACAGGCCTGCCTGTTCGACTGCCGCAGCAAACCCGGCATCAGGAGAAAGACACGGATTGGCGTTGATTTCCAGAATCCACGGCTGTCCATCTGCGTCGACTCGAAAGTCGACTCGCGCATAACCGCGGAGATCAAAAGCCGTCCAGCAGCGACGAGCCAGGGCTTCCAGTTCGTCGAGCAGCGCCTGATCGGACGACGGGAAATCGAAACGGCGCGGAGTGTTAATGTACTCTGAAGTGTGTTCATTCCACTTCGCATCGTGCCCAACGATTTTCGGCTTACCACCAGGGAAATCAATGAACTCAATCTCCGCAGGGGGCAGGACAAACGCGTCGCCCCTGTCGGCAATCAGGCTCAGGTTGAATTCGCGTCCATCAATGTACTGCTCAGCAAAATGAGGCGTCCCGGATTGCTGAGAGCGCAAGGCAATTCTGTTCGTCAGGTCGGATGGCGACAACGTGCTGCAGGCGATCACGCTTTCATCGTTCAGGCCGAGAGAAGCATGCTCGGCAACCGCCTTGACGATGGCCTGTTCCGGTGTCCATCCGGGGGCATCGACACCCTGCCACGCGAGATCAGATTCGGTCAGCCAGGCGGGCGTTGATAATTCACAGTCGAGCATCCTGCGCTTGGCCACAAGTTTTCCGGAAGTCAGCAGCATCGCCAGGCTGGACGCGCCGGTGAATGGAATCTGCAAAGATTCCAGCAATAGCGATGCCGCTGGCATCAGGCGGTCCGTGCCGCCCAGAGACTCCACAAGGTTGAAGACCGCGCCGGGCATTTCTTTCTCAAGCGATGCGCGGACGAATGCGAGGTCCATGGTGCAGGCAACGCGCGTTGTCACGTGGCCGAGACTGCGCAGCGCCTGCTCCACAGCGACGCACTGTTTCAGAACATCAAGGTCTCCCGCGGAATCAGACAAGGACACTCGATTGTAAAGAATGGCGACATGCATAGTTTGAATTCTTGCGACGGAAAAGCTCTGGCACATTGAAGGCTCTGGACAGCACGCGGCGATGAGGAAGCAGATGTCAGTCTGGGGTTCCACAGGGCAGCGCTTGCTGGAGAAAAGTAACTGGATTCGAAATGTCTGTCATCCGAGGGAGGTGAGGGAAGAATCTCACGAGACTGATCACAACAGCAGATCGGGACGGTTTGCTGCGAAGTGTGTTAGGCGATCTTCCACTTGTGGCCAGTGGCAACGGGCGATTTTGGTCGGTAGACTTTAGCCTGGCAAAAAGGGTTTGAACGGCACCATGTGTGTTCGTACAGTGAAGAAAATTCTCGTCTGGCAATTAAGGTGCTGGCTCATGAGCGATGACACGGACGATCTGAACAACAGACTGATGAAGGAGTTTTCGCGTCGCGACCGAAAGGCGGAGCCTGTGACGGTTCAGCCCAGCGCAGAGCTGATCACCAGCTCTTCCTCTGATACGAAGTCGCCGGGGATAACATCGCTGGGCTCTGCGGCGACCGGCGTTGAGCAGGATCAGATGGGCATGATTAATCGGCTGAGGCTTCGAAATGCCGAATCCGCTCATCAGCTTGAAAAAGCAAAATTGGCGTATCGAACGGAGATGCAGCTGATCACGCATCAGTCGGATGCTGCCATTCGTGAGAGTCGCGCGTTCTGGGATGCCAAGTCGGTGGAAGTCGCCGAGACTATCAAGACGTATGTCCAGGCCACAGTGCGAGCCCTGGAAATCGATCGACTGGATTCACGCAATACGGATATTCAGCGGAGCTATGAAGTTGCCGCCTCGGCACTGGATAAGGCGCGGAACTCGCGGCTGCCGGAAGTGATGAAAGACCGGTTGATCAGAGACATCCTGGACAATTTTGAACGGACTCTTGGACGAATTCAAAACGATACGATTGTTTCCCGATATGACCTCGACTGAGCGAATCTGAGAGAAACATTCCGCGGGCAGAAATCACCGCTGCAACTCAGTCAACTGCGATGGCTCACAGGCGTGCTTTATGACCAAGGATACCCGAATCCCGGACGATGATTCGGAAGACGATGTGCTTAACAAACGCCTGTTGTTCGCAGGCGGAGCGTTTTTGTTTATTGCAGGAGCCGCCGCAGGTTCAATGCTGTACGCCTTTGGGCTTGCCGGCCGTCATTTTGATGTTTCGGTCCTGCGGGGCGGGCTGCTGACGTTTGGGATTATTTCGCTCTCCGTTGCAGCTGGCGTCATGTTCATGACCGTGTTGATCCAGGTGCTGGGAGTTCTTTGGCCACGTTCGTTAACGTTCTGGTCTGAAAACCGGCTTCTTCGCAAGGCAAAAAAGAAAACGGTTTCGCTGCTTCAGCGTCGTCATCATCTTCAGGAAGAACGCGCGCGGCTGACGGCAAAAATGCAGGCCACCTATGTGATGGAAAAGGAGTCGGCCAAAGTTGCCAATCAACAGGCACTGCAGGAACTGCGGGGGGCTCTGCAAACGTCCATGGTTCGCAGCTGTGAAATTGTCTTTGAGCATTTGAACAGGACGCTGGACCGGTACAACGAACTGATCGGAGAGATTGAGGCGTCCGCACTTTCAGCACTCGAAAAGAAGGAATTGCTGGACTCCCTGAGTGCCAGGCTGAACGTGAACACGCTGGATCAAAAACGTCAGTCCACTCAGCAGCTGATGGAATCGGCCATCTGGGAAATCCGGTTTCGCAAGGCCCGAATGATGGCCAGAAAGAAATCTGACGCGGCCATCAGTTATCTCAAAAAGATTCGCCAGAGAACCGAAAGCCACAAAATTTTGCTGCAGATCGACGCATTAATCCGAGAATTGACGCCTTCCGCGTAAATTTATGGATCGTCAGGCCGCCCCATGGCGGCTCTGCACATTTTCCAGAGAAATCGACTACCGGACCGGTCGTTTTGAGTGTCCCCGCTATAATCGACGGGCAGCTGTCCGGACCAGAATCGGATCATTCGGACTCTGACCTGATCCAAAATCTCCGATCATTACCGAGGACTTCATGTCGACTGCAACTCCCGACTCTCCCGCTTCATCCCCGATCAGTGCTGTGCCGGATGAACGAGGTCGTTTTGGTGAATACGGACGCCGCTACGTTCCCGAAACTCTGATGTACGCACTCGATGAGCTTTCGCAGGCCTACGAAGACGCGCAGAAGGATCCGGAATTTGATCGCCAGCTGCGGGACCTTCTGAAGCATTTTGTAGGTCGTCCGAATCCGCTTTATTTTGCTGAACGTCTGACCGAAAAATGTGGCGGCGCTCAGATCTACTTTAAGCGCGAAGATCTGAATCACACGGGCGCTCATAAAATCAACAACACGATGGGCCAGGTTCTGCTCACGAAGCGGATGGGCAAGACTCGCGTGATTGCCGAAACCGGGGCTGGTCAGCACGGCGTCGCGTCTGCAACTGCCTGTGCCCGCTTCGGTTTGCCGTGCGTAGTCTACATGGGTGAAGAGGACGTGCGACGGCAGAAGCTGAACGTCTTTATCATGCGAACCATGGGAGCAGAAGTACGCCCCGTAACAACGGGATCTCGCACGCTGAGAGACGCGATCAACGAAGCGATGCGTGACTGGATGGCGTCTGTACGCGACACGCATTACATCATCGGCAGCGTTGTTGGGCCGCATCCGTTTCCGATGATGGTTCGTGACTTCCAGGCTATCATTGGCCGCGAAGCTCGTGAGCAGTGTCTTGACCAGGTCGGCCGATTGCCTGATGAAGTCATTGCCTGCGTCGGTGGCGGATCAAACTCCGCGGGCATGTTTTATCCATTCGTCGATGACGTAACGGTCGCACTCACAGGTGTCGAAGCGGGCGGCCGCGGCGCCAAGCCGGGTGATCACGCCAGTACGCTCAGCCACGGCAAGCCCGGAATTCTGCACGGCAGTTACAGCTATGTACTGCAGAATAATGATGGGCAGACATCCGATGTGCATTCGATTTCGGCCGGTCTGGATTATCCGGGCGTTGGCCCCGAGCACAGTTATTGGAAGGATTGTGGTCGAGTTGGCTATGTGAACATTCTGGATGACGAAGCTCTCGCGGCGTTCAGCACAATGGCTAAGACGGAAGGCATTCTGCCAGCGATCGAAACCTCACACGCCATCGCCTATGCAATGAAGTCGGCAGCGAAACGCAGTAAGGATGATGTGATTGTCGTGTGTTTGTCTGGACGAGGCGACAAGGATGTCAATGAAGTGGCAAGGTTGACCGGACAGGAGATGTAGCCGTCTGATGCGGTTGCTCAGCCGTGTTTTTAAGCCGGTCAGTTTTTTGAATAATCGCATCTTCGTTAATGGCCTGGTTGGCCTTTTCTGACACTGCGATGGTGAGTACAAGTACCTCCAAATGGCAAGTAACAACGTCCAGTTTCTTTTACCCGAGCCGTGATCAATGCGACTTTCCAGCCTGTTCAAGAATCAGCCATTCGTTATCTCCATCGAGATCTTCCCACCGAAAACAGCTGAAGGAGATGCATCTCTCAAACGAAATCTGCAGACGCTGACAGAATACAATCCGGCTTTTGTGTCGTGCACCTATGGAGCTGGAGGGTCGACAAGAGATCGAACAGCCTATTGGTGTCGTGAGATTCAGGACACGTTTCTTCGGCCGGCGATGGCGCATTTTACCTGCGTGGGATCGACTCGCCAGGAACTGAAGGACTGGCTGGATATTGCGTCTGCCGCAGGCATCAGAAACATTATGGCTCTGCGCGGAGATCCGCCGGCCGGGCAGGAATCCTTTCGAGCTGTCGATGGGGGTCTGAAGAATGCAGATGAGTTGGTCAAATTGATTCGGGAAACGCATCCGGAAATGGGGATTGGTGTTGCCGGCTACCCAGAGAAGCATGTCGAAGCAGGCTCGATGGAAGTAGACTTGCTGAACCTGAAACGCAAGGTTGATGCGGGGGCCGATGCGATCTTTACGCAGTTGTTCTTTGTGAACAAAAACTTCCTTCGCTTTCGTGATGCCTGTGAAAAGCTGGACATTGGGATTCCGATCGTTCCGGGAATCATGCCAATCACGGATTTCGCGAGAATCAAACGCATCACGTCCATGTGCGGGACGGAGTTCCCGGCCGATCTCGCGTCGCGGCTGGAAGCTGTGCAGGACGATCCCCTGGCACAGTTTGAGATCGGTGTTGAGCACGCGATTCAGCAGTGTGAAGAACTGATAAAGGCGGATGTACCGGGCATCCATTTTTACGCATTAAATAAATCCGATGCCTGCCAGAGAATTCTGGATGCACTTCAGCCGGCTGCAGCAATGGGTTAGACTGGCCTGAGCGAGTTGATTTGTCGTTCGTCAGATAAATTGTCACCGCAGTCCGTGTTACCGCAGTCAGGGGCGAGTTATGAATTCTCTGGATCAGTTGAAACAGCACACCGTGATTGTTGCTGATACCGGCGACATTGATTCCATTGCTCGCAACAAGCCGCAGGATGCCACGACCAATCCGTCGCTGATTGCCAAGGCTGCTCAGATGCCGCAGTACGCGGATCTGATTCATGAAGCCATTGAGGCTGGCCGCAAGGATCTGAAAAAAGCTTCCGGTGCCGGGCCGCAGGCGGAATTGCTGAATGCAATTCTCGATCGGTTGTCCGTCATTTTTGGGTTGAGGATTCTTCAGATTGTGCCGGGCCGAGTTTCTGTGGAAGTGGATGCGCGGCTCAGCTTTGATGAAAACGCGACGGTCGAAAAAGGTCGGCATCTGATCGCTTTGTTTGCGGAACACGGCATTTCCACCGACCGCATTCTGATCAAGATCGCAAGCACATGGGAAGGGATTCGTGCGGCAGAAAGGCTGGAGCGAGAAGGCATTCACTGCAACCTGACGCTGCTGTTTGGATTTGGTCAGGCAGTTGCCTGTGCGGATGCCGGCGTCACATTGATCAGTCCGTTTGTGGGACGAATTCTGGACTGGTTCAAGAAGGCTCAGGGAGTGAGCGCTTACGAAATCGATAAAGACCCAGGCGTCCTGTCGGTCCATAGGATCTACAACTATTACAAGCGGCATGGCTATCAGACGCAGGTCATGGGCGCAAGTTTTCGTTCGGCCGAACAGGTCAGGGCGTTGTGTGGTTGTGACCTGCTGACAGTGTCACCAGGCTTGCTGACGGAACTTTCCGGATCGACCACGGACGTTCCTAAAAGACTGGACGCCGAAGCTGCTCGGTCCATGGATCTTGAACGTGTGACACTTGATGAACGTGCGTTTCGCTGGGCCCTGAATCAGGATGCGATGGCCACGGAAAAACTGGCGGAAGGCATTCGTGGATTTGCCGACGACCTGGAATCACTCAGTCGGTTTATGAAAACTCTTTGTTAACAAATGGATTAGAGTATGAAAACGGTTTCCGGTGAAATCATTCTGCAGCAACTTGCGTGGCGATATGCGACCAAAGAATTTGATCCGACGAAAAAGATTTCTGCAGAACTCTGGACGACTCTGGAAACTGCCATTATCTACTCACCCAGCAGCTATGGACTTCAGCCCTGGAAATTTGTGGTTGTCACAGACCAGACTGTAAAGGACCAGCTGCCTGCTGCAGCCTGGGGCCAGAACCAGCCAAAAGACTGTTCTCACTACGTGGTCATCGCAGCTCGAAAAACGACTGATGCCGAGTACGTCGAGAAGCTGGTTCAAGCAACCGCCGCCGCTCGCGGTATTCCTTTGGCATCGCTGGACGGATTGCGACAGGCGATCCTTGGCAAGACGAGCGGGATGAAGGATGGCCATCTGGAATGGAACTCCCGGCAATGCTACATCGCCCTTGGCTTTCTGCTGGAAACGGCCGCACTACAGGAAATCGATGCCTGCCCAATGGAAGGCATCATTCGTGATCGAATGGACGACGTGCTGGGACTGACCGGCTCCGACTACACAGCTACGGTTGCCTGCGCCCTTGGCTATCGATCTGCCGGGGACAAATATGCGTCCGCGAAAAAAGTGCGATATTCGGCCGCGGACCTGATCAAGCGAATCTGACAAACCTTGAGGAATGAGTCCGCAATTTCGCGGCCCTTGTCTGTCATTCCTTCTTTTCGAACCAATCTTCATCCGCACTCCCGGATTGTGCAACTTCAGAACGTGCTGTTCAGGGCGGACACATTCAAACGTATGTCCAAATGTCGCTGGCATGATGCGGAATCGTGCGAAACCGGCGAAACTTTTCGGGGCCAGCGGGGTTTGGCACTGACACGCTTAGGCAACTAAAATACTCTGTCTGAATATTCAGGCAGGCTTTGAATGCCATGAGCCCTCCATCCACAATGTTTTGCCGCAGGGTCTTGGGTCCCGCTATGCCAAGTCCGGAATCGTCAGCGAATTCTGAAGCATGGGCCGCCGATCTGAGCAATCTGCGGATCGGCGAATTTCTGCTGCTGCGCCGACTGGGCAGTGGGGGAATGGCCGATGTGTACCTTGCCGAGCAGACATCTCTGGGCCGCCAGGTCGCCGTTAAGGTTCTGAAAAATGATGCCGTCGCGGGAGGCACGGAAGTCCTGCTGAAGCGTTTTGAACAGGAAGCCAGAGCCGCCGGCGGATTGAGTCATCCGAATCTGGTTCAGATCATCACCACAGGCCGAGAAGGAAATATCAGTTACATCGTTCAGGAATACGTTCCCGGAATGAACCTGAGCCAGTGGATCAGGAAAAATGGCTTTCCGGATTATGCCACCGGTCTGAAATGGATGCAGCAGATTGCCGCAGCTTTACGGGCGGCTTCTGAAGCTGGCATTGTTCATCGCGATGTGAAGCCGGAAAACATCATGCTGACTCGCAATGGAGTTGCGAAAGTCACTGACTTCGGACTGGCTCAGCTGAATCAGCCGACCAGTCCGAAAATGAACCTGACTCAGATTGGCACAACCATGGGAACGCCATGGTATATGAGTCCTGAACAAATCCAGGGCGACAAGCTGGACTATCGCAGCGATCAATATTCGTTTGGCGTAACGTGCTACCACATGTTTGCAGGGCAACCCCCGTTCCCTGGCAAAAATGCGGTCACGGTGGCAGTGCAGCATCTGAAGGAAGAGCCATCGCCACTGGGCGGACTGCGAGCCGATCTGCCGATGGAAATCTGCGACGTCATTCACAGGATGATGCAGAAGAAACCGACCGCCCGATTTCAGACGCCGGCCGAGTTGGAAGCCGCTCTTGAACAATTGAATTCCGTCCCGGTCAACACAAGACTCAGCGGAGCAAACGGATGGCTGGGACGTTTGGCGAGCCGATCGCCTGACATTCGGCAAGTCGCGCTTGCAACTCTGGCGATTCTGGTGATGTCGTTCGCCGCCGGACGTAGGCTGGACCGCCCGGTAAAATTACCGGAACCGGCGAAAGCGGATGCCGTGCCCAAAGAAGAAACCGCCATCCGCCAGTACGCTGTGGCGATGCTGCAACCGGATCGCCGTGCCGCCTGGGAAACCGTGATTCAGAATTTCCCGGACAGTGCGGAAGCCGACCTGGCCGAACTTCGCCTCGGCGTGGCTCTGATGTCTGGTATCGTGCCGGATGTGGACGGCGCGTACAAGGTTTTCAGCAGCGTCCGCAACAAGGGCGAGATTATCCCGGAAAAAAGTTACCTGCGATTGCTCGGGATGGTCGGCCAGGCTTACACACTGAAAGAACGAGAACGCAGCGAACAGTTTGAATCCGTGATCACCGAAATTAAAAGTGTGCTGCTGAACTACGAAGGCAATCTGGAACTTGATCTGGATCGTGCGCCAGTGGAATTGCGAAACTTCTGCAGTCGGATTCAGGCGGCCGCTCAGCAATCGTTTGGTCCGGAATTTGAAGGATTCCAGCCTTGATCCCGTTCATCAAAATGCACGGCTGCGCAAACGATTACATCTTCTTGGATTGCTTCACACATCGCCCGCCTGCAGATCCGTCGCGGCTGGCAGTCCTTGTCAGCGATCGATATCGCGGCGTTGGAGCTGACGGTCTGATCCTCATGCTGCCGGACACCACGCCGAATGTTGCAGCCCGCATGCGAATGTTCAATGCGGACGGATCAGAAGGCGGCCTGTGCGGAAATGCGCTGCGATGTATGGCCCTGTGGCTGCATCAGTCCGACCGCTGCGGTTCACATTTTCAAATCGCGATGGGCGACCGAATCATTACCGCCACGATTGTGCAGTCTGATTCAACGCAGCGGTCTGCCATTGTCAGTGTACTAATCGGACCGCCTGTTGTGCAGACGTTGAATTCTCTCGGGGAGCAGTCTTTTGTTCGCGAGGTGTCGCTGAACGATCTGACTCTGCCCGAACTGATCAGTCCAGTTGTTCATCTCTCAATGGGCAATCCGCACACCGTTCTGTTTGTCAGATCGCTCAGTGACATCGCCTTTGAAAGCCTTGGGCCGCTGATCGAAACTCATGCGGCGTTCCCGGATCGCACGAATGTGGAGTTCGTGGAAATCGTGAACTCGGAAGTCCCGCGCGGGGATAACGGCTGTCGGAAAGTTTCCGCCAGAGTTCGCGTTTGGGAACGGGGCTCCGGGGAAACGCTCGCTTGTGGTTCGGGCGCGTGTGCGGTGGCGGTGGCCGGGATCAGTGCCGGACTTTTCGACGGCGGAGAACCGGTGATCGTTGCCATGCGCGGCGGTCAACTGCGAATTGTCTGGGACCCGAACAGGAATGTGCATCTGGAAGGTCCTGCCGTCGAAGTTTTTCGCGGTGAGTTTCGCCTGCCCGGCAATTCCGAATAAGTACATACGGCTGTACAGAGGCCGGGGAAACTTGTAAGGATTTTGCATGTTTTTCGACTGGCCGACGCCAGAAAATCGCCGCTTCTGGCCGGAATATTGCCGCGAACACGATAGGATCAGGGCAACGCGTCGTCTTGGAAATGCCGGAAAACAGCTTTTGAATGAAAATTCAGAGGAATTCCGGCGTGCTCCTTGTCCCCAAACCTGCCGCTAAGTGACAGACGCAGCCCGTATGTTTCGCCGTCACCTTCACATCCTGGCTTTGGTTCTGCTGACCGCAGTTGCGGTCCAGGCCAGTGCGCAGGATGACGAAGAAAAAAATGGCCAGGCCGCTGACGCGGTGTCGCAAAATGTCGCAAAGCTGCTGCAGGACTTGGCTTCGCCGATTTTTGCTCGTCGGCAGAAAGCAGCGAGCGGAATTCTTGAATTGAATGTTCCCGATGTGGCTCAGCTTGAGGCCCAGATTGACATCGTCCCGCCCGCTGTAGCGACACAGTTGCGAATCCTGATTCCTCGTCTTCGCAAGCGATTGTTTGATGACCGCCTGGATGCACTTGCGAATGATTCGATGCTGCCTGACATTCCGACAGAGCTTGTTGCCGGTTTGCCCGAATGGGAACGGTATTCTGCGATCGCAGGAACGGATGGCGATTCCATGGCCGTTTATCGCGAACTGCTCCGCGCGGAACGCGACTTGTTTGCCGCACGAATGTTTAGCTCGCCCGAGTTTTCAGCCATGCTGGAAACTCGCAGTGCCGCGTTGACGGCTCTATTCACGGGGGTAGCCGAAGACGAATTCCCCGTTGCTTCCTGCGCAGCTCTGATGCTGCTGGGCAGCAATCCTGACGTCCGCCTTCGCGGAGCGACTTCCACAAATATTTCTGCCGCGCTTGATGAAACACGTTTTGGGCATCTGGTGGAAAATGGCATTCATGCAAAAACGTTAAAGGCGATTGTCGGAATGTGGATTGAGCGACCAAATATTGCCGTCGATCGTCCGTTGCTTTTTGCGATTCAGCATCGACTTCCCGCCGGCCGTCAAGTCGCCTTGAAGGTACTTGCGAAGCCCATCCGTAATCAGCAGGTGTCCTACGCATTGCTTTGTCTGGGGGCTCTTCGCGATCCGCAGGATCTGCCAGCCGTAGAGCGTCTGCTGAATGTGCAGACCACTGTCTGGCCTCCTCAGGAACAGTCGGTTCGCGAACTTCTTCCCGACCGAGAAATTGACAGTTCATTTTCTGTTCAGGCGCGAGATGTTGCTCTGACCGTGGCGATCTATCTTCGCGGAGCCAATCCTGCAGACTTTGGACTGAAAGTGCAGACCTCCGAGCGTCAGCTGTTTACCATCGATTCAATGGGCTTCAACAAGAATGAACAGCGAGACGCGGCGATTGCAAAGTACGTCTTGCGTTTCCCGGACGCCGTAGTGCCAGAGGCTCCGTAGTCCCTGACCTCGCGCAGCCACCGCTCAATGGCAGTCGATTTGCGATGATAGTAGCCATCATTCTCCGAGTGATGAATACCATTTTTCGCAGGACAGGCTTCCAGCCTGTCAATGAGAAGACAGGCTGGAAGCCTGCCCTGCGGCTTTCTGTCCGTTAGTTTATTGTTGTGCAACACCTTACGTCGTCACTGGTTCCGCGACTGGCTCCTCTTCCGTTGTCTCCGGAGCTGCGGGTTTCTGGGCTTTCTCAGCAGCACCTTTTTCGGTTTCGCTTTCCCCATCGGCATTTTCTAAAGGCGCGGGAACGGATTCATCAACGGGCGATTCTTCCTTTGCAGGAACGGAGGCCGCATCCTTCACACCATCTGCAGGGGTCGCTGGGTCTATCGGCGGGGTGTCCTCAGTTGACCCGGAAGAAGTCGGCTCAGGTTTCGGCGCCGGTTCAATCAGCTTTCGATCTCGCAGGGTATCACCCAGCGCCAGCTTCCAAATGCCCTCGGGATCCTTGAGTGTCACGAATCGATTTGACACGCTGGCCACTTCAACACTGATCTCGGACACGTTCAGTCTGTCGCCGACTTTCAGGCGTTCTGTTTTCCCAGTGCCGTAATTGCGAAACCAGGCAAACCAGACACTGTCCTTGGCAAGCGCGCCCGTCAAACGCGTGAGAGCCGCGTTGTCATCCTGCACATCCAGGCTGATTTTCTTTGAAGTCGTCTTTGGTTCTTCTCCCCCATCGGTGACCGTGACTTCGACGTCGTATTTTGCCGGCGTAAACGTCCGCGGCGGATTCCACTTCAGCTCTCCAGTCGCCGAATCGATCGCCAAACCTTCCGGAGCGGCACTTCCCAAATAAAACTTCAGAGCCTCCGCCGGCCCGTCATCAGTGGCCATCGCTCTGGCGGTAAATTCTCTTCCAAGCACAACAATTGCGGATTCAGGGACCGTCAGTACGGGAGCAACATTTGTTGACTTGATCGTGATCTGCAGTTTGGTATTCAGCGAAACTGTCGGGTTTTTGGCCTGAGTCAGCAGTACCGTCGCTGAGTACTTGCCGGGCGCCAGGTCCGCGGCTGGTTGCCATTGAAACTCACCGGTGACCGGATCGATCGTCATGCCTTCCACAGCGTCCGTGAGCGCGAACTGCGGCTCACCAAGATCCGGATTCAGGCTTTCGGCACGAGCCGTGAATTTCACTTCTTCGCCCGGCTTGATTGTTTTGTCGGCTACGCCGGTCAGTCGCGGATTCCATGTCTTCGGTGGCGACGGAATGACGAACGGTGAGCCTTTCACGAACTCGGCGTACATCGAAAGAGTCTTTTCCTTTCGATCCCACGCCACAGGAAGCAGTTCCACGACCGCGTTTTCCTCATGAGTCATGGCTTTCGTTCCTTCGGCACCGCGCTGCACCTTCCAGAAGCCGCCAGAGACCGATTCTACTTTCAGGAGTTCGCGATCAACCCGGACGAGGAATGGTTCAAACGGATCCCAGGTTGGAAATGATTCGCTGGGGACCACAAGGATTTCATTCGTTGTTTCTGTCAATTTTCCAGTCAGGGATGAACGGGGCAGAAGTTCCTTTTTGTCTTCGCCACCAGTGACGCTCATCCCTTCTGCCGTCAGAGAAACCAGCAGCCGAGGATTACCCTGAGTCCCCGGGCTGTCGATCTTCATCGCGGCAATACGATGCAGGATGTTGGACTGGTCGAACAGGTACAGGAATCGGGTCAGCCCCTGCAGATCCGTTTCAGCCTTCTTGATTTCAACGGAGACTGTGTGATACTCCTTTTGAGCATTTCTGGACCCAGGAGTGACTTCGAAACCCGGTCCGGAAAAACCACACTGCCGAGTCAGTTCGTAGACCCATTCCCGATACAGCCGCTGTGCATCGTCGATGTCTCTGGGCAGGCTGGTGGCTTTCCAGTCTTCAAGATTTCTCTGCGCGACCTGCAGCTCAATCTTACGACGCTGCAGTGATTCGTTCTCCATCTCAACAGAGACGAACTTCTTCTGCAGATCACGAATTGGCTTCATCAGGATCTCGTCGACAGTCGATCGGAGGCTGTAAACAGCCACGACTGCACCGAGTCCCATCGCCAGGAGTTTTGTACGTTGTTTGTCATCCATCGAACCGGATTCCACTATTAATGACTGAGGCGAGGCTCAGAACGTTGCGTAATCATGACCTGATCTGAAACCATGACCGCAAACACGAAGTGCCGCATGCATCATGGATCAATTAACCGAATAACTGCCAATGGCTCTGCTGCCACTGTCGCTGACTTCTTTGCCACTGCAAACCAACACGAAAAATGAGTCAGCGGAAACTAAAAAACTGCTCTACGACTGTTGCTCACCGCCTGCATTTTCCGGCAGCGATATTTCCAGAACTATTCGGACTGCATAATCCGGTGAACCGGGGGCAGGACGATATTCGGGCTCAAAAGGTTTCACTCCATACCCCGCATCTCTCAGCTTTCTCGCCAGAGTATTAATGTCCGCTTCTGAACGAGCAAAGCCCTCGACCTTGATCGCTCCAATACCACCACGCTGGACAGTGACGATCTGGAAGTTATCCACGAACATTCGGTCAGATGCGGGGAAAATTGATTTCAGGCGGACCAGTTCATCCAGCCACTGAATGTCCCGCGACGTCCACTCACCCACCTTTTCCGCCTGCAGCAGATCTTTTTCACCCGCCGCCAGTTGCTCCTTGATTTCCAGGTTCTCACCATCGATCAATGCGACGTCATCTGACAGCGCATTCACGCGGCCCTGACGCCAGAAATAGCCGCCCGCGAAGAGCACCATTGCGGCCAGCGTTCCGGCAAGCACCTTTACACGCCGCAGATCCTTCTTCTCCGGCGCTCTGCGCGGATGAATCAGGTCAACGCTTTCAATACTTGCCTGGCCAGAACCAACCAGAGCCCCGGCGATCGTCACGACATCTGCCGTAGCAATACCCTCGGGAAGCACGCCTGAAAGAAATGCCGAAGCCGGATCGATGCGTTCGATCCGAGCTCCATCAAGTCGAGTCGAAATCTGGTCGGTGACTGCCGCTGTTACTTCCG